>Ga0302046_10006075_pt1 | contig 10575 bp, 18 predicted proteins | sample RVTome_11_FD_200261 | JGI IMG/M metagenome (GOLD analysis project Ga0302046, IMG submission 200261) | Soil microbial communities from uranium-contaminated site in the Upper Colorado River Basin, Wyoming, United States - RVT147D111 (version 2) ... | reverse complement strand
GCGACGATGACGCTCATCCTCGGTGACTCGGTGTGGGGCCTCGGTCGGTGGGGCGGGGGTGCGACGGCTGGTGCGAAAGGGGGGACTCGAACCCCCAACCGGGATGCCCCGGACTAGATCCTAAGTCCCCATGAAACCGGTATTCAGCGTCACTCCCCCGCCTGTAAGTGTCTGAAACGTAAGGGCTACCCCGCCGGTCTCGTTCTGTTGAGTGCTCCTGAGTGACGTTGAATCGTGGTGCGTACTGCACCATGATTCGCACCATGCGGGGGTCACTCTACCTCAGCTTGCCCTTCGGCCTCGAGGTAGAGGTCGAGCGCGTCCCGGGCGATCTCCGACTCGCTGCGCTGCCGCTCATAGGCGAGCCGGCGCAGCTCGGCGTCCTGATCGGGGCGGATCAACAGCGTCTTGCGGATCAGCCCTCCCGCCGTGCGGGTCGAGCGCCCGCCCTTTGGTCCCCGCTTCGTTGTCGGCATCCGGCGGAGTCTATGCGGGCGGAGGTACGGCCGCGCGTGCTTGCGGACTTGCGTCTCGGCGTCTTATCGTGTAAGGTGTCCCCACAACGGCAAGCGGCCCCGCCGCCGGACTCGCCGGAGACGGGGCCTAGCCACTCACAGGAGACCAGTCCCATGAGTAACCGCCAGAAGCCTATCCCGCCCAAGCGCCGCCAGCGCGCCCTGTCCAGGTGCTACGACGCCATCGGCATAGCCTGCGGCTCCGCCGCCGGTCTCGCCGAGATACTGCACGCCACCGGAGACGCCGACTACAGGGAGGTGAAGGCGATCTCCCGGCAGCTCGACAAGGCGGCGGAACGCTTCAAACCCCTGATCGACTCGGCCCGGGGGTCGAAGTGACCGCCGCCACCGTCGTCTCCGGCCGCCGCCGGCGCCGCCCAGCGCCCACCGCCGGCCCCCGCGGCGGAGTGACCACCGTCAACCCCGCCGCCGGGATGATCCGCAAGAATATCTGGATCTCCCACGAGGAAAACGAACAGCTCCGGCGCCGGGCCTTCGACCAGCGCCAGACCGAGACTGACGTGATCCGCGAGGGCCTGCGGCAGGTGCTGGGGGTGAACCCTTGAACTCGATCGCCTGCGACCGCGAATGCTTCGAGCAGTGGCGCGCCGGCGAGGCCGAGATCTCGCCCGATCCCCTCCGCGCCGACTTCACCATCCGGCTCCCCTACCATCGCAGTCACTTCCTGTTGCTGGACGCCGCCAAGGCGATGGAGGAAGCAGGCCGCGAACCGCTCCAGCCCTCCTGCGTGCTGCGCGCTGCGGCCGACGATCTTGCTCAGGTCGAGCGCGTGTTGCGTGAGTTCAGCGGGTTGAAGGACCCGCTCGCGGACGCTGCCGGCGATGCGGCGAAGAAGGTCCGCGCAGTGGTCGCTGAAATTGTGGAGGCGGCCTTCGCCGGGGAGGATCGCGTCCACTGACCCGACCCGGGGGCGGGGGACCTTCCCTTGCCCCCGGTCGGCGCCTACCAGCCCGGCCGCGCGTAGGGTGCCCCGTTCAAGAGCACCAGCGCGGCCACCGTCAGCTCGTCTTCATCCCGCTGGTGTAGATCGTCTCGCCCTCGCCGATCACCTTGTCCAGCCACTGGTTCCACGCGGCCAGTCCGGCCGGCGTCCACTGATCGGCCTGCACCATCGCGTGCCCGGCCTCGATCAGCGACCGGGCCTTTTGCGAGCACAGCTCCTCTTTCTGACAGGGTACGCAAGTTGCCATTGCCGTCTCCTCCGGGCGCTTGCCCGAGCAGTGAGCCCTCGAGTTTTCTGAGTCGGATCTCGACTACCTTGTGATCGTCTTGCAGCCCATCAACGTCGCGGCGGAGGGCCTGCACTTCGCCGCTCTGCGCCGTCCACGCCGATCCGCCGCCCCAGGCCGCCAGCCCCACCGCCACCGCCACGCCGAGCGGGACAAGGGTCTCGCGGCCGATGATCGGGCGCTTGCCGCCGTCGTCCATCGCTCACAGCACCTCGACCAGCGAGTAGCCCATGGACCGGATCGGCTCGCCGTCGATGAAGCCCTCCTGATAGATCAGCCCGCGGGCCTCCTCTACCTCGGCCAGAAAGGTCGTGTTGCGCGCGATCGTGCCCGTAGCTTGAGGCTCGAGACACACCAGAAAAGCCGCCGTCCCTTGGCTCGCGTAGTCGAGCCGGGCGAACAGTGAATGGGCGCTCGCGCTCGGAACCATGGCGAGCTCGACGTCCGCGCTCCGTTGCTTGAACGCGGCCACCGCTCGGTTCGAGCCGGTCAGCCCGTCCTCGTCGCCGATCCTCGGCGCCCGGCATCGCAGCGACGCGCCGGGCGCGAAGTTGTACTCCGCCTCGAACAGCGGACCGAGCATCACCATGCCAACGTCGAGCACGCCGGACGGAGTACGCGGCGGGGTGAGGATCAGATTGGTAAAGAAGCCGAGCCCGTCGTCTCGGAACTCGAGCCGCACTTTCCGAACGCTGGTAGGAAGGAGAAACGCCTTCCAGATAGCCGGCGGGAGGTCGACTTCCTGCACAGCCGTCCCGCCCCAGGCGTCCTCAGCTTCCGCGCCCGTCACCAACTCCCACCCCGTATCGAGGTCGGCTGCGTCGAGGTCGGATTGGTGGAGGCACTCCCACGCGATCGCGTCGACCGCGGGCTCCGGCGGGAGCGGCGATCCGATTCCAGGGGTGCACTCGATCAGCAGCTCGACCGCCGACCCGTCCGCGGTCTGCAAGTCACTCGCGCTCCATGGAAAGATTAGGAGTTGGCCGACGGGAAACTGAACCGTCACCAGCTTGGTGCCGAGATCCTTCCGAAATGTTCCGCCCTCGTAGAGTGAGGCTTTCAGGTAGGCGAAGTCATTCTCGCCGGAGGACTCATTGAGTTGGTGGACCCACAGGACGAACGATTGATAGGAGCTGGTGGCCAGCGCGCCGGCCCCAACCGCGGGCGCGGCGGAAGGGGTGTCGAAGGAGACGCGGATGGACCATGGATCAACCTCCGAGGTCGACGCCGCGATGTCGCCGTCCGGCGCCGACGGGTGTTCGTCGATTTGCCCGATGGCGACGGCGCCCACGTTCACAGTGGCGAGGATCGCGTCCGGCGCGATCGACTCCGAACGCACGGGCGGGAGCGTGGCGCCCTCGACGCCGATGGCTCGAACACTGGCGCCCGGCACCCAGGAAGGGTTGATGACCGCGACGGTTTCGACCGTCACAGGAACGCCGAAGTCAACCTCGATCCCGCACTCATGCGGGAAGATCGACTCGATCCTCCCCACCTCCCAGGGCCGATCGTTCTTTACATTGGCAATCGGCATGCCCGCCGGCCCAGCGCCGCCGCCCACGACCGTTACGGCAGTGGCCGCGGCCCCGGTGTAGTTGGGAAGAGCTCCAATGACAAGGTTTTGCGCCACGGGAAGCCCCTATGCAAGGTACTTCTTTGCCAACATGTCAGTTTCCGAGTCGCCCTTGGCTGGCGGGATCGACACGCGCGACCGGCTCGCGGGGGTGAAGCCGAATTCCGCGGCCATCGCCCGCATCTGCTGGAAAGCCTCGTTGCGGATCTTGCATTCGGGGCGCACGCGCTCGAGGTTGCCGCCGACGTAGGTCAAGCCGCGCTCCTGGATCAGCTTGTCGCAGTGCTCGAACAGCGCCACCGCCGAACAGTAGGCCGCGAGAGTCGCGCGGTCGACTCGCTGTAGCAGCCCCGGGACCTTCGACAGCTCTGCTGTGATTCTTTTCCATTCCGCGCGGCCATCCGGGCCGAGGTGATCGGGGCAGGGCGGGATCCCCTCGGTGTAGCTGACCGGGTTCGCGGCCCCGCGGTCTTTGCGGTCCGTGCCTTCGATCAGCTTGAGGGCTCGAGGCTTTCGCGGGGGTCCTGGCATTCATCACTCCAACAGAGACGCGGCGGTCACCGGACATGCGCCCCCGGCGCCGCCGCGCCCCATCCGCCGACCGGGACTAGGCGGCCGGCAGACTTCAATTTCAACACCTCGCCCGCGCCCGGGCGACCAGGACGCGGCGCTCCTCTTCGGAGGTTGCGACCCGGCGCCATTCGACGCCCCCGCCGGCGCCGCGAACGGCGCGGAAGGCGGGCGAGCCCGTCGCGCAGCCGAAGCGGTTCACCGCGGCCGGGAACAGTATTGTGAAGTCGAGGACGCGGCACTCGCCCAGCTCGCGGCCACAGGCGGGACAGGTGGTCACTGCCGGCCGCCCTCGACCAGCTCGCCGCGTCCGTTCCAGCGCTGCGCCCCGCGCTCGAGGCGATCGAGTAGGCGGCGGATCAACTCGCCGGTTACCTCGTAGCTGCGCGACTCCGGGTCGCTCTTTTTGGTTTCTGTTGCCATCACAACCTCCCGGGTTCGAAGGTGGGAGGGGAGCGGGTTCGGCCCGAGAGTTCCGTCGCCGCTCCCCTCCCTACACGAGGGGACATCTCCCTCGTTTCTGTTCCTTACGTCGGCGGGATGATCCCTTCGACGATCGCGAAGTGATTCGTCCTCAGCACGGCCACGTCTGCGCGCAAGTAGCCGACGAACACCACCTCGAGGTTCGAGGCCATCTTGATTTCGCGGAGCGCCATGATCTGCAGCTCGGTGCGCATGCAGTACAGGAGCTGCCCCCAGCCGCCGAGGTAGATCCTCGAGGCATCGGTGGCGCTGCCGTGAACGTCCGCGATCCCGACGCGGGTGGAGGTTGCGAAGCGCAGCGCGGTGAGCGCGTCCGGCCGCCGGAGCGGCTGCCCGTCGGCGCCGTCGCCGGTCGTCACCAGCTTTGCGAAGTCGCGATCGGTCCGCGGGTGCATGATCGCCACGTTCGGCGGCGGCCCGTTGATGGCAGCGATCTCATACTGCCCGTCGATCAGCGGGTTGTAGCTGGTGAGCGCCGCGCCGTTCTCGCCCATGTCGACGGTCGGGATCGGGTGCGCCAGCTCCCCGTTCGTGTAGGACAGGAGCCCGCCCGGCTCGCCCACATTCGAGCCGACGATCCCGCAGCGGTCGAGCTCGCCGGCGAATGCCTCAGCGAACAGCGCCCGTAGCTGCGAATCCATGCCGCTGGCGTCCTCGAGCAGCTCCACCGGCGCCGAGCACTGGACCGCGAGCGTGTGGGCACTGATGACGTGCCCGGCGAAGCTCGGCTCACTCTCGGCGACGGCCGCGCTCTCGCCGCGCCAGCTCGGCGTCAGGTCGCCGACGATTCGGGCGATCGTCATGGAGCCGCCCTCGGGGATCGGCAGCGTCCCGGCGCCCGCGGAGATGATGCGACTCGCCCGCCGCGTGTCGTCGACCACCGCCGCCGCCAGCGCCGGGGGGATCAGGATCCCGCCGCTCGCGATGCTGGAGCTCGACAGCGCCCGGGCCTCGGCCGGGGTCCGCGCTCCGAACGCGCTCGCCCGCAGCAGCGCGCCGAACGAGGGGAGGTCCTGATCCTGCTCGGCGCCGCCGCCGAGGTCCGGGACAACCCGATTCGAGCGCAGCTCCGGCAGCGCCGCGGCGATCGATTCATCGGGACCGAACGCGCGCAGCCGGCGACCGTCTCGGAGTTCGATCGTGAGTCGACCGCCCCCGCCCTCGCCCTCGGAGTCGGCTCGCTCCCGGATGGCCGCGCGCTTCTCGGCGGCGACGTCGGCCTCGAGGCGCTCGGCGGCCTCGATCTCGCGCTCGGCCTCGGCCATCTTCGCGTCGAAGCTGCGCGCCTCCTCGGCGGTGAGGTTCTTGCCGTTCCGCTTCGGGATCTTCGCCCGCAGCTCCTCGGCCTGATCGATCAGCGCGACCGCGGCCCGGCGGTGTTCTTGTGCCCGAGTGATGCTCATCGTTCTCCCTTTCTACGCGAAAAGCCGCCCTCGGAGGTCCTTCCTCCGGAGCGGCTCTCGCGCGATGCAAACGGCGCCGCGCGCCCGTCTCGGCTCGCCCGGCCCGGGGGACTGCGCCCCCAGCGGCGTGACGGGAGGAACGATAGCTCAACAGTTGGCACGCCCCGGCGTTTGACTGTTTATCTCGGCCTCGTCCATGAGGTACGCGACCAGCGGAACGAACATCCCCACGACCTCCACGGCCAGCGCCGCGTCGACGGCGCACGGAGCGGCGATGATCGCGCCCTTCAACCACTGCTTCGACTTCTCGATCTCGGCAAGGTCCCAGAGTGTCGGCAGCTCCAGTGCCTGGTTCCGCGGCTCGCCAAGTCGCCGGCGAGCACGCTCGAGCTTCGACCGGTCGACCAGCCACTGCACGAACTCGCCGCCGTCGCCGTGCGCGCCGCCGGCAAGCCGCTCGATCAGGTCCTCGGACACCTCGGCGAGGTCGATCGCGTCCGCCGCTTGGACAGTAACCGCGAACGTTGGTCTTGATGCAAAAGTCATCGGGTTCCCTTTCTCAGTCGGTGGATTCCATCGTCGCCGCACTCGAGCGCGGCGCCCTGGTTTCGGAAGTGATCCACCAGCAGCTCGAGCCGCCGGCGGGACAGGTGGAGCCGGATCAGGCGCCGACGCGGCCCGCGCTTGTAGACGCCGGCCTCGTGCGCCCACTCGATCACTTGGGAGGTGAGGACGTTCAGGTCCTCGGCGACCACGCGCGCAACCTCGCCCGCTTGGAAGCGCTGCACGGCCTCGTCACGCCGAGGGTGGCGGCGCCTACCCATGCCCGCCCTCCCGCCTGATCGAGACCACGCGCAGCCCGTAGGCGCGGCCGGCGCTCTTGATCCACCGCCGCAGCCGGACAGCGAAGGGGACGGCGTTCCACCCGCCGCCGGCGGCCTCGACCACGACGACCACGCGCCCAGCGCCGTCGATGGTGGCGGTTTTTGGGCCGGCAGGAAAAAGAGCGCCATCATGGCAGGGAACTTTCTCGACGGCGCACCGGTGTGCGGTTTGCGCGTCTTTTTGCATTTACTTAGGCCCCTCCCCGTCCGCGCTCAGCTTCCAGCCGCGCCGCGTCCGCTCGAGCAGGCCGGCGCGCACCAGGTCGAGCAGCAGCAGCCCGGCGCCCGTGGCGGTAGTGGTGACTCCGGCATCGCGGACGGTGCGCGCGGTCCCTTCGCCGCCGGCGGCCCTGATCGCCTCGAGCGCGCGGAGTTCAAGCGCGGTCAGCCCGGGGTCACTGTTGCTAGGCGACAGTGAGGCAGCGGCCGTGCGGCCCGAGCAGCGCCAGCGGGCCAGTGAGCGAGGATCGGTCACGCCAAGCCCTCCGCCCGCCGCTGCTCGGGACACGGTCCCGCCCCCCACCTCGACCGCGTCCCGCTATGAGTTTGGAGCGGGGACGCGGTCAAGGGGTCACCTCGTCCCACTGTGTCCCGCGCCGGGACGAAGTCATGAGCCGGTGTCCTCCGGCGCCGCGCTGAAGAGCAGGCGCGCGCCACGCTTGCCGGGTGCCTCCGTGACACGTCCGGCGTTGATCAGCTTCTCGATGGCGTTATCGATCGCGACTCCGCGGCCGGCAACCCCCCGCCTCACCTGGTTCATGGTCGCGCCTTCGTGCTCGCCGACCCACTTCTCGACCGCCGCCTCGAGGTCGTCCTCGCCGCCGCCGGAGGCCGTGAGCAGCACGTCCCGCCCGTCCTCGGTCAGCCCGTAGGAATAGGGCTCGATGGCGAACCGGCCGCGGGCGCTCACGCTGCGGATGCCGGGGAACAGCGCCGGCGCCGCCACCTCGAGAATGACGTCGACCGCCGCGCCGATCGCGGTCGAGTCCCGATAGGTGCCGTCCGACTTCCGCGCGTGGTGAACGATCACGACCGCCGGCCCGCCCGGCGCCTGAGCGATCCGGCAGAGCCGGGTTAGCACGGGTTGCCACTGCGCCGAGCTGCCGCCCTCGGTGACGACTCCCGACACCAGCGAAGCGAGCGTGTCGATCACCACCAGCTCGGGCTCGACCACCAGCACGGCCGCCTCGAGGGTCTCGAGCGGGCGGTCGGGGCGGATGCCGAGGTAGAGGTCAGCCGGGTCGGCGCCGAATCGCTTGAACCGTTCGTCGAGGTCGGCGGGGTGTTCCTCGTAGCTGCACCACAGCGCCGCTGCCGGGCCGCTTGTCGGCTCGCCGAGGAACGGCCGCCCCTGGGTCAGCGCAGCGGCGCCACAGCCCGCCAGCGTCGATTTGCCGACCTTCTCGCGCGCAGCTAGCAACGTCACTCGCCCTCGCCACGCCAGACGTGGGACAACCGGATTCGGCGGCTGGAGCCGGGCGGGGTCGGCGCGGAGGTCCTGAAGGGTCAGGTAGCCATCAGGGAGTCGCGCGGCGCAGCCCGGGCACTCGGCGCCGAGGACCGGGTGTACACGAGTGACAGACGCGCACCTGATGCAGGTCGGCCCGTCGGTCCACTGGCTGACGGTCGCGAACTCCGCCAGTGCGTGGACTGTGCTATCCTTGGTTTCGCCCTGATCTTGCCGCCCCCGCGCTTTTGCCGAGCCGGGGGCGGTCGTGCTTGCGGCCACGGCTCACGCCGCCGACCCGTTCAGGTTCGATTGCCGGCGGCCGTCGAGCCATCGCGTATAGCCGTCGAGGTCGATCAGCAGGCGCCGCGGGGTCGGCCGGATGATGCACTCGGCCAGCCCGTTGCGGTCGGCGTTGAGGAGCTGCCAGCGCAGCGACCGGGCAGTCAGCCAGGGCAGCAGCTCGACCAGTTGCGCGGGGGTGAGGAGACGTGCTGGATCACTCATAGCGCCACGCTAAGCGCAGCGCCGCCGAGTGTCACTGAAGGGGTGGACAACTACTCGGAGGGTTCTTGTCCCGCTTCCATCGCCCGTCGCAGGGACCGAACGTCACAGCCAAGGCTTTCGACCATCTGCCGCTCGACGTCTGCCCGTGCGCGCTCGCCGATCGCCTCCGGCGTGTCGAGCTTCATCCGCCGCAGCACGGCGTCCCGGTCCTCGCCCACCTCGGCGAGCGCCTCGACCTGCTCGGCCTTCAACTCGGCCTTGAGTGCGCGCCCGCCCTGGGTGCGCGGCGAGCGCCGGCGAGCGTCTTCGTAGAGGCTCAGCCGGTCGCGCAGCAGCGTGGCGGCCATGAACTGGAGCGTGGCCTTTCGCTCGGCCTTGTGGATCTCCGGCCGCCCCTGGCGGGTCAGCCCGAGGAACCGCCGGATCCGGTCCAGTACCTCGGTGTCACTCTCGGAGCGGCCGATGCCGCCGTAGTCGGCCACCCGGTAGCCCTCAACCGGCTCGCCGGCGAGCACCGGCGCCGCCGCTGCCAGGTAGCGCAGCAGCTCCGACGGCAGCGGCATCCCCTGTTCAGCGCGAGCGCCGATCTCGATCCAGGCGAGCCGCGCCGAGTCCGGGTCACCGGCGAGCGCGCGGTCGACAAGGTCCTCGGCGTTCATCCGATCCGCTCCGCCACCAGCTCGGCCAGCGTCGCCGCGTGCGGGCGCTCGAGATGAGCGTACCGCGCCACCATCGCCAGCGAGCGATGCCCCAACGCTGCCGCCAGCTCCGGCAGCGAAGCGCCGGCGCTCAGCAGGTAGGACGCGAAGGAATGCCGGCAGTCGTGAAACCTGAAATCGGCGAGCCCCGCCGCGGCGACGGCGCGATCCCAGGCCATGCGCGGGAACGTCGGCACCGTCCCGGGCGGCCGGGATGGCTGGCCGAACACGTAGGGAGACAGCGACCGCACCTTCCGCAGCTCGGCGAAGATCGCCACCGCCGGCGCCGACAACGCCACAGAGCGGGGGTGCCCCGACTTCGTCGTCTCGAGGCTGGCGAGCCCGCGGCCGAGGTCGAGATCGGCCCACTTGAGCCCGGTCAGCTCGCCCTGCCGGGCGCCGGTGAGGAGCGCGAGCCGCGTTAGCGCCGCGAGCCGAGGGTCGCCCTCGGCGTCGACCGCGGCGAGCAGCGCCGCCCGCTCGGCGTCGTCCAGGAAGCGAATCCGCCCCGGGGCCTCGACGTCGCGGCCCTGCCGCGCTGCCCCGCGAGCTGGGTTGGACGGGATCAGCTCCCGCCCCTCGGCCCACTGTAGAGCCGCCCTGAGCGCGGCGAGGTAGCGGCGGCGCGTCCCGCCGGAGACCGGCTTGCCGGAGATCCCCTCGCCGGCCTCGAGCGCCGCCAGCCCCTGCCGGACGTCCTCACGGCGTAGCTGCCGGGCCTGGGTGGAGCCGATCCGCTTCCGCCACCATGCCAGGTAGGCGCGCACGGTCGGCGCCCAGGCGAGCCCGTCGAGGGCCTCTGCCATGTAGGCGTCGAAGATCTCGGCGACGGTGCCCCGGGCGTCGGCCGCCGTCGGGACCAGCTTCCCGTCGTCGATCGACGACTCGGTCTTCCGCGCCCACCGCTCGGCCGCCGCCTTCGTCCGGTGCGACCGCTTGCGGACCACGCCCCGGCGCCGTACCTGTGCGTCGTAGCGGGTCGATCCGTCCCTGAGCTTCCGCTTGAGGATCGTAGCCATGGGCGCAGCCTACCACGGGACTGCACCAAGATTCGCACCAAGGGCCGGCGGCAGCTCCCCCGCCGTCGACCTCGAATCGCTGTAAGTCGTTTGGAATGAGTGCGAAAGGGGGGACTCGAACCCCCAACCGGGATGCCCCGGACTAGATCCTAAGTCTAGCGCGTCTACCAATTCCGCCACTTTCGCACGGACGGGCACGGTCCGCTTCAGGAGTGAGCCGGCGCCC
>Ga0302046_10006073_pt1 | contig 10577 bp, 9 predicted proteins | sample RVTome_11_FD_200261 | JGI IMG/M metagenome (GOLD analysis project Ga0302046, IMG submission 200261) | Soil microbial communities from uranium-contaminated site in the Upper Colorado River Basin, Wyoming, United States - RVT147D111 (version 2) ... | reverse complement strand
CACGAACGTTCTGGTCTACGCTCGCGACCGCACCGACGAGGAGAAGCACGCGCGGGCGCTGGAGTGGCTCGCGGTGCTCTGGCAGGAGCGGGCGGGGCGACTGAGCTGGCAGGTCCTGCAGGAGTACTACGTGACGGCGACGCGAAAGCTCGAGCCACCGCGCGACCGGGCGGACGCTCGGGAGGACGTTACGTCATTCGTCACGTGGCGGCCGATTGCGATCGACCTTCCGACGCTCGATGCGGCTTGGCTGATCGAGGACCGCTTCGGTCTGTCGTGGTGGGACGCGCTCATCGTGGCGGCGGCGCAGGCGGGCGGGTGCACCCACCTTCTTTCCGAGGATCTGCAAGACGGCCAGTCGTTCGAGGCCCTGCGGGTCATCAGCCCCTTCACGCACCGCCCGGAGTCGATTCTTCGGGGCTGAGCGACGGTCGCCGTGGCGGACATCCTGCCGTAGGGACATCAGCAGCAGGACCTCCGGCTCGGGTGCGCCCCCGAGGCCGTCCTAGATCTTGATTCCATGGGGGCTACCGCCGCTCCTACGACTCCCTGAGCGCCTCGGTGGGCTGTATGCGAAGCCCACGCAGCGTAGGATAGGCGCAGGCTAGCACGCAGACACACGCCGCGACGGTAGCGGTGAGGGCCAGCGTGAGCGGGATGTTGCCTGCATCGAACGCTCTGTCGTTCCGTTGGCTGTGGAGGAGGACCCATCCCCAGCCCACACCCAGAGCGAGCCCGACACCGACTTGGATGGCCGCTCGGCGCGCCACGGTGGAGACGATGTCGGTCGCGCTGGCCCCGAGTGCGGTGCGGATCCCGATCTCCCGCGTCCGCTGCGAGACCGTGAACGATATCAGCGCGTAGAGCCCCGCGGCCGATAGGAGGAACGCCGCGCCGGCGAGCGCCGACACCAGAAGGAAGACCGAGCGGAGGAGCAGCGACTCGGTCCGGAGCGTGGCCTCGAGCAGATCTGCGCTCACCGTCGCCTCGGCGTCTACCGAGGCTGCGATCTGCCGGAACCGGGGCACGAACGCCTCCGGGTCGCCGGCCGCCTCCACCGTGAATCGGATCGGGTTGACCTCACCGGGCGCGAGCGGATGATAGATCGCGGCATCGCGCGCAGGGCTCTCCGGATTCGTCCCGAAGGACCCCACCACGCCGACGATCTCGTACCACCGTTCCCCCTCGTGGTCGCCGATGGTCCTCCCCTGGGGCGCGTAGCGGAGGCGCTGCCCGATAGCGTTCCGGCCTCCGAGCATGTCACGGACGAACGACTCGTTCACGATGACGGCGTCGTCTCGCCTCGCGCGCGGCCCCTGATTGACGGAACCCGGCGCGAGCGGGTACGCCTCGGCGTCCGGAGCGACGTCGCCCGCATTGAAGTCGCGCCCCGCGAGAATCGGCCGGCCGAGCCCCGAGAAGAAGGACACGCCCACGTACGGTATCGCCGTGTCCCACTCGACAGGGTCGAAGCCCACGGGAGGCGTCTCGAGGATCACGGTCCGGTTCGGCGGCGTGAGGCCAGGCACGTGCACGCCCATGGCAACGCCCAGGACGGACGGGTCCTCGGAGAGGCGGGTGAGCAGCGCGCGTTGTGTCTCCTCGACATGGCGCGCCCAGGCGAGCGAGTCGAGCGCGCTCGGCACGTCCACGGGGTCGAGCTCCGGAATCGTGAGTGCGGCGAACACGTACTGGCCCGGGTCGAAGCCGAGGTCTCCCTGGTGAAACGCGCTCCTCACGCCCGTGGCACCCATCGCGAGAAATCCCACCGACAGAACGATCTCGGCGATGATCAGCACCGAGGAGCCGATACCGAAACGCACCGACGTGCTCCGCGACCCAGCGCTCTGGAGGTTCGCCTGGATCGCGCGTCGGGTCGCCGACAGGGCGGGCAGAACGCCCGCGACGACTGCACACAGCGCGGCGAGCCCGAGGGCGATCGCCACGATCCGCGGCGTGAGCGTGAGGTCCGCCCAGTGGGGGAGCAGATCGTAGGGTGCCTGGAGCCGCATCAGCCAACGGGCGAACGCGTTTGCGCCGAGCAGCCCCAATCCCGTGGCCGCCGTCGCGAGAACGAGGGCTTCGACGAAGAGCTGCGTGAGGATGCGCGCGCGGCTTGCGCCGAGCGCCGTGCGGATCGTGATCTCGGCCGAGCGCGCCGCGGTCCGCGCCAGGATCAGCGTGCCGACGTTCCCGCACACCACCAAGAGCAGCGCGAAGATCAGCGTCTGGATGATGAGGAGGTCCTCGTGATTCCAGACCCCGTCGTCCTCCTCGAGCAGCAGGAAGGGCATCTCGACCACCTCGCCGACGATCTGGGCGAACCGCTCGGGGTCGTCGCCCGCCCTCCGTTCGGTGAGGCGTGTCATCTCGACCTTCGCGTCCTCGATCGAGACCCCGTCCGCTAGTCGCCCGAAGACGAAGGCGCGCGGACCGGCACCGACCGGGAAGTCCACCGCCCGCGCCCGGAACGGGAGCCAGACCTGGTTCGAGGACGGGAACCGGAAGCCCGACGGCATGACGCCGACGACGGTGTGGGGCGTGCGCCCGATATGGACCGTCTTGCCCACGATGTTCGGGTCGCCCGCGAAGCGTGCGCTCCAGAGGTCCTCACCGAGGAGGACCACGTCGGGCGCGCGGTCGAGCTCGTCCTCGGCGTCGAGCACGCGGCCGAGCAGCGGTCGGGCCCGCAGAACGTCGAACGAGGACGCCGTGATCTGCGCAGCCCGGACGGGCGACGCGCCCGCCTCGTCCGCGTTGACGTTGACCGAGTAGGAGCGCACCGCGCCGATCGACTCGAGCGACGTCAGCTCCATCCAGCGCTCGTAATCGTGCACCGAGGAGAGATGGGGATCGAGGACGCTCAGGTCGTAGTGGCGGACCCCCACGACCCGCTCGCCGTCCGGAACGGGGATCTCGCTGAAGAGGACGTCGATGCCGTGAACGAGCGTGAGGGACGCCGGGATGCCGAGGCCCAGCGCGAGCACCGCCACGGTCGTGATCAGGGGCTGCTTGGCGAGCATCCGGAGGCCGAGCTTCGCGTCGAGGCCGATGCCGTGCGTGACGAGCCCGCGTAGCCCGGCGGTCCAGACGCTCCAGGTGGAAGCCAATGCGTTCCAGGCGTAGCGCTGGATGGCTCGGCCGCGACCGAGGCCCCGCTCCACGTCGCGCGCGAACGAGGCGTCCAGATCCCGGACGATGTAGGACGCGTCGCGTCCGCGGATCAGCAGACGCACCAGGAGCCTCAGCACCCGGGGCGGCAGCGGCGCGGCGCGCGGGTCGGAGTCCATCAGCTTCCGGCGAGGCGGTCGAGCTCGGAGATCAGCCCACCGGCCATCGACTGGATGGTGGCGTAGGACTCACGGAGATCGCGCGCACCTTCGCGGGACAGGCGATAGTACTTCCGCGGCCTGCCGGTGCGGCCCTGCGGCTCCTCGGTGCGGGACCGCACGAGCCCCCGCTCCTCGAGTCGGCCGAGCGTCGTGTAGATCGCCCCGATGGAGACCGTCCGCCCGGTGCGCTCCTCGATGTTCTCCCGGATGGAGACGCCGTAGGCCCCGCCCTCGAGCTGGAGGACGGAGAAGAGGATGAGCTGTTCGAAGGTGCCGAGGTAGGGCAATGGGGGTGTTCCGAGGCGGTGAGGAGCTTCGCGATATCACTACGATGTGGTTAAATAGGGCGGGAGGCAAGAGGGGATGGCTCACTGCTGCGGCCGGTGGTGCGCGCGTTTACGGCAGGACGTCCGCCACCGCGACCTCCAGCGTCGGGTGGCACTGAGCCCGAGCAGGATGAAGCGACCCCGCGGGCTCTTGCCAGTACATCGCCATCACCGACTGGGGCCGGGCGGTTCTGGCAGCGGAGGCGAGGCGGATCGCTTCGCTCGCGCGCCTCCCCGCGGTCCAGGCGCTGGCACGGGAGGCCCGATGATGCGACACGGCGACCCGCTGCCGATCCGCATCTATCGCCGCGCACTGGTGATTCCCCCGCTTCGCTTCCGGCGCGATCGCGGACCTGCGATGGTCGCCATGCTCTCGGAGGAGTGGCGTGAGCTCCGAGGTATGAAGCGAGTCAATCTCGTCGCGAGGAGTCTGCACGACCTGCTGTGGACGGCCATCGTCGAGCGGACGAGCCGGTCGAGCAGCGGACGCGACGGGGCGGCGAAGGCGGGACCGGAGGACGGCGTGCGCAGGCCTTCGATGTGGAACGGCTTCTCCTGGCTGGACTTCAAGCTGGGTCTACGCATGCTCGTCCGTCACCCGGGCATGACGGTCGTGGGCGCGCTGGCCCTGGCGTTCGGCATCGCGATGGCAGCCGGGGCGTTCGAAGTGATCAAAGATGCCGCGTTCCCGAGGATTCCGTATCCCGGCGGCGACGGCATCGTGCGGATCCGGAACGTGGACACGCGCACGACGGTGACGGACACGCGATCCGCGGACTTTCTGGCCTGGCGGCGGGAGCTCCGGTCCATCCGGGACGTCGGCAGCACCTGCTCGGCGAAGGCGACGTTCACGATCACCGACCGCCGGTCACCCTCCAAATCCTCCGGCCCGAAGTCGCGTCCTGCCAGCACGGGGCGGCCCAGCCCCTCGAAGAACCCCAGGCCGACCCATCCCTGGTCGATGGGGTGGACCCCCGTCCCGGTCTCGACGTGCCGCCGGCTGTAGCTCATCCCCGGAAGCGAGCTCGCCACGGCGACGCCCCGGACGCGCGGGTCGGCCTCGAGGCGCTCGACGAGCTCGCGCTCGATCCGGGCCATGCGAGCCTCTCGCGCCGCGGCGCTTTCCACGTCGAACGGAGCGACCGAGACAGGCAGTCGGATGCGGGCCGCCAGGTATTCCTCCACGGCGAGCTGGGGCTCCGCGGTCCTCAGGACCGCGCCTCCCACGCGGTTGCCGACGCCAACGGCCAGGCCCACGACGGCCACCGCGAGCGCAATGTCGGCGACGACGAGCGCGGTCGACATCCGGCCGAACCGGATCCCCCGGCTGCCGGCTCCCGCACGCTGCAGCCCGAGCCGCAGGCCCTTTCCGGTGACCCGGAGCGCCGGAAGCACGGCCGCGGCCGCCGCGCTGAGCGCCGCCAGGAGGAGGGCGCGCAGGACCGTCTGCCAGGTGACCCCGAAGTCCATGTAGTACGGCGGATAGGCCCCCAGAACCGACACGACGGTCTCGATGTACCGGGTCGTGATCAGGTGGAGCAGGAGCAGCCCGGCGCCGGCGGAGACCACCGCGAGGACGAGCGCCTCGGCCAGCACCTGCGCGACGATCCGGCCGCGGCTCGCCCCCAGAGCGGTGCGCACGGCCAGCTCCTCGGACCGCGTCGCCGCGCGCGCGAAGACGAGCAGCCCGACGTTGACGCACGCCACCATGAGGAGGAGCAGGCTCGGCATCTGCATGAGCCAGATCCCGGTCGTCGCGCCGCGTAGGCTTCCCTCGGGCTGACCCATCCATCCCGCGGCGGTGAAGGGCGCGACCTCGGCGACGAGGAGGCGGTGTGTCTCCGGAAGCTCGGCGCCCAGGCGCCGCAGGACCGTGGCCAGCTCGCCCTCCGCAATCTCCCGCGTGGCGCCTTCGGCCAGCCGACCGAACACCTGCATCCGGATGCCGTCACCGGGCTCGCTCGCCGGCAGCGCCTCGAGGGGGAGCCACATCTGCTGGCGAACGGGGAAGCCGAAGTCGCTCGGCATGATCCCCACCACGGTGTGGGGCTCGCCGGAGATGCGGACCGTGCGCCCGACGGCGCCGGAGTCGCCGGCCATGCGCGCGCGCCACAGGTCCTCGCCGAGCACCACGACCGGGGGCGCGCCGGGCACGGCGTCGCCGCCGTCGAGCATCCGGCCCAGGAGCGGGCGCGCCTCGAGGATGCCGAACGTCGAGGGCGTCAACTCGGCCCCCACGACCGGGGCGGCCGCATCGTTCCCCGAGTCCACGTTGTGCTCCACGAGGCGCACAGCCGCGAGCGTCTCGAAGGAGCCGAGCGCCTCGCGCCACACCCCGAGGTCGTACGAGGTCGGAAGGACCACGCCGGACGTCTCGACGCTCCTGTAACGCAGGATCTCGATCCGGTCCCCGCCCTCCACCGGAAGCGTCGTCTCGAGCGCGTCGATGATCTGCCCCGGCGCCAGTCCCACCGGGATCCCGACGCCCAGCGAGACGATCGAGACCGCGGTCAGCAGCGGGGCCTTCACCAGCATCCGCAGCCCGAGCTTCACGTCGAGCCACGAGACGCCCAGAGCGCCGAATCCGCGGCGTCGACCGCGCCACGACCCCCGCGCCCGCGCCCGCGCCAGGCGCGACGCGGAGGCCACCGCGTTCCTCAGGTAGCGCCACCGCGCCCGCCGGGGCCAGACGCCCCGCGCGAGGTCACGACTCAGCGTCTCCTCCAGATCTCCGAGGACGAACGGCGCATCCGGCCCGCGAACGAGCAGCGACGCGAGCCGGCGGAGAAACCGGCCCGGGCCCGGCCTCACCCCTCCTCCCTCGCCAGGTCGGCGAGCTCGGGCACGACGTCACCGGCCACGGACTGGAGCGTCTCGTACGCCGCGAGCAACGCCCGTGCGCCCGCGGGCTCGACCCGGTAGTACTTCGGCGGCCGGCCGGCCCGGCCCGGCGTCGGCTCCCCGACCCACGAAGAAACGAGCCCGCGCTCCTCGAGACGGGCCAGCGCCGTGTAGATCGCGCCGGCCGAGAACGTCTTGCCGGTTCGCTCCTCCAGGGTCTCCCGGATCGGGACGCCGTAGGCCTCGTCGCCGAGGCGGAGGACGCAGAAGAGGACGAGCTGCTCGAAGGCGCCGAGGGATTCCATGGCGCCGATTGTACTGCGCCGCAGGTAAATTGGCAACGGCGCCCTGCCGGCGATTGACGACCAACTGGAATCGGCTATGATTGGTCAACCTGACCAAGGAGAGCCATGGCGAAGACAGTCAACCTCTACGAGGCGAAGACCCACCTCTCCGAGCTCGTCGAGAAAGCGGCCAGCGGCGAGGAGATCATCATCGCCAAGGCAGGCAAGCCGCGCGCGCGGCTGATGCCCCTTTCGGAGGCCGCGAGGCTGCGCAAACCCGGTGACCTGAAGGGGAAGATCTGGATCGCCGACGACTTCGACGCCGAGCTTCCCGCCGACGTGCTCGCAGCGTTCTACGGCGAAGTGCCCGAAGCGGACGAGAAGTAGCTCGCGTGCGGCTGATTCTCGACACGCACGTCTTCCTGTGGTGGCGCGATGACGATCCGAGACTGAAAGGGACGGTGCGAGACGCGGTCGCCAGCGCGGAGCTCGTCGTCTTCAGCGCGGTTTCTGCCTGGGAGATCGCCATCAAAGTGGGGATAGGCAAGCTGCGGGTAACCGCCTCGCTCGACCAGGTCGTCGATCCTCCGGGCTTCAGCAAGCTCTCCCTGAGCGTCTCCCATGCGCTCACCCTTTCCACTCTACCCCACCATCACCAAGACCCGTTCGATCGAATGCTAATCGCGCAAGCGCTGGTGGACGGGCTGACCGTGGTCACTCACGATCGCCGCTTCGAGCCCTATCCTGTCCAGGTCCTGTGGACCTGAGGGAGCCCTTCTTGTCGCTCGCCGAAGCACTCGACCCCGTGAGCAGGAAGCGGATGCCGCGGCCGTCGATCAAAGCGACCAGGGTCTCACCACTTGCCTGTCTAGTCTAGTTCTAGTGGCGATGGGATATCGTTGAAGCTCTTCCACTAGATAGCCTAGTGCCCACTGTCATGTCAGCAGCCAACACTCGTCTTCTCCACCGGCACCCTCGACCTCGTCGTTCTCCAGCTTCTGAAGGCCGAGCCGACCAACGGGTACGACCTTTCCCTCCGCATTCAGGCGGTGACGCGCGACGTACTGAATGTGAACGCCGGATCGCTCTACCCGGCGCTCTACCGTCTCGAGAAGCGTGGGCTGGAGAAAGCGCAGTGGGCGGAGACGGAGAGCGGGAGGCGGGCGAAGGTCTACTCCGTGACGAAGGCGGGGCGGAGGCATCTGGCGGATGACCGCGAGACCTGGGAACGATTCGCCGGCGCGCTCACCGCGATCCTGAACGTGACATGAGGCATCTCATGCGCTGGCTTCGGTCCTTCTTTCTGCACCGCCGACTCGAGCGAGAGATGCAGGAAGAGATGCGCCAGCACCTCGACCGTGCCACGGAGCGGTTGATGGCGCGCGGGCTGTCGGCGGAGGAAGCTCGGGCACGACGCCCGCCACCACGGCGCACAGCGCGGCGAGCCCGAGCGCGATCGCCACGATCCGTGGGGTCAGCGTGGGGTCCACCCAGTAGGGGAGCACGTCGACGCCTGTGAGGACGTGCATCAGCCGGCTCGCCAACGCGTTGGCCAGGAAGAGCCCTAGGCCCGCGGCGGTCATCGAAAGGACGAGCGCTTCGACGAAGAGCTGCGTGAGGATCCGGGCGCGGCTAGCGCCGAGCGCGGTGCGGATGGTGATCTCGGTCGAGCGCGCGGCGGTCCGTGCCAGGATCAGCGTGCCCACGTTCCCACAGACCACCAAGAGCAATCCGAAGATCAGCGTCTGGATCAGGACGACGTCCCCGTAGTTCCAGAACGAGCCGTCCCCGGCGTCGTCGTCGAGCAGCAGGATCGGCATGTCGACCACCTCGCCGACGAGATGGGCGAACCGCTCGGGATCGTCGCTCGCCCTGCGTTCGGTGAGGCGTGCCATCTCGGCACGGGCGTCCTCGACGGAGACGCCGTCCGCGAGCCGCCCGAAGACGAAGGCGCGCGGACCGGCACCGACCGGGAAGTCCACCGCCCGAGCCCGGAACGGGAGCCAGACCTGGTGCGAGCGCGGGAAGCGGAAGTCGGACGGCATGATGCCGACGACGGTGTGGGGCGTGCGCCCGATACGGACCGACTTGCCCACGATGTTCGGGGCGCGCGCGAAGCGGGCGCTCCAGAGGTCCTCGCCGAGGAGGACCACGTCGGGCGCGCCGTCGAGCTCGTCCGCGGCGTCGAGCACGCGGCCGAGGAGCGGCCGGGCCCGCAGAACGTCGAACGAGGACGCTGTGATCCGCGCGGCCCGGACGGGCGACGCGCCGGCCTCCTCTGCATTGACGTTGACCGCGTACGAGCGCACCGCGCCGATCGACTCGAGCGACGTCAGATCCATCCAGCGCTCGTAGTCGTGCACCGAAGAGGAGGACACGGGATCGCGGGCATCCAGGTCGTAGTGGCGGATCCCCACGACCCGGTCGCCGTCCGGAACCGGGAGCTCGCTGTAGAGGACGTCGACGAAGTGAAAGTGCGTGAGCGACGCCGGGATGCCGAGGCCCAGCGCGAGCACCGCCACGGCCGTGATCATCGGCTGCTTGGCGAGCATCCGGAGGCCGAGCTTCGCGTCGAGCCCGATGCCGTGCGTGACGAGTCCGCGCAGCCCGGCGGTCCAGACGCTCCACATTGATCCCATGGCGTTCCAGGCGTGGCGCCGGGCCGCACGGCCACGTCCCATGCCCCGCTCCACGTCGCGCGCGAACGAGGCGTCCAGATCCCTGACAATGTAGGACGCGTCGCGCCCGCGGATCAGCAGACGGACGAGGAGCCGCAGCAGCCGGGGTGGACGCGGCGCGGCGCGGTCGGAGTCCATCAGCTTTCGGCGAGCCGGTCGAGCTCGGAGGTCACCCCACCGGCCATCGACTGGATCGTGTCGTAGGACTCGCGGAGGTCACGCGCACCGTCGCGGGACAGGCGGTAGTAGTTCCGCGGCCGGCCGGTGCGGCCCCGCGGCTCCTCGGTCCGCGAGCGCACGAGCCCCCGCTCCTCGAGTCGGCCGAGCGTCGTGTAGATCGCGCCGATGGAGACCGCCCGCCCGGTGCGTTCCTCGATGTTCTCGCGGATGGAGACGCCGTAGGCCTGCCTCGCCGCAGTCTCTGCTTCATCCGAGTCGTACTCTGCCGCGTAGTAGGCTATTCGCGGAACCCCATCGTCGTGCTCGGCTCGGAACTCGCGAACATGCCATTGGCCCGTTTCGTCGTCGCGAATCCGGATCCGGATCGAGCTGAAGCCCCCATCTGAGCTGCTGGCGCCGTAAACTTGACAACCCCAGCGAGACCCCGCGCTGAGACGAGCTAGAAAGCGGGTGAGGTCCCTGCTGTCGAGTACTGACCTCGGAGTGTCGTCACGAGGTCCGGTCGCATCCATGGGACGCTCTCCGACGGTTGAGGTTCAGCCTAACGACCTTGCGTTTCTCTTGCGCGCCCATCATGCAGGGCCCGACCGCGAGGTGCAAGCCGAGGGGTCCGGACCACGTAAGTCATTGCGCGACAATAGCAAACGCTTGTTAGGTTGCCCCGCTGTAAGGCTGTGTGCAGACCGCCCCAATCTGCCGGCGCATCACCCACCATCAACCTACCGCGTAAGTGGCTCCCCCTGCTCCTGCAGGATCCGCTGGAACCGAGGGTGATCGAGGAGCGCCCGGCTGAAGGGATGGCTCGCGAGGCCGCGGGCGGTCCAGGGCTCCCCAGACGGTAACGCCAGGAAACGTTCGAGCGCCTCGACGGCGGCGTCGGTTTCCCCGACGAGGCCATAGATCCACGCCAGGTGCAGCCCCCAGACGGGTCCGCTG
>Ga0302046_10006072_pt1 | contig 10578 bp, 8 predicted proteins | sample RVTome_11_FD_200261 | JGI IMG/M metagenome (GOLD analysis project Ga0302046, IMG submission 200261) | Soil microbial communities from uranium-contaminated site in the Upper Colorado River Basin, Wyoming, United States - RVT147D111 (version 2) ... | reverse complement strand
CTGTGCGTCAAACCTGGGGTCGATTGCCGGGCCCGACCGGTCCGGGCGGTCTTCACCGTCGCCCGGGGTGAGGTCCGGCTCCGGCTCGCCCAACTGGTGTCGGCGATGCTCGGCGACGCCGGCATCAGCACCGCGATCGACGTCGAAGACCCGGCGATCTTCTTCGGCGACACTTTGGACTATGGAGGCTACGACATGGCGTCGTGGGGATGGCAGGGTGCTCCGCTGCTCACCAGCCTGCTGGCCTTCCAGGACAGCTTCGACCCGTCTCGGCCGCCGTCCCCCGGCGGGCTGAACTTCTATCGCTGGGGCACCGACGCCGTGGATTTCGCCGCAGGCAGCCCGTTCGACGGCACGCCCTACGAGCAGGGTCCGTCCTCGGTCATCAACACCGGGACCATCCGATATGGGTTCGTGAACCGCGGGCTGCACAGCACCGAATCCCTCGATGAATTATCGAGCCTTGTGATCGAGGCCGAGTCGATCCTCTCCGGCCAAATGGCGTTTCTCCCGCTCTACCAGCACCCCCGGGTGGGTGCGGTGTGGGCCGACGAGTTGGTCGGATACGTGGTGGTTCCGGTGGGCGGGGCCTCCCCGATCGCCGTCGACACCTGGAACGCCGCGCTCTGGCACCGGGCAGATCTCGAAGCAGAACCAAGAGACGAGATCCAGGAATCGAGACCGCACGCCTGAGGGGGACCGGCTGGTCCTCCGTGCCCCGTCGGATCCTGGCTGGTGATGCCCCTGCGAGGACCGCTCGCGCCCCCGGGGGGCTGTTGCCGGGTGGCGCGGTCCCGAGTACCCTTGGGCTCGAGATGGGCATGTGGTACGCGCCGCGCGGCGACGCGCCCGCCGCCACACCGCCACTCATACTGACGATTGGAGACAACCAGTGACAACTCCGAAGCTATCGGGCCGATGGCGGCTCGTGGTGGCTTTCGCGGTGTTCGCTCTGGTGGCTGCCGCTTGCGGCGATGACGATGCCACCACGACGACCACCCCGGGGGCTACTACGACCACCGCCGGGCCCGGCTCTACCACGACGAGCGCTCCTCCGACAGGGGGGTTCGTTTATCGGACGGGCATATTCTCGGACACCACCACCGACAACTACTGGGCGTACAACGATCCCAATAGCACGGTGTGGAATGCCTATGTGCTCGGTCCGACCAAGCCGGCCTTGTTCGGCATCAACCTTCCTGGGTTGGAGCTGACCAACGACGTGGCCCTATCCGAAGACCCCGGCATCGCCGAGGCCGACGGTGGCGGTTTCTCCGTCACGGTCGCCATGCGCGAGGACGCCCTCTGGAGCGACGGCACCCCGATCACCGCAAACGATGTCGTGTTCACCGCCGAGACGGTGAAAGACTTCTGCCTCGGTGGCAACTGGGTGAGCTCCTACCAGTGGGCGCTGATCGACGATCCGGCCACCGAAGGAGTCTGTGACCCTGTAATAGAGTCGGAGAACCTCGGCCTGATCGCGGTCACGGCGGTCGACGACCATACGGTGACGTTCACCTGGAACCTGCTGCCTGGCCTCGCGGTCTGGCCGCATGGTCCCGGGCTGTCCGCCATCATGCCGCAGCACTTCTGGCAGGCGGTCGTCGATGAGGCGGAAGGTTCCGCGGATCCGGCGGAGGTCCTCTATGCGGCCTCCGGCGTGGGCGATCCATCGGGTGGCCCGACGATCTTCGACAGCCGTGAAGCCGGCGCGTTCGCCCGGACCGTGGCCAACAACGATTACTACGACAAGGGTCGTGAAGTGACGTCGGGCGGTGTGACCTTCACCACCGGCCCGTTCCTGAGCGAGCAGACGTTCGAGCTCTATGGTGATCAGAGCGCCGCGGTGCTGGCCCTCAAGGCCGGCGACGTGGACTTCCTCTACAACCCGCTGGGCCTCCAGCGCGGTCTGTTGGAGCAGATCATCGGTGACCCGAACCTGACGTCGTTCACGAATGCCACCAACGGGTTCCGCTACATGGCGTTCAACCTGCGTCGTGACCCGATGGCCCGCCAGGGCTTCAGGGACGCGACGGCGTTCATGATCGACAAGGAATACGTCGCCAACAGTGTGCTCGGTGGGGTGGCGTTCCCGCTCTATGCGACGCTCCCTGAGGGCAACACCAACTGGTACAACGAGGCAGTGGCCGACGGCTTTGCCGAGATCTACACGAGCGCGTCGACCGAGGTGCGTCACGACGGTGAGTCGTTCTTCGTGCTCGACGACGACGGCCTCCCGACGGCGGAGACCTACACCGCCACCGGTGCCGAGGCTCGCCTCCACCTCGCGGTGGCGGCGCTCAAGGCAGACGGGTTCACGTGGCCGGATGGCCAGGCGCCCGACTTCCGCGACAATGCGATCGTGCCCGGTACCGGGATCTTGCTGGATGGCACGCCCCTCACTCGGGAGCTGGTCATCCTGGCCCCCGGACCTGGATACGACCCGTTGCGCGCCACCTACTCCCTGATCATCGCCCAGGCCCTTTCGGACCTCGGGTTCAATGCCAGGGCGTACCCGACGGACTTCAACGTCCTGGTGGAAGCGGTGTTCGTTCCGGATGACGAGGGCAACCTCGACTACGACATGTTCCTGCTCGGCTGGAGCCTGGGTAGCCCGGCACTGCCGACGTACCACGAGTCGTTCTGGGCCGCCAAGAACGACACCCTCGTGAACGATGGGAACAACAACACCGGATTCGACAATGCGGACTTCAACGCACTCGTCGAGGAATTCAACGCGGCGCAGACCTTCGAAGAGGCCTACGAGATCATGTGGCAGATGGAGGCGATCCTCTTCGAGGTGAAGCCCTACATCGTGCTGTTTGACACGGGCATCATCGAGGCGATTCGTACGGCGTCCGTTGCCTTCCCGTTCACGGATACCCTCTCGGGTCTCCAGTTCGGGAATGGCTTCCCGGGCATCGTGGCTGCGGCTTCCTGACCGGCGACTGAGCACTCCCTGAGTGCAGAAGAGGGGCGGGGCTCGAGTCCCGCCCCTCTTCACGTCTGCGGCTGGCCGCACGTGACGAAATGGCGATCGACGCGGTATCCTGGGTGACCGGCACACCGTGAGCCGGAACGGCCGAACCTGCTAGCGTCGCCCGAAAATCTGGGCGGCCGCCGGCGATGGAGGGCGCATGGTCAAATTCATCTCGAAGCGGCTGGTCCAGATGTTCCTCCTCTTCGTCATCTTCCTGACGGTCCTCTTCTTCCTTCTCGAGGCGCAGCCCGGCGACCTGTCCCAGCAGTACATCGGCAACCCGGATATTCCTCCGGAGGCCAAGGCGATCCTCGCCGAGCGTCTCGGGCTCGATCAGCCGCTCTGGGGGCGCTACATGTCCTATATGCGGAACTTCTTCACCGGCGACCTGGGCGTCGCCCTGTCCCAGTACCCCACCTCGGTGAGTTCGCTGATCGTCGAGAGACTCCCCAGGACCCTCGTCCTCTTCCTGTCGGCGACCCTGCTGGCCTACTACCTCGGGTTCGTCACCGGCAAGGTCCTCGCATGGCGGCGGGGGAAGGCCACCGAGTACATGCTCACCCTGGGGGGGGTGGGGCTGTACACCGTCTTCTACCCCTGGTTTGCGCTGTTGATGATCTGGGGCCTCGGATTCACCCTTTCCAATTGGCTGGGATTGAGGGTCTTCCCGATCGGCAGGTTCATCGACACCAACGAGTGGACCGGCGGGCCGTTCACCACCAACCAGGTATTCAGCCGGATGATCTGGGTGGCGGCGCTGTCGATGATCGCGGCCGCGGTCATCACCTTCGTCGCGCGACGTCGTCTCGAGTACCCGGTTGCCATCCGGGTGAGGAACTACGCCTTCCTCGGCGGCGTGATCCTCCCGTTCGCCTATTTCGTCTTCGTCGCCTCGGACATGCGACCCTACGCCTTGGACATCCTGCAGCACACGATGCTGCCGGTGCTCACCCTCACCTTGGTGGCCTTCGCCGGCATCATGCTGCTGACCCGAAGTTCCATGCTCGAGACGCTGCGCGAGGACTACATCCTCACCGCCCGCGCCAAGGGCCTGTCGGAAAAGGTGATCCGCGACAAGCACGCCGCTCGGAACGCGTTGCTTCCGGTCGTCACCTCACTCGTCCTGGCTCTGGCGTTCGTCATCAGCGGCGGGATCATCACCGAGACCATCTTCTCGTGGCCCGGGATCGGCCGGCTGTTGTTCGACGCCGTCATTCTCGAGGACATCCCGCTGGCCATGGGCGCCCTGTCGATCATCGCGGTGCTCGCGCTCATCGGGCACCTGATTGCCGACATCCTCTACATGTACCTGGACCCGCGTATCCGCTACCAGTGATCGAAAGGAGGAGCCCATCGTGACCGAGCGCGTCGATCTCGAAGAGCCGGCAGCACCCGGCATCGAGCTGCCGCAGGCTCCCGGCGGCGGACCGGTGGTGCAGGAGCCGTTGTGGCGGATCAGACTCCGTCTCCTCTGGAAGGCCTCCCGCCGCAACTGGCGCCTGTTCGCCCGCAACAAGATCGGGCTCGTCGGGCTCGGCATCATCCTGACGTTCGCTGTCGTGGCGCTGATCCACCCCGTTCTCATGGACCGAGTGTGGGACCCGGCCATCTACCACCCGGTGAAGGGCTACGACGCGCCCGTCGCCGAGTACACGGTGGTCGAAGAGGTGACCGACGAATTCAGCGAACTCACGCTCCAAGAGGCGCAGATCCGGTCGAACCCCTTCGTAAGGGTCGGTGACGTCCTTTCGATCGCGCAGCAGCCGGCACCGCCCTCGAGGACCCATTGGCTCGGCACCGATCCCCTGGGCAGGGACGTGCTCTCCCAGTTGATGTTCAGCACCCGGGCGGCGTTCCTCCTTGGGGGGATCGCGGCGTTCGTGACCGTGTTCATTGCGACCACCGTGGGCTCGATTGCGGCGTACTACGGCGGCTGGATCGACAGCGCCCTGATGCGCTTCGCCGACCTGGTCCTGCTGGTGCCGCTCATCCCGGTGCTGATCGTGGTCGGGGCGCTGTTCAGTCTGACCCTGCCCTTACTGGGCGTGCTCATCGGGGTGTTGTCGGGATTCGGCGGGACCGCGATCGTCTTGAAGTCGCAGGCGCTGTCGGTGACCGTGAAGCCCTTCGTCGACGCCGCCCGTGTCGCCGGGGGGTCGAACCGACACATCATCTTCCGCCACATCATCCCCAACGTGGTGCCGCTGAGCTTCCTGTACATGATGTTCACCGTCACCGAGGCGATCTCCCTCGAGGCGACGCTGTCGTTCCTCGGCCTGATGAACGTGCAGATGAGCTGGGGCCTCATGATCAACGTCGCCCACAGTCAGGGCTACCTGCTGTCGGGCACCTCGTTCTGGTGGCTGCTGATCCCGGCGGGCATGGCCGTCACGCTGCTCGCCGCCGCCTTCTTCCTGGCCGGGAGGGCGATGGACGAAGTCGTCAACCCGAGGCTCAGGAGGCGCTGAACCAGCATGCAGACGGCTGAATCCCCTATGAGCACGCGCCCCGCGGCGGGCACCCCGTTGCTCGAGGTCGACGACCTCACCATGGAGTACGAGACCGAGAACGGGAACGTCTCTGCGGTCGTCGACGTCGGCTTCACCCTCAACGCCGGCGAGGCCCTGGGCCTGGTCGGTGAGTCCGGTTGCGGGAAGACCTCGGTGGCGATGGCGCTCCTGAGGCTCCAGGCCGACAATGCCCGATTCCGTCATGGCGAGATCCGCCTCAACGGTGAGGACCTCCTGGCGCTGTCCGATGTGGAGATGCGCACCCACCGGTGGAGCGACATCTCGATGGTGTTCCAGGGAGCCATGAACGCGTGGAACCCGGTCCAGCGAGTCGGTGATCAGATCCGCGAGGCCATGGACCTCCACATCAAGCCGCAGCTCTCGCGCGCGGCGGCCCGGGAGCGGATGGAGGAGCTGTTCAACCTGGTCGGGGTCGACCCGAAGATGCTCGACCGCTATCCCCACGAGTTCTCCGGCGGGATGCGTCAGCGGGCCATCATCGCCATGGCGCTGTCGTGTGACCCCCAGTTGATCATCGCCGACGAGCCGACGACGGCCCTCGACGTCATCGTCCAGGACCAGATCCTGCACCAGCTCAAGCGCATCCAGCACGAGCTCGGGATGGCGATGATCTACATCTCCCACGACATCGCGGTCATCGCCGAGGTGACCGACATCATCGGTGTGATGTACGCCGGCCGGATCGTCGAACTCGGCACCACCAAAGAGGTGTTCGAGCGGCCCAGGCACCCATACTCCTACCTGTTGCTCAACTCGGCTCCTTCGATCACCGGCCCGCGGCGCAAATTGGCCCCGCTCAAGGGCGAGCCCCCGAACCTGTTGAACCCGCCGACCGGTTGCCGCTTCCACCCGCGGTGCCCGTTCGCCACCGAGAAGTGCGTCGTCGAGTCGCCCCCGCTGGAGGACGTCGGCGCCGGCCACCTGGTCGAGTGCTGGCACTGGGATCAGGTGCCCGCCATCACCGAGAAGGGAGTCGCATGACCAGCGACCTCGGGATCACGACGAAGCCGCTCGTCAAGGTCGAGGACCTCAAGAAACTGTTCCCGATCACCCGCGGGGCTTTTCGCAAGCCAGTCGACTTCGTCCATGCGGTGGACGGGATCAACTTCGAGATCGCCCCTGGCGAGAGCCTGGGACTGGTGGGGGAGTCGGGCTGCGGCAAGACCACGACCGGGCGGATGCTCGTCAAACTGATGGGTGCGACGAGCGGCAGTATCCAAATGGCCGAAGACGGATCGATGATCGATGTCGCTCACATCAGCCGGGCCAACATGAAGGCGTTCCGCCGCAACGTCCAGATGATCTTCCAGGATCCATACGAGTCGATGAACCCACGGCGCACCGTGTACGACACGATCGCCGAGCCGCTCGTGGTGCAACAGGTCCGTTCGGTGGCCGAGCGGGAGGCCCGGGTCGCCGAACTGCTCCAAGCCGTGGGTATGAGCCCACCGCAATCGTTCATGTTCCGATACCCGCACGAGCTGTCGGGGGGGCAGCGGCAGCGGGTCGCCATCGCTCGGGCCCTGGTGCTCGACCCGAACTTCGTGGTCGCCGACGAGCCCACGTCGATGCTCGACGTCAGCATCCGGATCTCGATCATGGAGCTGATGCTCCGGCTGGCGAACGAGTTCTCGGTGTCGTATCTGTACATCACCCACGACCTCGCCGTCGCCCGCTACATGTGCGACCGGATCGCGGTGATGTATCTCGGCAAGATCGTCGAGCTGGCCGCGACCGAGGAGCTGCTCCACAACCCGCTCCACCCGTACACCAGGGCGCTGCTGTCGGCGGTGCCGGTGCCGGACCCGGCCTACAAGCGGCCACCGGTCGAGATCAAGGGTGGCGTCACCAAGGCGATCAACCCCGAGCCGCACTGCCGGTTCCTGGACCGTTGCCCCTGGGCGGCCGACATCTGCCGGGCGACGGACCACCCGCCGCTCGAGGACAAGGGGAACGGCCACTTCGTGGCATGCCACCTGGTCGACAAGGGCGCCGCCTAGCCCTGGCAACGAATCGGTTGCCCTGACCGGGTCGAATGTGGCAACGTCAGGCTACGAATCGAGGAGGGGACCCCATGGCAGATCATCCGAATGCTCGAATGATGCGCGATCTTCTTGACCAGATGGACTATTCGGATACGGAGGCGATCGGCGCCGCTCTGGCGGATGACGTTCGGTGGCACATGATCGGTGTGGATGAACCGTTGGTCGGCAAGGACGCCGTGCTGGCGATGTTCAGCGGCGGGGGAGGCGAGCCCGACTTCGAGATCACTGCGACCGCTCACGATGTGATCGCCAACGACGACCACACCATCGCCCTGGTACAGGCGCACGCCACCCGCGGCGGCAAGTCGCTCGACTACCGGACCGCCGAGATAATGCACATCGAGGGCGGCAAACTGAAGGAGCGCTGGGCGTTCTCCGACGACACCGAGGCGATCAAACAGTTCTTCGCCTGAGGCGATCCCCCGGAAGTGGGGGATAGCGGGCTTGCGTTACACTCCCGTGCCCGCGTCGGAGTGGCGGAATTGGCAGACGCGCTAGGTTGAGGGCCTAGTGAGCTAATCGCTCGTGGAGGTTCGAGTCCTCTCTCCGACACTCTGGATGTCGCGAGCCATCGTGCACGGTTGTCGGGCGACATCATTCCAGGTCACGGTGCTGGTTGTGGTTGGTAGTCGCGGGTCGGATCGAGGGTGGGTCTCTGAGGAGACCTCCGTGCTCGGTGAGGACCCGGATCTCGAGGTCGGCGATGAGGAGCAGGACTCGGGTGCCCGAGTGGTGTCTTCCTAGTCCGAAGTGGTGGAGGCGGCTGTTGTGGCGCAGGGTTATTCGCCCCACCTTGTCGACCCGGTCTCTTTGGACTCGGAAGTGGGTGGGGATCATCAGGCCGTGGCCGGTGGGCGCCATCCGGGGTCTGGCTTGGAAGGCTCCGATGGGGGTGCGTCTGCCGGCTGTGCGGTGGGGGCGGATGGTGTTGTCGTAGGCGGCGAGCGTCTCGAGCTGGCCTTGGAGGGCTGGCCGAGTGGTGGTCGGTTCTTGGCGGCGTAGCCATGGAAGCGGGTCATCGAACGCGGCCAACGTACGTGCGAGCGGCTGCTCGGAAACTGGCGAGCTGCTCATCGGACGTGAAGGCTCGCTTCGGAATCGCTATGAGAAGGTTCCGATGCTCGAAGAGACCGAGTGCCGCCCGCGTCTCTATGACCTCCCTGAAATCTCCTGGCTGGGGGATCCTCGAACCAGCATCGCTCGTCAACGTCATAGACCCATCGCTCCACCGCAGGGTCTGAGGCAGGCCGAGGTATGGAGCCTTCCGCATCTGGTTTCGGTACGCCCACGGAATTCCCACGAAGAAGTACACCAGCAACACGATGAGCACGGGCACCTCGACTGCGAGGAGGGGTTCAAGGAGGCCGTTCTCGGGGTTGGGGCTCGTCAGGTCGTCAACGTACAAGATGAACACCGCGACGAGTGCCACCAATGGGATGAGTTTCATTCGTCGGAGGGCAAAGACACGGGCTACAGCGACCATGTCCGCGACAATCAACTGATACCGCACTTCGTGAATGGTTCCAGCGTCCATCCTCGATCATCGGCAGATGGCGGGGCCTTCTCAATCCCAGACTCGAGAAGGATCCACAATGGTTGCCGAGAGCCATGCGGCAGCGGTCGCCACCAGGGTCTGACCCCTCCAGCGTCGCCTCTCCGACTAGCGATGCCTGCGGCGCCGCAGTCTTCAGTCGAGGGGGTCCTCGTCCGGTCCTAATCTGAGGGTGTGCTCCTTTTGCGGCGGTTCCGCCGTGCCGCCATCTGGCTGTCAGGGCCCCTGTTCGTGTTTTCCTGCGCGTTGGACGTCGCGCCTCCGCGCTTTCCGGCCGGTCAGGGCTGGGTCATTTCCGCCCTCCAGTCCGATGATCTCCATTACGACGGGGACACGCGAGAGATCGTTGCGGGGTCGGTCACGGTGGTGCTCGCCGACGGAACCTCCGCCGTCATCACATCAGACACGCGTCTCGACGGTATCTGCCAAGAGCTCCTACCCCCGCCTACCGTGGCGATGCCCTGCTGGCTGCAGGTCGGGTTGGCGACCTCAGACGGAATCGCCGAATGGGCTACCGCCCTCCGCCCGGTGGGTGACACTGGACAGCCGTTGACCTGGAACCAGGATCACGATCGCTACCACGCGGTGATCGCCGGGCACGAGATTCTGCGCGAGATCACCGGAGACGCCCTGATCTTCGACAACGGACTCGTGCTCACGCTAGGTGCCAGGGCCCCGGTCGTCACAGGCTGCACGCGGGGGGACGAGCTCGCATCTGCAATGGGCGAGACCGCGTTTGCCCTCCTCAATGTCGCGACCGGTGAGGTCGTGACAGTCGGGTGCACCCCCCAGGTCTGACTCGATCGAGGTCAGACCCGGCCTCGCCACGGCTCGATACTCCACGACTGGTCCCCATCACTCCGCGCAGGCTCTCCGACACTGGACTCAGCTCGTGTCTGTGACCCGATCAGCAGGGAGTCCCAGTGGTTCGCACCGGGCCCGGGAGTCCGTCGGCGTCCGGACAGTCGACTTGATCGGCCAGCCCGACATGCCCGATCCGTCTGTGCTCACCTCGAACGGCTCCTTGCTGCCATCCCCTACCCCACGTCGACCTCGCCGTCGAAGTATGCGGGCCAGTGGGTGAGATCGCCCGGATAGGACACCCGCAGCCGGTATCTACCCGCCTCCACGCCGGCGAGGTCGACTACCAGATTGCCCGCGGTGTCGGTCGTGCCGGTCCCGAGCGGACCTGACACTGGCTCGAGAGGCATGATCGACCGGCTGATCTCGAGTCCGTCGGCGCCGAAGAATGCCACGGCGATGAACCCGCTGCCTATGGAGTCCTCCGACACAGAATCGGTGGTCGAGAAGTCGAAGCGGGCACCGGGCGTCACCTCGAACACCTGCGAGTCGACGAACAGATCCTGTTCGTCGGTTGCGGTCAGCTGCAGCATCCGGCCATCGTCGTTCTCAGCAAAGATCCCCTCACCGGCGCCGTAAGGGGTCCAGCCACCGTCGGCGAAGCTGGGG
>Ga0302046_10006070_pt1 | contig 10582 bp, 7 predicted proteins | sample RVTome_11_FD_200261 | JGI IMG/M metagenome (GOLD analysis project Ga0302046, IMG submission 200261) | Soil microbial communities from uranium-contaminated site in the Upper Colorado River Basin, Wyoming, United States - RVT147D111 (version 2) ... | reverse complement strand
TGGAGCGGCACGGAATAGTCCCGGCTGTCCAGCGCGTCGAGCCCGATGTGATGGCCCAAGTCGCGCACGCCGGTTCCACGCGCGCCGCTATAGCGCGTGAGATCACCGTTGCGGGCCAACCAGTAGGTGGGTGACGGCATCACGCCCCATACCCGCTCTGCGCCCATTCGCTCGATGTCTTCGTATTGTTCGAGGCCGTGCCGCCGAAAGACCTCCGCGGCCGCCCGAATGACCTGCTTCATCATCACGCCCGGACGGATCTCGGCGAGCGCCGCCTCCTGCGCTTCGAGCACCATCTGATACAGGCGACGTTGTTCCGCCGTGAACCGCCCCGACACCGGAAACGTGCGGCACACATCCGACGCATACATGTCGACCTCGGCCGCACCGTAGTCGATGTACAGCAACTCTCCGTCACGCATCACGCGATCAGCATAGTCGTAGCGCTCGGCGCGCAACGTATAGAGCAGCAGCGATCCCGGTCCGGATGACACGATGGGGGCGAACGCGGCCCGCGGGGCGCCCTCCCCTTTCCAGAACGCCTCCATCACCCCGGCGATGGCGAGATCGTTGAGTCCGGCGCGTGTCTGTTGCATCGCCGTCACGAAGCTTCGCGCCGAGATGTCGGCCGCACGGCGGAGCGCCGCGACCTCGTAGCGGTCTTTGACCAGGCGCATGCGCCGCAGCAGCGGCGTCACGTCACGGAACACTGTGTTCGGCATCGCCTGCGCCAACGCGTCGCGCATTTGCTGGCGCATGGAGCGGGGAGGGCGCAATCCTCGGGGCGCATACAGCGTTTCGTCATCGATGGGGAAATAGACGGTGTCGATGCCGCTCAGCAGATCCCGCATCCGGTCCAGCGCTTGGTCCACCGGATAGGTCTCGCCGACTCCCGTGACACGTTCCGCGTCCGGCCCCGCGGCCAAGCGCCCTTCCGGCCGATTCCACGCCGCTTCGCGAAATCGCGGATCGTCGATGGGAAGCTGTGCCCCTGCGAATTGGTGCAGCTCGGGCAGAAACAGGACGTCGCGAGCACTTTCTTCCGTCGGTACGATGACGAGCATCGCGTACCGGGAATCGACCCCGGTCAGGTACCAGAAGTCCGGATCCTGGCGGGCTTCCGACCGAATCAAGTACGCACTCGGCATGACCACCGCCGCGCGTCCAACCTGCTGGGCGAGTCGCGCCCGACGGTCACCAAACGCCTCTGTCGGAAACGCAAGCGATGTTTGGGCCGAGAGAGAAACGAGGGGGAGCGAACTCGCCAGCACGAGGCCGGCTACGGCACATCGCGTCCAGATCATGTGACCTCCGCGGGGACCACGTTGAATGTGTGGCCCCGGCGGCGGCGGTGCCACCCCAAGGGGCGCACAATCTTGCGCCCCTACGTGTTGCGTCCCACTCCGGCACCCCGTTCAGCCGTCGGCATACGGCATCAACACCACCGCACACGCACGCGATACGTGATCTCGGCCTCACCGCGCGCGGGGATCTCGACCGTGAACCGGAACGTATTGGCGTCCAGCCGTTCGGCCTCATGGCTGGAGGATATGATGTCCCAATCGCCACCCACCGGCTCCATCACCTGCACCGTTTCCGCCTGGTCCTTGTGATTGCGGACGGTCACCTGCCACTCGCTCTCAGAGGTGCAGTTGCCGAATACGTCGTAGTCCATCTGGCGCCGGTCACCCACCACGTCGAACGCCTCGCCCATTTTGATCCGCACCCGTTCGTCTCGAGGCGAATGGTCGATTCGGTCTTCGCCGATAAACTGCTGGGCGCCGTCGGAATCCTCTTTGTACACGCGTACGATGCCCCGTGGCAGCGGCATGCCGAGCCCGTTGGTCTCGCGGTTCTCGATATCGAGATAGACGCCGACCTTTTGATTCGAGACGACCTGGCCGTACGAACCACGGTAATAATGGGCGGCGCCGTAGAAGATCAGTTGCTTCTCCACACCGATGCCGGAGCCCTCGAGCAGCGTCACCTGCTTCTGTTCGTTGTTGAGAATGGTCGTGGGGCGGCCCAAGGTGTACAGGTGGTACTCGAAGAACCCCTCCTCGGTGAACGCAGCCTCCGCGGCCGCCGCCCGCACGGCATCCAGGCGCATCCGCTGCTGAATCTCCGGGGTGACGCGTTGGACGTCTCCCGCCACCAGCTTGAGCGTGGCGTTCTCATAGCCCGTCCCGCTCTGATTCGTGAGCGTCACCCAGCCGGTGATGTCCGCACGCTCGTCATTCTCGTCCACGACCATGACGTAGTCGGCCTTCCAGTTCAACGCCTGCGTCAGGTAGGAGACCTCGATGCGCTGTTGCTGACGGGCGCCGTCCAGTTGCCACAAGAGCGTGGGCGTCGCGATCAGATTCTCCGGGATCTCGGGAAACGCAAACCGACCCGGAAAGTTGTACGTGATCTCATCACCGATTCGCAGAATGGGCGATTGATTGACCGATAGGACTTCAGCGTCGAACTCCTGCTCCTCACCGGTCTGACTGTTGTACCGATACACCTTGATCATGCGCCCGACGTACTTCTCGAGCAGCTTTTGGGGGTTGAGCAGATCGTATTGGTAGTTCTGTTCGAGGACGCGAAGCCCGCTGCCGTTGAGCGGACGGATGTGCACGGTCTCCGGCTGAATCTGTGCTGCGACGTCGGCAAACTCGAGCGCCACCCGACCGTTGCGCAACGTGAGATCGCGGACTTCCCGCACCAGGCCAAAGTTCTGATTGTAGACAGTGATGCTGACCGATCGACGGTCAGTCGCCGTGGAGGTCACGCGTTCCGGCATCTGGGCCGCGGCGCCGCCACTCGCGGCGAGCAGGGCGATCCCGGTCAATGCACCAATGCGCTGTATGCACCGGCTGGACTTCATGATTGGCTCCCTGTTCGAAACCCACCGCATCCTCTTACGGCACCGGTGAGTCTATGCTCGTGAGTCGTTCATCGTGAGTGGCGAGTCGTACGTCGTGAGTCCCCACCCCCGGCTCCGTGTCAGTGACGATTCAGGGCCTGCGGGTTGCACAGATACCGGGCCGCCGAACCTATGGCCGGGTCGTAGCGGCCAAGGATAAGGCTAGAAGGTATACGGGATTACAGAATCGCGACCCGGGATCCGACCTGACAGCCACCCGATCGTCACACCCTGACCGGTGATCCGCCGAAATCTGGTGCCGGATTGCTACCGCCAGATCTCCATGCGTAGGCCTCGGACGTCTTTTTCGGGGTGATCCGGCAGGCTCTTGGCCGCGCCGGCCAGGATGCGCGCGGCAGACCACGCGGCCGCCGTGGCATCCAGCAGGTCGTCCAGACCGGTTCGGCCCAGCCGATTTGCGGCGTCTTCGAGCCCCGCGGTCAAGCCAGCCTCCGTCAGTAGACGCATGCGGGTGATCAGACCGGCGGCACTCGTCTTGGGGTAGTGGAGCGGGATGCCGCCGTTCAGCTCCATGAACGACAACTCCGGATGCACCTCAAACACCCGGCGCTGCAACCGCGGCGTCATGAGATCATCCACCTCGGCGATTCGGGGCAACAACCCGAACGCCTGGCGGCTCATGCCCTGATGCGCCTCCGCATTGGCCCGATGAAGCTCGTTGGCCTCGTCATAAGATCGCGCATCGAGCACGCCCCGTGGCGGCGCGGAGAAGACGCTGGGGTGCCGGTCCGGCTTCAGCATATCACGTGCAGCCCGGTCGCATGACCGGCCCCCTTCGGGCAGGAGGTTGGGCAGCCCAATCGGGATATCGATGCCCAACGCGGCGCATTCGCCGGTCTGCATGAGGAGTTCGGAGAAGGTGGGAGCGACGGCGCAACGCCGCACGGCGGCGGGAGGGCCCGGATCGACGACGACGTAGACCCATCCCTCGCGGCATCCGTCCGCGCCCGCGGCCGAGCGACCATTCGCGGATCCGTTGCCGGCGACGATCATGCGGGCTCCATACTCCATGTACGTCGCTGGCGGATCCAAAGTTGCCGAGGGGATGGCGATGGGGTGCGGGACCACGCCCTTCGGTCGGTTGTCCCGCAGTGGGCGGATCGTCAAATTGGGCGCCGGCCTCAACCGGATTCTGGCATGAAGCGTCTGTTCTCGGCGGATATTATCCTCTCGCTTTTCCTCGTGTTCGTGCCGGTCGCTCTCCTGCTCGAGCACGTCTTCCATGCGGGCGGCATGGCCGTCTTCGCGACATCCGCCATTGCCATCATCCCGTTGGCCGGTTGGATGGGGCGGGCCACGGAACACTTGGCGGAGCGGGTCGGAGAGGGCATTGGGGGGCTTCTGAACGCCGCATTTGGCAACGCGGCTGAGCTGATCATCGCCATCATGGCCCTGCGCGCCGGGCTGTATGATCTCGTCAAGGCCTCCATCACCGGATCGATCATCGGGAACATCCTCCTGGTTTTTGGACTGGCGGCCCTCATGGGCGGAGCGCGCTTTCAAGCACTGCGGTTCAATCGAACGGCGGCCGCGCAGGGCGCAACGCTCCTGGTGCTGAGTGGAATCGCACTATTGATCCCGGCCATCTTCCACAACCTGGTGGGCGAGGAAGCCGTGATCTCGGAGCACCGGATGAGCCTCGCGATCTCCTTCGTGCTGATGGCCACCTACGGGATGTCGCTGATCTTTACGCTCAAGACGCATTCGCATCTGTATGTCGGCGGTTCCAAGGACCATGGCAGCGGCGAGATGGAGCCAGAGGACCGTCACGACGTCTGGCCGGTCGGCAAGGCGGTCGCGGTCCTCGTGGCCGCGGCGGCGCTCGTCGGGCTCATGAGTGAACTGCTGGTCGCGTCCGTGGAGCATGCGGGTGAGGTCATCGGCATGAGCGAGGTGTTCATCGGCGTCATCCTCGTCGCCATCATCGGCAACGCGGCGGAACACTCGACGGCGATCCTCGTGGCGCTCAAGAATAAGATGGACCTCTCGATCAATATCGCGGTGGGATCTTCCCTCCAGGTGGCGCTGTTCGTGGCACCGCTCCTCGTGCTCCTCAGCTACCTCATCGGCCCGCAACCCATGGACCTGCTCTTCACCACCATGGAGGTTGTGGCGGTGCTGGCCTCCGTGGGCATCATGGCGTTGATCTCGCAGGATGGGGAAACCCATTGGATGGACGGCGTGCAGCTCTTGGCCGTCTACATGATCCTGGGCATCGCGTTCTTCTACTCATAGGGAGCTGCCAGCTACCAGTCGCCAGCTGTCAGCCTTTCGACAGAGATGCCGATCCTGGATGCGCGTTGGTGCGTTCCTAACGGCCGTCACTCGCTCGTCAGGTCTCGCAAGGATATTAGCCGCAGATTTGCGCAGAAACACGCAGATCTTACGAAGCTCTCCTTCGTGCACGCAACCGCAGTCCGAGCCATATCGGACGCCCTATCAACGGTGGCTAATGTGGGTCGTACCGATGCATCGGCGCCCGATGCGTCTTCGGTGCCATCCCACCAAACCACCATGAGGGCGCCTGCACGTACTGTCGGTTGAACTGTGGACCTGAAGGTACGGGACGGAAGACCTGCGCGTTACTGCGCAAATCTGCGGCAGAGAATCAGCCGAAGAGGCAGGAGCACTGCGATTGCCGCCCTGATACGACCCGGACAGGCTGGTCGTTAGTGGCTGGCGGGTGAGCCATTAGAACGCCCCGGGCCCCACCATCCATACGATCAATCCGCCGAGTATCCCGATCACGACGAGATAATAGATCGTTGGAATCAGCGTCCGCCTCAGGGTGGCGCCCTCCAGGCCCAGGAGGCCAACCGTGGCTGACGCGGCCACCACGTTGTGGATAGCGATCATGTTCCCCGCCGCGGCGCCCACTGCCTGGAGGGCTACGATGACCGCGCTACTCATCTCCAGCCGAACCGCGACACCGTGTTGAAATAAGCTGAACATGAGATTGCTGACCGTGTTGCTGCCGGCAATGAATGCACCGAGCGCGCCGATCCACGGAGCCACGAGGGGCCACAGAGCCCCGGTGGTCTGGGCGGCCAGTTCCGCCATCGCCAGCGGCATCGCCGGCAGCGGCAGCCCTTCGGCGCCCGCGCCGACGTTGACGCCCGAGTTGATGTACACGCGGACCATCGGCACCGTGAAGATGAGCACGAAGCCCGCCCCGAGGAGAATTCGCGACGATTCCCGCACCGCCGCCATCGCGGCCGAGCGAGGCATTCCGTGCAACCACCACGTCACGATCACGGTGATCAGCAGTAACGTGCCAGGCAGGTAGAGGGGTGTGGTGGACGCGGTGATTCCGGTGCCGAGGATCTCGGGCCACGTGACCGACACGCTGCGCAGCCAGGTGCCGAACGGGAGCCACCGAAGGCGAGTCAGCACGAGCAGCAGGGCGAGCAGTCCATAGGGCGCCCAGGCCCGTGCGGCGGTGACACCGCGTGCATCGTCGTCCTCCTTGGGGGCGATCCGACCGATCCACCACGTTGGCCACGTGTCCTTATTGGGGAAACGCCAGGTGTCGGTTGGGACGAGCCACCCACGCCGTGCAATAGCGGTCATGGTAGCCAGCCCGATCAACGCCCCGAACAGCGACGGGAATTCGGGACCCAAGAGCAGCGCGGTCGCGAGATACGGCACGGTGAACGCGAGCCCACCCGCCAGGGTGAACGGCACGATAGACAGGCCGTCCAGCCACGAGCGCCGCTCCCCGAAGAAACGCGTCATCATCATGACCATGATAGTGGGCATGAGTGTGCCGGCGACGGCATGCAGCGTGGCGGCAAAGACGGTGATCGACTGACGGTGCTCGGCGAATGTCAAACCGGCCGCAGCCAATTGCCGTGATACCTCGTTGCTCGCGAGTCCCTCGGTCACGCCGATGACGATCGGCGTGCCGACCGCGCCGAACGTCACCGCCGTACTTTGAATCATCATCCCCAACATCACCGCCGCGGCCGCCGGGAATCCCAGGGCAACGAGCAATGGGCCGGCCACGGCAGCGGGCGTGCCGAAACCTGCGGCCCCCTCAATGAACGATCCGAACAGCCATGCGAGGATAACGACCTGCACGCGCCGGTCATCGGAGATCTCGCGAAAGCTGCTTCGAATCGCGGTAACCCCACCGGAGTGTTCCAGCGTCTTGAGGAGCAACAGCGCGCCGAAGATGATGTATAAGATGTCGAACGTGACGAAGAGGCCCTGAATGGTCGACGCAGCAACGTGGTGAGCGGAAACGCGCCAGAGCCCGAGCGCGAGGCCCGCGGCAGTCACGTACACGATCGGCATGGCCCACCGGGCGGCGATGCGAAACCCCACGAGCAAGACGCCGCCAAGCACTATCGGCAGTGCGGCGACGATGGCCTGGGTCACGAGCGTCATCTATCCCTCCACGGAATTGGGACCAAAAAGACGCCACACGAGCACCGCCCGCCAGATCAAGCCGCCCTGGCTCGGCACACCTTGGGTTGCTACTATGCGCACGCGGGATTGCGCAGGTGTCGTCACGAACGAGGGAGCACAAACCACATGGAACTCGTCGAACTCGCGTTGGAAGGTCCGTATCACCTGCGATCTCCGGAAGGCGCCATAGCCTTTGATCCCCCATCCAAACGCGGGGTGTTCTTGTGGACAATTCGTGCCGGAGACCGATACCGCATCGCCTGGGTGGGACAGGCGCGTGATATTCGCCGCGTTTTGTGGCGGGAGATCGTGAGCCTGTTGGGCGGTGGACGCACCATCTACCCGGCAGCCGACCTGACCGCTGCAGTAGGGGTCCCGACACCCGTGTACTCGGGGAAACGCAAGGACTTCGTAAACGCGTATATGAACGATCGCGAATCGCTGTCCGCCCTCGCCCATCAGAACCTCATGACCTACGACTTCTTCTGGGCCCGCGTGCAAGGGAAGCGGAAAGGGCGGGAAGCGGTTGAATCCGCAATCATCGCCCGTGCCAAGGAGTTGGGTGGTCCCATCCAAAACGTGGAACCCTCACGGGCCCATGATAAAACCGAACGCACGATCGTCCGTCCGATACTCCCGGCCGGAACGCGCATCGACGGCATGGAGGAAGAGATTCGATACGGAGTTCGCCTGCTCCCGCAAGACCGACCGATTCAAGTGCGACCGGAGGATTATCAGACGTGACGACGGTCACGGCGTCGCCTCGCCGAGTCCAGCCGCTCCATCCGGCCTCGCCCGCCCGAGCATTTCCGTCACCGTGAAGCGCCCTCCGGCGTGACGAGCGTTCCTTCTCCCGGTCGCGGGCCGGACGGCGTGGTGGATGGTACGCTGGGATTGGTCGTCGCCCACCAGTCGCGCGCGCGACGCTCGTCCCATTCCTGTAGCGGTTCGACCTTCCCGAGCAGCGCCAGCAGCTCATCCGCATCGGGACGCGCCGCGGGCTCCTTCGCGAGACAGCGCAGGATCACGTCATCGAGACCGGTGGAAATTTGTTGGGCGCTATGGCGTGACGGAGGATCCGGCTCGGCGCTGGTGTGCTTGACGAGAACGGCCATGGGCGTATCACCCGCAAACACCGTGCGACCGGTGAGCAGCCAATACGCCACGCAGGCCAGCGAGTAGATATCGGTCCGGGCATCCGCCAGATCTACGTCTCCGCGCGCCATTTCGGGTGAGGCATAGAGCGGCGTGCCGTAAAAGGCACCGTGCACCGTCAAATGCTCGTCCTCCGCAAAGGCGTCCCGCGTACGTTTGACGAGTCCGAAATCGAGCACCTTGGCGACGTCGAAATCACGTCCCGCTTTGCAGAGAAAAATATTGGCCGGTTTGACGTCCCGGTGCACGAGCCCCAGCTCATGTGCTTCCCCGAGCGAGTGACAGACCTGCCGCAAAATCCAGATGACGCGGCCATCAGGCATTGGGCCATACTTACGGAGGAAGTCGTCGAGATCCAATCCGGCCAGCAACTCCATGACGTAGTAAAAGGTGCCGTCACCGGTGAATCCGTAATCGTAGATCTCGATCGTATGGGGCGAGCGCAGCCGAGCGGTGGTCTGCACTTCACGCTCGAACCGCTGTAGCTGGGCGATCTCGATCGGAGATTCGCCACGGGGATGGATGAGTTTGAGCGCGGCCGTCCGGGCCAGCATGCGGTGCTCCGCGGTCCAAACCTCCCCCATCCCGCCTTGGCCGAGCTTCTCGAGGAGCCGATAGCTGCCCATCTGTCGTGCGCGGCTCACATCTCGCCGCAGTCCGTAGACCACGACGGCGCCAATCGTCGCGATGGCCACACAGATGTACGTCGGGATGACGAATTGCAGGATCGTCGCCCAATCCGGAAGCGTCACGCCCTGTACCGCCAGGGTGACGAGAATGGCCGGACGGATCGACGCGGCGATCGTGGCGACAATGAACGTGCGCAACGGCGGGGATGGGAGGATCAACGGGAACGCGATGATCCACGCAGCGGTCCATGACAGCCCCAACTCGATGAACTGCGGGTCTCCACCCCACAGCAGCAATGCCCATTCGATCCCGATGGCCCCGTAGATCTCGAGGCCGAATCCCGCTATCACGACCTGCCTGGAGGAGAGCCTGCCGCTGCGAAACACGGCCGCGGCAATCAGTGCGATGGCGATGCACACCACGCTCCCGACGTATTGTTGCGCGATGTAGCGGTCGGCTTGCCATTGCGGCGGCGTGGGCAGCAGAAATACCGCCACGAAGTACACGGTCGCATAGATGGCGGCGAGGATGGCAAGCCGGCGGGCGGCAACCTCCAATACTTCGGTGGGGAGTGTCGATCCGCTCGCCGCCAGCGGCGTACCGGTTGACCCCACGGTGCCGGGCAGCGAAATCCGCCTGCTCACGGATCCTGGCCACCGGCGTGGGAAGCCGTCCGATCGCGTCTCGTAGAAGGGGTTGTGCCGGCGTGCGCCGCCATGCGGGAAGGCTCTCTCGTTGGGCGAGTCGAAGGACCGCGACAATCTAACGTCGAACCTGCCGGAATTCGTCGATCCGAGCAACCGGAGATACGGGCGCGCTCCCGCCCCGCTTCGGTGACCGCCCGCACTTTTCAGCGGCTCCGAACATCTGTACCTTGCCCTCCATGACCCTCACACTCTATCACCGCACGAACATCGGCGAAGCTCGCGTGATCGTCATCAAGGGCTTCGAGGACCGAGACTGGAACTTCGGACTCTTCGACGCACGGACCGGGGATGAGGTCTCCGTCGAGGGTGTCTGGTTGGTCGATCGACCCGTTCGACAGGACGAAGGGCTGGACGGCGACGCGCTCCTCGAGGTAACGGTACACGCCACGCTGGACGAACTGGCGCCGTTCGAGCTCGATGGCATGTTGTGGGACGCGAGAATCTGGGTTGTTCCCGCTCAGTGGTTGGCCGAGCGAGCCCGCGTCCGGTTTCATGCCGTCGATCCCCACGCTTCGGGCTTTTTCGAAGCGCCCAACGGCGAACTGGAGTCCTAGGACCAACCGTCTGCGCTGGCGCTCGCCAGTTACCGCAGATGCGGGATTCCCTCCACCACGGCTGACGCGGCCACGAGGTCGCGGACCAGCTGACGCTAACGCACCCTTCACTCCTCATTAAACGTCCCATCACCCGTGAGGGTGTAGGATGCCTGCGTGTCCACGCGTACGCACAGCGCGAGTAGGGGCCGCAA
>Ga0302046_10006069_pt1 | contig 10582 bp, 9 predicted proteins | sample RVTome_11_FD_200261 | JGI IMG/M metagenome (GOLD analysis project Ga0302046, IMG submission 200261) | Soil microbial communities from uranium-contaminated site in the Upper Colorado River Basin, Wyoming, United States - RVT147D111 (version 2) ... | reverse complement strand
ACACGTAGCCACCGCCGTGAGGCGGTGGACCTGGGGGGATGTGAAACGCTGCGTGGGGAATAGGGCGTTGCGATGAAACCCGCGGAGAGGATCCAGCGTTTCGTCGAGGATCAGGACTTGGGCGCGGCGCGTTTCCCACTCTTGCGCACGCTCCTCGATTGAGGCCGGCGACAAGCTGGCAGTCCCAGATTCTGAAATAAGCGGCTCGGGCCTGTAGCGATGATTGTTCGCCAGCATCTCATCGAGGATACCCCCGGCCGTCATGAGGCACAATCGGGAATGCAGACGTCACGCTTCGATGGACACGCCCGCCGTCAAGGCACCGCCCGAGCGGACCTCCACGTCCGACGCGTCCTGGCTGATGGTGTCCGCGATCACGCGCTCGGTGATGTCATGCAGATAACTCTGCAGCGTGCGATCCAGTTCGCAGAACTCCGGCCATAGCGTCTCGTTCACGAATCGGGCGGGAGCGCGGACCGTGACGGACGTGCGCCGTTGTCGGGCATAGCGGTATGGTTTCAGATGATACCGGCGGGCCAGCGCGATGAAGAGGCGATGAGACCAGGGATTCTGAAGGGCGAAGGTGAATTCCTCGGGCGGATCGGCCTTGGCGAACGACTCCAGCCGCTCCCGGATGCGGTCGGCGGCTTCGCCCGCGGCGGCCTTCTCGCCATCCGTCGCCGCCCTGTCGGCGAACAGCGCCTCGATCCGGCGCAGCTTTTCGATCAAGCGCTGATGCGCATTGGTTTCCATGCGGGAGATCTTAATTGTGAATGAACGGGAATCAACGCGAATGAGCACCAATGTAAGGGGCGGAAGCGGCTAGCAAGCGGGCGGGGGCTTCACGGAGTCCCAAACCGCTCACCAGTTTAGCGGCGTGGCCGCGCTCGAATTGCGGGCGCCGAGTCTCGCGGGTCTAAGATGCGGCTTGCTGCTTTTCCCCACGACGGATTTGTTTGTCGATTCGCGAATTCGCCTGGGGAACTTTGTGTGCCTTCGGTAAGCGTGCAGGGGTTCAAAAACCGGCGGCCGGCGGGGTGCGAAGGGCGGCGGCAACCTGCTCTTGTCGGTCTTGTTCTCACAGTCGCGGCCACATTAGCGGGAATCGACAAGGACGATGACGAGCATGAGCACGAACGCATGCCGTGTAGCCGACCCGCCAAGTTCCATTTCCTCCCGCAAAGACGCCAAGGCACCAAGGTTGGGAAATCTCCTCCCCTCCTTTGCGACTTCGCGCCTTGGTGGGAGATCAAGACTTTCAGGGGACACACCTGGTTCGCAGGACCGTAGCGCATTCGTCGGCAAGACGACGGGTTCTGCAAGAGCATCTCCGGGGTTTCCACCGGCACGAACAGGCCGAGGCCGAAGTGGCACGAGTGGCCAAAGGCCGGTAATGGCAAGGAGACAGGTGCTTCAAACTCGATCTCGAAAAATGCAGGTTGTGCGCCACCTTCTGACATTCGGACGACGCGGGTGTCCTGAGTCGATGCGCCGTGCAAAGCCTTTTCGAAGGTCGCCACTCGACTCGCGATTTGGTCTTTGAAACATTCACAGCATCCGTTATCGCTCATTGTTTAATCGCCGCCTACGCAACTGGGACAAAGAGGCCCAGGCTGAAGTGGGCGCCGTAGCCAAGAGCGATAGGCCCGCGAACAGGTTCGGGAAACTCGATCACGAAAGCCGCTCCACTGTATTGGCCGCGTCTGCCAGCGCCGTCGTGGCGAATCGTCTGGAACTGAAGCGAACGCAGGTTTCGTTGGCCAATTACATAAGGTCCTGCCTGTTCGTCCAGCAAGCGGATGCTGGCTCCCTGCCATGCAGGGTTCATGGCAAGCAGCCTGAGCAAGTCGTGCGGGTTGGAGCCATGTTGCCATCCATTGTGATCGATCTTCGGACGTCCGTCGCGGAATCTCTTCGCGTGGCGGGTGGAGACGAAGGGTGTGAGAGAACGCCACGTCTTCGCGGGGCCCAGCAACGGGCATTCTTTGAAGTCGGTGGATTGCCCAATGCCGTGAAGGACGAGACGGATATCATGTCCTCCGTGGCCCCACACCTTGTTCAATCGTCTGAGCGCAAGACACGCTCCTTGGTCGAATCCCATCGGTGCCCACATGGTGACGTGCGTCACCGCGTCGCTTGGCCCGTTGGCCTCACAGAAGATGTGCGCGTGTTCATGGTTGACACGTGGGTTGCCGTACTCGTCGAGGCCAGTGAATACCGTGGCTCGACCTTTGCCCTGATCCGACCATTTGCAGAGCGCGTCATGCACGCGGTCGCCAATCGAGATGGCCCGCGTGATGCGCGGGGCCACTGTGCAGACAACCGCATAGCGCGCCATGGTCGGCAGTGGCCCCTTGCGGGCTGCGCGCGGGCGTGTCGTGGGTGCGAAGACGTCCTCCTGCCGCGTGTAGTTCACAAATATGGCGCCGGGCGGAAGATTCCAACCGGCGGACTGGAGTTTGCCAGTATCTGCGTGGAGCGCTTCGAACAGATCGGCCGGGACGGCAGGCTCATGCTTCCCAGTACGGCGACTACCTTTCTTTGGCTTCTTCATGCTGTCGGCGGTCGGCACGGCGTTGGTGGCAAGGAACTCATTGCGCCAGGTTGAGTATTGTTCATGTGGCAAAGGAGAGAGCAGCCGGACCAGCTCCGTCCGTTCCGGCAGCGCTGTGCCGTTACTCCTGGGCGTAGCAATGGAATGCGTCCTGTTCGTCGCTTCCGGTATCGCTTCGATCACACGCGCTGCGACGAGACCTTCAGCTCGGCCGAAATAGCCGAGGCGGTTGGCAAGCGTCCGCAGGGCTTCGAGTTGTTCGGATGGCAAGTCCACGTCCCACGCAACAAGCACGGGCTCGTTTTCCGCAATCTGGATGAACGTGTCGAAGACCTTGGTGGTTTTTTCGCTTGTGCCTACGTTGTAAGGCATGTAGTGACGCGTGTGGGCGGTTGTGGCACGCGGCAGCCAAAACTCCGGTGGATGACTCAGCGCGCTGACGAGCGAGCGAACGGTGTCCTCCGGGATGTCCCGCGCCTTCAGGTGCCACGTCGCGATCAGAGCGCGGACGACGCGCCAGGGAGAGGGCGGCCACTCGATCGCGCCTTCGTTGACATGGCGTCCCCAGGGCGTCGCGTGGTAACGACGCGCGGGGAAGCTCAGTTCGAGGACCGTCATGGCTATTCCTCGTAAGTGAGTTCCGTGCTCCGCGGGTTCGCGAATCCCTGGGACGCGGCCTCGATGAGCGAGGGAAGTTCCTTCTCCAGATCGGTGAGCGGAGGCATTGAGAATTCCATGGGACGTTGCACTTCAAGTTTCCCGCCCTCCTTGATTTCCAAATCACACGCCGTCCGCAACCTCAGACCGTCGCGGAGGAATTTCCGAATCTTGAACAAGGCAAGTGCTACGAGAAGCGCTTCCACGGCGTCGCCCATGCCGAAGCCGCGGATGAGCGCTAGGTCGAGGTTGAAGAACGCGGTGATGTTCCCGGTGAACTCCTCTCGATGGAACGGGACATTGCCGAAGCCTTTCGCTGTGTCGCCGGACGGATCCACCGCATCATTCTTCACACCGCCGCTGGCAGCCACGCTTACATTCTCCGCCTCGATGAAGGCGGTGAGTGCGCGCGGTAAGCGCATCCGGCCGCCAGCGATTTCCTTCTTTGCGAGGAAGACCCCGTGCAGGAGCGCGTTTGTGTCGTATTTGAACAGAGTAGCCGCCAACTTTTTGATATCCACGATTCCTTGCTCCGCGATGGCGAGTTCCTTTTGCAGAGTGGCCAGGAAGGTCTTGTCCTTGCCTTCAAGAATGTAGGGACTGTTGAGCCTGTGTGCTTCGAGCACAGAATTCGTTAGCGTCTTGCCCGCCTTGTCCTTCACTTTCACGACTGGAAGTCCCTTGAGCGGTGTGACCCAATCATCCGCCACCGTATCCCAGCAAACGGTTTCGAGCCGGTTTGCCATGCTTTGAGCGGATTCCACAAGTAGCATCCTCGTGCCATCGGGTCCGTCGAAAGTGGCGGCGCCAAGGTCAGGGAATCCTGTGGGTTGAAAGCGCGTGCCTTGAAGCGGTTGGAGGGTGGCTTTGAGCAACAGGCGCGGTTGGTCTTTGAGTGGGTCGAGGTTCATGTGGTTTGCAGGTTTGGTTGTTTTAGGATCATGCCCTCAAGAAGGCGAAAATCACCGTAGCGAATTGGGAAAAGCATGGCTGCTGCCGTGCGCCGGGCGATGTCACCCGTCACCGGAAGTGCACGGACGAGCGGTGCATATCCGGAAGCGCGCAAGCGTCGCGCGGCGAACTCGCTCGCGGTGCGACCATCGCGGGCGATGGCCCGGTGGAGAATGGCCGGAACGAGCGGGATGGTGTCATCCTTGCCGCTGGAGCGGCGGAAGCAGAGCCTCAGTAGCGCGTAGAATGACGACGGGATGGCGCGAGTGTCATTATCCCCTGGAGCCCGCGCGGGCTCTCCGACTTCGGCAGATTCCGCGCGGCTTCGTTGTTCTTCGCGGACGATGCTTTCCCAATCCACGAGCGAAAGTCCCCAGATGAGGTCGGCGAGCAGCGCGTCATTGGTGCGCCCTTCAATGAAAGCGGTGATGTCCTCCAACTTCGCCGGGCGGGGCGACCAATCCGGCCAGCCACGCGCACCGGACTTTTCCACGCGTACCAGACGCCGGGTCAGCACCTCATTGAGGGTGTCAGTGAGGTCGCCGTCGTGCCAAGCGACGTCGTTGCCAGGTGTTTCGGCCCAGTTGATCCACGAGCGTTCCCTGGTGGATCCGATTTCGAGCGGTTCCAGGTGCTGGCGGAACCATAGGGTTTCCTTTTCAAGCCAAGCACGCGTTGCCGAGATCGATTGCGCGAGGCGAAACTCAGTCGAACCGTCATCGGCCTCGTTGAGCCAGCTCATTTTCAATCCGTGCAACGGTCGGAGATAGGCATCCGTAGTCCATTTGAAGCTATTCGCCAGCGCGCGTTCGGCGCCACCCAATGCAGCAAGGAGTGCCTGGAGGCGGGCGGAGGAATCGTTGCGGCAGAGGTCAACCATGGACCGCTCAAGTAGATTGAGTGCGCGTGCGACCGAGGCCGGGGTTTCTGGATTCGCTTTCGGTCCAGCTTTCTGCCGCAGGCGTTCGTGCCATTGCGCGATGTCCGCCAGCAAGTCTGCCCGAGCGTTCCGCCGCACGGCGATGCGTTCGAGTGGCGTGGCGAAGTAGGACAGTCCGTTGCGGACCTGAAAACCGTATCGCTGGAAGGCCGCGATCCCGCGATCCACGCCGAGCGTCACAGCGGCCTGCACGAAGTCCAAGCCGTTGCGAGCTGAGCGGCCTCGCACTTGGGCACGGCCCTCGTTTAGGATTGCCCGCAACTCCGCCAAGGTCGTTGGCTCCTCCCAAAGTGGCATCCACATTTCACAGCGGGCCTCGGTTTCATCTGCACCCGTCGCGCTGGCGTAGCCGACACTCGCCTGCCGCACGCAAAAGGGATACACAAGCGATCCATCGTCCGCGCTTTCCAAGCGCTTCACCGATGCCGCTGCGAACAGTATCGCGCCTTCAATCATCAGGATGAAGTCCCAGGGGTTGATCGCCGAAGCGGCGTCAAAGCCGGATGTGGAATTGGCGCCGCCCGCTGCACCGGGAAAAAACTGACCGATCGGCGCCTTCATCGCCATTCCCGGAGCGGCGTCGCCAAACAGGGCGGCCCGCAGCCAACGTTCAGAGTCAGGCATTGGCTCGCCTGTGGTCGGGTCGAGTACTCCTGTAATGCGCTGCATGAAGTTGTTTGTGAATTCAAGCCGCCCGTCGTTCCCGCCCGTGCCTAGGAGAGGCGGGAATTTGGGACCGTCCTGACTGAGAACCAGGACGGCATCAAGCCATCCGAGCGCATCGTCAGGAAAGGAACTACGGCAGCTTTGCAAGAGGAGAGCTTTCGTCTCGCCGTCCGGCTTTCCGCTGAGCGTGAGCCTTTGTAATTCGCGGCGGGCTGCCGCGATTCCCGCACGATACGATGCAAGCCGCACGCTTCTGCAGTTTTCGATGTCGGTGAGCGCCTTGTCGTTGTCCTTCGGGTGGAAACCGCTGCCACCATTCCAAGGCGCAAGCACTGGGGAAGGGCGATAGTCCCGAGCAAAGAAACTCAGGAGCGCATCTGGCGAGAGACAAGTGAGAAGCATCAGTCGATCATCGCGCCATGCCGCTTTCGCGTTGGGGTCCTCCTGCTCCGCAACGAGCCGAAGGATACCGAGTGCTTTCAAGTAGTGGGCGAGCGGGACGGGGGAGCACCCGGTGAAGGTGATGGTGGGCATGGTGGAAGCTCAGAATTGGTTTTGGCTGAAGTTTCGACACAGGAGAGGCTTTCCGCATCGGATGTCACTACTTCTTCCTGTGAATCCCATATGGAAAGGCACGCGTAGGGATTGCCCATGAGGCGAATCGCGGCGCGTTCGGCTTTTGCAAACTGAAGGGCCGATTTCAAGTGACGCGAAACTAAGTTGAGATGGATGACTTGTCAAAGATGAGTGGGCTACCGCTCCATTCTGTAAAAGCAAGTTGACTTGTGCTCTGCAACTGTGAGAATCCAGCCTCCGTAGCAAGCGTTGCGCGGCTCCGTTGAAGCACAGACTGGAGCGGCAGACCCAGAGGGAATAATTGCCTAATCCGCGCTCATGCGAGCGCGGCCCCGTTGAACCAGTTGGGAAACGTGTCCCGAGGGCGCAGAAAACCCGAAAAACCGAGAAAAGCTGAGTAATGGAAAGCGAAAAACCTGGAATGAAGCCATCTATCGGAGTGGTGCCAAAGCGACTCTGTCCTCGGTGGCGATCATCCCGACAGGCAGGGCCACTTCCCAAGCACGCTGGGAGTCGTCCACCTGGAGTTCGATGGTGGCGCGACCAGGCGGGAGATCGACGGGGGAATCGACAAAGAGAAAGTCCGGCCCCATGTGAGTGATGCGGAAGCTCATACCATTGAGGAGCAGCCTCATTCGTACCATCGCGGAGTGTCCGCCGTAGGAGCTTGAGTTTCTCATGCCACGCGATCTTACCGACGCGATCCAGCAGTATGCGAGTCGAAAAGGACTGCAAGTAAGGGAAACGTTGGGTTCCGGCATTCATGGTCAGGTGCAGATGGTGCAGGGAGACGCTGTGCTTGGTGGAACCGCCCTCAAAGTCTATTTCGAAGAAGTTTTCTTCCGGCGTGAATTGGCTGTGTATGAGCGGTTGAAGGAGGCAGGAGTCAGGGAGCTGCTCGGTTTTGCCGTGCCGCAATTGATTCGCGCGGACGACGAGCTGCTGGCCCTGGAAATGACAGTCGTGGAACGCCCCTTCATCCTCGACTTTGCCGGGGCCTATCTCGATCAGGACGCACCGCAGTTTGATGACGCAGTGTGGGAGACATGGGAAGCGGATAAGCGCGAGACGTTTGGCCTCCACTGGCCGGAGGTGGAGGCGGTGCTCACTACTTTGAAGCGATACGGAATCCACATGCTTGATGTGAATCCGGGCAACGTGGCATTTGGAGACTGAGTTTCTCACTAGTTGGGATCTTCTTCCGACGAAGCGCGGGCGTCCGCCCCGCGCAAGAGCATCTCAAGATACGCAAGGCGGAACGGACCAAGGCGATCGCGCAATGCAACCGTGCGGGCGAGCCATGAAGGGCCGCACGGGCCTTCGCCCATTCTCATGGAGCTGAGATCAAGTTTGACTGCGGGAGTGGTGATGTCTCCGAGTGGAATCGACGGCAATTCGTCGCCTTGCCAGATGCCACGGGCAAAGAGGCGGTCATCGCCCGGTGGTGCGGGTTCGTTTGGCAGTGATCGAATGGAGAGGCGGACTTTGCCGTGATGGGCGGCGATGAGATAGGCGATAAGGTCGCGTTCGGGTGCTTCCGCCGGGCCAGCGAGCAACCACGCGAGGGCGGAGGCAAGTTCGTGGCGGAAGCCGCGTCGTTTGCATTTGCTGTTCCTTTGTGCGGATTTCGCCCAAAGCTTGCCTTCACGGGAGGCGTCGCCATCGCGGAGCATCGCCTGGAATTCCTTATGGGCTTTTCCGACGTCGTGCCAACGCGCTGCGGTTCGAAGCGCTGCATGCAGTGGGTTCTCCACCGGCAATTGTGCAGTCAACATCTCAGTTGCTGCGACGACAACCTGTGTGTGTTTGTCCAATTCCTGCCAGTAATTGGGGAAAGCGTCCGGGTCATTGCCATAGCTTTCCTTCTCGTCGGCATCATCGGGAGGACAAGGCGTGGGTTTGTCTTTCGGATTCTTCGTCCAGCCCTTGTTGTTGTCGTAGCCGCCGCTGTCTGCGGCCACCAGGCAGACGGCACCGGGACGCGCTTTGGCCGGCTCCCAGTTTTCCTCCAGAGGATTCCAACGCCATGCGCGCGCCTTCTTCAGAAACTCGCGCGCGTCGCCGATGGAAACGCGACAAAGTTCGCGGCGAAGCGGGACAGGTTCCTCTTCTCGCGGCATCTCCGCACGCACGTCTCGCCAGTAGAACTGCACATCGCTGTCCTCGCCGTCGCGGATATAGCGAGAGACATCCAGGTCTTGTCCACAGAGGTCGGGTGTGGTGTCGAAGAGGTCCACGAGGTCCCGCCGACGGATGACGGGGCGGATGACGGCCTCTTCGATGATGAGTTGACCGCGCTTCGTGAGTGACTTTGGACTCGCATCCGCGAGCGGTGTCGGTTGGCTCAGTGCTTCACGAGCTTTGTCGAGTTCGCCCTTCGTGTAAGGGAGGAGCAATTCGCCTTTTGGGTCAGGCGCGATGTCCACCCACATCACATGGGCTTCGGTCGCCTCGGCGCGACGATTGCAGCGACCGATGCGTTGGACAAGCGAAGACCACGGCGCCAGTTCCGTAATGAGCAGGTCAGCAGAAACATCGACCCCCGCCTCGACAGCCTGCGTGGCGATGACGATGCGGTCTCCTTCGCCGAATAGGAGGTTCGTGTGCCGATCACGATCCACGGGTCGGAAACGGGAATGAATGAGAGCAACGTTTTCGGACGCGTAGAGTGGCGGCAGGGTTTGCTTTCCCTTCTTTTCGCCGGTGATCAGAGCTTCGAAAACTGCGCGTGCTCGCTCAACACGATTCACGACCACCAGCGATAGAGTGCCGTGCCGGTGGCGTTCCACGATAAGTTCGGCGAGACGTTTCCCATAATCGACTCTCGTTGCTGGAGTGAGCGCAAGCGGCGCACCTAGCAGGCTCTTTTTCGCGGTGATGAGTTCATGAGGTCTGCCGCTGGAGTGCTCGGCGTCGCTCAGCTTTTCCATAGGCCAGCCAGCTGCTGGTCTGGGATGATCCACCGTCGCTAGCCGCAATTCGTCTAGCGTCGCGCTCATCCACCAAGTCGGGCACGCCCCGGCGGTTGGCATTTTCCCATCGTTGCGAAAGCCGTCCAATTGCGCGCTGGTTTCGACACCCACGCCCATCAACTGGGTTTCGTCCATCACCCAGAGGCAATCGTTGTTCATCAATCCGAAGTGCATGGGCCAGCGGTAGCGGCTCATACCGTAGCCTCGGTTGAGGGCACGGCTCAGGAGCATGTCCTGTGTGCCGATGAGAATGGCGGGTTTCTCGGGCCAGATGTCCCACTTCCGGTCCGCTTCTTCGCCGCCCATGAGGATGACGGGTGAATGCTCGACGAGCCATTCCAGGTGGCCCATCGCATCTGCACCCAGGTTGAGTGCATCCGCCTTGCCTAGCAGGTTAGTCAGCCAATGCGCTGCTTCGCGCTCCGTCTGCTCGACCAACGTGCGCATGGGAAGGCAATACACAAGACGGCGCGGCCACTTAGAATCGTTGAGATGGACACGATTCCAGAGCCAGGCCAGCACGACGGCGGCGGTCTTCCCCAGGCCGGTCGGAATGTTGATGAGTTGCGACTGGCAAACGGCACCCACCCTCAGCGTGTTCGGTGTTCGAGGATCCGCCTGGGGACCGCACGCCAGCCGGCATTGATATTGGTAGGGGGCATGGCCCGTGGCCGTCCGGACGAACGCGTCAAATGAAGTGTTGCCCATGGTTCTCAGCCCTGAGCGTTTCGGCGATCAGGGGTTTGTGTCATCAGTGTCCCAATGGCACCGGGCTTCCCCGATGGGGGCAGCTCCAGGTTCTGCTTCCCGGTGCGTGCGCGCTTATCTAACAAGTCAACGGACGCTTGGCCAGCCTGAAACATCAGGATGGTTGGATGTGCACGGGGACCATGAACCCATTGCATCCCGCCAAGACGCAGAGGCGCCAAGGGGGACCGCCTCGTGACCTAGGCGGCTCCTTGGGGAGGAAAGCGGAGCAGGACACGTAGCCACCGCCGTGAGGCGGTGGACCTGGGGGGATGTGAAACGCTGCGTGGGGGATTGGGGCATCCCGCAAAGCATCTTTATTCCTCCCGCCAAGACGCAGAGGCGCCAAGGGGGACCGCCTCGTGACCTCGTCGGCTCCTTGGGGCGGAAAGCGGAGCAGGACACGTAGCCACCGCCGTAAGGCGGTGGACCTGGGGGGATGTGAAACGCTGCGTGGGGGATTGGGGCATCCCGCAAAGCATCTTTATTCCTCCCGCCAAGACGCAGAGGCGCCAAGGG
>Ga0302046_10006068_pt1 | contig 10583 bp, 7 predicted proteins | sample RVTome_11_FD_200261 | JGI IMG/M metagenome (GOLD analysis project Ga0302046, IMG submission 200261) | Soil microbial communities from uranium-contaminated site in the Upper Colorado River Basin, Wyoming, United States - RVT147D111 (version 2) ... | reverse complement strand
CTTTTGCTCGGCCGCGCGGAGATTCTCGGTGTAGAAATTGCCGTCGGCGTCCAGGACCTCGGCGTGGCGAAGCGTAATCTCCGTCCCCGCAGGCCCCCTCGCTCGCAGGCGGATCCATCCCACGAAGTTCTGTCCCATGTCGACAACCGTGTCCCCGTCGGGCGTCGTCAGGATGCCTGTCGGTTCGAGCGTCTGGATGCGATGGACGAGCGGTCCTTCCTGCGCAACCAGCACTTCTTTCGCGTGATCGGCAACGCGCACTTCGTCCCAGCCAACGTCATCGTATCCGGCTTGCACCCAGCCGTCCTTCTCGAGTCGCGAGTCATAGGTCTCTCCCATGTAGATGTCGGACATCCGAATGGGACCCGTCGAGGCCTTCCATGCACTGTCGGTGGTCGCAACGACCTCACGTCGCCCGTCGGCAAAGATGACCTCGAGTTGGGCCAGGAACGAAAGGTTGTCCCCGTAGAAGTTGCGTTGACCGCCAAATCCGATGTAGCCGCGGTACCAACCGTCGCCGAGCACGACGCCGATTACATTATCGCCGGCGTTCAACAAGTCTGTGACGTCGTATGTCTGATACTGAATGCGGTTGTCGTAGCTGGTCCATCCGGGAGTGAACAGCGCGTCGCCAACACGTTGCCCGTTGATGTGCGTTTCGTAGAGACCGCGCGCTGTTGCGTAGAGTCGGGCAGACGCGACGTTGCCGTCCAGGTTGAACTCTCGACGCAGCAGCGGACTCGGAGAGGTGTCGGCGCTGTCGACCGGCGAATCCGATTCGATCCAGTCCCCCTCCCAGTCCGATATATCCAGCAGGCCCATCTCCCACCACGCCAGGGCACTCCACGCGGACGGCGAGCCGTCCCAAACGCGTACCCGCCACCAGTAACGCGTACGTGATCGAAGTGCCGGGCCGTCGTATGCGATGTTGATCGACGCATCGGATTCGACGCGCCCCGAATCCCAAACCGGATCGTCGAAACCGTCCGCGCTGGTCGCGACCTGGATTTGATACGAATCTTGCATCACGCCGCGCCCGGCTGACCGCAGCTTCCAGCTCAACCGTGGTTGCAGCACATCGATGCCGAGTGGATTGGCCTTGTATTCGATGCGCAGATCTGTCACACCTACCTGTGCGGGCGCCGGCGCGACTGCGAGCAGGAAAAGGACCAGCAGGATCAGGCTGTGATTCATGGCCGTCGGGGAAAGAATCGAGGTCGTCGTCCCGGCACAATAATAGGGCGTCGAAGGCACGATTTCGACGGCGAGACGCGGAGCCGCAGCACCCGGCCACGGAATCAGTCGGGCTGAACGAGCGAATACACGACCGGCACGACGAAAAGCGTGAGAACCGTCGCGCTGACGATGCCGCCCACGATTGCGATGGCGAGCGGCGCGCGCAACTCGGCGCCGCTGCCGAACCCGAGCGCAAGCGGGAGCAATCCAAGCACCGTCGTGACGGTCGTCATGACAATCGGCCTGGCACGGTCGCGACCGGCCGCCAGGATCGCCTCACGCTTCCCGAGGCCCGACGCGCGGCGCTGGTTGATGAAGTCCACCTTGATGATCGCGTCGTTCACGACGATGCCGACGAGGACGACGCACCCGGTGAGACTCATGAGATTGATGCTCTGCCCGGTGATCCAGAGCGCGAGAACAACGCCGGCCGCTGCAAGCGGGACCGCGAGCAGGATCACCGCCGGCTGGAGCAGGCTCTCGAACTGTGCCGCAAGAATCAGATAGACAAGAAGCACCGAAAGCAGCAGAGAAATCCCGAGTGCGCGGAGTCCGTCGTTGAATGCATCGTTGGCACCGTGCAGCGTGCCGCGGACGCTCACCGGCAGGATATCGTCGAACGCGCTTTGCACCGTCGTGCCGGCGGCGCGCAGGTCAGCCCCCGGGGCCAGATCTGCCACAATGCGCACGACCGACGCCTGGTCGATCCGCACGAGATCCGACGGCAGTTCGACCTGCTCGACCTCAACGAAGGCGCTCATCGGCAGGAGGCCGCTGCGCGTTCGGATCCGCGCGCCCAGGAGGGCCTCGACCGAACCGAGATGCCGCGCGCGCAGGACGATCGGAACGGATTCGTTGACGGTGCGCAGCTCCGTCGCGCGGCGTCCCCGCCCGGCCGCTTCGAGGTGTGCCGTCAGGGCGGATGCCGTCACGCCGAACCGCGCGATTGCGTCGCGGCGAAACGTCACGCGGTACGCCGGTACACGTGCGAAGTCGAAGCGGTGAACGTTTCGCAACGCGTCGGATGCCTGCAATCGAGCGATGAGGCTGTCCACGACCGATTCGGCGTCCCGCCGGTCCTCGGCGACGAGGTCGACGAGAAGGTCGCCCTGACCGCGCGTCAGCAACGCTTCGAGCTGCGTGCGAACCGGCCGGACTTCGACTGCGACCTCGCTGCCGAGCGTCGCTCCGACCTGTGCGAGCACGGCATTCGCTACGGGAAGCGCTCGCTCGCCCTCCTCGATGATCAGGATCACGTCGCCTTCGTACGGCGGACGCGGTTCGAGTTCCAGCCGCGCTTCGTCGCGTTCGCCGAGATCCGCCAGCACGTGTAGCACATCGGGTTGCGCTGCAGCGACACGCTCGATGCGCTCCGCGCGTGCGGACACGAGCGGCAGATCCGAATCGGATGGCATCGTCAGATGCAATTCGACCCGGCCCTGCTCCGTCGCCGGCACGACCTCGCGCGGCAGCCGAATCGCGGCGACCAGCGCCACGGCGACGAGGACGAGCGCCGCCACTGAAACAACACCGCGGTGATCGAGGCACCACCCGAGGGCGCGTTCGTAGGCGAGGAGTGCTCCTGATGGTCGCGGCGACGGCTCGTCTGTGGCTCGCGGTGGGGGCTCGACCCCCAATTCATCATTCATCATTCCGGATTCATCATTCCGACCCCGGCCCCGCGCCGCGATCAATGGAACGACCGTCAACGCAACCAGCAGCGACGCCGCCAGGGCACACACCACGGCGAGCGACTGATCACGGAACAGCCGACCCGCCAGTCCCTCGACGAACGTGATCGGCAGGAAGACGGCGATCGTTGTCAGTGTCGATGCCGTGATGGCGCTCGCGACTTCGGCGGTGCCCTGGCGACCGGCATCCGCGAGTGGAACACCCGTCTGCCGCAGGCGCGCGATGTTCTCTACGACAACAATCCCGTTGTCGACGAGCATGCCGACGCCGAGCGCGAGTCCCGACAGCGAAATGAGGTTGAACGAAACATCGAGCACGTCGAAGAACACGAACGCAATGCCGAGCGAAAGCGGAATGGCAACCGCGACGGCGAGCAACGGTCTCAGGCGGCGCAGGAAGAACAGCAGCACGAGGACCGCGAGTACTCCGCCGAGCAGCACGGCCTGCGCAACGCCGTCGATCGATTGCTCGATGAACTCGCTGTCGTCGATCAGCACGTCCAGCGAAACGCGCGGTAGCTCAGTCCGCAGGACCTCGATCGCACCGCGAACCTCGGCGGCCGTCCGGACTGTGTTCGCATCCGGCCGCCGCTCCACGAGCAGCAGCAGCGTCTCCGTCCCGTCGAGTCGCACGAGTCCGCGCCTTTCGATGTTGCTCTCGCGGACATCCGCGATGTCGGACGTCCGGATCGGCAGGTCACCGTCGTAGTCAATGACGGCGTCGGCGATGTCCTGCGTATGACGGAACTCGCCGCTGACCTCGACGACATAGCGGAACGGCCCGCGCATGATGAATCCGCCCGGAAGCTGCACGTTCGCTGCCGCCAGCGCGTTGCGGACGCCGTCCAGCGTAACACCGAACGCCGCCATCCGCGCCGGGTCGAGCACGATGTCGACCTGGCGATCGAACCCTCCCGTCACACGCACCCGTGCGACGCCGTCGAGCTGCTCGATCCTGCGTGCGACGACGTCTTCGGCTATGCGCTTGAGGTCCGTCAGGCTCGTCCCGGTATCCGGCGACCGGAACGACAGGACCATCATCGGCCGCTCGGAAGGATCGATGCGCAAGACGGCCGGCCGCTCGGCTTCCACAGGCAGCGATTCACCCAACCGGTCGATCTGCTCGCGGACGTCCAGCAGCGCGAGGTCGAGGTTCGTGTTCCAGTCGAGGTCTATCCGGACGAGGCTCCCGCCGAGCTGCGATCGCGAGGTGATTCGCTGCAGTCCGGACACCGACGCGACGGCTTCCTCGATCCGCTCCGTGACGGCGCGCTCGACACGGTCTGGTGGTACGTCGGAGTAGGCCGTCCAGACCATCAACGCCGGGTAGCGCAGGTCCGGCAGCAGCGAAACGGGAATCCGGATCCATGCGGTGACGGCGAGGGCGCCCAGAAGCAGGAACAGAGCGGTGACGGCGACCGGCCGCGCGAAGCAGAGGTCGATGAACCGCCTCATCCGCCGGTACTTTCGATCTCGCCGATCGGCGCGTCGACGATCGTCTCCGTAACCGGCGCGTCATGCGCGAGTGCGAAATGATTCGTCACGGCGACGTGATCGCCCGGTGACAATCCGTCAACGATTTCCGTCTGGTTGCCCGAGCGCGCGCCAACGGTCACGTACGTCCACTGGGCCTTCCCATTGGAGACCGTGAACACCAGGTCGCGACCCTGGCGGACGAGCACCGCGACACTCGGAACGACGAGCCGTTCCGACAGTCGCTCGGTCTCGAGTGCCACGTATGCAAACAATCCGGACACGAGCCTCCCCTGCGGATTCGGGACCGCGACGGTAACGCGTCCCGTCCCGCTATCGCGATTGACGGACGGATTGACCGCGTGGATCGTTCCCTCGAACACGCGGTCGCCGAGCGCCGGCACGCGCACGAGCGCCGTCGTTCCCGGCCGCATCTTCACGATTTCGGATTCGATGACGGCGACGTCCACCTTCATCCGGCTGTCGTCGAGCACGCGCATCACGGTTTGCCCGGCGCCGACGCGTTGTCCGACCTCAACTTCTACGTCCGCGACACGCCCGCTGAACGGTGCGGCGATCTCCGTGTACTGCAGTTGCAGGCGCGCGCGGTTGACGGCGTTCTCGGCCTGGGTCAATCCGGTCGTTGCGCGTTTGACCGCGGCGCGCGCCGTGTCCTCGACCATGAAACCGGATTCGCCCACGGTCTCGGCCTCATACTCGGCGCGTTTCGTCAGCAGATTGGCATGTGCCTCTTCGAGTGCCAGCGTCTGCTGGCGGTCATCGAGTTTCAGCAGCAGCGCACCATCCGCAACGCGTGAGCCTTCCTCGACCAGGCGCCGCATGGTGAGTCCGCCGGCTTCGGCCGACACTTCGGCCTCACGCCACGGCACGAGATACCCTGTGGCTTCCGACCGAAGCGCGAAATCCTGCGGCTCGACGACGACGACTTCGACTTCGGCGGTTTCGGGCGGAACTTGAGGGCGCTCCTCTGGCGGCCCCTCGCCATCACCTGCGGCGCCGGGCCACAGCGCGTAGGCGGCAAGCCCTCCGCAACTCAGGACGAGCAGCAGTCCGGCGATGTGCCAGGGACGCAGTTTCATGCGGTCGATTCGAGTCGACGGGACGGATTTCCCTACGACCGATCAAATAGGGTAATGTTGCCGGGAAACGCAACAAAACGCCGGTCTTTCTTTTGCTCCGACGCCCGCGACGTCGCAACGATCCTCCGGGATCAATCTCGCGTACCGCTCCCTCAACGCCTCCACTTCGTCACCGCGTTCATGACACTTCCGACGTCGATCGCATCGCACCGAACAACTGGTCGGCCGCATGGTCCCACGTTGCTTCGGCCAGCACGCGCTCGCGTCCCTGCCGGCCGAGGCGCACAGCGAGTTCATGGTCCGTCAGCAGCCGGATCAGCGCATCGGACGTGCTTTTTGCATCGCCGGGTTCAACGAGCAATCCCGTTTCCTCATGACGAATCGCGTCGGGAATACCTCCCGATCGCGCGCCGACAACCGGTTTGGCGCACGCATTGGCCTCAAGGAATACGATGCCGAACCCTTCAACGTCCGGGCTGAGTTCGAGCGCCGGCATCGCGAATACGTCGCAGGCGTTGTAATAATCCGGCAGCAGCTCGTAAGCCACACTGCCGGCAAAGTGGACGCAATCGGCGACGCCGATCTCGGCCGCGAGCTGGCGCAGACGTTCTTCATCCGGACCCGAACCGGCGATGACGTAAGAAACGTCGGGCACGGCACGCACGACGTCGGGCAGAGCCCGTATCACGGTGTCGATACCCTTCCGGGACGTCAATCGACTCACCGTCAGTACCACCGGTCCTTTTAGCCCAGACAGGTCGGTGGGGGTCGCTCGTCCGTTCGGGCAGAAATGCGCCGGGTCCGTTCCGTTGCTGACGACCGTGATCCGATCCTGTCGCGCTCCCAACGTTCCAAGCAATTCTGCCGTGTATCGGCTTACAGGGAAGACGCCATCTGCCCTGGTGATCGCGGCGCGACGAATCAAGTTGTACAGGGCGCGCAGTGGCCGACCGGGAGCCGGGTCGATGAGCAGCTCGCGTGCGTGCGCGGCGACAAAGACCTGCCCGCGCCAGCCGAGCATTCTGTTTGCCAGAGCGGCAAGAGCGGACGGCCATAGTACGTGAAGCGAGGTGTCGAACCGGCGGCGGAGTCTGTACATGCGCCAGAGTGCAGCGATGGCGAACGCATCGCCCGATGCTCTGAGACGGATCACGTCGAACGGCAGCTTGGCATCCAACGTCGCCGAGCCGGCACGTTTCGGTGCCATTACGGCAAAGTCATCGCAGAGGCTGCGAAGCCGTCGCGCAAGCTCGAAGGCATAGGTCTGCGTACCTCCGAAATCCGGCGGAAAGTCGGGTGTAACGAGAAGAAGTCTCATTCCTGAGTCAGCACCCCGCCGTGCGGCGATACGATTTGCCTGGCGACGTCACTTGTGCGGCCAACCGTCCTGTCTATCAAACGAGCCCAGGGATACGCCAGCAGTACCAGCAGCCAGGTGTTGGACGTAAACGAAATCCCCATGGACCAGATGATGCCAAGGTGCATCGCGATGAGAAGAGCCATCGCAAAGGGGCGTGATCTCCTGAACCAGATGGCCCACCCGAAGGCCTCGGCGACAAGTCCAAAGACCAGTATCAGGGTTGCGGCGAGGTGCGAGTCAATCGCGAGGCTTTGGACGAAGGTGTAGTCAAAAGTCGCGGCGGTTGAATACATGTCTACCCTTCGCTCGGCAACCCAGAGCCAGAGGTGGCGCCCGTTTACCCACGTCAGTCCCGTCGCTACCAGCTTGCAAATCGCGGCGGTCGTGTATCCGAGGCCTACGAAGAAGTACGTGAATCCGATCGCAAATCGTCTTGCGTGGTTCCGGTTGACGAACGCGACGCCGGCAATGCCAAACCCGAGGACAACCAATCCGATAAGGTTCGATCCGTGCGAGATCTCGCCGAGACAGAACCTTGCGGTGTACTGCAGATGGAAGGAAAGCAGGCATGCGAGCCATGCACCGCGCCACAGACGCAGAACACCAACAACGGCGAAGAGCGTCATCAGCGCGGCGTTCAGCTTCGGCGCGACGCCGTTGAACATGAACGAAAGGTCAATGTAGCGTGCGACGCCGAGTGGCAGCACAACATCCTCCGTCCGCTGGATATACCACGCCCAACTCCAGGCGTATGCGACAACCCAGTACAACACAAACAGCTCAAACAGGACGGCGAACGCGCGCTGCCCAGGGGAGTCGGGTCGATCGAACCCGAACAGGTTGTCGAGGAGAACGTGATGCTTCATCGTCCAGGGTACTCGAGCCGCGGATTGAAGTGCGTCGAGTCCGGCGTGAGCAAGAGAAATGGTGTCGCAACCACGTTGACGGAGCCAGTCTCGTCGAGACTGCCGTCCACACGATAGATCATCAGGTTCTGCGACTCCAGATCTGATCCAAAGAGGGCGCGCATCGCGTTCACCCGCCGGCCGCTCCAGGAGTCAGTCTTGAACAGGAAGTTTGCGATGTCGTTCTGATTGACGCCAGCCTCGCGAAGCGGATATGGCGAGCCCGGCAGCGTGTAGAGATCGCTGGAAGTCGCCCAAACGGCGACGCCCGGCCGCAACTCGACCTGACGCACATGGGAACGGATCCACGGGTGCCCTCCGCGCGAGAACATGGGGAAGATGCTGAACGGCCAGAACTCGCCCTCGTGCGTCGTGACGAGAAGCGACATCGCCACCAGCACGGCAAGAAGCAATCGTGCGGCTCTTTGATATGGATCAGCCACGGATGATGTCCGTCTAAGGGTGAATCTCATGATTCCGGACTGGCCGGACGTGTCCAGCGTTCCTCCGACCGGAGTAAAATATCGGAACAGTAAACGCATGGATCGCCTTTTCCGACTAAAAGAGTCGTGGAATCATTTCTCCGGATCATCGAACGGAAGAGCGATCCTGAGGGCGATTCGCTGGCTCTTTCTGGCCGCGATCCTCGTGTTCCTTGCTGTTCAACTTACGCGGATCGGATGGATCGAAATCTGGCGCTCCCTACCGACGAATCCGCTCTTCTATGTTCTGTTCCTCGGGATCTACTTTTCGCTTCCCCTGACCGAGGTCCTGATATACCGGCTGACATGGGACTTGCGCTTTTGGTCGAGTCTTCCCGCGTTCATCAAGAAGCGGATCTACAACCGCGAGGTGGTCGGGTACTCGGGGGAGGTCTACTTCATGACCTGGGTCCGGCGCAACCTCGGCGTGAGCGATCGGGAAGTCCTCGAAACCGTCCGGGACAATAACATTGTCTCCTCCATCGCGTCAACCCTCGTCGCGCTGACTCTCCTGAGCGTCTTCCTTTTCGAAAGCACACTGGGAGTCGCGGAGTTGATCGGCGATGCGAACATTTACTACGTCGCAGGCGGCGGCCTTGTCCTCACAGTCCTCCTCGCGTTGGCTGCCCGGTTCCGACGGTACCTGTTTTCGATGCCCCTGAAGATCGCGCTGCTGATTGGGGGCATCCAGGTCGTGCGGCTGCTCGCTGGCCAGGCCATGCAGATCGGACAGTGGGAGGTCGCGGTGCCGGAAGTGACTTGGCAGGCCTGGTTCACGCTGGCGGTCGCGTCAATAGTCGTAACCCGAATTCCGCTGATTCCAAACGCGGAGTTGATCTTCGTTGGGGCGGGGATCGAGCTGTCGCATAACATGAACGCTCCGACCGCGCCGATCGCCGGCATGCTCCTGGTAACCGGCGTGCTCGGCAAGGCCCTGAACTTCATCCTGTTCGCTGCGCTGAGCATTCGCTCAGGGCGCGAACCAAGCAGACCATCCAGCTCACCGAATAGCGCCAACGAAGGTCCGCGCGGAGCGCCCGGTGAGAGGGACGGCGGAGAGCCGGATACCGGGGACGAGCCGTCTCCGGCCTCCGTGCCCGCATAGGCCTCCGTGTTCCGAATCATACGGCATGGATTTTGAGTACAACTCCAATAATGACACTCTCTCAAGCCATTTCCTTCATTTCGGTTCTCCTCGTCGTCGCTGGAGGCACGACGACCGGCCCTGCCGTGAACGACAGGTCGGCGGCCACTCCGCACGCTCCAGACCATATCCTGGTCGAGGACTTTGAGGATTACTCTGCCGGCGGGCTTCCGACTCGATGGCAGTTCCTCCGCGGCAGCGACCTCATCGATGTTGTGCCGGAGATCAACACCGAGCGTGAGGATTTCCGTGTTGAATCAGAGGATGGCAACAAGTTCGTGCGAGCAACGGTGACCGACCAGGCTCACCGAATCGTTCTGCCGAACGAAGAGCGCTTCGACTGGGACCTGCGGGAGCATCCGCTGCTCCACTGGAACTGGCGCGCCGTCCAGGTGCCACCCGGCGCCCGCGAAGACGACAACGCGCTGAACGACACCGGTGCCGCCCTGTACGTCTATTTCGGTAGAGACTGGCTTGGCCGACCTCGAGGCATCAAGTACACGTACAGCTCTACGCTGCCCGTCGGGACACGCGTCAAGTACGGCCCCTTGCGCGTCCTTGTCGTTTCAACAGCAGCCGATACGACAAACAAGTGGATCGAAATCGAGCGCGACGTTGCCGCGGACTACCGTGCCCTCTTCAACCGTGATCCACCGAACCATCCTGACGTGATTGCGCTCTGGAGCGATTCGGACAACACCGGGGCCACGGCGATAGCCGACTTCGACAACATTGTCATCGCCGAACGCAATTAAGTTGCGAACCCGGATCACGCGTCGAGCATCGCCATGTCGATCGGCTCGGGACTGCTGAAAACGACGGGCAGTACGTCGTCGTAGGCGCCCACATTCGGGATGATGAACGGCTGACCGCCTCCGCCCTCCCCGCGATAGTCCGACAGCATGATCCGGCCGTAACGCTGCCAGTTGCCCATCGGTCGAGTGAAGCGGGGCTGCTCGTCCGATCGCTCCCGATAGTGCGACCACTGTGTGACCAGCATCGACTCCATGTCGACGTACACGTCATACATGTTGTTCGGCGTGAGGCCGACGTTGTCGAACTCGAGGTGCAGCACGTGCGCGTCGCGACCGTCGTCTGTCGTGTCCTCGCGCAGGTACGTCAGCGTTACGCCGCTGTCCTTGAGCTTGTACGGCATCAGAAACCAGTAGCCGCTGTTGACCCAGGCGCGGTA
>Ga0302046_10006067_pt1 | contig 10584 bp, 7 predicted proteins | sample RVTome_11_FD_200261 | JGI IMG/M metagenome (GOLD analysis project Ga0302046, IMG submission 200261) | Soil microbial communities from uranium-contaminated site in the Upper Colorado River Basin, Wyoming, United States - RVT147D111 (version 2) ... | reverse complement strand
CTCAGTCTCGGTCTGGCTGTTGGCTTTCACCGCGGCACCGCTTCGCTAGACAAATAAATTGGAGCTAGCCCTTTGGCTTCGTCCACCTCACCGGCTTGCCAGCGCCCCCAGGCCAGCTCCGCTAGAAGCGCCGGCCGCCGCACGGACCAGGCCGCGCTCTGTATGATAGCGTTCTTGTATTTTCTCCCCAAGGCAGCTTGCTCATTTTCCCCTAGTTCGCCGCAGATCAGGGTAGGGTGATGAATGCCCTCACTCAATTCTTCAACGGTCATCAATGAAGGCGGTCCCTCGGCCTGCCAGCGCTCTTTCTTTACCTTGTAGCGCCCCACTGCTAACCGGCTGCGCCCCGCTTGCAGCACTGCCACCAGTGGCAGGTCCTGCTGCGGCTGCCCGGCCGCCAGGATATCCAGGCTGGGAACGGCAATCAAAGCCAGGCCTTTGGCAAATGCCAGGCCCTTGGCCAGCGCCAATCCGATGCGCAGGCCGGTGTAGGAGCCAGGGCCGGTCGCAACGGCCACCGCGCTGAGGTCTTTGATTTTGATACCGCTGAAGTCTAAAGCCTTTTGAATCTGGGGAGCTAAATCCACGCCGTGAAAATCCGTTCCGGTCCAAGTGCATTCATAGCGAACCTGTAACCCGTCGTAAACCGCCAGGCCGCTGGTACGCGTGGAGGAGTCGATCGCCAGCAGGGTCATACCAGGCCAAACACCGTTTCTTGCAACGCGGCCGCCATGGGCTGATAGCGTTCGCCCTGTGGGCTGACCTCAATACGCCGGCGCTCTTCATCGATCCAAAATAATTTCAGCCACAGGCGCTCAGGCGGAAGGCCCGCCTCGATCTTCTGCGCCCATTCCACCACCAGGCTGCCTTGGTCGAGCAGCAAGTCGATATCCAGCGCGTCCGCCTCACGGGCGCTGGCCAGCCGGTAGCCGTCCAAGTGGGCTAATTGCGCACCATCTGGGCGCCGATATACGTTTACCAGGACGAAGGTAGGACTGGTGACCGCGTTCGCCGACCCCCAGCCGGCGGCCACCCCTTGCACCAAGGTCGTCTTGCCGCTGCCCAGCTCGCCTTCCAGACAGATAAGGTCGCCGGGTTGCAGCAGGCTGCCCAGTTGCATGCCCAGCCGGCGGGTCTGTTCCGGGCGGTTGCTGAACATTTCGAAAGCGCCAGCGCGCAAAATGGGCACATCGAGATTATACGCATAGAATTTTGAAAATGCTGTCGAACTAAGGTATAACAATATCAAAATAAAACAGCGAAACAGAAAGGAGGATTAGTGGCAGATCTGTTCGAAAACATTTCCCTTTGGTTCCAATCCGTCTTAACGCAAATCAGTGAAAATGCGGGACTTATCCTAACGGCTTTTATCGCCTTGCTGGTTGGGATTTATATATCTCGCGGGGTTTCTGCAATAGTGCAGCGCGGGTTGCGCTATCGCCAGACTGATCCCGAAATCACTTTGCTGCTCGGCCGCATTGTCCAATGGACTATTATCGTCGCCGTTATCCTTTTCTCGGCTCAACAAATCGGCGTGGATATCACCGCCATCCTTGCCGGCTTGGGCATTCTGGGCTTTACTCTCGGTTTTGCTCTGCAGGATGTGAGCAAGAATTTCATCGCTGGCCTATTGCTTTTATGGCAACAGCCCTTTAAACTGGGCGATACCATTCAAGTGTCCGGTTTCACCGGCACTATCCTGGATATTAACTTGCGCGATACCGAACTCCGCACGATGGACGGCTTGCGTGTACGGATTCCTAACGGGGAAATTTTTACGCAGCCGGTGCTTAATTTCACCGGCGTCTACAAACGCCGCCTGCAGATCCGGGTCGGTGTAGCTTATGACGTGGATCTGAACACGGTCAGGCAGATCGCCCTTAAGACCATTAAATCCATCCGTGGCGTTCTGGAAGATCCAGGCATAGATGTACGTTTCGAGTCGTTCGGGGATTACGCCGTCCAAATGAATATTTTCTATTGGTTCGATGCACATAAGACCGAATACAGCCATGCTCTGGACAGCGGTATAAGTGGCCTCAAGGCCGCCTTCGAACAGGCGGGCATCGAGATCCCAATCCCTTATCGCGAACTTCGTCTGGTCGACGGTCACAATGGCAAGGCAGAAATTATAGCGAAGGCAACTGCACCGGGAGCAGACCGAGAAACGAACCCGGTTAGCAACACCGAATCGAATTAATCCCCTGATTTCTCAGTAGACTCCTTTGCTGAACTCTACGGAAGACAGCAAGTTAAAATTAAACAAAGATTGCCCCTGGTCGTCGGTTAAACTAAAGAATACGAGTGCCTTTACCTCAATACCCATGCCATGCATGATCTACCGCTATTAATTAATATCTCCGCGGCTTTGGCAGCCGCTTTCGTGGGCGGCCTGCTCGCACGCCGAGTCGGTCTGCCTGCCATCGTTGGATACTTGGTGGCGGGCATTGCCATTGGGCCTTTCACACCCGGTTTCGTGGGCGACACCGAAACCATCAGCCAACTTGCAGAACTTGGCGTGATCTTCCTGATGTTCGGCGTGGGGCTGCACTTCTCCTTTTCAGATCTGTGGAAAGTCCGCAAGATCGCTGTTCCGGGCGCGCTGGGACAAATGTTGCTTACCGCACTGCTCGGCTATTTCTTGAGCCAGGCTTGGGGTTGGTCGGTGCCGGCCAGCATTGTGTTGGGCCTGTCCATTTCCATTGCGAGCACTGTGGTCTTGCTGCGCAACCTCATGGACCAGAACCTGCTCAACACACCGCACGGGCAAGCCGCGGTGGGCTGGCTGGTCATGGAAGACTTGGTCACCATTTTTATTTTGATCCTGATGCCCACTTTGGCCCCGCAAGAAAACGGGCTGCAGTGGCAGTCCTTGGGCCTCACCCTGCTCAAAGCAACCGCCTTTGTTCTCATCATGTTCCTGGCCGGCAAGCGCTTTATCCCCTGGCTGTTGTCGCGCATCGCCCATACGCGCTCTCGAGAATTGTTCATCCTCGCCGTTTTAGTGATCGCGCTCACTACGGCTGTCGGCGCTGCAGAGCTCTTCACTGTGTCGCTGGCGCTGGGTGCTTTCGCCGCCGGCGCGATCGTGAGCGAATCGCCGCTCAGCTATCAGGTAGGCGCGGATGTTTTGCCATTTCGGGAAGCGTTCTCCGTGCTCTTCTTTGTTTCCGTAGGCATGCTGGTCAATCCCAGCTTCCTGATGGCCAACCTCGCTCAGGTGCTAGCGCTTTCTGCAATTGTGATCGCCGGGAAAGCGCTGATCACTATCCTGCTGGGCTTGTTCATCCCCGGCCAGGGCATGACATTTTTGGTGGTGGCGGCCGGGCTCAGCCAGATCGGCGAGTTTTCTTTTATCGTAGGGCAGGCTGGGCTCAGCCTGGGATTGCTGGACCGAAATCAATATTCCCTCATCCTGGCGGCCGCCCTGCTTTCGATCACTGTCAACCCGCTCCTATTCCAATTATTGCCTGCCGCCGAAAAGGTTTTGCGGCGTGCCCCCCGGTTTTGGAACCGCATGGATTTGCAAGGGTCGCTTCCGGCGAACACCGCCGGGCCGGAAGTTTCTCCCGTGGTGATCGTTGGATATGGGCGCGTCGGCGGCCATTTGGTCGCCGTGCTGCAATCGCTGGAGATCCCCATCTGGGTCATCGAAGCCGACGTGGAGCGCGTGAACATATTGAACGCAAAGAACATTCCTACAATTTATGGGGACGCGGCGAATTCTGAAGTGCTGATGCACGCCGGGTTGCGGAACGCCAAGGCGTTGGTGATCTCAGTGCCGGAGGAGGCGGCGGCCGAAATGATCGTGGCCGCCGCCCATCATGCCAATCCTGGCCTGCCCATCATCGCCCGCGCCGGGGCCGAAGACGGCATCAGCCGGCTTGCTGAATTGGGGGCCACCTTCGTCATCCACCCCGAACTGGAAGGCGGTCTCGAAATGGTCCGCCACACTCTTCTGGAATTAGGGTTCCCGCGCCGTGAGGTGGATGGCTATGCCGAAGAAGTTCGCCGCAAACACTATGAGATCCTTGCCGAAAACAATAACGCGCAGCCCTTGCTGAAGAATATTTTGCGAGCCGTGGGTGAAATAGAAATCAGTTGGCTGGAAATTTCCAACGAGTCGCCGATCATCGGGCGGACGCTTGCGGAATCCAATCTGCGCGAGCGCACCGGTGCATCGGTGGTTGCCTTGGTGCGCAACAATAAGTTACAAGCTAATCCGAAGTCTTCCCTGGTCTTTTTGGCTGGTGACAGACTTGGGGTGATTGGAGAAGGCTCACAAATAAATAAGTTGGAAAATTTCTTGAAGTCTGCCGGCCTTTAACTTGTTACTGCTGCCCCTTGCCCATTTCCACCTTCACCGCCTGATACAAGGACTCGGCGCGTAACTCGCGCAATGTATAGCACGGCGACTTGAGGTGCTCGGCCAGCGAGTTGGCCAGTCCCTGGTCGAAGGCGGCGTGTTCCATATTGATCACAACGCTGCGAATGTCATCCCTGGCGATCTGTTCGGCCAGGTCGTGCGCCTCTCGTTGCGGTGAGCCCTCCCCCATAGCCACGTTGCCGGCGCCATCCGTCAGGAAGATCAGCAGCGGCATTACATCCGGGTGCAGCCGCTTCTCGCGCGCCACCACCTCGTGGGCCAGGAACAAGCCTGCCGAGAGCGGCGTCTTGCCGCCCACGGGAATATCCGCCAGCGAACGCTGCGCCATCTGCACCGAATTGGTCGGCGGCAGCACCAGGTTGGCGCGGTCCTTCTGGAACACGATCAGCCCCACCCGGTCGCGGCGCTGGTAGGCATCCGTCAACAACGATAGGATGGCGCCCTTGGTGGCCGACATGCGCTCTGCCACTGCCATGGACCATGATGCGTCCACCACGAACAGCACCAGGTTGGCGGCGCGCTTGACCCGCACCTTGCGCTGCAGGTCCTGCGGTTGGATGGCGAACGCCACTTTCTCGCGCTGTTCGCTGCGCGCTTTTTGATGAGGCGCCGCCGCTCGGAAGGTGGCGTCGAAGGCGATGTCGCTCGTATCCTCGCCGGCCGGCCTCGCCTGGATGTAGCGGCCGCGTTTGCGCTCGGTATGCGTACGCGAACGCCGCCCGCTGTGGCGGCGGGTGATCTTGTCTAAGGGGTTGTCGATCTTGCGAGCGGTAAAGGGTTCGCTGGGCTTGACCTGCTGCCCACCTTCCCACCAATGGGCGTCCCCGCTGTCAAAGACTTCCTGCGGGCCGGCTTCAGGCGTGTGCTCCTGTGGCTCAGCCTCGCTGAGCTGCTGCTGGTCTAGACCTTTTTTTTTACAGGTTCTTTTTCGGCGTCTTCCTCTTCGTCGGTTTCCAAGTCGGCTTCGGCCTGGGCCGCGGTTTGCTTCTGCATCTCGGCGATGCGCTCCTGCAGCTCTGTGACCGTGATCTCCGACTGGTGGAAGGGGCCGTGTTTAACGCGATGGGGCAGCGCCAGTTCAGCGGCCAAGGCGATGTCCAAGTCGTTGATCCGGTCGCGGCCGTCAAAGGCCGCCTGGGCCCGCGCCGTTTTCAAGATCACCAGATCGCCGCGGTGCCCGTCAACGTGCAATGCCGATGTGAGCGCTGCGATCGACACCAGGTCACGCGGCATATAGTTTACTTTTTCAACTAAGTCGCGGGCCGCAATGATCTTCTCGGCAAGTTCACGTTCCCTGGGTTCCCATTCTTTGTAAAAGGCCTCAGGCTTGCTTTCAAATTTCAAATTGCGTTCCATGATCTGCACGCGCTGGCGTGCGTCGGCAATCCCGCGGATCTCCACCGCCAGGGCAAAGCGGTCCAGCAACTGGGGGCGCAGGTCACCTTCTTCCGGGTTCATCGTTCCGATCAGAATGAAACGCGCCGGGTGGGTGAACGAGATGCCCTCGCGCTCCACGATGTTGACTCCCATCGCTGCCGAATCAAGCAGCAGGTCCACCACATGGTCGTCCAGCAAATTGACTTCGTCGATATACAACAGGCCGCGGTTGGCGGCCGCCAGCACGCCGGGCTCAAAGTGTTTCTCGCCCTTTTGGATGGCGCGCTCGATATCCAAAGTGCCTACCACCCGGTCTTCGGTGGCGCTAACCGGCAGGTCAATAAAGCCGATCTTACGCTTGGCCACCTTCAGGTCCCCGCCGCTGGCTTTGCGCTCCTTGGCCCAGTCGGACCAGGTCTCCGGCGCCTTAGGGTCATCGTTAAATGGGGATTCGGCGAGCACCTCTATCTCGGGCAGCAGGGCCGCCATGGCTCGCGCCGCGGTGGATTTAGCCGTACCGCGCTCCCCCCGGATAAGCACCCCACCGATGCGCTGGTCCACGGCATTCAGGATCAGGGCGCGCTTCATGCGCTCCTGGCCGACGATTGCGGTAAACGGGTAGATGTTGCGCATATTTAGGAAAGGCCGAGCAGAATAACGGCCAATATTATCACATTGGTCTTTTCCAATCTTTAACGGTTATAATAGCGCCCATCTTAGAACCGGAGTTAACTATATAAATGGAGCATAACGAGATTCCTCAGGTAGAAGCGCAGGCCGAAGAAAAGCAAAACGGAGCTGCCGGCCCGGCCCCTGCCATGACCATGGAGCAGTTGTTAAGCCAGGGCGACTTGAATATGGACACGCCCAAACCCGGTGACGTGATCACCGGGGTGGTCGCCAGCATTTCTGATGAAGAGATCATGGTCAGCATTGGCGCCAAATCCGAAGGGGTCATCCCCGCTCGGGAAGTGGACCAGCTCGACCCGGAAGAGCGCGCTAAATTAAAAGTGGGGCAAGAGATCCAGGTCTATGTGGTCAGCCCGGAAGGCTCCAGGGGCACCATCCAACTCTCTTACACCCGTTCGATGGAAGACGACGATTGGGTGCAGGCCGAAGACCTGCTCAAGTCCAAAGAATCTTATGAAGGCGAGATCACCGGCTTCAATAAAGGCGGCCTAATTGTTCAGGTGGGACGCTTACGCGGTTTTGTACCCGCCTCCCAGGTTAGCCAGACCCGGCGGATGCGTTATCAGGGCGACACACCCGAAGCGCGCTGGAGCGAAATGAACGGGGAAAAGCTGGTGGGCCGGGTCATCGAAGTGGACCGCGAACGCCACCGCCTGATTCTTTCCGAGCGGGCCGCCACGCAGGAATCGCGCGAGGCCATGAAGGAGCGTTTGCTCACCGAGATCAACATCGGCGAGACCCGCCGCGGCCGCGTCACCAGTCTGGCCAATTTTGGCGCTTTCGTGAACATCAACGGCGCCGACGGTCTAGTGCATCTCTCCGAGCTCTCCTGGGAGCGCGTCGACCACCCCAGCAAAATGCTGAAGGTGGGTGATGAAGTGGATGTCAAGGTCATCAGCATCGATCAGGAACGCCGCCGCATCGGGCTGTCCCTGCGCCAACTCCAAACCGATCCCTGGGATGACCACGTCAGCGGCTATCAGGTTGGGCAATTGGTGGAAGGCACCATCACCCGCTTGGTGAAATTCGGCGCCTTTGCCCGCATTGACGATTACGTCGAAGGGCTCATCCACATCTCGGAACTGAGCGAAGATCGCATTGAACATCCCAAAGAAGTGGTCAACGAAGGCGACAAAATCGCCCTGCGCATCATCCGCATCGAGCCGGACAAGCGCCGCATCGGCCTTTCCCTGCGCAAAGTCGATTCTGCTCAATACAGCGAGCAAGACCTCGACGCAGCATTGGCCGAAGTCGGCTTGGAAGATGAAGACGCGGCGAGTGACCTTGATGATGGTTTGCAGCCACAGGTTGAATCGACTACACCCGAGGTAGAAGCGGCTGCACCCGAGGTAAAAGCGGCTGCACCCGAGGTAGAAGCGGCTGCACCCGAGGTAGAAGCGGCTGCGCCCGAAGCCCAACCTGAAGAAACCATGCAAGCTGCCGATCCCACGGAAAAGATGGACGAAGCCGAAAACGAACCCGAACCAGCTGAACTAAAAGAAAAGTAGGACCTTCCTTTTCGGGTAATAAGATGGCGTGCTCTTGCACGCTTTTTGTTTAATTATGCCCAGGGTGTCATTCTGAGGTGAGCTATGCGAGCCGAAGAATCCTTGTTGCCATGTCTTCCAAACAAGCATCATTCTTCTCATATTGATTTTTATTTCAAAGTCAGCAATTACTTGGGGGACCCCGCTAACATTAATCTCGCTTCCCCCTTGACAGCTTCGAATTTGGTAGAATCCCAAGCGACAGCAGGTTTGGCGCAGCCAAACCTGTGCTGTCGATAGAGATCGGAGCTACGCATTGGCTGGAATGGATCGCCTGACCCAAAGGGCCCGCCGCGTGCTCAGCCTCGCCCACCATGAGGCCGAGCGCATGCACCATAATTACATCGGCACCGAGCACCTGCTGCTCGGCCTGATCCGCGAAGAAGGCGGCGTGGCCGCCCGCGTGCTGCGCGAGCTGGGCCTGGAAGCGGCCCGCGTGGAAGAGATCGTCGAGCGCCTCACCGGCGCCGGCCAGCACGATGGCGGCAAGATCGATCTCTCGCCTGGCACCCAGCAGGTCCTTGAATTCGCCTTTGAAGAAGCCCGCCGCCTGGGCAACCATTACGTCAGCACCGAGCATTTGCTACTCGGCCTCGTCCGCTACGGCGAAGGCATCGCCTTGAACGTGCTGCGCAAGTTGGGCGTCTCTCCCGAACAGATCCGCCGCCAAACCCGCCGCGTGCTGCAGGAAAGCTCAGCGCCGCGCAAGGGCGCCGCCGGCCCCGAACGCCGCCCCGGCCGCCGTGAAGCCCGCTCCGCCAAGACGCCCATGATCGACCAGCTGGCGGTGGACCTCACCACGCTGGCCGAAGAAGACAAGCTCGATCCCGTCATCGGCCGCGAAACAGAAATTGAACGCGTCATCCAGATCCTGGCACGCCGCACCAAGAACAACCCAGCCCTGATCGGCGAACCCGGCGTGGGTAAGACCGCCATCGTCGAAGGCCTGGCCCAACGCATCGTCAACGGTGACGTGCCCGCCCCGCTGTTGGGCAAACGCGTCCTGCAGTTGGATGTCGGCTCGCTGGTGGCGGGCACCATGTACCGCGGCCAGTTCGAAGAACGCCTCAAGAAAGTGATCGACGAACTTAAAGCCTCGGAGGCTATTCTGTTCATTGACGAAGCCCACATGTTGGTGGGCGCCGGGGCGGCCGGCTCCTCTGTCGACGCCGCCAACATCCTCAAGCCCGCCCTGTCTCGCGGCGAGCTGCAAGTTATCGGCGCCACCACCCTGGACGAGTATCGCAAACACATCGAGAGCGACTCGGCCCTGGAACGCCGCTTCCAGCCGGTGCTGGTGGATGAACCGACCGTAGAAGAAACTATTGCTATTTTGCGCGGCGTGCGCGCCGCCTACGAAGAGCACCACCGCCTGCGCATCACCGACGAAGCCCTGGAAGCCGCCGCGCGCCTTTCAGCCCGTTACGTCACCGAGCGTTTCCTGCCTGACAAGGCTATTGACCTCATTGACGAATCCGCCTCTCGGGTGCGCATGTACAAGAGCCCGGCGGCCAAAGAAGCCAAGGCCATCACCGAACAACTGAAAGGCCTGCGCCGCCAGCGCCTCGAAGCCGAGGACGACGGCCGCGAAGAAGAAAGCGAAACCATCCAGGCCCAGGAAACTGAACTGGAAGGCAAGCTTGAAACCCTGCGCACTACCTGGGACCGCGACACCAGTCCCCTGGTTACCGTGGAAGACATCGCCGAGTTGATCTCAATGTGGACCGGCGTGCCCACCATGCAGATCGCCCAGGAGGAATCCGAGCGCTTGCTGCATATGGAAGACGATCTGCACAAGGCTATCGTCGGCCAGCACGAGGCTATCGAAGCCATTTCCAAAGCCGTGCGCCGCGCCCGCGCCGGCCTCAAGGATCCCAAGCGGCCCATCGGCTCGTTCATCTTCCTTGGCCCCACCGGCGTCGGCAAGACCGAGCTCACCAAGGCGCTTGCCAAACTGCTCTTCGGCAGCGAAGAAGCCTTGGTGCAATTGGATATGTCAGAGTTCATGGAGCGTCACTCCGTCAGCCGCCTCGTGGGCGCCCCTCCTGGATACGTGGGCTACGAAGACGCCGGTCAGCTCACCGAAGCCATCCGCCGCCGCCCCTATTCCATCGTGGTCTTCGACGAGGTCGAAAAGGCTCATCCTGAGGCCCACAACATGCTGCTGCAGATCATGGAAGAAGGCCATCTCTCAGATGCCCGCGGCCGCAAGGTGGATTTCCGCAATGCCATCATCGTCATGACCTCCAACGTAGGCGCCGACATGATCATGCGCAAGGGCGAGATCGGCTTCCAACTGCGCCCCGATGAGCAACTGGAAGAGGAGATCGCCTACAAGGACATGCGCAAGAAGCTCACCGACGCGCTGAAGCGTGTCTTCCGGCCGGAGTTCATCAACCGGGTGGATTCGGTGATCATCTTCCGCTCATTGAACAAAGAGAACCTGCGCCAGATCGTTAACCTCGAGATCGAAAAAGTTACCCGCCGCCTGGAAGAGCACCAGCTCACCCTGCAGCCCACCGATAAAGCGCTGGACCTGCTTTCGGAACTTGGCTACGACCGGGAATACGGCGCTCGCCCCCT
>Ga0302046_10006065_pt1 | contig 10585 bp, 13 predicted proteins | sample RVTome_11_FD_200261 | JGI IMG/M metagenome (GOLD analysis project Ga0302046, IMG submission 200261) | Soil microbial communities from uranium-contaminated site in the Upper Colorado River Basin, Wyoming, United States - RVT147D111 (version 2) ... | reverse complement strand
CTGTAGCCGCGATCCGAAGCACAAACAGCGACAGGGCTGAGCATGGCACGCATCGCCGGAATCGATCTTCCGCGCAACAAGCGCATCGAGGTGGGGCTGACGTATATCTACGGGATCGGTCACTCCACCGCGAAGGCCATCCTCCAGGAGACTGGGGTGGATCCCGACACGCGGGTTCACGCCCTGTCGGACGACGACGTGAACAAGCTCCGCCGCGTCATCGAGAACCACTACAAGGTCGAAGGGGCGCTTCGCACCGAAACCTCGATGAACATCAAGCGACTGATGGACATCGGGTGCTATCGCGGTTTGCGCCACCGACGGGGTCTCCCCGTGCGGGGCCAGCGAACACATACGAACGCGCGGACTCGCAAGGGCCCGCGGCGCGCGGTGGCCGGCAAGAAGAAGGCACCGCGCAAGTAGGCTGACAACCCGAGGGTAGCGAGACTGAATGGCTAAGCCGGTTCGGAAAAAGAAGCGCCAGGTCGATGCCGAGGGCGTCGCCCACATCAAGGCGACCTTCAACAACACGATCATCACGATCAGCACGATGACCGGGGATACCGTGGCTTGGGCCAGCGCGGGGAAGGCGGGCTTCAAGGGCTCCAAGAAGTCGACCCCGTTCGCCGCGACGATCGCCGCCGAAACGGCGGGACGGGAGGCGGTCGGCATGGGCATGAGACGGGTTCACGTCGAGGTCCAGGGACCTGGCTCCGGCCGCGAATCCGCCATACAGGCGCTCCAGGCCTCCGGTCTCACAATCCGATCCATCAGGGATGTGACGCCGATTCCGCACAACGGGTGCAGACCGCCCAAGAAGCGGAGGGTCTGATGGCGCGCTATACGGGGCCTGTCTGCCGGCTATGCAGGAGGGAGGGCGAGAAGCTCTTCCTCAAGGGCAAGCGTTGCTTCACCGAGAAGTGCGCCATCGAGCGGCGGGAGTACCCGCCCGGCCAGCACGGCGGCGGACGACGGCGTCGGAGGCAATCGGAATACGCGGTGCAGCTCCGCGAGAAGCAGAAGGTCAAGCGGATCTACGGGCTCGGCGAGAAGCAGTTTCGCACGATGTTCGAAAAGGCGGCGCGGGTGCCCGGGATCACGGGCGAGAACCTTCTGGTCGCGCTCGAGAGCCGGCTCGACAACATCGTGTATCGGTTCGGATTCGCGCCATCGCGCAAGGCCGCGCGGCAGCTGATCCGGCACCGTCACGTGAGGGTGGACGGGCGCACGGTCGACGTGCCGAGCTTTTCGGTCGATCCGGGCGCGGAGGTCGCGCTCGCGCCGCACGCACGCACGATGCCGGTGGTCGTCGAGGCGATCGAGGATCGCAGGACTCGCGATCAGCCGGGCTGGCTGGGCGTCGATCTCGACGCCCGGACGGGGCGGATGCTCGAGCGGCCGTCGCGCGCGGACATTCCGCTCGCGGTCGAGGAACAGCTGATCGTGGAGCTGTACAGCAAATAGGCCCGTGTCGACGCCGAGCCACGAAGGCTCCACCGGCGGTCGGCCATCCATAGAACAGGCGAGGTCAAAGCGATATGACGGTGTCGGTAGAGCTGGCAGGCCTGGTACTACCGGAGGCGATGGAGGAGCAGACGCGTTCCGAGGATGGTTCGCGAGCGTCGTTCCTCCTGCAACCCCTGGAGCGCGGGTTCGGACACACGATCGGCAACTCCGTGCGGCGAATCCTGCTGTCCGCACTTCCGGGAGCGGCGGTGTGGGCGTTTCGGGCCGACGGTGTGCAGCACGAGCACCAGACCATCGATGGCGTGGCTGAGGACGTGCATCAGTTCATCCAGAACCTGAAGCGTCTCGTGGTGCTGGTCGATCCCGACGTCACCGAGGCGAAGCTGGAGCTCTCGGTGCACAACGCGGGTCCGGTGACGGCCGCGGCGATCACGAAGCACCCGGCGGTGGAGGTGCTGAACCCCGTTCTCCTGTTGTTCACGCTGCAGGAGGATCTCCCCGACAACCGGCCCCTCACGATCGACCTGTGGGTGAATCGGGGACGTGGGTTCGTGATGGCCGAGCACCACGTCGATCCGGATGATCCCGACGCCCCGGGGGAGTTCCCGGTCGGCATGATCCGCATCGATTCCGTCTACAACCCGGTCACGCGGGCCAATTTCGCGGTCCACGAGACACGGGTGGGGCAGCGAACCGACTTCGACCGGCTCGAGGTGGATGTCCAGACGAACGGCGCGCTCGATCCGGCCGTAGCGGTAGCTCAGGCCGCGGAAATCGTCCGTCTGCACCTGTCGTACTTCAGCAATATGGGGATCGTGCCTTCCCTGCCGGAGCCGGGCGAGAACGGCTCGGCGGCCGACGCAGCCCAGCCGGTGGAGGACGGGCTGATCGAGTTGCTCGAACGTCCGCTGGACGAATTCGACCAGATTTCCGCCCGATCGCGAAATACGCTCGAGCGGCAAGACATCAGCACGTTGGGCGACATCGTCACTCATTCGCGCGACGAGATCCTGAACCTCGAGAACTTCGGCGAGAAGTCTCTCGAGGAAGTTGCGGAGGTCCTGGCGGAGCATGGCCTCCGGTTCGGAATGGCGTTTCACCGGGATGAGGCAGGGAACATGTACCTGGCCGAGGACCCCGCGGAGAATGGCGCCGGGGGTGACGATGAGACATAGGAAGAAGGGCCGGGAGCTCAGCCGGACCCGGAGTCACCGGCGAGCGATGCTCCGGAACATGGCCACGAGCCTGATCATCCACGAGCGGGTGACCACGACCGAGGCGAAGGCCAAGGAGTTGCGCCCGTTCGCGGAGCGTTTGATCACGTTGGCGAAGCGCGGCGATCTGCACAGCCGCCGGCTGGCCGGTCGTCAGATTGCCGACGGCGACGCGCTGCACAAGTTGTTCGAGCAGATCGGGCCCAGGTTCGGAAGCCGGCCCGGGGGGTACACGCGGATCCTCAAGTTGGGCGCGCGCAAGGGAGATGGGGCGGAGATCGCCCTGATCGAGCTGACCGAGAAGGGGGCCTGAGTCTTCGGCAGCCCCGACCGGACGGCACGGTCGCCAGCGGACAGAGAGGGGACACATGTCGAACAGGGGTGAAGGCAGCATCGGGGCGATCCTGAGCGTTGTGGCGCTCGTCGCGATCGGAGCTTTCATGTTCTGGCTCAACCGTGAGACGCGAGTGATCGAGGCCGAGCGACAGGCACGGGCCGCGGCGCTGCTGGAGGGCGAGCGGGACCTCAACGCCAGCGACATTCTCGCAGACCCGGGCGCCGCGGTGGGTCGGCGCGCGGTCATGGACTCGGTGCGCGTGGCTGGAGGTCTCGGGCAGGGAGCGTTCGCGCTCGCGCTGACGGATCAGTTCGCGTTCCCCGTCCAGATGTCGAGCGACGCGATTCAGCGCCTGCGGATGCGCAACATCACCCTGTTCGGTGGCGATATGGTGTACGTCGAGGGCCAGATCTACACGCTGAACGATTCGATCCGTGGAGCCTGGGTGACGAACGGTTTCGTGGACGCAGCGATGGCCGCGAACATTCCGGGAACGCCGAGCTTCCTCCTCGCCGATTCGGTGCTGGTCTACTGAGGCCGGGCCGACACCACCGAAGGGAATACTAGCCATGGCCAGTTGTCACGTCTGCGGGAAGGGCCCGGCAACCGGAAACTCGGTGAGCCACGCCAACAACAAGACCAAGCGACGCTTCATGCCCAACCTCCAGCGCGTCCGGATCATGGAGGACGGAGCCCGGCGCCGGGTGCGCGTGTGCACCCGCTGTCTGAAGGCGGGGAAAGTCCTCAAGGCGTCCTGATCGCCCTCGGGATCTCGGACCCGATGATCCCGGCTTCGGTATCCGCATCTGCGCTCGCCGGCCGGCACGTGCTCGTGACGCGCCCGGCCGGTCAGGCGACCGGCCTGTGCGACGCGCTCGCAGCGGAGGGCGCGACCGCGACCGCGATCCCGACCATCCGCATCGAGGACCCCCCCGACGGAAGCAGCCTCTCGAAGGCCGCCCGCGAGTTGTCGCGCTACGACTGGGTCTTGCTGACGAGCGCGAACGGCGTATGGCGGCTCGCCCGCGCGGCGGAGCGTGAGTCGACCCTCGACGATTTCCGGCGCGCCCGGATCGGGGTGATCGGTCCCGCCACGGCGGAGGAGGTCGCCCGATGGGGCGGGACCCCGAGCGTGATTCCCGAAACGTATCAAGCCGAGGGGCTGGTCGATGCGTTGCTCGCCGGTGAGACCGGAGGCGTGGCGGGCGCGCGGGTGCTCCTCGCAGGCGCGCGCGAGGCGAGGTCCGTGCTCCCGGAGGCGCTCGCCGCGGCGGGCGCACGAGTGGATGTCGTCGTGGCGTACTCGACGGTCGTCGAACGCGGAGGGGAGCGGGCCCTCGTCGATCTGCTGGATCGGAAGGCACTCGATTGGGTGACGTTCACCGCCTCATCGGCCGTGAAGGCGTACGTGGACCTGGTGGGGACCCGGACGGCGGGTGCGCGCGTGGCGGTCATCGGGCCGATCACCGCGGCGACGGCCGAGGAGCTGGGGCTGTCGGTCGCGGTCCAGGCGGTGCGGCATACGACGGCCGGGCTCGTCGAGGCGCTCATCGAGGATGCGTGCCGGGCGGGCGGGTCGTGATCGGCCCTCCCGGGGTCCCCGGGTTCCCGCGCACGAGAATGCGGCGGCTTCGCCGGACGGCGGCCCTGCGCGAGCTCGTGGGCGAGACGCGGGTGTCGCCCGCCGATCTCATCTACCCGCTGTTCGTGGACGATGCGGGGCCGGCGCGCGCACCCATCGCGTCGATGCCGGGGGTATGTCGGCTGAGCGTCGAGGAATCGGCCGCCGAGGCGCGGGCCGCGTTCGCCGACGGCATCCGGGCGGTTCTGTTGTTCGGGATCCCGCGGTCCAAGGACTCCGGCGGCGCTCGCGCCGCGCACCCCGACGGCGTCGTCCAGCGGGCCCTGGCGTCGATCCGGGCCGCCGCGCCGGAGCTCGTGCTCATCACCGACGTCTGCCTGTGCGAGTATACGGATCACGGCCATTGCGGGATCGTCGTCGATGGAGAGGTCAGGAACGACCCGACCCTCGAGAGACTCTCGGCGCAGGCGGTCAGCCATGCGCGCGCCGGCGCCGATGTCGTCGCCCCGTCGGACATGATGGACGGCAGGGTCGGTGCGATCCGGGCCGCGCTCGACGGCGCGGGGTTCGAGGACATCGCGATCCTCTCCTACGCCGCAAAGTATGCGAGCGTATTCTACGGGCCGTTCCGCGAGGCGGCGGATTCGGCCCCCTCGTTCGGGGATCGGCGGTCGTACCAGATGGATCCCTCCAACGGGGACGAGGCCCTGCGGGAGGTGGCGTTGGATCTCGGCGAGGGCGCGGATCTCGTCATGGTGAAACCGGCGCTCCCCTGCCTCGACATCATCCGCCGGGTGAAGGACCGATTCGGGGTGCCTACCGTAGCCTATCAGGTGAGCGGCGAGTACAGCATGATCGAAGCGGCGGGGGCCAACGGGTGGCTCGATGCCGACGCGGCCCACGCCGAAGCCGTCCTGTCGATCCGGCGGGCGGGCGCCGATCTCGTGATCAGCTACGCGGCCAGACGACTGGCCCGGCGGCTCCGAGCAGCGGGCCAGGTCCGCCCGTGAGAACGCTGGTCACCGGGGGGGACGGGTTCGTCGGCCAGCACCTGATCTCCCACCTGCTGGGTACGAGCCGGGAGGTCGCCGCCACGATCCTCGCCGAGCGCGCGGCCGACGGAACGCTCTCCAATGCGGAGCGCGGTGCCGTGGTCTGGTATCGGGCCGACGTCGTCGATCGCGATTCGGTACGCGCTGCCGTCGAGCGTTGGCTCCCCGACGAGGTCTTTCACCTCGCCGGGTTCGCCTCGGGCGCGGCGGCGCGTGAGCGCCCGACCGAGGCCGTCCGGGTGAACGTCGGTGGCACGCTGAACACGCTGGAGGCGGTCGCCGACAGCGCGGCATCCCGGTTCGTCACGGTGGTCGTCGCGGGATCTGCGGATGCGTACGGGCCGCCCGACGAGACGGGGGCCGAGCTCACCGAGTCCACCCCCCTGCGCCCCGGCTCGGCGTACGGCGGCTCGAAGGCGGGTCAGGAGCGTGTGGCCTGTGCGGTGGCCGCGGCCCGCCGCCTCGACGTGCGCATCGCCAGACTGTTCCCCCTCGTGGGGCCGGGGCAGAGCGAGAACTTCGTCGTGCCGAGCTTCTGCAGGCAGGCATCGCGGATCGCGAGCGGCGATCGTCCCGCGGTCCTGCGCGTCGGAAACCTCGACGCGGAACGGGATTTTACGCACGTTCGGGACGGCGTCCGGGCTCTCGAGGCCCTGGCGGGTTTGGACGGGCCGCAGCACACGACGTACAACGTGTGCTCGGAGATCGGTGTCCGAATCGGCACCGTGCTGGACTGGATCCTCGAGGAGGCCGGGGTTCGGCCGACAATCGAGGTCGATCCCGCGCGTCTGCGGCCGGACGAGCCCCGCCGGATCGTGGGATCTGCAGAGCGTCTGCGACGCGAGACGGGGTGGCGGGTGGAACACGACGTGCGGGAGGGCGTCCGGGAAACGTACCATTGGGTGCGCGGGCGGCCGGAGGGCGATCTTCCGGACAATGGTCATGGGGAGGGGCGTCGATGGAAGTCACCGTGATCGGCACGGGGTATGTCGGTCTTGTGGTCGGGTCGTGTCTGGCGGAGGCGGGGAACCACGTCACGTGCGCGGACATCGACGAGGACAAGATCGCCCGCCTGAATTCCGGTGAGATCCCGATCTACGAGCCGGGTCTCGATCGGCTGTTGTCGCACAACCTCGCCGAAGGGCGTCTCCGGTTCACGACCGACGCGACCGAGGGGATTCGACGAGCCGACGCCGTGTTCATCGCCGTCGGCACACCCCTGGGGGACGGAGGCCACGCGAACCTCGACGCGGTACGCGAGGTGGCGAGGACGATCGGCGATCATGTGCGCCCTCAGACCGTCATCATCATGAAGAGCACGGTCCCGGTCGGAACGAGCCGGATCGTGCGCGAGGAGATCGGAAGCAGGACCGACGTCCCGTTCCACGTGTGCTCCAACCCCGAGTTCCTCAAGGAAGGCGATGCCGTCGGCGACTTCATGTACCCCGACCGCGTGGTGTGTGGCGTCGATTCCGAGTTGGCACGCGAGAGGTTGGGGGAGCTGTACGAGCCGTTCGTCCGCTCGGGAAAGCCGGTCATCTTCATGGACGTCGCGTCGGCGGAGATGACGAAGTATGCCGCCAACGCGATGCTCGCGACCCGCATCAGCTTCATGAACCAGATCGCCGAGCTGTGCGAGCGGACCGGGGCCGACATCGAGCTCGTCCGACGTGGGATCGGATCCGACGGACGCATCGGCCCGTCGTTTCTGTACGCCGGCACGGGATACGGTGGGAGCTGCTTCCCGAAAGATGTGCAGGCCCTGATCCAGACCGCCGACTCGCACGACGTGGATCTGTCCGTGCTCAAGGCCGTCCACTCGGCGAACGATCGGCAGAAAGAGGTCCTCGTGCGGAAGATCAGGTCTCGCTACGGAGTCGATCTCACCGGGAGACGCTTCGCGATCTGGGGGTTGGCCTTCAAGCCGGAGACCGACGACATGCGCGACGCCCCGGCGCTCACGATCATCCGAGAGCTGCTGGCGGCCGGCGCCACCGTGGCGGCTCACGATCCGGTGGCCATGGACACGGCTCGAGAGGGCTACCTGGGCGAGAGCGTCGAGTATGCGGAAGACGAGTACGCGGCCTGCGACGGGTCGGACGCTCTCGTGGTGATCACGGAATGGCTGCAGTACCGGCGGCCCGATCTCGAGAGGATCGCCGCCGGGCTCAGGGAGCGTGTGATCTTCGACGGACGGAACATGTTCGACCCGGTGCGAATGCGGAGTCAGGGCTTCGCCTACTACTCCGTGGGTCGTGAGCAGGTCTCGTGAGGATGCTCGTGACCGGGGCCGCCGGGTTCCTGGGCTCGCACCTGACCGACCGCCTCCTCGCCGAGGGCCACTGGGTGATCGGGATGGACAACTTGATCACCGGGAGTCTCGACAACCTCGCGCACCTGCAGGGGGACCCCCGGTTCGAGTTCATGGAGCACGATGTGAGCCGCGAGATCGAGGTGGCCGGCGAGATCGACGGGATTCTCCACTTCGCGTCGCCGGCGAGCCCGGTGGACTACCTGGAGCTGCCGATCCAGACGCTCAAGGTCGGCGCGCTGGGGACCCACAAGGTGCTCGGGGTGGCCAAGGCCAAGGGCGCACGGCTGCTTCTCGCCTCGACCTCGGAGGTGTACGGCGACCCTCACGTGCACCCGCAGCCGGAGTCCTACTGGGGCAACGTCAACCCGATCGGACCCCGGGGGGTGTACGACGAGGCGAAGCGCTTCGCCGAGGCCATCACCATGGCGTACCACCGATACCACGGCATCGACACGCGGATCGTCCGGATCTTCAACACCTACGGTCCCCGCATGCGCCCCGGCGACGGCCGCGTCGTGTCGAACTTCATCGTGCAGTCGATGCTGGGCGAGCCCCTCACGATCTACGGAGATGGCTCGCAGTCGCGTAGCTTCTGCTACGTCTCCGACCTGATCGAGGGCATCTGGCGGCTGTTCGAATCTCCCGAGTCCGACCCGGTGAACATCGGCAACCCCCGGGAGTACACGATTCGCGAGCTGGCCGATGTCGTGCTCTCGATCTCGGGCTCGGGCTCGGAGTTGCGCCGGGTCCCGCTCCCGACGGATGATCCGAAGGTGAGGCGGCCCGACATCACCCGTGCGCGCGAGCTCCTCGGGTGGGAGCCCCGGGTGTCGCTGGAAGACGGGCTGCGGACGACGATCGAATACTTCACGGAGCTTCAGCGGGCGGGCCGGCTGGCCTCTCCACCGGTGCTCACGGAGAACGATGGTCGGGGGCAGCGATGACGGGAGGGGGAACATGCGCGTATCGGTGGTGATGCCCATCTACAACGAGGAGGAGACCCTCGAAGCGATCGTGCGGCGTGTCAGGGTCTCGGCGCCGGACTTCGAGCTGGTGGCCGTGGACGATGGATCCGCCGACCGATCTCGCGAGATCCTGTCACGGCTCGAGTCCAGCGGTTTAATCGATCGAGTGCTGCTGCACGACCGCAATCGCGGCAAGGGGGCGGCGCTGTCGACCGGGTTCCAGGCCGCCACCGGGGACGTCATCATCGTCCAGGACGCCGACCTCGAGTACGACCCGGACGACTATCCCCTGTTGCTCGGACCGATCCTCGAGGACAAGGCGGACGTCGTCTATGGATCGAGGTTTCTGGGCGGGCGCCCGCACCGCGTGCTGTACTTCTGGCATTCGGTGGGCAACAAAGCGCTGACTCTCGTGTCGAACATGGTGACGAACCTCAACCTGACCGACATGGAGACGTGCTACAAGTGCTTTCGCAGGGAAGTGCTGGCGGGCTTGACGATCGAAGAGCGCGCGTTCGGGGTCGAGCCCGAGCTGACCGCGAAGGTGGCGCTCGGCGGGTGGCGCGTGTACGAAGTCGGCATCTCCTATGCGGGGCGTACGTACGCCGAAGGAAAGAAGATCACGTGGAGGGATGGGTTGTCCGCATTTCGCTGCATCCTCAAGTACGGGCTCGTGCGTCGATGGACTGCGAACGAGATCCCGCGCGTCCGAGAAGCGGGGGTGACCGGTGACGCCCGTGCCCGGCTCGAGGAGCCGGCCGAGGGGCCGTCTGCGCCGGAGACGGAGAGCATGACTTTTTCCGGATGAAGATCAGATCAGGCGACGCTGCGCACAGGCTGCTGGCAGGACTCACCGCCGCCCTTGCTGCGGTCGCATGCGGCGATGCCTCGGCCCGGTCGCTCGATCTCGGCGACCGCTTCCTGGCGATCGGCGAGACCGACCGGGCGATCGCCGAGTACAAGCTGGCTCGGCGACAGCGCGGGGATGCCCCGGATGTGCTGTTGAGGCTTGGTCATGCGCACGCCCTCCGCGGCGACGTGGACGAGGCTCTCGAGTATCTTCAGCCGCTGGCGGAGCGTGATCCCCAGTATCGGCACCAGGTAGCCGCGGATCTGGTCACCCTCGCCGTCGCGGCACGCGAGCGCGGGGCCGAGGAGAATATGTCGCGCTCCGTCGAGCCGTTGCTCGAGTGGGGAATCGGTTATGTGTCGGCGGATCTCCTCCTGTCGCTCGCGCGACACTACGCGGGCGACGGCGATTACGCCCGTTCGCTCGGACTCTATCTGTCCGTTCTCGCGGATTCCGAGCGGCCCGACCCGGCCGTCGTATACGAGACCGGTCGGGCGTACGAAGAGCTCGGCGGCTGCGAGCGGGCGCTGCCGTACTTCAAGCGATATGTCGACGAGGTGGGTCGGCAGGCCCCCGACCGCGACGCCGCGCGCTGGCACCTCGGCAATTGTCTGTTCCAGACGGCCGACGAGGACCGGGCCGCCGGCCGCCCGCGCGCCGCGCTCGACAAGCTGCAGGAAATGATCTCGCTCGGCGTACCGCGCACGATCCTTCCGAACGCCCACTTCCTCAGGGGGGAGATGCTGCTCTCGATCGGCGACACCCAATCCGCTCTCGGAGCCTACCGGCGGGTGCTGGACCTCA
>Ga0302046_10006064_pt1 | contig 10588 bp, 7 predicted proteins | sample RVTome_11_FD_200261 | JGI IMG/M metagenome (GOLD analysis project Ga0302046, IMG submission 200261) | Soil microbial communities from uranium-contaminated site in the Upper Colorado River Basin, Wyoming, United States - RVT147D111 (version 2) ... | reverse complement strand
GCTCGGGAAGAATCGAGCACGCCCAAATCGTCGCTTTCGTCTTGCTGACACTTTCCGCAAATCCACGACCGACGGCTCGCGCCTGCACGCCGGAAAGCTGAACGGGTGGATAACGCAATTTCGTCTTGGCGGCCCGGCGCATATCGCGATCGTGCTCGCGCCCGGCGACCGACGCGCGGGTGTCGACTTTCGTAGCGCTTCCAAAACGCAGCAGCTCCCACGAGCGTACGAACTCTGACCACGACCCTCGCGGATCGTTGGGTAACCAGAATCCGTAGACGCTGAGGATGACGTGATATCCGCGTACCATCGCGCTGTTTTCCGCTTGCTTTGATTCGTGGCGACTCGCGCTATGGTTCAACGACAAAAAACAACACGCGCTCCCCGTTGGGTCGCCGCTAAACGTCGTTGCGTTGCGGCATGAAACGATATTACCCCAGACTGATGAACCTGGATGCGGAGCGCATGAGAACGCGGAGTTCCTTGAGGGCGCGGTGACAGAGCATGTGCACCGACCCTTCGGTCTTGCCCATGATCTCCATCACTTCGGAGACGGGTAGACCCTCGAGGAATCGCAATTGGATGACCTGCCGATACTCGTCCTTGAGCTGGGCCATACTGGTCGCGATCACCGCGGCCCCCTCCCGACGCGCGGCCATACGGCTGGGCGTTTTTCCCGAAGCTTGCAGACGATCGAACAGATCACCGTAGGAGGTTCTCTGGGTGGCGCGGACCTCGCGTCGCGGGTCGCGCTTTTCGGACCACAGGCCGCGCTGATGGTCGGTGATCTTGTTGCGGACGATGGTTTGCAGCCACGAGAAAAACCCGCCCGGGGTGTCGAAGCTGCAATCGGCCACGGTCCGGCACGCATCGGCGTAGGCGTCCTGGAGGATGTCCTCGGGATCAAGTCGGGCCCGCATCCGTGGTTCGATCGACCGGGCGACGAGGTTCCGCAATCGGTCGTGCTGCCCGATCAGAAGGCGCTGCATCGCCGCAGGGTCGCCCGCAGTGGCGGCCCGGACCCATCCGAGTACCTCGGACGGCTCGGGATCGCCGGAATTCGGCGCACCGGATTTTTCTTTTGGCTCGTTCATCGACGCCAAGTCTAGCGAATCGGGTGGTCCGGGCCAATTTTATCTGACGTTCCTTCCGGAGGAAATAACCGGGCTTGGCAAGAAGCCCCGCGACGACTATGATGCAGGGAACAAGCGTCGGTCATGCGCATGGGGACATGGGGGTGCTATGGGACGTGGCGAGCGCTTCACATCGACCTGTTCGCGCACAGCTGGCGGCTGTTGACCAAGCATAACGCAGAGGCCGGGACGCGCTCATGAGCGAGCCTATATTGATTGAATGTATCCATTGCGGCGCCGAGCCGCATGTACGGCTCTCGAACATGCAGACGACGGTCTACCTGTGCCTGCCTTGTTATGACCGGGAGTGCGAAACCGAAACCGAAACCGAACGGTTGGCCGGTGGCCGGACATTTGACGCCATACGGGTGCGGGGGCAGATCGCCGGCATGATGGTCGCGGTCGGCACGCTCATCGCCTCGGCCACGTCCGCGGCAGAGTTCCTGCATGTCACCAACTCAGAAGGGTTTGGCTGGAAACAGATGCTCATCCTGTTGGTCGGCATGCTATTCATGGGTTGCGGCGCGCTGTTCCGCATCGGCGTACTCGGGGCGGTCGGCGGCGTCCTCGCCTTCATGGCCGTTTTCGCCGATGTGTTGGCACTCGGCGACAGCCTCGCGGTCGGATGGGCCAAGACAATTTCGCTCGGCATCGCGGCCTTGCTCATCGCCGTCGGTTGGCTCATCGCCCGAGGCACGAACCTGGAACCGCCGTCTTCGGACGACGGACCGCCTCGGCTCACTCCTCTGCAAACAGATATGCCTTGATCGCGTCCCAGTCGGCCGCGTGTCGGGCCGTCGCCGGTAACGCACCCGGCAGAAACGGTGCATCCCGCACGATGTAGGAACGTATGCCGACCGCGTCATACGCGGCGGCGTCCTCGACGCGATCACCGAAACCGTACGCGACGGTCGACCCGTCGGCCGTGAACCGCGCGAGCCATTCGGTCTTGAATGCTTCGGCACTGATCGCGTCCGAGCCGGGATTCCGCGCGAACAACGGACCGTCGGGATACCCCTTCAGATCCAGCCACACGCGCGTCTTGTTGAACAGCTTGTCGTCACGTGCGGTGAGATAAACGATCGCGTACGTGCCGGCCAAGCGCCGCAACACCTCGATCGACCCGGGTAAAACCGGCGTGTGCTCGTTGGGGGTTTGCACGACGCGCAAGGCGGAAATGTCGGCCAAGGTGTGGTCGACATCACACACGACCATCGCCGTTTCGGCGGGCTCGACGTAGAGCCGGACGGTCAACTCGGTGGACTTGTCTCCGCGTAACAGCCCGGCGCGCTCACGAACGACCACCGGGACGATGAACCGGCCGGCCGATGCCCACGTCACGTCGATGGACGCGACGCCGTCAGCGTCGGTCACCGCCGATCGCGGCTCGGACTCGGGTAGTCGGAAAGTAACCTCGGCCCCGACGACGACCTGGAGAACCACACCCCGTTGCACTTTGATCCGGAGCGTCGCCGGCTCGCCCACCCGAGCGAGCGTGTCGTAGCCGATCAGCAGCGCACCCTCGCCGCCGCTCAGCAACCCCGCCGCGACGTACAAGCCGATCAAAACGGCCACACCCGGCAAGGTCACCCCCACCACGACCCACATCCAGCGCTTCGGCTTCACGCTTTGTTTCAAGGCATCGAGCTCCTCGCCATGCCATCGGCCTCCCGCCGGAATCATACATGTAGCGGCGACCCGAAGGCAGCGATTGAGTACGCCCCATCGTCACGTATCGGAAGATTCTCTGTATACTGCTCGCGTCGCGACATCCAAATGGCTGCGTGTAACAAGACGGATTTCGATATGCCCACGACCCGGCACCGACTCGAACCCGGCACGCGCGTCGAAGTCACCCAAACGATGACGGCGGGCGATCATGCGTTCACCTTCCGGATCGTGGGCACGGTGCTGGAGCACGCGATCAAGCCCACGGGAAGCTGGTATGCTCACGCGCCCGGCGGCCGACTCCGACTCGACCGGTTGCGGATTCGCAAGGATGACGGCGAAATCTCGACGCTCATCCTCGACGGCGCGACGGTCGTGAAGGTTTTGGCCTCGACGTAAACGGAGTCCGTACAGGCGCCTCGTGGCCCTCGTACCGGTCGCGGCGCTCTTCCTGGCCGCCCACGTCTGACGATCTCCGCCCTCCGCCTCGGTGTGCAGCGTTGGCCGCCGTGTCGACCGGCGCTATAATCACGCCGCGACGGCGCATCGGGCGCAGGATTAAACCGGCAGCGAAGGTTAGGAGCACGGATGGAACCGAAGCGCATCACCGTTCGCGGCGCTCGCGAGCACAACTTGGTCGACGTGGCCCTCGACTTGCCGCGCAACCGGCTCATCTGCTTCACCGGGGTGTCGGGCAGCGGCAAGAGTTCGCTCGCGTTCGACACGCTCTATGCCGAGGGGCAGCGGCGGTACATCGAGTCGCTCAGCGCCTACGCCCGGCAATTCCTCGGTCAGATCGCCCGGCCCAACGTCGATCAGATCACCGGACTGTCGCCCTCGATCTCGATCCAGCAGAAGACCAGCGGCTGGAACCCGCGCTCGACCGTGGGCACGATCACGCAGATCCACGACTACCTGCGCGTGCTGTTTGCCCGCATCGGCCAGCAACACTGCACCGCATGCGACCGGCCGATCACCGCCCAGTCGCGCGAGCAGATTCTCGCCCGCATCCTGAGTCTGCCCGAGAGCACACGATGCCTGATCCTCGCTCCGGTCGTGCGCGGCCAGAAGGGCGAGCACCGCGACCTGTCCGACGACCTGCGACGCCAGGGATATGCCCGCGCGCGGGTCGACGGCCGGGTCGTCTCGCTGACCGAGGATCTCAAGCTGGGGCGGAACATCCGCCACGACATCGAGGTGGTGATCGACCGCCTCGTGATCAACGCGACGATACGCCCGAGACTGGCCGAAGCGGTCGACAACGCGCTGCAACTGGGCAAAGGAACACTCATCGTCCAACCGGTCGACGACGAATCGACCCGTTTAGCGGCGACTCGAACCGGAGCGCGTAAACGATCGCGGAAACAATCCGACGACATCCTGCTGTCTTCCCATTACGCCTGTCTACACTGCGGCATCTCCTTCGACCCGCTCTCGCCCCAACTGTTCAGCAGCAACTCGCCGACCGGCATGTGCCTCGACTGCGACGGTCTCGGGACCACCTACGACTTCGACCTCGACCTGCTCATTCCCGACGACTCGCTCAGCCTGCTCGACGGCGCGATCAAGCCCCGCCACACCCCGATCGGCAAGTGGCGGCGACACATCTACGCCGGCGTCGCCAAGCACGTCGGTTTCGATCTGCGTACGCCGTGGAAGAAGCTATCCGACAAGGCGCGCCGGGCCCTGCTCGAGGGCACCGGCGACGAGCACATCACCTTCGAGTGGCGACAGCGCCGCGGTGTGTGGCGCCACGGCGGCACGTTCGACGGCATCCTCGAAGAGCTGCACGAGAAACATCGCAACGCCAAGCGCGACTTCATTCGGCGCTACTACGAAAGCTTTATGCGCTCGCAGCCGTGTACGACCTGCGGCGGCGCCCGGCTCAACGAGCAGGCGCGGGCGGTGCACTTGCCCGGCGACGGGCCGACCCTCCAACAAGCCTGCGCATTGTCAATCGCCGAAGTGTACGACCTGTTCTGCAACCTGAAGCTCAATCCCGTTCAGCAGATCATTGCCGAAGAGGTGCTGAAGGAAATTCGCGGACGCCTGCAATTCCTGATCGACGTGGGCTTGCACTATCTGGCCCTGGACCGCCCCGCCCCGACGCTTTCGGGCGGCGAGTCGCAACGGATTCGCTTGGCCGGTCAGATCGGCGCCGGTCTGGTCGGCGTACTCTACATTCTCGACGAACCATCGATCGGCCTGCACCCGCGCGACAACCGCCGCCTCCTCGAATCGCTCGAACGGCTGCGCGACATGGGCAACACGGTGATCGTGGTCGAGCACGACGAAGAAACGATGCGCGCCGCCGACCTGATCGTCGACTTCGGCCCCGGCCCGGGCGTCCGCGGCGGCCACGTCGTCGAAACCGGGTCGATCGCCAAACTCACCCGCAACGCCGACTCGATCACCGGTCAATATCTCAGCGGCAAAAAACAAATCCCCATCCCCGACCGACGCCGGCCGGTCGGCAAGCCACCCAAGCGAACCCAAGCCACGAATCGGGTACAATCCAAGAAGCGTCGCCGTCAACGCACGCAAACGGAGGCCTGATCATGAACTCGCCCTTCCCCGGCATGGACCCCTACCTGGAAGACCCCGTCCTCTGGCCGGATTTCCACCAAGCCATGATCACCTACATTCGTGAGGACCTGAGCCCTCACTTGAGCCCACGGTATCGTGCGCGGGTGGAAGAACGACTCATCGTCGTGCCCACGGGTGAGTACATTCGCCCCGACGCGACCGTCCATGAACAACCGGAACCGCCAAACGCAGCCGGTCAAACCGGTTCATTCGCCGTCGAGGACGTCATCGTCGCGGTCGCCGATGAAGAGCCCTTGAATGAAGCGTACATCGAGATCGTTGATCACGAGCGAAATCGGGACGTCGTGACCGTCATTGAACTGCTGAGCCCGACCAACAAGACCTCGGGGGACGGCCGAACCCAATACCTGAACAAGCAACAGTCGGTTCTCGCCAGCCGCACGAGCCTGGTGGAAATCGATCTGCTCCGCGCCGGCACGCACACCGTCGCCGCACCGAAAGAGCTCATCGAGCGGAAGGGCGCGTACCATTACCTGAGCTGCGTCCGACGCGGCAGCGAACGTGACCGGTACTACGTCTGTAGACGGACGGTGCGCGAACCACTGGTACCGATCCGCGTACCCCTCGCCGAGGACGATGAAGATATCGCCCTCGATCTTCCCCGCGTTTTTCCCCGCTGCTGGGAAGCCGCCAACTACGCACTGGACATCGACTACACCCATCCGCTCGATCCGGATGATGCCGCCTGGGCGGATGCGTTGCTACAGGAAATGAAGGGGCGATAGGCGTGCGACTGAGTGACAAGCCGATGAAGGACGACACTGTGGCACCACCAGCTCGAAGCTTGACAACGCGCCGAATGACCCCGGAAGACGTACTTGCCGGCCAGGAGTCTAGACGTTGAGTATTTCGGACAACATGCCGCCGCCGATTCCATTCACTGATGACGCGACGATGAAACGAGCCATGCAAGTGCGACGGATGATGAACGAGTCGATTCTGCAACGGACACCCCAAGAGCGGGACCGCATGATGCAGGTGCACCTGGCGCAAGCTCGCGGCACGACCGCCAATGCTTTCCTCCTCCGGTGTGCGATGAACTTTGCGTTACGGCTGCGGCAAGCACGATCCGAAAGGGACGCACACGACGATGGATGATCCGTTCATCGACGTCATCTCGGTCACGGTCCAATACCTCGACCATATCGGTATCCCGTACGCAATTACAGGATCCATTGCGAGCGGCGCACACGGCGAACCCGTACTCAGCCAGGACGTGGATATCGCCGTTCATATGACACCGGAGCAGGCACGTACACTCGCTGATGAGTTGCCCCAACGGTTCTACCGAAACCGCGAGCATTTGGAGGAGGTTTCACGAATCGGAGGCTTGGCCAACCTGATCGACTCCGACACCGGACTGAAAGTCGATCTGTCCGTGTTGGAGCGCACGCCGTACTACGATGGGGTTCTGACACGGAGGACTCTTGTTGCGTTCGGCCCGAAGGGTCCCTCGTTTTTCGCCGTGACGCCGGAGGACATCATCCTGATGAAGTTACTATGGCGGAGGGAGAGCCGATCGGAAAAGCAATGGCGTGACGCGCTTGGGGTGGCCAAAGTACAAGGCACGCGAATGGACTGGAATTACCTCTGGGATCAGGCAGAACACCTGCAGATCAAGCACGATCTGACACAGCTTCGCGATGAGGCTGGGATTTGAAGGCTCATTTCCGTACGCCGAAACCACGCGAATCGACGGACGATTGTACGCTAAACATGGAATAACTGACGGTGAGGACGGCTAAGAGGCAGTCAACACAGCGAAAGACTCCGCGGGCAAGGATCAGCCCCCCCTCGAACGGAGGTGAGGTGCGCTGGCTGTCGGTGCTGGGGGCGCGGCACAACAATCTCAAGAACATTGACGTGCACGTTCCGCTGGGGCGGTTTGTTTGTGTGACCGGGGTTTCCGGCAGCGGGAAGAGCTCGCTGGTCAACGACATTCTGCGCGAGCGATTGGCCGGCGAACTCAACGGCGTCGAGGAGACCGATCCCGGCGCGCATGACGACGTGGTCGGCATCGAGCATCTCGACAAGATCATCGACATCGACCAGTCTCCGATCGGCCGGACGCCGCGGAGCAACCCGGCCACCTACATCAAAGTGTTCGACGAAATCCGCAAGCTCTACTGCCGACTGCCTGACGCCAAGGTTCGCGGCTACAAGCCCGGGCGGTTCTCGTTCAACGTCCACACCGGCCCGGCCGGGGGCGGGCGGTGCGAGGCCTGCGAGGGACACGGCGCGAACCGCATCGAAATGGACTTCCTCGCCGACGTGTGGGTCGATTGCCCGGTCTGCGGCGGCAAGCGCTTCAGCCGCGAAACCCTGCAAATCCTCTACAAACACCGCTCGATCGCCGACGTGCTGGCGATGGACGTGCAGCAGGCCCTCGAACATTTCGCCAACGTGCCCAAGATCGAACGCATGCTTGCCACGCTGCACCGCGTCGGGCTCGACTACATCAAGCTTGGCCAATCGTCGACCACGCTGTCGGGCGGCGAGGCGCAGCGGATCAAGCTCGCCCGCGAACTGGTCAAGCGCGCCACGGGCCGAACGCTCTACCTGCTCGACGAGCCCACCACCGGCCTGCACTTCGACGACGTCGCCAAGCTGCTGACCGTGCTCCACGGATTCGTCGAGGCGGGCAACACGGTCGTCGTCGTCGAGCACAATCTCGAAGTGGTCAAGACCGCCGACTGGGTCATCGACCTCGGCCCGGAGGGCGGCGACGCGGGCGGTTACGCGGTGGCGACCGGGACGCCCGAACAAATCGCGGCCAACAAAGAATCCTATACCGGCCAGGCGCTCTTGCCGGTGCTCGAGGGCAATCCGAAGCGTGCTCGCCCCAAAAGCCGACGCGCACCCGCGCAAAACGGGCGTCTCGAAGAAATCACCGTTGTCGGCGCGAGGCAGCACAACCTCAAGGACATCACCGTCGCCGTCCCGCGCGATTGCATGACGGTGTGCAGCGGGGTCAGCGGCAGCGGCAAGAGCTCGTTCGCCCTCGATACCGTCTATGCCGAGGGGCAGCGTCGCTACGTCGAATCCTTGTCGGCCTACGCGCGACAGTTCCTCGGCCAGGTCGCCAAGCCGCGCGTCGATCACGTCTACGGTCTCTCGCCGGCGATCGCCATCGAACAGAAGGCCGCATCGAAATCGCCGCGATCGACCGTCGGCACGGTGACCGAAATTCACGACTACATGCGGGTGCTCTGGGCGCGTCTGGGACAGCCCTACTGTCCGCGCTGCGACGTGCCGATCGGCACCCAGTCCGCCGAGCAAATCGTCGACAAGATTCTCGAAATCGGCCACGGCCAACGCGCCCTGCTCCTCGCCCCGGTTGAACGCACCGGCAACGAGACCTATGCCGAACTGTTCGCCCGACAGCGGGCCAACGGTTTCGCGCGCGTATGCGTCGACGGAGAGGTGCTCGCGCTCGACGACGAGATCCCGATCGACCATCGCAAGCGACACACCGTCGAGTTGGTCGTCGACCGCATCGTGATTCGGGCCAATCAGCGCTCGCGCATCGCCGACTCGGTCGAGCAGGCCCTGACTCTCGGCGACGGCGTGATGTCGGTGCAGTGCGTCGGCTCGAAAGAATCCGGCCTACGTTTCTCGCAGCATTACGCCTGCGATCAATGCGGTACGAGCTACGAAGAACTCACGCCCCACCACTTCTCGTCGAACAGCCGGCTCGGATGGTGTCCGATCTGCGAAGGGCTGGGCACGCAGCAAGGCACGTCGACTTCGGCGGTGGTGCATCGACCCGATATGTCGATTGTCGACGGCGCGATTGACGGCTGGCCGCGCGTCAGGCCGAAGAGCATGCTCTTTAACGCCATGACCGTGCTCGCCGACGCGCTGCGTTTCGATTTGGAAACACCCTGGAATCGTCTCTCGTCGAAACAGCAACGAAGCCTGCTCCACGGCACGGGCGACACCTGGTACGACGCGCCCGCGGTCGGCGACGGGCTGCGATTCCAATGGAAAGGTTTCTTCCCCGCCCTCGATGAAGCCACCCGGGCCAACCGGAAACTTCGTGACGCGTTGGAACACCTAGTCACCGAAGTTCCGTGCGAGGCGTGCGGCGGCTCGCGGCTGCGTCCCGACTCGGCCGCGGTCCGGCTCGATGACCGAACCCTCGACGAAGTCGGTCGCATGCCCCTCGACCAGGCGATGCGGTTCTTCGACAAGCTGCGCCTGGACCGTCGTGACAAACACATCGCCGGCGAGGTCGTGCACGAGATTCGCGCCCGGTTGCGGTTTCTGCTCGACGTGGGGCTGGAATACCTCACCCTCGCACGCGGCACCCCGACGCTTTCGGGCGGTGAATCGCAGCGCATCCGGCTGGCGTCGCAGATCGGCAGCGGCTTGACCGGCGTGCTCTACGTGCTGGACGAGCCGACCATCGGCCTGCACCCGCGCGACAACCGCAGGCTCATCGCCGCGTTGACCAAGTTGCGCGACCTGGGCAACACGCTGCTCATGGTCGAGCACGATCGTGACGTGATCGACCATGCCGATCAGGTGCTCGACTTCGGCCCCGGCGCGGGCACGCACGGCGGGCGCGTCGTCGCCCGCGGCACGCCGCGCCAGTTGCGTCGCCGCCAAGGATCGCTCACCGGGGCTTATCTGGCCGGCAGCGACGCGATCGTCATCCCCGCAAAACGACGCCCGGTAGACGATGATACCATGTGGCTGACCGTGCGCGGCGCGCGGCAGCACAATCTCAAGAACCTCGATGTCGAATTTCCGCTCGGACGTCTCACCGTCGTCACCGGCGTATCGGGCAGCGGCAAGAGCTCGCTGGTCAACGAGATTCTCCACCCGGCCCTGGCCCAGCGCATCCACCGCGCCCGCGTCACGCCGGGGAATCACGACGAGATCACCGGGCTCGATCACATCGACAAGGTGATCAACGTCGACGCCTCACCGATCGGCAACTCTCCCGCGAGCAACCCGGCCACCTACACCGGCCTGTTCGATCTGGTGCGTGATTTGTTCGCACGGCTGCCCGACAGTCGCGTCCGCGGCTACAACGCCAACCGCTTCTCGTTCAACCGCTCCGGCGGTCGGTGCGAAGCCTGCGAGGGCCAGGGGCAACAGTGCATCGAGATGCATTTTTTGCCCGACGTGTGGGTCACCTGCGAAGAATGCGACGGGCATCGTTACAACCCCGA
>Ga0302046_10006063_pt1 | contig 10588 bp, 5 predicted proteins | sample RVTome_11_FD_200261 | JGI IMG/M metagenome (GOLD analysis project Ga0302046, IMG submission 200261) | Soil microbial communities from uranium-contaminated site in the Upper Colorado River Basin, Wyoming, United States - RVT147D111 (version 2) ... | reverse complement strand
GATCCAGCCGAGGTGGCCGCGGCGCTGCGTGCCGCCGCCTGCGTGGTCGATGCCGCGGTGATCGAGCGGCCATGGGGGGAGCCGGGGACCCTGTGCGCGGTGCTCGTCCTGGTCCCCGGGACGGATGCGGCCGCCGTCGTGCGCCGCACCAACCGGGGCCTCGCCGATCCCGCCCGGGTCCGCTCATGGTTCGCATGGCCAGGCGGCGACCTGCCCCGTACCCCCACCGGAAAGGTGCGGCGGGGCGAGGTGCTGGCGTGGCTCCAGCGACAGGCGCCGGCCGGCAGCTCCGGTGTCGCGGCCCCGGTCGATCGGGTCCTGGCCGCCATCGCCGGCGCCGAAAAGGACCGACCAGCGAAAGGCGAAGGCCCAACGGGAGAGGGCGGGGCGCCTCCTGCCGGCGATGTGCGGATCGGCGAGCTGCTCTCCTCCCTGGATCGGGTCGAGCTTGCCGGCCGCCTCGAGAACCTCTATGGAGTCAGCCCGGGCGACGCGCTGTTCACCGGCGAACAGAGCATCGGTGAGCTCGCCGCGATGCTGCGGGACGCCGCCGGCGGGCGGTCGATCGGCGCGCAGATGCGGGCCGTCGAAGGCGGGCCGTCGCCGAGTAGGCACCGGGCGCCGAGCGCGCCGGGACCCAGCGCGCCAAGCGCTTCGCCGGGCGCCGGTGATCGACTTCGCAACGGCGCGCCGGGCGCCCCGGCGACCGCCGGTGATCGAGTTCGCAGCGGCGAGGCGCAGGTCAGGGGCGCCGCCCGTCGGAAGCCCGACGCCGCCCCCTGGCGGCACCGGCTGCCGGCGCGCGCCGGCCGTTGGATCCTGCGGGAGTGCTTCATGCATCCGCTGGGTCGGCTGCTGGTGCGCATCGAGGCGGAGTCGGGCACGGCGATCGGCGAGCTGGACGCGCCGTTTCTCCTCGCCGCGAACCACACCAGCCTCCTCGATCCGCTCGTCCAGTTCGCGCTGCCGGCGCGCCTGCGGGCCCGCCTGGCGCCGGCCGCCCGGTGGAACTTCTTCACCGACCATCCGCAGGGCGCGTTCTTGTACCTCTGGGGGGTCCTGGGGCTCAACCTCTTCCCGCTGGTCCAGTCCGGCGACTGGCGGCCCACCCTGCGCATCGGCGGCGATCTCGCCGACCGCGGCCATTCGATCCTGATCTACCCGGAGGGCCGGATCTCCGAGGACGGCGCGGTGCACGAGCTCAAGCTCGGCGTCGCCGTCATGTCGCGCGATTTGCACCTGCCGATCGTGCCCTGCGCGACCGCCGGCCTCGAGCTCGTCCTGCCGCCGGGCCGTCGCCGGCCGCGGCGCCAGTCCTGGAGGAGGCCCGTCGTGGGGGTCTGTATCGGCGAGCCCCTCCCGGCGGCGCGCTCCGACGCCGACCTCGACGAGCTCGTCGACGAGCTCGCGGGTCGCCTCCGCCATCTCCACGAGCGCGCCGTGGCGATCCGCGATCGTCGGGGAGCGAGCAGCGATTAACTCGGCCTTCGTAGCGGGTCGATGGGCGCGGCCTTCGCCTACCTGATGTGGCAGTTCGTCGACCTGATGATGTCCGGGGTCGGCCAGATCTGACCGGCAGGCGCCGGTCGCGCCGCCGTGAGGGGGCCTTCCTACTGCCGGCGACCCGGCGGAAAGGCGCGGATCTGCTCGAGATAGCCCTGCCAGTTGCGGCGGGTCTCGGTGAGGCTGTCGCCGCCGAACTTCTCCAGGCAGGCGTCGGCGAGCACCAGCGCCAGCATCGCTTCGCCGACGATGGCGGCGGCCGGCACCGCGCAGACGTCGGAGCGCTGGACGACGGCGTCGACCGGCTCGCCGGTGGCGATGTCGACCGAGGGCAGCGGCTGGCGCAGCGTCGACAGCGGCTTCATGTACACGCGCACCCGCAGCTCGCCGCCGTAGGTGACGCCGCCCTCGGTGCCGCCGGCGCGGTTGGTGGGCCGGGAGAAGGCGCGGCTCTCCTTGTCGTAGGCGATGGCGTCGTGGACTTCGGAGCCCGGCCGATCGGCGGCCCAGACGCCGCGGCCGATCTCCACCGCCTTCTGGGCGGGGATCGATACCATCGCGTGGGCGATGCGGGCGTCGAGCTTGCGGTCCCACTGCACGTGGCTGCCGAGGCCCGGGGGGACGTTGCGCGCCGCCACCTCGAAGACGCCGCCGAGGGTGTCGAGCTGGTCGGAAGCGGCGTCGATCGCGGCGATCATCGCGGCCTCGGCGCCGGCCTCGACGCAGCGGACCGGCGAGGCGTCGGCGGCGGCGGCGATCGTGGCGAACGGGACCTCGGTCTCCGGCTCCAGTCCGGCGCCGCCGATCTTCAAGACGTGGCTGGCGATCTCGACCCCGAGGCCGGTGAGCAGCTGCTTGCAGAAGCCGCCGGCGGCGACCCGGCTAGCGGTCTCCCGGGCGCTGGCGCGCTCGAGGACGTCGCGGAGGTCGCCGCGGTCGTACTTGAGGCCGCCGGCGAGATCGGCGTGCCCTGGCCGCGGCCGGGTCACCTTGCGGGCGTCGGGGTCCGGGCTCGGTCGGTTGCCGCTCTCGCCGACCGCTCCGGAGCCCGCGGCCGGCCCGGCGTCGGGCCCCTCGGCGCCCATGACGTGCTGCCAGTTCTTCCAGTCCTTGTTCTCGATCAGCCAGGCGACCGGACCGCCGAGCGTCTGGCCGTGGCGGACGCCGCCGACGATGCGTATGCGATCGCTCTCGATCTTCATCCGCTTGCCGCGGCCGTAGCCGCCCATGCGGCGCTTCAGGTCCGTATCGATAGCGTCGACGTCGACGGCCAACCCGGCGGGAAGCCCCTCCAGAATGCCGACCAGCATCGGGCCGTGCGACTCCCCGGCGGTCATCAGGCGAAGGATACGGAGGGACATGGCGGTCGGAGGTGGCCGGCGCGCCGGGCCTGCAGGGGCCGCGATCGCCGCCGGCGGCGGCAAAGAGGTGGCCGGCTTCGCTGCTCTCGAAGGCCGGCGGGAATGGGTCGCAGTATACCCTGATCTATAATCCGAGGCGCCATGAAGGTACTCGACAGCGCCCAGATGCAAGCCTGCGACCGCGCCGCCATCGACGAGCACGGCATCCCCGAGCTGGTGCTCATGGAGAACGCCGGCACGCAGGTGGTGGAGGCGATCGGCGAGTACTTCGCCGACGAGCCTCCCGAGCTGGTCGCCGTGCTCTGCGGCAAGGGCAACAACGGCGGCGACGGCCTCGTGGTGGCTCGCCACCTGCACAACCTCGGCCACCGGGTGCGGGTGTACCTGTTCGCCGCCGCCGCCGACCTGCAGGGCTCGGTGGCCGAGAACCACCGGATGGCGGCGGCGCTCGGCGTCGAGATCGTCGAGGTCGCCGACGCCGAGGCCTGGCGAGAGCACGCCGGCGAGCTGCCGGCGTTCGACTGCATCGTCGACGCCCTCTTCGGCACCGGTATCAGCGGCGCCCTGCGCGGCCACGTCGCCGAGGCCGTCGAGGACATCAACGAGTCCGGCGTGCCGGTGGTCGCCGTCGATCTGCCCAGCGGCCTGGCGGCCGACAGCGGCGAGATCGCCGGGCCGGCGGTCGACGCCGATCTCACGGTCACCTTCGCGGCGCCCAAGTGGTGCCATACCTTCCCGCCGGCTTGCGAGCTGTGCGGCGAGCTGGCGGTGGTCGACATCGGCATCCCCCGGCAGCTGATCGACGGGGTCGCCGGGGCCCTCGAGTTGATCACCCCGTCCGCTTGCGGGGAGCTTCTGGTGCCGCGCGACCCCGATTCGCACAAGGGCACCTATGGTCACGTGCTGATCGTCGCCGGCGGCCCGGGCACCGCCGGCGCCGCGGTGCTCACGGCGCGCGCCGCGCTGCGCGGCGGCGCCGGCCTGGTCACCGTAGCGCCCCCCGAGTCGGTGTACCTTCCGATCGCCGCGCAGCTCACCGAGGCGCTGGTCCGGCCCCAGCCTGCCGGCGCCGAGGAGGGCTACGGGGCAGGGGCGCTCGAAGCCCTGCTGCGGCTGGCGGACGATTGCGACGTGCTGGCGATCGGCCCGGGCATCGGCACCGCGGCGGGGACCCGTGACACCGTCCGCGGGCTGGTCGCCGCCGCCCGGGTGCCGCTGGTGATCGACGCCGACGGCCTCAACCTCTTCGCCGGCGCCGTCGACCTGCTGGCCGCCGTCGGCCCGCCGTGCATCCTGACCCCGCATCCCGGGGAGATGGCCCGGCTGCTGGGCTCGTCGACCGCCGAGGTACAGTCCGATCGGGTCGGCGCGGCGCGGTCGCTGGCCGAGCGAACCGGGGCCGTCGTCGTCCTCAAGGGCTACCGCTCGCTGGTGTGCACGCCGGCCGGGTCGGTGGCCGTCAACCCCACCGGTAACGCCGGGATGGCCAGCGGCGGCACCGGCGACGTGCTGACCGGTTTGATCGCCGCGCTCGTCGGCCAGGGCCTCGAGCCGGCGGAGGCGGCGCGCGCCGGCGTCTTCCTCCACGGTGAGGCCGGCGACCTGGCGGCGGCGGAGCTCGGCGAGGTGGCGCTGATCGCCTCCGATCTCATCGAACGCCTCCCGGCGGCGATGTGCCGCTTCGCGCCATGAGAACCACCCGCGACTTCGTCACCCGCAACCCCGAGGAGACGCGCGAGATCGGCAAGCGGCTGGGCGAGCGGCTGCACGGCGGCGAGGTCGTGCTGCTGTTCGGGCCCCTGGGCGCCGGCAAGACCGTCTTCGTGCGTGGCCTCGCCGAGGGGATCGGGGTCGCCGCCGACCAGATTCGCAGTCCCTCGTACACGCTGATCAACGAGCACGAGGGGAAGGTCAAGCTCTACCACGCCGATCTCTACCGGCTGAGCGCCGAGTCGCTCGCCGACCTCGGCCTCGAGGAGCTCTACGGCGGCACCCAGATCGTCGCCGTCGAGTGGGCCGAGCGTTTGGAGGAGGCCGGCTGGGACCTCGGCGACGCGATCATCGTCGAGATCGACTACCACCCCTCGGAGGACGAGACGCGCATGATCGTCCTCGACGCCGTCGACGTGTTCACGACCGGAGGCGACGCGGGATGAGCGGGAGCGAGCAGAGGCGGTGCCCGGCTCTCGAGGTCGCCCGTACCAGGCCGCCGATCAGCCGACGCGGTAGTTGGGCGCTTCCTTGGTGATCTGCACGTCGTGCACGTGGGCCTCGCGCAGGCCGGCGACGGTGACCCGCACGAACTGGGCCTGCTCCTGCATGCTGGCGATATCGGGGCAGCCGCAGTAGCCCATGCCGGCGCGCAGGCCGCCGACGAGCTGGTGGAGCGTCTCGGCGACCGGCCCCTTGTAGGGGACCCTGCCCTCGATGCCCTCCGGAACCAGCTTGGCCTCCTCGACGTCGGGTTGGAAGTAGCGGTCCTTGCTGCCGTGGCGCATGGCGCCCACCGAGCCCATGCCGCGGTAGGCCTTGAAGGCGCGCCCCTGGTAGAGCTCGATCTCGCCCGGGCTCTCGTCGGTGCCGGCCAGCAGCGAGCCGATCATCACCACGTCGGCGCCGGCGGCGATCGCCTTGGCCAGGTCGCCGGAGTACTTGATGCCGCCGTCGGCGATGATCGGGATGTCATGGAGCTTGCCGACCCGGGCGCAGGCGGCGATGGCGGTGATCTGGGGGATTCCGGCGCCGGCGACGATCCGGGTGGTGCAGATCGCCGAGGGTCCCATCCCGACCTTGACCGCGTCGACGCCCGCCTCGATGAGGTCCTTGGTGGCCTCCGCGGTGGCGACGTTGCCGGCGACGACGCCGATGTCGGGGAACTTCTTCTTCACCGCGCCGGCGGTGTTCACGACCCCCTCGGAATGGCCGTGGGCGGTGTCGACGACGATCAGGTCGACCCCTGCCTTGACCAGCTCGGCGGCACGCTCCAGCGACTCGCCGCCGACCCCGATCGCGGCGCCGACGCGCAGCCTACCGAGGGCGTCCTTGGAGGCGTTGGGGTAGTCGATCGCCTTCTGGATGTCCTTGACGGTGATCAGCCCGCGCAGCATGCCGCGCTCGTCGACGACCAGCAGTTTTTCGATCTTGTGGCGCTGTAGCAGCTCCACCGCCTGGTCGAGCGTCGTCCCCGGCGGCACGGTCACCAGCTTTTCGCGGGTCATCAGCTCCTCGACCAGCCGGTCGAGGTTCTTCTCGAAGCGGACGTCACGGTTGGTGAGGATGCCGACCACGCGACCGTCCTCTGCGGTGACCGGGACGCCCGAGATCTTGTACTTGGCCATCATCGACAGGGCTTCACGGATCGGCTTCTCCGGCCCGATTGTGATCGGGTCGACGATCATGCCGCTCTCCGAGCGCTTGACCTTGTCGACCTCGTCGGCCTGCTCCTCCACCGTCAGGTTGCGGTGCACGACGCCGAGGCCGCCGTGCTGGGCGAGGGCGATCGCCATGCGCGACTCGGTGACCGTGTCCATTGCCGCCGACATCACCGGGATGTGGAGGCTGATTCGGGAGGTGAGCCGGGTGACGGTATCGGCCTGCGAGGGGAGGATGTTCGAGCGCGCGGGGACCAGCTGCACGTCGTCGAACGTGAGGGCCAGTGCCGGCTTGTCGGCGAGCATCTCGACTCCTTGTGCGGCTGCGTATTTGCCGGACGGTACACCACCGCCGCGAATTCGCAAGCCGCGCCCCGGAGCGGCCGGACTTTCGTCGAGATCGCCGCGCGGACGATCGCGCTCACCCGCCGGGCGTGGCCGACGGCGCCGATCCTCCGGGGTTGCCGCGGGCTATGGACGGCATCCCGCCTCGCCGCGGCGCGAGCCTCGGAACGGAGGTCACCGGCCGCAGCACTTCTTGTACTTCTTGCCGCTGCCGCAGGGGCAGGTGTCGTTACGGCCGATCTTCTTGTCCTCGCGGACGATGGTCTCGGGCCGCGCCGGGCCGCCGCCGGCGGCGGCGGCGATGTGCCGGACGCGCTCGGCCTCGGCGCGCTGCCGGGCGAGCTGCGCCTGGCGTTCCTCCGGCGACATCGGCTCGAGCTGGAAGGCGTAGCGGACGACCTCGCCGTGGATGCGCTCGTGCATCTCCTGGTACATCTCGAAGGACTCGCGCTTGTACTCGACCAGCGGCGTGCGCTGGCCGTAGCCGCGCAGGCCGATGCCCTCCTTGAGCCGGTCGAGGGCGTAGAGATGCTCCTTCCAGCGGGCGTCGATGACCTGCAGGCAGATCCAGGTCTCGAACTGCGGCATCACCTCGCCGATGCGCTCGACCTTGTCCTCGTAGCGCGCCTTCACCGCCGTCCGCAGCCCCTCGCGGATGGTCTCGAGGCCGTCCTGCTCGAGGTCGACGGGGAGCTGCTCCGCGGAGAGGCCGAAGAAATGGCCGAGCTGCGTCTTCAGCTCGTCGGTCCCCCAGTCGAGCGGGTCCTTGTCGGGGTCGCAATGGGTGTCGATCAGCCAGTCGACGATCTCCTCGGCGGTCTCGAGGACGAAGCTGCGCGCGGCGCCCTCCTCCTGCATCTGCTCGCGGCGCATCGTGTAGATGACCTGCCGCTGCTTCTCCATGACGTCGTCGTACTCGAGCAGGTGCTTGCGGGTCTCGAAGTTGCGTGCCTCGACCTGCTTCTGGGCCCGCTCCAGGGCGCGGCTCACCATGCGGTCCTCGATCGGCACGCCCTCCTCCATGCCCAGCCGCTGCATCAGCCCCTGCAGCTTGTCCATGCCGAAGATGCGCAGCAGGTCGTCCTCGAGCGACAGAAAGAACTGCGACGACCCCGGATCGCCCTGCCGCCCGGTGCGGCCGCGCAACTGGTTGTCGATGCGGCGAGCCTCGTGGCGCTCGGTGCCGAGCACGTGGAGGCCGCCGAGCGAGGCGACGCCCTCGCCCAGCACGATGTCGGTGCCGCGGCCGGCCATGTTGGTGGCGATGGTCACCGCCTTCTGGGCGCCGGCGAGGGCCACGATCTCGGCCTCGCGCTCGTGGTGCTTGGCGTTGAGCACCACGTGCTGGACGCCCCGGCGTTCGAGCAACTTGGAGAGCCTCTCGGACTTCTCGATCGAGGTGGTGCCGACCAGCGCCGGGCGGCCGGTCTCGTTGAGGTCGGCGATCTCGTCGACGACGGCGTTCCACTTCTCGGCCTCCGTCCGGAAGATGACGTCGGGCATCTCATCGCGGATCAGCGGCTTGTTGGTGGGGATCGACATCACCTCGAGCTTGTAGATCTTGTCGAACTCCGCCGCCTCGGTCATCGCCGTGCCGGTCATGCCGGCGAGCTTGTCGTACATCCGGAAGAAGTTCTGGAAGGTGATCGTCGCCAGCGTCTGGTTCTCGCGGGCGATCTTGACCCCCTCCTTGGCCTCCACCGCCTGGTGCAGGCCGTCGCTCCAGCGCCGCCCGGGCATCATCCGGCCGGTGAACTCGTCGACGATCACCACCTCGCCGTCCTTGATCAGGTAGTCGCGGTCGCGCTTGAAGAGCGTGTGCGCCTTGAGCGCCTGCTGGACGTGGTGCACCAGGTCCATGTGGGCGGCGTCGTAGAGGTTGTCGATCCCCAGCAGCTTCTCGATGTGGACGACGCCCTCCTCGGTCATCGCCACCGAGCGCTGCTTCTCCTCGATCTCGAAGTCGGTTGCGGCGCGCAGCGCCGGGATGATGCGGTCGATGCGGTAGTAGAGGTCGGTCGACTGCTCGGCCGGCCCGGAGATGATCAGCGGTGTGCGCGCCTCGTCGATCAGGATCGAGTCGACCTCGTCGACGATCGCGTAGTTGTGGGTCGGCTGCACCATGTCCTCGGCGCGGAACTTCATGTTGTCGCGCAGGTAGTCGAAGCCGAACTCGTTGTTGGTGCCGAAGGTGACGTCCGAGGCGTAGGCGGCGCGGCGGGCGTCGTCGGGCATATCGTGCTGGATGGCCCCGACGGTCAGGCCGAGGGCCTCGTACAGGGGCCCCATCCACTCGGCGTCGCGGCGCGCCAGGTAGTCGTTGACGGTGACGATGTGGACGCCGGTGCCGGCCAGGGCGTTGAGGTAGGCGGGCAGGGTGGCGACCAGCGTCTTGCCCTCGCCGGTGGCCATCTCGGCGATCTTGCCCTGGTGCAGGACGACGCCGCCGACCAGCTGCACGTCGTAGTGGCGCATCCGCAGGAAGCGCTTGCCGGCCTCGCGGGCGGTCGCGAAGGCCTCGACCAGCAGGTCGGCGAGCGTCTCGCCGGCGGCGATCCGGACGCGGAACTCCGCGGTCTTGGCGCGCAGCTCGGCGTCGGAGAGCCTCTCGAGCGCCGGCTCCAGCTCGTTGATCGAGCCGACGTAGGCCTCGCTGATGCGCTTGATCTCGCGCTCGTTGTGGGTCCCGAAGACCTTGGTGAGTACCGTATTGAGCATGATTCAGCGGACGGGGATGCCGGGGGCCGGGTCGGGGCGTGCTGTCCGGAGGGAGAGGAGTGCCGGCCCCGTCGCGCACGACCGCGCCGTCCGGCCGCGACGTGGGTTGCACCACGGAGACAACAGCAACCATCGTAGCAGCCCTCTCGGCGGGCGGTAAACCGCGGCTGAGGCGCTCATCGCGAAGCGGCGCTGAGCTCGGCCCCCTGCTGCCGGTACTGGAAGGCCTCGGCAAGGTCGGCGTAGACGATCTCGTCGCGGCCGGCGAGGTCGGCGATGGTACGCGCCACCCGCAGCACTCGGTGCCAGCCGCGCGCCGAGATGGCGAGGTTCTCGGCCTCCTCGTGGGCCCGCCGCTGCTGCTCGGGCGTCAGGCGGCAGGCCCTGGCGAGCCATGCCGCCGGCAGGGCGGCGTTGGTCGGCGCGGCGGCGGGCGAGTGGCTGGTCCGGTTGGCGGCGTGGCCCTGCTCCGCCGCGGCGCCGGCATCCTCCATCTCGGCTCGCAGCCGCTCGAAGCGTTGCCGCTGGCGCCGCCGCGCCGCGACGACCCGGCGGCGGACGGCGGCGGACGATTCCGGCGCCGGCCCGTCGTGGATGAGCGCGCCGAGGTCGGTGGGCTCGACGGTGACCACCAGGTCGAGGCGGTCGAGCAGCGGGCCCGAGAGCCGGCGCCAGTAGCCGCGCACCTGGCCGAGCGTGCAACGGCAGTCGTCGGAGTCGGCGCCCTGGCCGCAGGGGCAGGGGTTCATCGCGGCGACGAGCTGGAATCGTGCCGGCAGGGTGACGTGGAAGTCGCCGCGCACGAGGCTCAGTGTTGCTTCCTCGAGCGGCTGGCGGAGGCACTCGAGCACCGGACGGCGAAACTCCGGCAGCTCGTCGAGAAACAGCACCCCGTGGTGCGCCAGGCTGACCTCACCGGGACGAGGTGGCAGACCGCCGCCGACCAGCCCGGCGGCCGTCACCGTGTGATGTGGTGCGCGAAAGGGCGGCGCGGTCAGCAGGCCGCTGCCGCTCAGCCGGCCGGCGGCCGAGTGCACGGCGCTGGCCTCGAGGGCCTCCTCCGGCGCCAGGTCGGGGAGGATGCCCGGCAGCGCCCGCGCCAGCAGCGTCTTGCCGGAGCCGGGCAGGCCGATCATCAAGAGGTGGTGGGCGCCCGCCGCGGCGATCTCCAGGGCCCGGCGGGCGAGGGCGTGCCCGGCCACCTCGCACAGGTCGACGGCGACGGCCGGCGGCGCGGGAGCCGGCGGGGTCGGTCGCGCCAGGGTGAGGCCGCCGCGCGCCCAATCGATC
>Ga0302046_10006062_pt1 | contig 10588 bp, 12 predicted proteins | sample RVTome_11_FD_200261 | JGI IMG/M metagenome (GOLD analysis project Ga0302046, IMG submission 200261) | Soil microbial communities from uranium-contaminated site in the Upper Colorado River Basin, Wyoming, United States - RVT147D111 (version 2) ... | reverse complement strand
GGGTTATCCCGTTCCGCAACGTGATGGGTTGGTGACCGTAGGTTGCTGCTTTACGCCGGTATCTGTACGGGATGGTCACTACGGGCGATTTGACCCCGCAGCCTGATTGACTGACAAATTTAACATTGGGGCCGGGTAAGATTTGCCAAAAATGGCCTCAGGCTATGTACTTTCTCCAATCTCAAATGAGAATTGGAGAGAGAATGACGGATAGCCTACAACTGTATAACACCTTGTTGACTGCTTTGTGTACTCACATTCCACCCCACATTTTCGGCGATGTTCGACGGTTGATGGTGTTGGCCTGGGCCGTTATTGGCCTGTGCTTGACCAAAACGGTCAATTTCAATCAGTGGGGTGAGGTGGTTATCAGTGGTGCCCACTATGCCAGTAGTCATCAACGCCGTTTTGAACGCTGGTTCCATAATCAAAATATCAAACCCATTAAGTTTTTCTTTCCTTTATTAAGGGCGGCGTTGCAGATATGGCCCCCGGATCAGGTCCTTTATTTGGCCATAGACGCGAGCGACTTAAAGAATGGTTATCTGTTGATCCGCCTGGCCCTGATCTATCGGGGCCGAGCTATTCCGGTCACCTGGCGAGTGCTCAAACATAACAGCACCTCAGTCAGTTATAAGGACTACAAAGTGATCCTGAAACAAGCGTTATTGATCTTACCCCCTGCTCAGCCCATCATTCTGTTGGCTGATCGCGGCTTCGTCCATGCCAACTTGATCAAGTTTTGCCGCAAACACCGCTGGGGTTATCGCCTACGAGCCAAATCCAGCACGGCGGTGCGCTTACCTGATCGCCGGGTCGCCAGCATGGCCAAGCTTTGCCCCCCGCCAGGACAGGCCCACTTCTATCAAAACGTTTACATTCTGGGTGAAACCATTGGGCCGGTCAATATTGCCCTGGCTAACCCCGCCGATGATGAAGACCCCTGGTACATCATCAGCGATACGCCAACCCAGGTGACCACCCTAGACGAGTATGCGCTTCGGTTTGACATTGAAGAAGGCTTTTTGGACGATAAATCCGGTGGCTTTCAACTTGAGTCCACCAAACTCGATGATCCTGAGGCCATCAGCCGCTTATTTTTGGTCCTGGCCGTCGCCACCCTCCATTTCACCTGTGTTGGCTGTCAGGTGGTCAAACAGCAGACACGGCGCTGGGTCGATACCCATTGGGACCGGGGCATGAGTTATCTCAAAATAGGCTGGCAGTGGCTACGCCAACAATTTCGTAAGCAGTGGCCGGTTCTACCTCCTTTTCAGCTTGATCCTGAACCTGATCCAGAGCCAGCGATTGCTTCTCGCCACAGCGCGACTCAACCCAAACGTCAATGGGTGGTTTTTTGCTTCGGCTCACCCTGATTTTTGGGCTTGGCAAATGTTAAATCTGTCGGCCAATCAGGTGCTCGATACAATCTTAGAGCATCACCATCTTAAAGCTGAACAGGTGGCCTACATCGGCGACGATACCAATGACGTGGACATTATGGCCCGGGTGGGTTTATCGGCCTGTCCGGCGGATGCCACCCCCTTTGCCAAACAGGTCGCTAACTATCTTTGTGAACATCGGGGTGGCGGTGGTGCTTTCAGAGAGTTTGCCGAATTCATTATCGCCGCCCGGGCTCTATGAGGGCGAAGTCCAGAGGTGAATGAAGGAGTGGCGTTATGTGGACAGATAGAAAAGTAAAAGTAGGCCAGCGTCACATTGGCGATGGCGAGTCGGTCTATATTATTGCCGAAATTGGCATCAATCATAACGGGTCGCTTGACATGGCCAAGAAGATGGTTGAAGGGGCCATTTTTGCCGGCTGCGACGCGGTCAAGTTTCAAAAACGCACCCCTGAATTATGCGTTCCCAAGAAACAGTGGTCGGTCGAACGGGACACACCCTGGGGCCGGATGACCTATATCGACTATCGGCACAAGGTTGAGTTTGGGGTCGAGGAATTTGCGGAAATCGACCGGTTCTGCCAGGAACGCGGCATAACCTGGTTTGCCTCATGCTGGGATGAAGAAGCGGTTCATTTTATCGAACAGTTCGATCCACCCCTATATAAAGCGGCGTCAGCCTCATTAACTGACCACGCTCTGCTCAAAGCGATGAAAGCCACCGGTAAACCCTTGATGGTTTCCACCGGTATGTCTAGCATGGCCGAGATCATATCTGCCGTCGACGTGGTGGGCGCCTGTGACCTGCTGCTGGCTCATTCCACCTCGGCCTATCCTTGTCTCGTGGATGAGCTAAACCTGCGCATGATCGACACCCTGCGCCATGAGTTCCCCTCGGTGCCGGTTGGCTATTCAGGGCATGAAGTGGGCCTGGCCCCCACCTAGGCCGCAGTAGCCCTGGGCGCTCACTTTGTCGAGCGGCATATCACGCTCGACCGAGCCAACTGGGGGTCCGACCAGGCCGCTTCGGTCGAAATTATGGGCATGCACCAACTCATGCGCAACATTCGCGATATTGAGCGGTCGTTAGGTGACGGGGTGAAACAGATTTACCCCAGCGAATTAAACGCGCTGAAAAAGCTGCGCCGGGTTAACGGCAATGGCCCAACAAATAATAATGGTGACTCTAATAAGCCGACCTTGTCCGAGGACAGCCGTTTTCTCTATGGTGTTTTACTCGACCCTGACCCAACGACGTTGCGGCAGGAATTAGACCAACTCTGATACCATGCAAGTCCGCAAGCTTGATACCGCCGGTAAACGAGATGTCCGGCAATTCGTAGCATTTCCTTTTACGCTCTATGAGGGCTGTACCCAATGGGTGCCACCGTTGATCTCCTCTGCCAAACAGATTTTGGATCGCCGCAACCATCCCTTTTATCGCCACTCACCGGCTGACTTTTTTATGGTTGAAAGTGAAGGCCAAACTCTGGGCCGCATGGCCATGTTGATCAATCGCAACTACAACGCCTACCGTCAAACGAAAGCCGCTTTTTTTGGCTATTTTGACGTGGTAGACGATATCGAGGTTAGCCGCATCCTCTTCGAAACCGGTTTTGCCTGGGCCAGGTCTTACGGCATGAACCAGATCATTGGCCCGCGCGGGGTGTTAGGCGCAGATGGCAGCGTATTGGTAGAGGGGTTTGAGCATCGAGCGGCGCTGGGCATTCCTTACAATTACGCTTACTATGATGGCTTTATCAAAGACGCTGGCTTTGAAAAGGATGCCGATTATCTGTCCGGACATCGTCCGGTGAGACGCCGGCTGGCGAAGCGCTTTTATCGTATCGCCGAACGAGTCAAAGCTCAGCGCGGCTTTTGGATAAAAACCTTTAAGTCAAAACGAGAACTGCGGCAGTGGGCACCGCGTATTATCGAGGTGCATCACGAGGCCTTCAGCCAACTACACAGCTACTACCCACCTACCCCGGCGGAACTCGACCTGGTCACCGATACCTTGTTGACCATCGCTCATCCTAAGTTGGTCAAGCTGGTTATGAAAGATGAAAGCATTGCGGGCTTTATCTTTGCTTATCACGACATTTCAGGGGGATTGCAAAAGGCCGAGGGTCACCTGTGGCCCTTTGGTTGGTATTACATCCTACAAGAGCGCCGGCACACGCCCTGGGTCAACGTCAATGCGGTTGGATTGTTCCCGGCCCATCGAGGCGTTGGCGCCAATGCCATGCTCTATGCCGAACTGGAAAAGGCTCTCTGGGATTTTGAGTTCGAACACCTTGAGATGATCCAGATCGACGAGGCTAACACCAAAAGTATGGCCGACATGGAGAATATCGGGGTCAGCTGGACCAAGCGCCACCGGCACTACCGGCGGACTTTATGAAGGAGATTAGAGACTGGAGATTGTAAGCATAGACGGTGTAATCTCCAATCTCTAATCTCCAATTACGGGTTGTCAATCGCTGGCGAGTTCCTTGAAACGTTGCAGTTCCGGGTCGCCGGCATAATCGGCCCCCTGGCGTTGCTGATAAAAATAAATCAGTTTTCGCAGCAGGCTCCGTACTTTCCAGGTGGTGCCGCCCGGTTTGACCGTATTGGTCTCGATGGCCCGTCTCAGATCAGCGCTCGTTGTACCCGGAAACCAGGTGAAGGCCTGGCCGGTGCTGAAGGGCAGATGCGAGTCACTGTTGCCCAGGGCAGGTAAACGCTGGCCGAAGCGGTTGACCAGACCGGTCAATAGATTGGCCGGAATACTCAACGGGCAGCCGTGCCGAACTTCGACCGCATCAAACGGCAGCCGTAAAATCGCGCGACCTACACTCTCCATCTCGCACCAAACCACAAACGGATGAACTGCGATAGCCAGACCGCCCTGCTGATGAATCGCCCGGATGGCAACGGCAGCCGTGTCAAATCGAGGCAGCGTCCGCTGTAGGAATAGGCCCACCACGTCGCCCTCACCCGTGGTGACCTCTTGCCCGATGATCACCTCCAGCCAGGGGTGATGCCGGCGCGCATAATCGCAGGCCAGAAACGCGCCTTCAGTCGTATCATGATCCGTGACAGCAATCAACGTAACGGACGCATCTCGGGCGATAATCTCGATAGTCTCAGCAGGGGTCATATACCCATCACTGTAAGTGGTATGCAAATGTAGATCGGCTTTGGACCACAAGGTTGGTTTGATCAATTCGCGAGCGTTGAGGAACGGCAGCGATTTCCACTTGAACGTTAGGCTCATCGAGGTGTCCTGTCTGAGTTGGCAGAGGTTATTTGAACTGCTTGGCCAGAAGGTTTCGTAAGACCGGAACAGGGACCCAGGCGTCCTGAATCTGATCATACGCTGGGGTATGTTCCGGGTACAGACCCACCACCGTTAATTTTTGGACCAGTTCCGGGGCCAGGTCCTGGTAATTTAACTCGGCGCGGATATGTCTGTAGTAGTTTTGGTGATTGTAGAAATGGTCGTTTTCGAGACCATAAGCCACAAACAGGGAGTATTTGGGGCCCGAAATGTAGCTACCTGAATGAAGCGTCCTGGGATCGAAGATAACAGCATCGCCGGGTTCAGTGGCAATCCACTCGGCGTTTGAGGCCCGCATTTGCAAGCTGGCAAACACATAGCTTAATCCGCCCATCCATCTGAGTTTGGCCTCGGTCAGTTTCTGCGCTATTGAAATATGGTCCGGTGGGCGGTGGCTGCCAGGGATGAATCCCAGCTTGAAGCCGCTCTCCTGGTAACGTTGCAGATAAATCCCTACCCGCACCAACCGATAAGGCTGGTCTGTCTCATACCAATCCGGGCCGTAACCCAGAGTGCGGTTGACATTATCGCGATGCCAGGAGATGGCCGAAAAGCCAACCTGCAAATCCGAGTGCTGCATATAACGCACCCCAGGCCCTAACAGTTGTCTGACAATGTCCACCAACCGCTCGTCCCAGATAAGAGACCAGAAGTCGGGTGTTTTCGAGACGCCGTCCGGTAGATTCCAGGACGTTTGGCCACCCTTCTTATCAAAGCCTCGCCCACCAGAATTGTTCTTGAAATCACTGCGCGTGATCCCCGACTGACGCTCAAGAATTTCAATATAATGCTCCACTTCAACCGCGTTGAGGAGTTGTCTGACTAACACAAACCCCTGTTGTTTGAATTGCTCACGCATTGCTTTTGTGTCCATTGTCCTCCTCACAAATCACCATAGAATTCAGTTAAGGTCAAAATAAGAATTGCTATCACCCTTCCTTTTCCCCAATGAAGAGCAGATAGCGCCACAGACCGCCGTAAGCCGGGCGAGTCTGGACCAGGAAAGGTTCAAACCGTTCCCGCAATGTTGGCAAGAGTTGCCCCTCCAGCTTGACATGGTTGAGACCCATCCAGCGTTGAAATAGGGCCACCGGCGAGTCGTGAAAATCGACCACACCGATCAATCCACCCGGAGCCAAATCGTCATATGCTGCCTCGATGGCCTGGTCCCAGCCGGGATTGATCATGGTCAGCGAATAGGAACAAACCACCAGGTCAAACGGATCGGGCGAGGTAGACAGCTTGGTTGTATGGAGGGGTTGATCATAGGGGGCGTGGACCAGGTTGACTCGACCAACCAGGGAGCCGAGACGTTTGCGCGCTACCGCCAGCATCGCTTCCGACACATCGAGTCCGGCCAGCCTGGCTTGTGGAAATTGGCAGGCCAGATTGATCAAATTGCTGCCGGTACCACAACCAACCTCCAGAATGTGAACCGGCGCGTGCCGGACCGCGATTGCTTCGACAAGCGTGCCTCGCCCAAACAGGAAGCTCCAGCGGGTGGCATCGTATATTTTCGAATGAAAGCGGTAGTATCGCTCCATTCGAGTGGACTGGTCTATCGCTGACAGCGGCGCGTCTGATCGACTCATTGGACCTCGGCCAGATGCAGGCTGCCATAGGTTCCAACCCGATCCCGGGGATGAAGCGTCTGTGTTTTTTCGGGAAAGAACCGCAACGACGTCTTGACATTTGAAGGCAAATAATCGACATCGAGACCGGCAGTGCGCATGAGGATTTTACTACCCGGTTGGCTGCGCTGTAAAATCAGACGCCACTCTTCCTTTAGCGCTTCAGGTCTATGAGTGGCCAACCAATCCTGATGATCCAATAAGATGAAGTGAGTATATGGGCCGGGATTGCGTTCCAGGAAGTTGGTCAGGGTACAGTTGTAGGTACGGATGCGGTCGAGATTGGCGCGAAGCTGATCGAAATGGTCTTCCTTGAGATAGTTGGGGCAGCAAGTGTGGGTGTAGCTGCCGGTGATATACACACGCCAGAAATAATTATCTCGAAAGAAAACCCGTGTTGCCACCCGCTTCAAATTGTCCCGCACATAGCCGGCGACACCGTCGGGATGGTGCATATCAACGATCTGCATCTGGGCCTTGGGAACACCCAACATCGCCATCACCAGAGGGTGTTTGACCAGCCACCGGCTAAAATCGTTCCAAAGCTTCGGCTCGATTCGTTCGTAAATTGCCTGCTGCTCGGCCAGGCTGTTGGCCTCGATTAGATCATAGAGATGGTGTCTCAGGCCCCGATTCGCTCGAAGATATTGTCGGACTAACCAGGCAATATCACCCGACGTGGCGTGATAATAAAACGATTTCTTGAATTTCTTGTTGCTGAAGTAATAGATCTTATCGTCCCAGAATGTCCGGGCATACGCGGGCAGTTGATGACGAACCGATCGATACAGCTTTTTATATGTTCGATGCATCCCCAGTCCAAACATAGCAAACAGGTCTTGATAATCGCCACACCTGATAAGGGCCAGCTTGAGCTGAAGCAGCGCGTTTTGACGAGGGTTGACATCGATGCTGTGGATTTCGGCCGGCGAGTCGAGCAGATAATCCAGCGTATTGCAGCCGGCGCTGGTGATCATCGCTACCTTGCTTGTGTCGTCCAACTTGAGTAGTTGGCGATCGATGCGGGGGTCTTCCCAGCAAGCGTTATAGATCAGACGGTTACCATGAATCTGCTTGAAAATCAAATCCTGAACATTTCGGGCCATAACCCCCGCTTACCTCCCAATGAAAGATTATTAATTACCATAACATAGCCAATCGATCATTTGGTTAAGTGCGTTTTAACAACGTTTAAAGCCGGGGTTAAGGTTTCTTAATACTTCACCGTCCTGTTAAGTTCTCTTTACCAAACCTTATTACGCTCTTAAATTGATCTTAACGCTTCATTAAACCTATACCTTTATGCTGGGATGAAGATGGAATCACCTCGGATCGGACAGAACACCCTTGAACTATCGCCCGGTCTTGTACCACAAGCCCGGACTACACACCTGGCCCATTGGGTTTCGCTCATCGGCAGTCCGCCGCTGACCACAACGGCTGCTGCCGGCCTGAGCGCCGGTCACCTGGCGACGCCAACTGCCTGGCTGTGGACCGCCATCTATAGTGTCCTCGTAGTATTGGTTCCCCTGTTATACGTGGTTTGGCTCTTTCACACGGGCCAGGTCGCCGATCTTGATGTGCGGATTCGCGGACAACGCACCCGCCCTCTACTTGTCACCCTGGCCACGGCGATGACTGCCCTGGCGGTCCTCTACCTCGGTGCGGCTCCAAAATTGCTGATCGCCTTGGCCAGCGCGAACACCTTGCAAACCGTGCTCTTTCTCGGCATCACCCGGCGCTGGAAAATCAGCGCCCACTCGGCCGCCGCCGCCACCCTGGCTACATTAGGCTGGCTCCTGATCGGCAGCGGGGCCCTGGCCCTGACCGTGGGTGTGCCCGTTATTGCCTGGTCCCGTATCCGCTTACACCACCACACCCCGGCTCAAACGGTTGCCGGGGCGGCCCTGGGCAGCAGCCTTGTGCTGGCCGTGTTGCTGCTTTATGGGGTTTGTGAGTGAGCTTAATTCGAAGGACGAGTTCTCCCACCGATCTGTTTACCTGGGTTCTGGCACAGGAACTGTGCAGTACCGGAATCAAGATCAATGCCGTGTGTCCGGGCTGGGTACGGACCGAGATGAGCGACCCGGCGGCTCCGACCTCGGTGGCAGATGGGACCGATACCACACGCTGGGGATTTTCCTGCACTATGTAAGTGACATGCAGAAGTATTACACCCTGCGATTACGGAAGGGACTCATCTCGTCCAACAAGTCGGGCCACAAGGTGAAATGGTCGCACTTGATATTCAAGCCAGGAAACACAATGGATAAACGCACAACCGATTAGTTGACGAGTTGGTGGGGATGTGGTGTCCGACAGCAGTAAAGATACATCAACATCAGCAAGTTGTACTGTGGTTGTTGGGACAGTAATAGGTGTCTAACATAACAACTATACATAATGTAATCTGTTGTTTTAGGCTCAAGATGAGCTTTACATAATATATAGCTCATCTTGAGCCTTAGACCCCTTATCAAAAGCTCATCTTGAGCGCTTGGTGTAGTTATGTAAAGCTTAAATTGAACCTTTGATTGTACCTATCGTTCATCTTGAGCTGTAGGAATATCATTGCTGAATCTAAGCCCTTATTCTTTGACAATGAGATTATGATCCAGGCCCGTCAAGCGCCGGCACTCACCGTCTGTGACCGCGATGATGTCTTCGATACGAATGCCGAACTTGCCCTGGAGATAGATGCCCGGCTCGACCGAGAAGACCATGCCAGGCTCCAGGACCGTGTCGCTTTCTGACGTGATCCAGGGCGGTTCATGAATTTCCAGGCCGAGACCGTGGCCGGTCCGATGATGAAAGTACTGGCCGTAACCCGCCTCTTCGATCACGCTGCGCGTGGCCTGATCGACATCGCGTGCCCTGGCTCCCGCCACAGCCGCCTCCCGGCCTCGTCGATTGGCCTCACGTACGACATCGTAAACCTTTTGCACTTCGTCTGAAGGCTGACCGAGCTGCACCACGCGGGTGATGTCCGATTTGTAACCTTCTACGGTCGCGCCGATGTCGATGATGATGGTGTCGCCTACTTCCAGGGGACGATTGCCAGTTTCATGGTGGGGAAAGGCCCCATTAAGACCTGCGGCGACGATGGTAAAATTCACTGCTTCGGCTCCGTGCGCCCGAAAGGTGTTGGCGATTTCGTTGGCGACGGCCAACTCGGTGACGCCGGGCCGGCAGGCTTCGGCTCCGGTCAGCATGGCCTCATCGGCCATGGCAGCGGCCCGAGCCAGGATTTCAAGCTCAGCCTCCGACTTGCGCAGCCGCAGCGAATCCATCAAGCTCCCGGCGGCAATCGATTGCGTGGGCCGGATGATATCTTGGAGCAGCAAGAAGGCATCGACCCGCATACTATCATCGGCGGCCAGAACCGCATTCGGGTTGAGGTTGAGCTCGCCCAGGGCCGTCTCGAAGACCCGTTGCGGTCCGGCGGCATCAGCCCAGCGGATGGCTTGCATGCCGGTATGGGCCTCGACCTGGTCGGCATTGAGTTCAGGGATGACCAGACGGGTCACTTCGCGGCCAACCAGGAAAGCACAGGGCCGCTCATCGGCCAGCGGCGCGAAGCCAAGTAGATAGCGCATATTGGCCGTGGGAGCAATGGCCACCACATCGACCCTGGCCTGACCCATCTGAGCTTGCAGGCGCTTGATCCGTTCGGCGGAAAGGTTTGTTATTGTCATTGGAATGAACTCCTCTCAATAAAAAAGGTTTAGGTCTTTATCGGTTGGGTGGTCAGGGATTGTAGTTGGCAAGGTAATAGGATGTGGCGTTATGCAACCCATCATGGTTTCATTTTTTCGCGCAGACTCACCGTAGCGGCAGTATCGATGGCGAACCTGCCGGGGCTAAGGACGACGCCGTAGATATCTCGCGCCTGGGCAATGGTCAGGTAGTCGTTGCGGACGTCGCGTTGGACCAACGTTGGATCTCGTTCCAGAGGTGGGCCATAGCCGCCACCGACGGCAGTAATCAGGCGAGCGATGTCGCCTTGCCGGAGACGATAACGGGCCAGCTTCCCCCGCCGCAGGCTTGGCTCGGCGGCGCCGGCCGGGATGATTTCGATCGCGTTTGAGGAGCCATCACTGCCGCCGTCCGCGCCCCAGGGGGGGTATTTGAAACGACCGAAGGTGGCCGTCAGCAGGGCTTCATCACCGAGCAGGCGATAGTCACGGATCAGGCCGAACCCGCCGCGATAGCGCCCTATGCCGGCCGGC
>Ga0302046_10006061_pt1 | contig 10592 bp, 8 predicted proteins | sample RVTome_11_FD_200261 | JGI IMG/M metagenome (GOLD analysis project Ga0302046, IMG submission 200261) | Soil microbial communities from uranium-contaminated site in the Upper Colorado River Basin, Wyoming, United States - RVT147D111 (version 2) ... | reverse complement strand
GCGCACGCTGTCGAGGGCGCCGGCGCGCTCGCCGAGCGCGTGCTCGACCCGGCGCGCGAGCGCCATGTCCATGTTGTCGCCGCCGAGCAGCAGGTGGTCGCCGACCGCGACGCGCTCGAGGGTGGGCGGATCGTCGTCGGGGCGGACGTCGACGAGCGTGAAGTCGGTGGTGCCGCCGCCGACGTCGACCACCAGCACGCGCCGCGCGCCGGCCAGCACGCGCGGCCAGTCGCGCTCGTGCCCCGCGAGCCAGGCGTAGAAGGCGGCCTGCGGCTCCTCGAGCAGCGTCAGGCGGCCGATCCCGGCCGCGTGCGCCGCCTCGACGGTGAGCGTGCGCGCCACCTCGTCGAACGACGCCGGAACGGTCAGCACGACCTCCTGCTCGGCGAGCGGGGCGCCGGGATGGGCGGCGTCCCACACCGCCCGGAGGTGCGCCAGGAAGCGCGCCGACGCCACCACCGGCGACACCCGCGGCACGTCGTCGGGCGCCCCCCAGGGGAGGATGGCGGCGGTGCGGTCGACGCCGCCGTGCGCCAGCCAGGACTTCGCCGACGTCACCAGCCGCGCCGGCACGCGCGCGCCCTGCGCCTGGGCGAGCTCGCCGACCACCTCGCGCCCGTCGGGGCTCCAGGGCAAGGCCAGGGCCCCGGCCGGGACGTCGTGCTCGCCCGCGAGATAGAGCGCCGACGGCAGGGCCTCGCGCTCCTCGACCCGGCCCTCGTCGACGAGCTGGGGAATCGGCAGCGCCCGGATCGCGCGCCGCCGCCCGCCGATCTCGACCGCCGCCAGCGCCGAGTTGGTGGTGCCGAGGTCGATCCCGACGATGAGCTTCGCGTCCGCCATGCCGGGAGGAGGCTAGTCGTCGCCGCGGACGCCGAACTCGAGCTTCCAGCGGTGCCCGCCGTCGCGCGCGACGCACCAGATCTCGAGGGTGCCGATCTCGGTCAGGCACACGTGCAGCCACACCGGCACCAGCGCCCCCTCGTGCCGCGCCCACGGCAGCGCGGTCTCGAGCGGCGCCAGCTCGACCACGTCGTCGCCCCACTCGTCGAGGACGGCGCCGACGGCGTCGTCCTCGCGGGTGGTCGAGCCGAGCATGCGGAACACGGCCTGCTCGCCCACGACCAGGCCGAACTCCTGCTCGGGGACGTCCCACTCGTTGCCCTCCTCGGTGCCGCGGGCGACGACGCAGAGCGCTTTCAGCGGCGGCGGCACGCCCGGCACCGCCGGCATCGCGGTCTCGATGCCGACGTAGTAGGCGCGCGCCGCGCCGCCGCGGATGCGGACGCCGCGCCCGCGCCGGGCGAGCCCGTGGTAGGCCGCCCCGCGCGCCACCGCCTGGTCGAGGTGGATGCCGCGGAGCTCGCGCAGCTCGGCGCCGCACCAGCCCCGCAGAACCGCGAGCAGGCGCGCGCGGATCGTGTCCGCCGCCATCACCCCGCCGTTGAACAGCACCGCCGTCGGGCGCCCGGCGTCGCGGTGGCGGGCCAGGAACTCCGCCAGGTGCGCGGTCAGCCGCGGGTCGGCGGCGTAGGGCAGGCCCATCTCGGTGAGCCCGGTGCGGCGCGTGCCGGCGGGCGCGGCGTCGGCGGCAAGCTCGGGCACGAAGCCCTCGAGGAGGGCGCGCTCGGCGTCCGCCCGCGTCACCTCGGCGGTGAGGGTCCCGCCGATCACCCGCCGCGAGCGTCCGAGGATCGCGACCGGCACCGCCGCCGGCCCGCCGGCGGCGAGGAGTCGCTCCTTCGCGCCCCGGCAGGCGTGCACCAGCCCGCGCATCTGCCAGGCGTCGAGCGTGGTCCCGGCCGCGGCCAGCTCCGCGCGCACGCGGTACGCGAGCGCCAGGTCCATGTTGTCGCCGCCGAGCAGGATGTGGTCGCCGACCGCAACCCGGCGGAGCCCGAGCGCCCCGCCCTCGTCGTCGACCGCGATCAGGCTGAAGTCGCTGGTGCCGCCGCCGACGTCGCAGACCAGCACCAGGTCGCCGACCCGCACCTGCCGCCGCCAGGCGTCGCCCGCGGCCGCGATCCAGGCGTAGCAGGCGGCCTGCGGCTCCTCGAGCAGGGTGACGGTCTCGAGACCGGCCTCGGCGGCGGCGCGCACGGTGAGCTCGCGAGCGGCGGCGTCGAACGAGGCCGGGACCGTCAGGTAGACCTCCTGCGCGGCGAGGTCACCGCGGCCGTCGTGGCCCCAGGCCTCGCGCAGGTGGGCGAGGTAGGCGGCGGCGGCGGCGAGCGGCGAGAGCCGCCGCACGTCGCCCTCGGCGCCCCACGGCAGGATGGCGGCGGTGCGGTCGACGCGCGGATGGCAGAGCCACGACTTCGCCGACGCCACCAGGCGATGGGGCACCTCGGCGCCGCGGTCGCGCGCGAAGACGCCGACCGCGAAGTCCCGCCCCTTCGCCCACGGCAGGTCGACGGCGCCGCGCTCCTCGTCGCCGGCGAGATACAAGAACGAGGGCAGGCTCGGGCGTGCCTCGACCAGCTTCGGCTGCACCACCTGCGGGATCGCGACCACCTCGGTCGCGGGCGCGTCCGCGCCGACGTCGACGCAGGCGAGGACGCTGTTGGTCGTGCCGAGGTCGATGCCGACGACGTAGCGCGCGTCCTCAGCGCGCGCGCCCGCGCTGCCACCCTTGCGGGGACTCACGCCACCTCGACCTCGGCGGGCGCCAGGATCGACGGGTCGCGGCCGGCGACGCGCTCGGGCAGGCGCGGCCGCGTTGAGCGCCAGCCGGCGTGCCGCAGCACGCCGCGGTACGGCGGCTCGCCGCGCACGTTGCCGGTGATGCGCACCGCGGCCGGATCGAAGCCGGCGTCGATGGTAACGGGCGCGCCCTCCTCGCCGGCGAGGATCGGGCTGATCTCGAGCCGCTCCCGGAGCACCGTCCGGCACCCGGAGTGGATCGAGCGCACGGCGGCGCCGATCTGCGCGTCGGAGTACGGCGCCAGGTCCTCCTCGACGAAGTCCACGAAGCGGCCCGCCTGCTGGAGGAGCGCCAGCATGGTGAGCGCCTCGTCGCCGGCGGGCACCGCCGGGACCGGCGCGGGCGCCCCGGCGGGCACCCCGGCGCCGGGGCCGGTGACCGCGATCGCCGCCGCCGCCAGCGCCGCCACGACCGGCGCGCCCGCCGCCAGCCCGACGATCAGCGGCTCGGCGGCCGCCAGCGCCGCGACCATCGCCCCGAGATCGGTCGCGGCGGGCGCCAGCACGCGCGCGAGCGCGAGCACGGCCGTGGCGCCGGCGACCACGCCCATCAGGAGAACGCCGATCCATCGTGCGACGCCCATCACGGACCCTCCATCGTCGCGCGCACACGCGCGCGAACCCTCCAGTCGGCACAGCGGGGAACGGAGAGGGTGGGATTCGAACCCACGGTAGGGGTTAGCCTACACACGCTTTCCAAGCGTGCTCCTTCAGCCACTCGGACACCTCTCCAGCACGGACTCTTCGGCTACGGTCTACCCCGGGCGGCCGTCACAGGCCACCCGCGCCGGACGGCCCCGGCGGGGGCGGGTCCGCGCGCGGCCGAGGCGAGAGAGCGGAGAGGGTGGGATTCGAACCCACGGAGGCCGAAGCCTCACACGATTTCGAGTCGTGCCGTTTCAACCGGGCTCACGCACCTCTCCGTGCGACGCCGCGCGCCGGTCCCTTCTCCGGATATCGTCCGCCCTGTCAAGGTCCCCGCCCGGCCGGGCGACCTCGACCGGTGCCCGGCCGGCGTAGCTGCCTGGCCTCGACCCGGTGCCGCCGCTACGGTGATGGTTTCACCCACTACCATGAACGCGCACGACACACACACCGCGCGCGAGCGGGGCTCCGAGCTCGGCGCGCTGCTGCGCCTCGCCTGGCCGGTCGTCGCCGCCGAGATCGGGTGGGTGACGATGTGGCTCGTCGACTCGATGATGGTCGGTCCGCTCGGCGCCGAGGCGCTCGGCGCCGTCGCCCTCGGCGGCAGCCTCTGCTTCGTGTTCGCGATCGCCGGCCTCGGCATGCTCCTCGGCCTCGACTTCCTGGTCGCGCACGCGTTCGGCGCCGGCGACCTCCGGCGCGCGCACGCGGCGCTCGTCCAGGGCGGCTACCTGGCGCTCGTGCTGGGTGTCGTGCTGACGGCGATCCTGCTCGCCGCCGTCCCCGCCCTGCCCCTTCTCGGCGCGGATCCGACCGTCGTGACCCTCGCCGAACCCTACATGCGGGCGTCGGCGTGGAGCCTGGCGCCGCTCCTACTCTTCACCGCGCTCCGGCGCTACCTCCAGGCGATGGGCATCGTGCAGCCGATCATGGTGACGCTGCTCGCGGCGAACGTCGTGAACGCGGTCGCCGACTGGGCGCTGGTCTACGGCCACCTCGGCGCGCCCGTCCTCGGCGTCGCGGGCGCCGGCTGGGCGACCTGCTTCTCGCGCACGTTCATGCTGCTCGGGCTCCTCGGGTACACGCTCTGGCGCGAGCGCCGCCGCGCGAGCGGCCTCGCCGCGGTCCCGCTCCGCCCCGATCCCGTCCTGGCGCGCCAGCTCGTACGCCTCGGCGTCCCCGCCGCGACCCAGCTCCTGCTCGAGGTCGGGAGCTTCACGATCGTGACCGCGCTGGCGGCGCGCCTCGCCCCCGCGGCCCTCGCCGCGCACCACGTCGCGATCAGCGTCGCGTCGTTCACGTTCATGGTGCCGCTCGGGCTGTCGTCGGCCGCGGCGGTCGCCGTCGGCCAGGCGCTCGGCCGGGGACACGGCGCGGCGGCGCGCCGCGCGGGCTGGACGGCGCTCGCCCTCGGGGCGGGGTTCATGCTGGCGGCCGCGGTTGCGTTCGTGCTCGGCGCCGAGGCCATCGTCCGTCTGTTCACGAGCGTGCCGGAGGTCGTCGCCACCGGCGTCACGCTGCTCTACGTCGCCGCCGTCTTCCAGCTCTCGGACGGCATCCAGGTGGTGACCACCGGGGCGCTCCGCGGCACCGGCGACACCCGCACCCCGCTGCTCGCGAACCTCGTCGGCCACTGGCTCCTCAGCCTGCCGCTCGGCGCCGTGCTCTGCTTTCGCTTCGGCGCCGGCGTCGTCGGGCTCTGGATCGGGCTCGCCGCCGGCCTGAGCGCCGTCGCGACCGTGCTGCTCTGGGTCTGGCGGCGGCACGCGCGCCGCCTCGGCGGCGACGCGCGCGGGCCGCGGCTCAGAGAAAGCGCTCCAGGCGGCAGCGTCCCCGCCGGGCGAGGAGCGGCGCCCACAGATCTCCGCGTCGCCTGATCCGCGCCGGCGCGTTGTCGATGCGGAAGTCGTCGATCGCGATCCCGCGCGCAAGCTCGCGCCACGTCACCGGCATCGATACCGCCGCGCGCGCGCTCGGGCGCACCGAGTACACCGAGGCCAGCGTCCGGCCCCAAGCGTTCTGGTTGTAGTCGAGAAGCACCCGGTCCACCGGCCGGCGGGCGACGGCGTACTCGGCGGTGACGATCGCCGGATGCCGGGCGGCGAGCTCGCCGGCGAGCGCCTTCGCGAACGCCCACACCTCGCGCTGCAGCGGGCCGCGTACGATCGGCACGTAGACGTGCACGCCGCGCGAGCCCGTCGTCTTGGCGTGGCTCGGGATGCCGAGCGCGTCGAGCGCTTCGTGGACGAGGAGCGCCGCCTCGAGCACCTGCGCGAACGAGGCCCGCGCTCCCGGATCGAGGTCGAAGTGCAGGCAGTCCGGCCGGTCGGGGTCGTCGCGGGGCGCGTACCACTGGTTCAGGTCGATGCAGCCGAGGTTCACCACCCAGAGCAGCGACGCCAGGTCCTGAACCATCGGGAAGTCGATGACCTTGCCCGACGCGTGCGGCACCGCGCAGGTCTCGATCCAGGCGGGGCGCGGCGACGGCGCCCGCTTCATGAAGAACGACGCGCCCGCGGCGCCGTCGGGGTAGCGCCGCATCACCATCGGGCGGTCGCGGAGGTGCGGCAGCAGGACCGGCGCGACCGTCAGGTAGTAGCGCAGCAGGTCGCCCTTGGTGAGGCCGAGCGCCGGCCAGAAGACCTTGCGCAGGTTCGAGAGCGCCACCCGGCGCCCGCCGACGTCGAGAACGGCGGCGTTCAGCTCCGGCGGCAGGACGCGGCCGGCCGGCGGCAACGCCGGCCGCCGCGCCCGCGGCCGCCGCGCCGGCCGGCGGGCCGCCGTCACCGCCCGCGGCGCGTCAGGCGCCGGAAGATCGCCAGGTGGCGGACGGCGTCCTGCTTCTGCCCGAGCTCCTCGTAGAGCAGCGCCAGGTTGCAGTGGGCGTCGGCGAATTCGGGCTCGGCCCACACCGCGCGCTCGTAGCACGCGACCGCATCGCGCCGCCGCTCCCGGTCCTCGAGCAGGACGCCGAGGTTGTACCAGGCGAGCCCGTTGGCGGGCTCGGCCTCGACCGCGGCCCGGTAGTGGCGCTCGGCGCCGCCGAGGTCGCCGTCGGCCTGCAGCAGGCAGCCGAGGTTGACGTGGGCGGCGATGTGCCGGGGATCGATCTCGAGGGCGTGCAGGTAGGCGGCGCGCGCCTCGGCGGGCGAGTCGGTCTCGAGCTCGTTGGCGAGGTCGTACCATTCGTCGGCCGTGATGCGGCGCCCGCGAACCGCCGGCCGCTCGAGGCGCGCCACCTTGCCGGCGCCGCGCACCACCTGCCCGCCCTCGAAGTTCAGCAGGAACTGCCCGGAGTCGGGCTGCCAGCGGCTGGCGCCGTCCCAGGCGACGACGCGCCTGCCGTCGGCGTATACGTTCAGGCCGGTGAGCGGGCGGTCGCCGATCTGGCGCCGGAGCGAGCGCAGCACCCGCCGGATCTGCGCCACCGGCACGCCCTTCTCCATGAGGCCGCGCATGGTACGCAGGACCACCAGGTCGACGAAGTCGAACTGCAGGCGGCCGCGCCCATCGCGCACCGGCTGGATCAAGCCGGCGCCGACGCATTGGCGCAGGCGCCGCGCCGGCACGCCGACGATGCGCGCGGCCTGCGCGGTGTCGAAACGCGCGGCGGATCGCGCGGCGCGCGTGCCGAGCACCTACCCTTTACGCGCGCGCCGGCGGGCGCCCGCCGTCCGGCGCTCTGCCGCCGCCGGCCCGCGCTTCTTGGCGCCCTCCGCGCCGGCCTTGCCGGCCTCGCGCGGCCGCCGGCGGGCGAGGCTCTCCTTGAGCGCCTGCATGAGGTCGATCACCTGCGCCTGCGGCTCGGCAGCCTCCGCCACCGTCACCTCCTCGCCCGCGATCTTCTTCTCGACGACGGCCTGCACGCGATCGCGGTAGGCGTCCTTATACCGCTCGGGGTGGAACTCGTCACTGGCGAGCTCGTCGATCAGCTTGCGGGCGAGCCCGGCCTCGCCGCTGCGGATCTTGGGCGGGTCGGCGACGGCGATCTCGGCCGTGCCCCGGACCTCGTCGGCGTAGTAGAGGACGTGCATCGCGAGCGCGTCCTCGAGCGGCCGGATGAGGACGATGTGCTCCTTCCCGTGGCTCGTCCACTGCGCCACCGCCACCCGGGCGGTCTCGCGCATGGCCTCGAGGAGGAGGTAGTATGCCTTCTCGGCGCCCTTGTCGGGGCCGAGGTAGTGCGCGTTCTCGAAGTAGATCGGATCGACCTTGGCGAGGGGCACGAACTCCTCGATGTCGATCGAGCGGTTGCTCTCGGCCTCGAGCGCCTTCAGCTCGTCGCCGGTGAAGGTCACGTAGCGGTCCTTCTGGAACTGGTAGCCCTTCACGATCTCGCCGCGCGGAACTACCGCCTCGTGCGTCGGGCAATAGAGCTGCTGCTTCACCCGCGTGCCGCAGGGCTCGTGCAGCATGTTGAACGACACCCCCTCGGCGTGCGTCGCGACGTAGAGACGAACGGGGATCGCGACCAGACCGAAGCTGATGGTTCCCGAACCGATCGAGCGTGCAGCCATGACGCCTCCTGAACGATGTCGAGCTGCCGGGGGGCCGACCGGCGATCAGCATACGCCGTGGTATCATCGGAGTCGACAATGCGAAAATCCTCGCCCCTCGACGCGTACCACCGCAAGCGCGACCCGTCCCGCACCCCCGAGCCCATGGGCCGCGCCCGGCGCGAGCGGGGGCGGCGGCGCTTCGTGATCCAGAAGCATCGCGCGCGCCGGCTGCACTACGACCTCCGCCTCGAGATCGACGGCGTCCTCAAGAGCTGGGCCGTTCCCAAGGGTCCCTCGGTCGACCCGGCGGTCGCGCGTCTCGCGGTCGCGGTCGAGGACCACCCCATCGAGTACGCCGACTTCGAGGGCGAGATCCCGGCCGGCAGCTACGGCGCCGGGTCGGTGATCGTGTGGGACCGCGGCACCTATCGTCTGGTCGGGCCGAAGGACCCAGCGGAGCAGCTCCGCGACGGCCACCTCGAGCTCGAGCTCCGCGGCGCCAAGCTGCAGGGCCGTTGGCTGCTCGTCCGCACCGAGCGCGGCGACGCGCGCCAGTGGCTGCTCCGCAAGCGCCCCGACACCTATGCCCGCGGGGTCGAGCCGGTCGAGACGCGGCCGGAGTCGGTGCGGTCGGGGCGCCCGCTTCCCGGCGACGACGCCGCCGATCCCCGCGCGGCCGCGCTCCGCGGCCTGCCACGCGCGCGTGTCGAGGCCGCCGTTCCGCCCTTCATGCTGCCGACCCTCGCCGCGACCCCGCCGCGCGGCGCGGGCTGGATCTTCGAGATCAAGTGGGACGGCATGCGGGTGCTGATCGTGCGGACCGGCGGGCGCGTCCGCTTGCGCTCGCGCGGCGGCCTCGACGTCACCCGGCAGTTCCCCGAGGTGGCGGCGGCCGCGACGCGCCTCGGCGGCGGCGACCTCGCCCTCGACGCCGAGGTCGTCGCGCTCGACCCGCAGGGACGCCCGCGCTTCCACCTGCTGCAGCCGCGCCTCGCGCGCGCCGGCGCGTCCGGCGCGCCCGCCACGGTGGTCGCGCACGCCTACGACTGCCTCGCGGTTCTCGGCCGCGACGTCCGCGGCCTGCCGCTGCGCGCGCGCAAGGAGATCGTGCGCTCGCTCGTCGGCGACGGCGGCGCGCTCCGCTACTGCGACCACGTCGAGGACGACGGACCGGCCGTGCTGGCGAGCGTCGCCGCGCTCGGCCTCGAGGGCGTCGTCGCCAAGCGCGCCGACGCGCGGTATCGCGCCGGGCGGCGCCCGGAGTGGGTAAAGGTCAAGTGCCACCGCCGCCAGGAGTTCGTGATCGGCGGCTACACCGATCCGAAGGGCACGCGCCCGCACCTCGGCGCCCTGCACCTCGGCGTGTACGAAGGCCGGCGCCTGACCTACGTCGGCCGCGTCGGCTCGGGCCTCGACGACGCGGGCCTCGGCCGGCTCGCCGCGCGCCTGCGCGCCCTCGCGACGCCGCGGTGCCCGTTCGCGGCCGGCGCGCCGCCGAGCGGCCTGGAGCACCACTGGGTACGGCCCCGGCTGGTGTGCGAGGTGCGCTTCGGCGAGTGGACGCCGGACGGCCGCATCCGCCATCCGGTGTTCCTCGGGCTGCGCGCCGACCGCGCGCCCGCGAGCGTCGGGCGCGAGGAGGCCCCGGCGCCGCCCGTCAGCGGCGGGCGGCGAAGAAGCGCTGCAGCAGCGCCCGGCAGCGCGCCTCCTCGACCCCGGCGACGACCTCGATCCGGTGGTTGAGGCGGGCGTCGCGGACGACGTCGACGAGCGACCCGACCGCCCCCGCCTTGGGATCGGCGCACCCGAAGACCAGGCGCCGGATGCGCGCCTGCACCGCCGCGCCGGCGCACATCGCGCACGGCTCGACGGTGACGTAGAGGTCGCAGCCGGCCAGGCGGTAGTTGCCGAGCGCCGCCCCGGCGCGCCGGAGGGCCAGCACCTCGGCGTGCGCCGTCGGGTCGTGCGAGGCGATCGGGGCGTTCGCCGCCGCCGCGATCGCCTCGCCGTCGCGCACCACGACCGCGCCGACGGGCACCTCGCCCGCCGCCCCCCCGCGCTCGCCCTCGCGGAGCGCCGCGTCCATCCACCGCCGGTCGTCGCTCGCCACGCTTCCATCGCTGCCCTACGCGCCCGCCCGGTACAAGGAAGGCGTTTGCGTGACGCCGGCGCGCGCCGTAAGTCGCGGCGCATGCGGGCGGTCCGGTTCGCGGGCACGGGCGCGGCCCCCTGCTCGCCGATCCCGCCGCCCGCGCGCGCGCCGTCGATGGCATCACCGCCCACCTCGAGCGCGGCGACTTCGCGCCCGTCGTCGACTCCTACTTCCCCCTCGCCCCGTATCCAGGACGCCCACCGCCGCCTCGAGTCGAACCAGCAGATCGGCAAGGTGGTCGTGCTGCCCGAGGCAGAAGCCCAAGCCGCGATCGACCCGCTCTAGCCCTAGGAGGCCCGCAAACCGCGCTTTGCGGGCCGTCGCCCACCGGAGCACGGCGCCGGAGGCGCCGCGCGTACGGGGGCAGGACAGCATGGCCAGGCCCGCAAACCGCGCTTTGCGGGCCGTCGCCCAGCAGAGCACGGCCGCGCCGAAGGCGCGGCCGTGCTCCCGGCGCGAAACAGAGCTAGCCTGCATGTCTCACCAGGTTTCGTCGCGAGAGCGTGGAGGCGCCTGTGCCGCAAGGCCGCACGGACCGAGGCGCCCGCAGGCATACTCGAGCAGTATGTCGAGGACCGCCGAGGGAGTACGGC
>Ga0302046_10006060_pt1 | contig 10592 bp, 10 predicted proteins | sample RVTome_11_FD_200261 | JGI IMG/M metagenome (GOLD analysis project Ga0302046, IMG submission 200261) | Soil microbial communities from uranium-contaminated site in the Upper Colorado River Basin, Wyoming, United States - RVT147D111 (version 2) ... | reverse complement strand
TCGTCTCACGGCGCTCCGGCCGGCGCATCCGCTGCAGCATCACGTCGGACGCGTGCTGAATGGGGATGTCGATGTAGGGAACGATGCGGGACTCGCGGGCCATCAGGCCGATGAGGCGCTCGGTGAGGCCGAACGAGTACACGTAGAGTAACCGGAACCACGGGACGCCGGTCTCGCGCAGCAGCGCCTCGAGCAGGTCGGACAGCCTGGGGCCGTCGCGGCCGAGGTCGCGACCGTAATGCCCCAGGTCCTGCGCCACGAGGTTGATCTCGCGGGCGCCCTGCGCCTCGAGCTCTTGGGCCTCGCGCACCAGGCGCTCGAGCGGCTCGGAGCGGTGCTTGCCGCGCATCAGCGGAATGGCGCAGAAGGCGCAGGTATGATCGCAGCCCTCGGAGATCTTGAGGTAGCGGACATGGCCGCCGTCGCCAAGATACTGGCGCACACCAGGATGCCGGGCCACGGGATCTAGGACGAGTCCCCGGGCGGCGAGCGCGGGAACGAGCTTGTGCAGGTCGCCGAAGCCGTAGAAGAGATCGACCTCCGGAATCTCGCGGGTCAGCTCCTCGCGATACCGCTGCACGAGGCACCCCACCGCCACCACCGCCTTGACTCGGCCGTCACGCTTCAGCGCGCCGGCCTCGAGCATCGCGTCGATCGACTCCCGCTTGGCCGCGTCGATGAAGCCGCACGTGTTCACGAGGATCACGTCGGCCGTCGCGGGATCGCGCACGACCCGCGCGCCGTGTCCCACGAGCTCGCCCACGAGCCGCTCGGAATCCACGGTCGCCTTGTCGCAGCCCAGCGAAACTACGCCCAATCTCAACATTGAGACGCAATATACAGTGAGGAGTGAGGAGTAAGGAGTGAGGAGTACGTGGGCCAAACGCTCAAAGGCTCCGAAACGGCCACCCTGCCGAACCGGAGCCTTCCCATCAAACCCCTTACTCCTTACTCCTTACTCCCCACGGTCGTTCACGTCAGGAAACTCTCCAACGCCCTGGCCCGGCTGGCGTGCCGCAGTCTGGCCAGCGCTTTCTCTTTGATCTGCCGCACGCGCTCTCGGGTGATGCCCATCATGCTCCCGATTTCCTCGAGCGTCATGGGCTCCTTGCCGTCGAGACCGAAGTAGAGCCGGAGGATCTTGGCTTCCCGCTCCTTCAGCGTGCTGAGCACTTCCTCGACCGATTCGCTCAGGGCCCGTTCGAACGTCTCGTCGTCCGGCCCGGGGTTCTGCGTGTCCGGCAGGTAGTCGAGGAGCTTGTTGTCTTCGCCGGGGGTGAGGGGTGCGTCGAGGGAGAGGTGACTCTGGGAGATGGAGAGGGTCTTGGCGACTTCGTCTTCGGAGATATCCATGCCTTCCGCGATCTCCTCGACGGTGGGCTCCCGGCCGAGCTCCTGCTGAAGCGCCGACGACCGTTTGCCGATGCGGTGCAGCGTGCCCGCGCGGTTCAGCGGCACGCGGACGATCCGGCTCTGCTCGGCGAGGGCTTGGAGGATCGCCTGGCGGATCCACCAGACCGCGTACGAGATGAACTTGATTCCCTTGGTTTCGTCGAACTTGTGGGCGGCGCGGATCAGGCCGAGGTTGCCCTCGTTGATCAGGTCGGAGAGGCTGACGCCCTGATTCTGATACTTCTTCGCGACCGACACCACGAACCGGAGGTTGCTGCGCACCAGCTTGTCGAGCGAGTCCTGACACCCGGTCTTGATCAGCTTGGCGAGATCGACCTCGTCATCCCGCGAGATCAGGGGATACTGACTGATCTCCCGCAGGTATTGATCGAGCGAACCTTCGTCGACCGATGCTCGTTTGGGTGGCTGCGGTTGCATACCCATCACGTACCGGCGGCGCCGCGGCAGACGAAGGGATCGAGAGCGGAGGGCGGTGGGAGGTGCCCCCGTGCGGCTCCGGTCACCTGGCGGGTCCGATGCGCGGCGATGGTGAAGGAGAACGCGGTAGCTGTGAGCGTCGTGGTCTCCGAGAGCCTACTCGAACGGACGTTAGCAGCCCCCCTGCAGCGGCGCAACTGTCACCGACCACCCCCGACCCGCCGCCCATGGCCGCAGCGCGGCCAGCAGCTCCGGCGATGGGCACTCGTGCGCCAGGGTCACGGCTACGCACGACGCGCGCTCTCCCCACGCGAATTCCGCGCGGACGACGCGCGCCATGGGCACGTCCCCGAGCGCCGCGAGATCGAGCGCGACCCCGCCCGCGCTGAGGATGACCGCGATGGACTCGACCATGCCCGGAGTGTAAGTGCATCATGCCACGCCGCCGTCATCGTATGTACGCACCGTTTGGCGCAAAAACGCAGAAGCCCCCGCCACTCCTCGCTCGCCACATCTCACATTTTACTTCCTACTTCTTACGCCTGATACGTGTCGATCTGCGCCTTCTGCAGGCGCCCGGAATAATCGACGTAGCATACCTTGGTTTCCGTGTAGAAATCGTACACCTCCCAGCCCCCCTCCCGGTGGCCGTTCCCCGTCTGCTTGACCCCGCCGAACGGGAGGTGCGCCTCCGCGCCGATGGTCGGCGCGTTGATGTAGCTGATGCCGTTGTCCAACTCGTTCATCGCGCGGAACGCCGCCTGGACGTCCCGGGTGTAGAGGCTGCTCGACAGTCCGTACCGGACGTCGTTGTTGACGGCGATCGCCTCGTCGAGGCTGCCTACGCGGATCACGCTCAGGACCGGACCGAAGATCTCCTCCTGCTCGAGGCGCGATCCCGCCTTCACGCCCGCGAAAACGGTGGGACGATAGAACACCCCGTCCGCCAGCGGGCCGTCGCACGCGGGCTCGCCGCCGAGCGCCAGACTCGCCCCCTCCTTCTTCCCGATCTCGACGTACTGCTCGACCTTCTTACGGGCGCCCTCGTGGATCAGCGGACCCACCTGCGTCCCGTCCTGCAAGCCGTCGCCCAACACCAGGCGGCGTGCGGCGTCGCACACCATCCCGACGAGCCGGTCATGGACCTCCTCGTGCACCACGAGCCGCGAGGTCGCCGTGCATCGTTGACCCGTCGTGCCGAACGCGCCCCACAGCACGCCCTCGAGCGCCAGGTCGAGATCCGCGTCCGCCATCACGATCTGCGCGTTTTTCCCTCCCATCTCGAGCGAGAGCCGCTTGTGCATCCGACCGCACGTCTCGCCGATGAGTGCGCCGGTCTCGGTGGAGCCCGTAAAGGAGATCAGGTCCACCTGCGGATGCTCCACCAGCGCCTTGCCGGCCCGCTCACCGCGCCCGTGCACCAGATGGAAGGTCTCGGGCGGCAGCCCGGCCTCGAGCAGCACCTCCATCAACAGGCTCGCGGTGTGTGGTACGTCTTCGGAGGGCTTGAACACGACGGCGTTGCCGCTCAGCAACGCCGGGAAGATCTTCCAGGTCGGCACCGCCAGCGGGAAGTTGAACGGGGTGATGACGCCGGCCACGCCGATGGGGCGGCGGAACGACATCGCCCACTTGTTCCGCAGCTCGGACGGCACCGTATGGCCAAACAGCCGCCGGCCTTCGGTGGCCGCATAGTAGGCCGTGTCGATCGCCTCCTGCACGTCGCCCCGGGTCTCCGCCAGCACCTTGCCCATCTCCCGGGTCATGACGCGCGCGATCTCCTCCTTGCGATGCACCAGGAGGTCGCCCACGCGCCGCAGGACGTCGCCGCGTAGCGGCGCCGGCGTGCGGGACCAATGCGCGAACCCCCGCCGCGCCGACTGCACCGCGCGGTGCACGTCGTCCGGCCCGGAGTCCGGGAATCGGCCGATCAGGTCGCTCCAGCGCGCGGGGTTGCGGTTCTCGAAGTATGTGCCGGTGGCGGGGGCAACCCATTCGCCGGCGATGAAGTTCTGGAAGGTCTGGGGCATGGACACTCCGAAGGATGCGTCGGGCACGGAGCGATAACAGCACGGAGCAATGACGGCACGGGGCGCGGAGCCCGGGGCACGGAGTTCATCGAACCGCGGCGCCCGGTTCTCGTCCTCCGACACCCGCTCCCGCCGATCCCCGTGCCACGAGCCCTGCGCGCTACCTCCTCGCCAACCCGTACTTCTCGATCTTCTTGTACAGGTTCGACCGCGGCATCGACAGGCTACGCGCCGTCTCGCTCACGTTCCAGTCGTTGGCCTCGAGCTTGGCCTGGAGGAACGCCCGTTCGGCGGCCTGCTTGAACGATTCGAAGGTATCGCAATGGATCAGGTCCGCCAGCGCCGCCTCGGACGTTCCCTGGCTGAGGCGCTCGACGTCCGACGCGGCGACGCGGTCGCCGGATGACAGAATGAGCAGGCGCTCGATCGTATTCCGCAGTTCGCGCACGTTGCCCGGCCATTCGCGCTGCGCCAGCTCTTTGAGCGCGCCGTCCTCGAACGCCTTGGGCTTGAGCCCGTTCCGGCCGGAGTCGCCCACGAATTTCTGCACGAGAAGCGGGATGTCCTCCCGGCGGCTGCGCAGGGGCGGTACCTGGATCGGCACGACGTTGAGCCGGTAGTAGAGATCCTCGCGGAACCGCGCTTCCGCGATCTCCTGCTCCAGCACCTTATTCGTGGCCGCGATGACCCGCACGTCTACCTCGACCGGCCGCGTGGCCCCGATGCGCGTCACCACGCCCTCCTCGAGCGCCCGGAGGACTTTCGCCTGCGCGGCGAGCGACATGTCGCCCACCTCGTCGAGAAACAGCAGCCCGCCGTCTGCCTGCTCGAACTTCCCCGGACGGTCGGCGAAGGCGCCGGTGAACGACCCCTTCATGTGGCCGAACAGCTCGCTCTCGATCAGCTCGCCGGGGATCGCCGCGCAGTTCACCTCCACGAACGGCTTCGCCGCCCGCGGCGACCGCCGATGGATGGCGCGGGCCACCAGCTCCTTGCCGCTGCCGTTTTCGCCGGTGATCAGGACCCGCGCCGGCGTCGGCGCCACCTTCTCGATCACCTCGAGAAGCAGCCGGATCGCGGCGCTCCGGCCCACAATCTCGTAGCGATCGCCGACGGTGGTCTTGAGCTGCTCGTTTTCCGACTCGAGCGCGACGTGCTCGAACACGTTGCGCAGCGTCACCAGCACCCTGTCGGTGTCGAGCGGCTTCTCCAGGAAGTCGTACGCGCCCAGTTGGGTGGCTTCGACGGCCGTCTGGATCGAGCCGTGCCCGGAGATCATCACGACCTGCGCTCGGGGGTCGACCGCCCGCAGCTTGGCCAACGTCTCCAGGCCGTCCATGCCGGCCATCTTGACGTCCAGCAGGACCACGTGGGGATGGAGATTCGTGTAGACGCCGAGCGCCTCCGCCCCCGACTCCGCCGTGTGCACCTCGTACTGCTCGTACTCCAGCACCTGCCGGAGCGCCTCCCGCACGCCCTGCTCGTCGTCGACCACCAACACGCGCCTTGGCATCACCGCACCCACCGATAGAGAGTGACACCGTCCGGCCGGATGCGCACGTCCCCGACCGTCGACGGCACCTCGATATGGAACGCCCCGTCGTCACCGCCCGTGAGTCGATCCACCAGCCGCGGCACGGCCGCCGGCGGGACCGACAGCGATCGGACGACGAACTCGTCGGGGCGCCACAGCAGGACCCCGGCGGTCGCGAGGCGCGCCGGGCCGCCCAGCCGGAGCGGCTCGCGCGCCTCCAGGAACCCGCCAAGGGGCCCCAGGAGATCGCGGCCCACGACGTCGGTGACGAGCGCCGCCTCGAGCGCGACGCGGTCGTCCGCCAAGGTCACCCGGAACGAGTCCAGCGCCCGACGCGCTCCGGCATCCAGCCGGCTCTCGATCAACGCCGCCATCTCATCGGCGGTGAACACGACGTACGCCGGCCCGTCTCGGTCGGCGATGGCGCGCTCCTTCCGCTCGGCGGCGCGGCGCGCCGCCTCCGACGCCCGTCCGGTGACGGGTCCCACCGTCACGTCGGCCCCGCTCACCGCGCGGCGCGACTCGACGGTCGAGTGGTACAGCCCCGCGATCTGGTCGCGGCAGCTCCACGCGATCAGACCGCCCACCGCAACGGTAGTGAGACACCCCAGGAACGCGAAAAAGTTTCTGACCATGCGCCGATCACCCCGCGAGCGGCACCCGGTGCCGAACCGCGTACCGGGCGCCGGACTGGTGGAGGTGGCTCTCCATGAGGTCTACCGACGCCACCGTCGTTTCGTTCGCGTAATGCAGTCGTTCGATCAGCTCGCCCAGCCCCGCGGGCGCCGGCTGCTTCTGCCGGACGCGGCCGAGCGTGAGGTGGGGGCGGAACGGCCGTCCGTCCACCGCAAAGCCCAGTGGCTGCATGGACCGTTCCACGTGGTGCTGCAGCAGCTCGAGGGCGGGCACCGCCTCGCAGCCAACCCAGACCACCCGGGGCCGTCCGGGCGAGGGGAACGCGCCGAACCCGCCGATCGGGAGCGTGAAGGGTCTGGCGCCGCGGGCCGCCGCCTCGAGACCCGCCGCGAGGTCGGGCACGCGCCCGTCGGCGACCGCGCCCAGGAACTTGAGGGTGAGATGCAGGGCGTCGGGTGCCACCCAGTTGACCGCCCGTGACGCATCACGCAGCGGCGCCGCGGCGTCCCAGATGTCCTGCTGGAGCACGGCGGGGAGGTTGATGGCGATGAAGGCCCGCATTCCGTCAGGCGCGCGCCGCCACCAGCTCGAGCCCCGCGTCGACGTCGGTGAGCAGGCTGCCGCGGCGATACCCGCGAAGGTCGAGCGTCACCCGATCGAACCCGAGGGCCAGCAGCCCGTCACCGATCTCCGCCCGGTTCGCCCGGACGCGCGCGAACTCGGCCGGCCCGACCTCGATGCGCGCCTCCCCGTCCTGGTGGCGAAGGCGGAGGTCGCCGCGCACGCCGAAGGCGCGCAGCAACGCCTCGCCGCGCTCCACCTGCTCCAACCGCGCCCGGGTCACCGAGAGACCGTACCGGATGCGGCTCGCGAGACACGGAGCGGCCGGGGCGTCCCAGATCGGGATTCCCAGCGCGCGGGCCTCGGCGCGGACGTCCGCCTTCGCATACCCCGCCTCGGCCAAAGGCGAGCGGATCGCGTGCCCCCGCGCCGCGAGCAGCCCCGGCCGATGCTCGCCGAGGTCGTCGGCATTGGTCCCGTCTGCTACCCAGGCCAGGCCCCGGCGGCGCGCCTCCGCGGCGAGCTTGGCCCACAGCTCGTGCTTGCAGAAGAAACAGCGGTTGGTGGGGTTGGCCGCGTAGCGCGGGTCGTCGAGCTCCTCGGTGCGCAACTCGATCATGTCCAGGCGGAAGCGGCGCGCGAGCGCCGCCGCCTGCTCGTGCTGGGCGCGGGAGAGCGAGGAACTCACCCCGACGGCCGCCACGGCCCGGTCGGGCCCGAGCACGCGCTGCGCCACCACGGCGACGAGCGTGGAGTCCACGCCGCCGGAGTAGCCCACCAGCACGGACGGGTACGTCTCGAGGAGCGCCTCGAGCTTCGTACGGGTCGGCATGGGGGAATGTATAACGGCGGCGGGTGGCGATGGGCAGGGAGGAGGCGCCCGATGCAGGACACCGAGCGCCTCCGCGACGAACCGGCTCAGCCGGCGCGGGTCCAAATGACGATCACGCCACACCCAACGTCGGCGTTCATGAACTCGCCCGGCACCCCGAACTCGTCATATACCTCGATCAATTCGATGTCGTAGGGGTGGACGACGTCGTCGATCTGCGTGCCTTCGATGAAGGTGTAGCGGATGCCGTCGAGATAGAGCGAGGGTATGCAGCGCCGAAAGCCGCGACCCATGAGCACTTGCACCGTCGGCCGCGCCTGCATGTCGCGGCACTCCTCACCAATGGCGCTCGCCGATACGGGGCGGTCCGGACGGCGCTGGTCGGAGGGGCCGAACACGGCGTCGTCGAGACACTCCCCCTGGTTGACGTAGTGCAGCTTGATGCGATGGGAGTAGGATAACGCGGTGCTCGTGTCGACCGGGCGGAGCGCCTCGATGTCGTCGCGCGTGATGAAGTCGCCGCGACCCGAGCGCATGCGCTCGAACACCTCGCTCACGCGGTTCCGCGGGAGGACGAGCCCCTCCACCACGACCGCCTCCAGCTCAGTGGGCGCCCGCTCGATGATGAAGCGGATCTCGAACGTCTTGCCGGGCGTGAAGTTGACGATTATCTCGGCGGGTTGGTAGCCGACGGCGCGCACCGAGACACGGGCCTCACCCAGCGCCACGCCGCTGACCGACACGCTGCCGGAGGCGCCCGTGACGCCGACGATCCGGTCACCGAGCAGTACGTCGGCACCGGCCACGGGATCGTCGGTCAGGCGATCGACGACGATGGCACGGAGCGCGCCCCGCACCTGCTGTGCCTCCGCGGGCGTCACGAGCAGGGCGGCGAGGGCGGCCAACACCAGAGTGCGCGGGACGGGCCGACGAACTCGTTCGGACGAGTCAGCGGACATATGCAACCCCCTGCAGGGCGTTGATATCATCGAGCACGACCGTCGCGGGGAGGCGCGGGTCGCGCGGAGAGCGCCGGTGGACGCCGCCGGGGCGCAGGAGCACCGGGTCTGTGATTCTGTAATAAGGTAAGGAACCCGCCCGAGCCACGAAAGTTTCGCCTCCTGCAGCGAGCAGGTGCATGTTCCTTGCCAGCACCCCACGGGATCGGCATTATTGGCGGACCTATGCCCAAGCGCCCAAACGACATGCGACGCTCTCAGCTGCGCTCCGCCCTTCCCTTCGCGGTCGCCCTGCTCTGCGCTCCCCTGTGGAGCGGGTGCCGCGACGCAGCCGATCCGTCGGCCCGCGAAGCGTTCCTGGCGGTGGCACCGACCTTCAAGGGTGGTACGTCCGGCCTGGTGGACGTAGATCAGGCGCGTTTCACCGTACGGGATCCGGAAACCGAAGCGATCGTGCTCCAGACCACCGTGCAGATCGATGACGGGGCGTCGACGGTCGATGTCGAGCTGATCGTTCCCCTCGGCGATGCCACTACCGCGGTGTTCTTCCTCACGATGGAACTGCTCGATGCCCAGGGGATCGTCGTGTTCGTCGGCAGTGCCACCGTCATGGCCTTTCCTGCGGACGAGGTCCCGCAGCCCGTCCCCATCGAGCTGACGTACGTCGGCCCCGGTGCGGACGCCGTGGCGGTGCAGATCGTCCCCCCGACAACCGAGGTACTGTTCGGCGACGTCACCATCATGGGAATGAACGACGAGGCGCTCTTCACGGCGATCGCGTTCGACGACCAGCAGACCGCCCTCCCGGGCACACCGGCCGCCTGGCGCTCCTTGAACCCGCTCGTCGGGAGTTTTCCGGATCTAGCGGACGGACGGATCACCACGGGCGAGGTGGGGACGACGTTAATCGTCGCCGAGCTGCTGACGGGTCAGGCGGACACGGCCACGGTGCTGGTCGGTGTCGTCGAGGACGATCCCAGCGGCGATTCCTTCGAGGGAACGGCGTCCACAGGATTGGTTCCTCCGGACATCCTGCGTTTCGGCGGCAGCGTGGACGGCACGTTTCTCATCATCGGTATGGAGTTCGTGGACCCGGTTGCCTCCGCGCTGAGCGGCTCGGCCAACACGGTCGTCGGGTTCATCGATATCGACGTGGATCAGGATCCCCAGACCGGTGTGGGCGCCCAAACGGATTTCTTCCGGCCGCAGGAGGATCCGTCACGCACCGGATTGGGCGTCGAGTATTTCGTATCGCTGACGGGCGCGGACGATCTCGACCAGGTGCCGTTGATCGACGCCGCCACCGGCCTCGAGGTGTTCCGCATCGCGGCGGCGTTCGTGGGCAACCGAATTGTGCTCCCCATCCCCCTCGCGATCTTGAACGACGACGGCAACGTCAGCATAGCCACCGTGGCAGGAACGTCGCCCGAACCCACCGATATCGCGCCCAACAACGGGGCCGTCACCGTGTTTGCGCCCAGCGGCGCCCCACCCGCCGGGCTGCGGGCGGACACGGAGCCCACGGGCCACCCGGGACGGCTCGGCCGGCGGTGGGCGGTGCGAAGTTGGCGGTGAGCTAATCGCAACAGCGGCGAGCAGAGCGCAGCGGGATGACGAAACGGGGCCTCGCGATCCGCGGGCCCCGTTTGTCTTTGGGCGCTGCACTGCACGTTGGATCGTGTCGCTCCAGACCGCGCGACGGGATGCGGCCAGGCGAGGCCTTCTCACTTCTCCCATCCTACTTCTCTATCTTTTTTGAATGTTGCTCGCCGGCATCGTGGGGTTAGCCTTGATCGCCGCAGTCGGGATCGGGTGGTACGTGCTGGAGCAACCCAAGCAGCCCGATTTCTGGCGGCTCGCGGCGCGGCATCCGGACAACGCCTACGACTGGTTCGTGTCGCACGAGGGGTGGGTGGTGATCGACCCCGCCGCGGGGCGCGTGAAGAAACCGAAGGGGCCGGGCTACACCGGACCGTTCATTCTCTGGGTGCCCAAGCTGGGCGGGAAGCGGGTGCTGGTGTACGGCGAGGCCGGCCGGGTCGAGGAGTCGCAGGAGGCGTTCATCCGGGTGTTCCGGCAGTATGGGGAGTAGGGGGAAAGCTGCGAACGTTTCGCGAGGGTCTCTTCACGCCACCCGTCCAAGGGCCTCAGACCACCCTATCGGACGGTCACCGGTCGCCGCGCTCGGCGTCGAGCAGTACGCGAGCCGT
>Ga0302046_10006059_pt1 | contig 10593 bp, 8 predicted proteins | sample RVTome_11_FD_200261 | JGI IMG/M metagenome (GOLD analysis project Ga0302046, IMG submission 200261) | Soil microbial communities from uranium-contaminated site in the Upper Colorado River Basin, Wyoming, United States - RVT147D111 (version 2) ... | reverse complement strand
CGGCGGTCTACCGGCGCATCAGCTTCGTTCCCGAGGACGACGCGGTCTATGGCCACCTATCCGTCCGTCAGCTCGTTCGGTACGCGGCCGAGCTGAGCAGGTGTGACGCATCGGCACGCGTCGTCGATGCGGCCATCGCGAAGGTGAACATGCTGGAAGCCGCCGACCGTCCCATTGCCGAGTACTCGAAGGGCATGCGACAACGCGCGAAGGTGGCGGCAGCGCTGGTCAATGAGCCCGACCTCCTGGTGCTGGACGAGCCACTCAACGGTGCGGACCCGACGCAACGGGCAGTCCTGATCGCACTGTTCCACGAGCTGGCCGCGGCCGGCCGGACCATCGTCGTCTCCTCCCACGTGCTCGCGGAGGTGGAACGCATGACGGATCGTGTGATCGCGGTCCTTGATGGCAAACTCGCAGCGGCCGGAGGCATCCGTGCGATTCGCGCTGCAATGACGCACATCCCGCACAAGGTGCGCATCGACGCCGACCAGCCGCGGATCCTGGGCAAGGCGCTCCTGGACGTGCCCGCAGTGGTGGGGGTCCACTTCGTGGACGGCGGTATGGAAGTGGAGACATCGAATCTGGCCGCGCTCGGAACGGCGCTACCGGCGCTCTCCATCGAGCGGGCGGTGCGGGTAACGCGCTTCGAGCCGGTCGACGCGTCGCTGGAGAGCGTCTTCCGTCACCTGCTGAGCATCCGCCGATGACGCCGCTTCTGGCAATCGTCCGCGTCACGGTCGGGCAGCTCACGGGCAGAGCCCGGCTACTCGGGTTCGGGCTGCTCAGCCTGGTGCCGGCGGTGCTGCTGGCCGCGGTCTCGCGGTCGGCGGATCCGGGCGCCCTGGACCTCGAGCTCGGCGTCCTGCTCGTCGTCCCCTTCTTCGCCCATGTGATCCCCATTACGACTCTGATCCTCGCCAGCTCCGCGCTGGGCGAGGAGCGCCGCGACAAGACCCTGTCCTTTCTCGTGCTGCGGCCGATCAGCCGACTGCAGATCGCCGCGGCCAAGACCATCGCGGCCGCGGCCGTGTCAACAGGCTTTGCCGTGCTTGGGACGCTCGCACTGTCCCTCGTGTGGCTGGCGCTGGGAGGCAGTCTGGACGTCCTCCCACCGATCGCGTTGGGAGCTGCTGCGGCCTGCGTGATGTACAGCGCGGTCTTCGTGTTGCTGGGGAATGTCGTGGCGCGGGCCACGCTGGTCGGGCTGCTCTACGTGCTCTTCTTCGAGTCCGTCATGGTCGAGGAACTCCCTCGCCTCGCCGGCGCCTCCCTCTGGCGGATCGGTCTGGGAGCGACACTGGACACGATGCCGGCCCACTTTCCTGCCCGGGCGCTGCTTGGCGCCGTGGGCGAGTGGGTCCCGTCCCTCGGCAGCACGCTGATGGTGATGGGCTCGATCACCCTCGTCACGATCGTGATCTGCGCGGTGCTTCTGAAGCGCAGGGACGCCATCTGAGTACCGCCCGCGGCTACCGCGGATCACGGAAGAAACCGGCGATCTGTCTCGCCAGGCCCGAGACGTCCCCGCTCGCGTTCATCATCACGGCGACCACCATGTCCTCATCAGGGAAGATCATGAGAGAGGCCTGCCCGCCGAGGACGCTGCCGCCGTGGCCGATCATCCGTGTGGTCGCGGCGTCGTCATCGCCGAGCGCCACGTTCTGGATCATCCACCCGTAGCCGTACGTCGTCGGTGCGCCTGACTTGAGCCGCTGCGGCGTCCAGAAAAAGTCGACTGTGGCGGAGTCGAGGATCGCCCGGTTCAGCATTGCGTAACCGAACCGGACCAGCTCCGTCGGCGTCGAGAGGAAACCGCCGGGAGCCATCGAGCAGCTCATGTCGATCTCGTGGCCCCGCCGAAGCGTTCCGAAAGCCGCCCGATCGTACTTCACCGACTCCTCGGCGCCCTCGTCCCCCAGGTCCGGGACGGTCTGCTCCATGCCGGCCGGCGTGAAGACCTCCCGGTCCATGAACTCCAGGAACGGCTCCCCGGCGGCCGACTCGACGACCGCCCCCACGAGGGCCCACCCGAAGTTGGAGTAGCGCCACTGGGTACCGGGCTCGAACAGCAGCGTGTCCTCCGCGACGGCGTGTATCGCCGCGCGCGCGGAGTCGCAGTGCGCCTGCCTCAGCGTCTCGGCTATTCCCCCGCCGCGCACGACGCCGGCGATGTGGCCCATCAGCTGGCCCGTGGTAATGGGCCAGCGCTTCTCGGGAAACTCCGGCAGATACGCCTGGATCGGGATGTCGAAATCGAGCCGGCCCCGTTCACGGAGCAGCCCGGCCGCGGTCGCGGTGAGGGACTTCGAGATGCTCCCCACCGGGTAGAGCGTCCGCGGGGTCGCGACGACGTCGCCGGAGAGGTCGGCCCAACCGAACGCCTCTGCCCACACCACCTCCGCGGCCCGCCCCACGGCAACCGAGACGCCGGGCAGATTGCCCGCTCGGATCTGGCGGCGCGCAGACGCGCGGGCAGAGTCCACGGCCTCCCCGAAACGCGGGGCAGGAGCCTCGGCCATCTGCGAGGGAACCTCGAGAAGCGCGTTCCGGTCCGCGCAGGCCGGGGCGAAACCGACGGCCGCCAGATACGCCATGGTCAGGAGCCTGACGCGCTGCCGCCGGGTCTGGACAATCGCGCGCAGGCGGGTGTGGAACGTCGGCATGGGCATCAGGGATCAGTAGGGAAAACGAGCACTTCGGGCAACCCTACGGGGAGCGGAGAGTCCTGGATTCGAGCCGCCAGCTCCGACCTGTAAATCACGGAGCACTCCGGCGGCGGCCCCCTGCGGCTGGCCGTCGAACGGGTCCGTGACCGCGGCGATCGCGTCGACCTGGAACTGCTGGTTTGCGTCGAACTGGAGTCTCACGAGCGCTTTCTCCGTGGTGATTGCGACTGCTCGATCCGCTTGACCTCCCTCTCGAGGTCGCTCTCGAACGCGCGGTCCTGTACGACTCGGAATACCTCGTACTGCTGTTCGGCGAGCTGCTTCGCCACTTCCGCCGTCACCTCTCCGGCACTGGTCAGCACGTCATACTCGTTGAACCGGAGGAATGCGTCGAGCCGCTCGATCCAATCCGCCATGCGCATGGCATTGTGGCGCTCTGCCTGGTTCTCGGCGTAGTCGAGGTACATCGAGACGATGCGCTCGAGTTCCCTGATCTCCGTCTCGATCAGGTACTTCTTCGCCACGCCGACGTCGCTCTTCAGGATCTTGCCGGACGACGCGTTCTTCCACGTCGTGAGCACCATCGAGGGCCTGGCCGCACCCGCGCGATGGGCGACGATCTCCGCCGCCATCATCCCGGTCACCGCCCAATGGAGCTTGTTCTGGGCGACGATTCAGCTTGAGCCGTTCGTCGTCGAGGACGAAGCCCTTGATGACGAACTCGCGGAGCGTCTGCGTGGCCCAGATCCGGAACTGCGTGGCCTGGGCGCTGTTGACGCGGTAGCCGACGGAGATGATCGCGTCCAGCTTGTAGTAGTCGATCTGCCGCCGCACCTCCCGGTTCCCCTCGCGCTGAACTCTTCGAACTTTTCAACAGTTCCGCCGGGGCTCAACTCGCCGGAGGCGTAGATCTCTGTCAGATGGTGACTTATCGTTGGGATCGTCACGCCGAAGAGTGCGGCGATCCGGCCCTGGTTCAGCCAGAACGTGTCATCCTCGTACAGAACCTCGACCCGGACACGGCCCTCCCGCCTCTCGTGCAGGATCAGCTCGCCTTCGCGTGGGGCATCGCCTCCGGGCATGCGCGCCTCACACCGTCTTGAAGCTCGTCACGCCGCGCGTCCTGAAGATCTGGACCGCGTTCGCCTTGAGCTGGTCGTTCCCGGCGAACCCCGCATCCCACACGACGCGCTCGGGCTTCCGTTCGGCCATCGCGCGGATCAGGCTCAGCGTCAGCTCGCGTTGCAGGCAGACCAGCAGCGCCCCGCCCGCGACAGTCTGCACCTGCTTGCCGGCCAGGGTGAGCTTCTCGACGCGTGTCGCGAGTGGGAAGCCGCTCTTCAGCAGGATCTCGTAGAGCAGGTCGTCAGCCGTACGGCCGTCACGGATGTGTTCGACGTGCAGCTCGAGTTGCTTCGCGAGCGACTCCGCGTCCTTCGGCCCATCCGCTTCCCACGTCTCGAAGTTCGACTCGGCCAGCTTGAAGACGCGAAAGCCGCGGTCCTGCTGCCTGCCATCCTCGGTCCGGACTTCGGGGAAGAGGCGCAGCAGTTCCTGCCGCCGGTCCTCGGCAATGTCGTGCGAGCGGAGATCCAGCTTCTTCGGCAGTTCCTGCTTCGCCTGATCCAGCGTCTCACTCATTGTATTCCGGTTCCAGGGTTCGCGTGCAGCCGCGTGGGTAGCGAATCATCGCTTTCGCGTCAATCACGAGAAGCTGCATGGGTCGTGGCTTGACGAAGGACTTGTCGCAACCGGTCTGCGTGGAGCCGACGCGACGCTGCTACCAGCATCATCGATGTACCGCGGCCGTCCGGCGCTCGACGATCGCGTGTCCACGTTCCGGACTCGACAGTACGGCTGAACGACGATCACGTCCACCGGCGGGCCTCACGCGGCCGCCGCTCTCGTTCGGCGCGGGCTCGGACGCATGACCCGGCGCGGCGCGCTTCGACCCGTGCGCCATTCAGTCCAGTCGCCAGCGGATGGTGGAGAGGACGGCCAGGTTCCGACCGCTGTTCGAGTCGGCTGGCTTCATCGAGGAGTGCTTCCTTCTGCCGATCGACGTCGCGGCTGGCCTGATCATGGTCGTGCCAGGCCTGGTCGCGCCTGGCTTCGAGGAGGCGGACTTCGCGCTGGCGCTCGAGGCTCATGCGCTCGAGGGCGGTCGGGCGCAGTAGCGCAGCAGCCGCTCGCGGCCGCTGCGGTCGGTGCCGTGGATGCGGACGGTGGCGTCCAGGCGCTCGGGAGCGCCTTCGAGTCTGACGGATCGCTCGTTTCTTGTTCCTCGCAGCGACGCCCGGTACGTTTGTTCTGATCCGGACCTTCCACGCCAATCCAGGTCTTCCGCTCGGCGAATGCACATGAGCGATGGGACAGACGATCGCCTGAAGCGCGCCGTCGCGGACCGCTACGCGATCCAGCGGGAGATCGAACGGGGTGGAATGGCGGTCGTGTACCTCGCCCGCGACCTCAGGCACAACCGCAATGTCGCGATCAAGGTGCTGCAGCCCGCCCTGGCCGCCACGGTCGCCACGGAGCGGTTCCTCCGTGAGATCGACGTAACCGCGAGCCTGCAGCACCCCAACATCCTCACGCTCATTGACTCCGGGGAGGCGGAGGGGCTCCCCTACTACGTCATGCCGTTCGTGGAGGGGCAGAGCCTCAAGGACCGGCTGCAGCGGGAAGGGCCGCTTCCCGTGGATGAGGCCGTGAAGATCGCGAGCGAGGCCGCCGATGCCCTGGCCCACGCCCACGCAAATGGGGTCATTCACCGCGACATCAAGCCGGGCAACGTGCTCGTCAGTGCGGGGCACGCGGTCGTCGCGGACTTCGGCATCGCCTCGGCGCTGGACGACGCGGCGGTCGGGCGCCTCACCGACACGGGCCTCTCGCTGGGCAGCCCCGCGTACATGAGTCCCGAGCAAGCGACCGGGGAGAGGTCGCTCGACACGCGCACGGACATCTACTGCCTGGGCTGCGTCCTCTACGAGATGCTGGTGGGAAAGCCGGCGTTCGAAGGTCCCGTCGCGTCGTTGGTGACGCAGAAGATCATGGGAGAGTTTCGACCCGTGAGGGCGCTCCGGCCCGAGGTTCCTCCTGCGATCGATCAGGCCGTCGCCAAGGCAATGGCGACCGCGCCGGCGGATCGCTTCGCCACCGCCGACGCTTTCAGGCAGGCTCTCCAGGCGGGCCTTCCGCGGGGGTCCGACGGCTGGAGCCGCCGGCGCACCCTGGCGGCCGCGGTGGTGGTGGTCGCGGTCGTGTTGGCGGCGGTCGTGTGGGTTCGGACGAGCCGGGCGGAGGGGGCGCGCGCCCTCCTCGCCGCACAGAACCTCGCGGAGGTGGAAGACCTGATCGGGCAGGGCCGCTACACGGACGCCCTGACCCGGGCCGAGCATGTGGAGTCCGAGTTCCCGGGCGACACGACGCTGCTCCGTCTCCTCCCCACGTTCACGTTCACCGTGCCGATCCGCACCGACCCGCCAGGGGCCCGGGTCTACCTCCAACGTATGGACCGCCCTGAAGGCGGCTGGCTGGACCTCGGGCTGGCGCCGCTGGAGGGCGTGCGGTTCGCTGGAATGACATTCGATACGGAGGATTTCACACCCACGTACGAGGCGGACCGCCCCTACAGGCTTCGTTTCGAGCTGGACGGATACGAGGAGCGAGAGCTGCTGCTGACCGCGGTCATGGGAGTGGGCTGGCAGAACATCCCCCCCATGGACCCTGTCGTGCTGGCGCCCGAGGCGCCCGCAACCGAAGGGATGGTGCGGATTCCGGGTTTCACGCGAGACAGCGTGCAGTACGCCGACTTCTACATGGACCGCTTCGAGGTGACGAACCGCGAGTTCAAGGAGTTCGTGGACGCGGGAGGGTACCGCAGCCCCGGGCATTGGCAGCACCCGTTCGTGATGCGTGGGCGGGAACTCACGTACGCGGAGGCGATGGTGCTCTTCGAGGACCGGACCGGCCGCCCCGCGCCGAGCACGTGGAGGCTGGGGGACTTCCCGGAGGGCCAGGCCGAATACCCCGTCGGCGGAGTGAGCTGGCATGAGGCGGCGGCCTATGCACGGTGGAAGGGGAAGGAGCTTCCCACCACCGAACATTGGGGTCAGGCAAACCTCTATGACGGGCAGAGCAGCTACATCACCGTACCGCGCAGCAACCTCGACTCGGAAGGGCCTCGAGCCGTCGGACACGACGACGCGGTGACGGCCTTCGGGGTCTACGACCTGCTGGGAAACGTGCGGGAGTGGTGCTACAACGAGGCGGGGCCCGCGGCGAGGGCGACCCGGGGAGCGGGCTGGACGGACGCCCACTTCCTCGTCGGGAGGATCATTCCCAAGGACGCCTTCGATCGGCACGAGACCAACGGGATCCGCCTGATCCGCACGTCCGACCCGGAAGAGTCGATCGCGAAGCTGCGGTTCCCGGTGCAGCGAACCGTCGTCCGGGACTTCTCCACCGAGAACCCCGTCTCCGACGCCGAGTTCGAGATCTTCAAGCGCCTCTACGACTACGATCCGGTGCCGCTCGACGTGAGGTTGGAGCGTGCTGACACCTTCCCGTATTGGGTCCGGGAACACGTCACCTTCGACCTTCCCTACGGGGACCGGGGCGGCGTGATCCTGTACCTGCCGAAGGCGGCTCGCCGCCCGCTCCAGCCCGTGGTCCACTGGGGCGGCATGGGGGTTCTCTCCTTGAGGTCTGTCGAAGACGAGTTCCTGCCCGGATACGACTTCCTGATCAGGAGCGGCCGTGCGGTGGCGCTTCCGATCTTTGCCGGCTCCTACGGCCGCGTCGATCCGCGACCCCGGTCGGCCTGGGGAAGCAGCACGCCTGGAGCCTCCGGGAGCAACGCGTACCGCGACATCGCCATCAAGTGGGTGAAGGACGTGCGCGCGACCATCGATTACCTCGAGACCCGCGCCGACCTGGATTCCGAACACGTGGGGTTCTTCGGCTACAGCTTCGGCGGGCGGGCCGGAGTCGTCGCGCTGGCGGTCGAGCCCAGGCTCACTGCCGCGGTCCTGAACGTGGGCGGTCTGGGACTGTCACCGTACCCGCCGGAAGTGGACGTCTTCAACTTCGCGAGCCGCGTGCGGATCCCGGTCCGGATGCTCAACGGGCAATACGACATCGTCTTCCCGCACGGGGCGAGCCAGCGCCCGCTGTTCGAGCTGCTGGGAACGGCCCCCGAGCACAAGTCGCACGTCGTTTTCCCGGCGTCCCACGTCATCCCCCAGAACGAGGTGATCCGGCACTCGCTCGACTGGTTCGACAAGTATCTGGGGGTGCCCAAGCCGTAGAATCACCCGCCTCCAGCGCACCCTGCAGCGCCGCGTGCTCCGCCTCGTCCAGCGACGCGGGCTCCTCGACGACCACACCGTCGCCGACATGCTCACCTGGCAAGCCAGCGGCGGCTCGGGCCACTCACCGGTATCGCCGCCGGCCGGGTCATGCCCATGGGCGCACCGACGTCGTCCGATCAGAAATCGATCCGGAAGCCAGTGATGTGACGATATCCGAGCGCACAGTCCGACGTAGCAACCTCCACAAGGTAGCCATGGGCTTGGCCGACTCTCACACCCTCAAAGGGACCGCAGGGTGCGAGGGGGGCGCCCGACTTCAGGGGGTAGCGGTCGATCTCGAGAAAGGCCGGGTTACATGTAACCGATTCAGAGAAGACGTGTACCATGGCGGACCGACCGAAGTCATCGCGCGACAAGGTCAGAGCGTACCGGGAGCGGCTGCGGCGTCAAGGGCTGCGCCCGATCCAGATCTGGGTGCCCGACGTGCGCTCGCGAGCCTTCAAGGCCGAGGCTCATCGACAGTCTGCGGCTGTCGCTGCAAGCACGCACGAAAAGAAAGACCAGGCGTTTATCGACTCCATCAGTGAATGCGACGATTCATGAAGCGCGGGGAGGTATGGACGGTTGCTGGTGGAGCGGACTACGCCGGTAAACCTCGTCCGGCGGTCATCGTTCAGGACGACCACTTCGACGCGACCCGCTCCATTACGATCTGCGCTTTCACGACCGATCCCGCCGAAGCGCCCCTGTTTCGGATCGCAGTCGAGCAGACTGGGCTGCGAGCCGCATCGAGGCTGATGGTCGACAAGATTACCACGGTACCAAAGGACAAGCTTGGAGAGCGGATCGGTCGGCTGGATGACGAGGACGTGCTTCGGCTGAATCAGGCGATGCTCGTATTCTTGGGACTGGCACGCTCGGCGCGGCCTACTTCCTGATCAACGTACGCGCCAGGCCGGACACGCACACGGCAGCGCGCATCGTTCGGCGGATCATGAGACATCGAATCTTCACGGTGTTGTTGCTGGTGCCGGGCTTGTCGGGCGTCGTCGAAGGTTGCGGTGGCGAACGCGAGCCGCAGCGCAGTGGCGCGCCGCGTCGCATCGATGTGATGTTCCTGGGCCACAGCGATACGGCGCACGATGCGCGCGCGCGCGCCGCCGCACTGAGCGCTGCCATCGCCGCCAGTGGCATCAACATCACGTACGCGGAGGATGTCGCGTCGCCACTCGCGCTCTTCGACGCGATCATCGTCGATGCATCGCGGCCGGCACTGGCGGATGCGGCGAGTGTGACGCTGGAACAGTTCCTTGCGGCTGGACGCGGCATCGTCGCCATCGATGTCCATGAGCCGGCTGCGCGCGACGATGCCGCGCTGAACGATCTGGCCAGTGCCGGCGGCAGACCGCATGCGCAGGGTCAGTCCGCGGACACGACGTTCCGCCGGCGCGTACACGGCGAGGGCCGGCTGGCCTGGACGGTTGCGGGTCACGAGCGGGCCGAATGGGAGCAGTCGACGTTCCACGATCGTATCCGTGATGCGATCCTGTGGGCCGTGGGCGATTCCGTTCGCGCGCAATTGCGGGCGTACGCCGTGCCACCGCTGCGCTACGAAGACCCGCCCGTTCCGATACCGAACTACGAGAACCGTCCGGAAGCGCCGCAGCTGCAGTTGCCGCTGTCGCCCGACGAATCGCTCCGCCAGTGGCAGGTGCCGCCCGGCTTCGAGCTGCGGCTGTTTGCCGCCGAGCCGGAGATCGTGAACCCGATCGCCATGGCGTGGGATGAACGCGGGCGCCTCTGGGTCGTGGAAACCGTCGACTACCCCAACAACATCCGGCCGGACGGTGCGGGCAATGATGTGATCCGCATTGTCGAGGATGCGGATGGCGACGGCCGCGCCGATCGCTCGACCGTCTTTGCTGACGGTCTCAGTATTCCGACCAGCATCGTCTTCGCGGGTGGCGGCGTGATCATTGCCAATGCGCCGCGCTTCCTGTTCCTGCAGGACACGACCGGCGATGATCGCGCCGATGTGCGACGCGAGATCATGACCGGCTGGAGTGTGGCCGACACGCATGGCGGGCCGTCCAATCTGCAGTACGGTTTCGACAACCGGATCTGGGGCTCGGTCGGCGATGCCGGGTTCGACGGCGACGTGAACGGCAGGCGAGTGAGGTTCGATGCAGCGATCTACCGCTTCCGGGTCGATGGCTCGGAGCTGGAAACGGTCGCACGCTTCGACAACAACACGTGGGCGCTCGGCTTCTCGGAGACCTTCGAGATCTTCGCGAATACGGCGAACAACGAACACAGCGTTCACATTGCGATCCCCGACCGCCATTTCGACGGCATCACCGGTCTGCGCGGGAAAGGCTGGCAGCGACTGGACGGTCACTACGCTCGGCATGCGCTCGCACGAACACGGCAGGTCGACTATCCGGGCGGTTTCACGGCTGCGGGTGGACACAGTCTATACACGGCCAGGAGTTTTCCGCGCGAGTACTGGAACCGCATCGCGTTCGTGCATGATGCGACGGGCGCGCTCGTGCACCGCGCGATTCTCGAGCCCGTGGGGTCCGGGTACCGCGAGCTGGACGGCTGGAACCTGG
>Ga0302046_10006058_pt1 | contig 10593 bp, 13 predicted proteins | sample RVTome_11_FD_200261 | JGI IMG/M metagenome (GOLD analysis project Ga0302046, IMG submission 200261) | Soil microbial communities from uranium-contaminated site in the Upper Colorado River Basin, Wyoming, United States - RVT147D111 (version 2) ... | reverse complement strand
TGGCGAAGGCCCTGGATGAACTTCCGCCGGGAGACAGGGCCCCAGGCCGGCATCAGCTCGCCTTCTTCACCCTCACCGTCACCTTTCCAAAGGACGGGACGCCGAGACCTCTGGCCACGCGAACGAGCACCCACTCCTCGACGACCTCAGCGAGCTGATCCCTGCACTCCTCGAGTGTGGGTGCGGTGGCGAGCACACCCCGGAGGCGCGGAACCTCCGCGTAAAAGGTCCCATCTTCGAGTTTCTCGTAGCGCGCCCTGCGAAGCGCTTCTTCGACATACTGTCGAATCATGCCCGCTGTCTCCCTCAGTCTATGTCCGACGTCGCGTATCCTGCTAGCCGCAATTCGCCCAACTTCCGGATCGTTGGCTCGATCCGGTTGAAATGATCGATGATCCAATCCGTGTTGAGGAGATAGGCCGGGGTCATAGCGTGATCGCCGACCGTGTCGCGATCAGGTGGTGGGCATAGATGCTCCGCTCGAGCTCGTCGGCATCCACAAGCCCGACCAGCCTCCGACGGTCTCGAACACGGGATCACCGGTCGCCATCGTGACGGTAGTCGGGATCCTGATCAGAACCTCTTCCCCCTCTCGAATCGCATCCGTCAGCACCGGCTCCACAGGCTCGAACACTCCTCTCGAGAACGTTGCCTTGATCGTCCGGACCGTTCCTTGCCCTCCTCACGATCCTCCTCACCGAAGAATCCTACGGTCGAGGGTAGCACGGACGAGACCATCCATCGTGAGCGGCCGGGCTCTGGTCAATCGTGGCGAATCTGCGATCGAGCCGTCTGATCGCCTGCCCGATCGCCCAGGTCTACCAGTAGACTTGCGGTGGTCCGGATCCCCTGGAAGAGATGGTCCAGGCGGAGGTGCTCGTTCGGGCTGTGCTGCCGGTTGTCGGCGTTGGCGTAGGGGACCAGGATGGTGGGCAGCCCGAGGATGTCCGTGAAGGCCGAGATCGGCACGCTTCCGCCGAAGTGGGAAAGATCACGGCTAGTTCCCCGGCATGCGCGCGCTCCACGGCCTGGATCACCGCCCGGGAGATCGGCAGGTCCACCGGGGTCTTCGCCGGATCATAGCCCCGCTTCTCGACCACGCGGATGGCCCGGCCGCGTAGCTCGTCGGGCAGGGGCTCGTCCGAGGACTCGATCACCACGAACCCCTGCGCCCGGATATGGTCCACGACCAGGCGGTACACCGCCTCCGCGCGCTGGCTCTTCACCAGCCTGAGGTCCAGGGCCACGGTGGCCCGGTGGGGAATGATGGTGGTCGCCTGCTCGCCGGTGAAGCCGCTCTGGAGCCCACGGATGGTCAAGGTTGAGTGGAACATGAGCCGCTCGAGGTAATCCGCCGGGAGCCGCACCCCGAGGTCCTTCTCGAGCTGCGGCAGGTCGAGCGGGATTTGCCGCATCAAGTCCCGCTCGGTAGGGGTCGGAGGCGTCACGTCCTTCTCGAGCCCCTCGATGAGCGGGGTGCCGTCCGGGGTGGCCATCGAGGCCAGGAGCCCGATCAGCGTCCAGGCAGGATTGGGCACGCTGGTGTTGCCCGAGTGGACGTCGCGGCGGGCTGACTCGAGGGTGAGCTCCAGGGCCAGGATGCCCCGGGCCCCGAAGGCCACCGTCGGTCGTCCGCTGGCATGTTTGGGCCCGTCGGTGATGAGGACGAGATCGGCATGGAGGAGGTCGCGATGGGCCTCGGTGAAGGCGCCGAAGAAGGGGCTGCCGATCTCCTCCTCGCCGTCGAAGATGAACTTCACGTTGACGGCCGGGGAGATGCCGAGGTCGTCCATCAGGTCGAGCGCCTGGAGATGGGCCCAGATGGGGCCCTTGTCGTCCGAAGCGCCCCGGCCATAGATGAGGTGTTCGGGGAGAGCCTCGTCGGGAACGGCGTCGAGCTCGAGGGCCGGAGCGCCGGCCTCGGCGAGCCCCCGGCGGAGGACGGGCTCGAAGGGGGAGGGCTGGAGCCAGCCCTGGCCGGGCGCCGGCTTGACGTCATAGTGGCAGTAGATGAGGACGGTGCCGCGCGCTCCGGGCACCCGGCGCTCGCCGAACACGGCCGGGTTGCCGCCGGTCTCCACGATGCGAGCCTCGAGGGTGCGGGCCTGCATGGCCTGCTGAAGCCAGCCGGCGCCGATCCGGACGCGCTCGCGCTGCTGGCTTACCGTGTCCACCCGGAGAAAATCGGCGAACCCGTTCACGATGCGGCGGCGCCGGGCTCGAAGCGCCTGGTCGAAGGCGGCCCAGTCCGTCATGGGCTGCACATTACACCAGCTCCGCTCGGGGCTCGGCGTGGCCGTCCGATGTCCGGGAACGGGTCGGGCGCTTGACAGGAGATACCTCAAGAGGTATATTCCTTTAGTGTCATGGGACATCGAGTACACCGATGAGTTCGGCGCCTGGTGGGGCACGCTCGACGACGCGGAGCAAGCGTCGGTGGGCGCCTGCGTGGGCCTGCTGGAGGAGCGGGGCCCCCAGCTCGGGTACCCGCACAGCTCAGGTATCACAACCTCGCGCCACGCACACATGCGGGAGCTGCGGGTCCAGTATCGCGGGCGCCCGTACCGCGTGCTGTATGTCTTTGATCCGCGACGGGTCGCGATTCTCCTGATCGGGGGCGACAAGACGGGGAACGATCGCTGGTATGAGGCATTCGTTCCGGTCGCGGATCGTCTGTACGACGAGCACCTGACGACGCTGCGACGAGAGGGGTTGATCTGATGGCCAAGAAGTTTCGGGACCTGATCGCGAGCAAGTCTCCGGAGTGGCAGGCTGCCGTCAAGGCGCGGACGCGCCAGATGCTGGCGGAGCTCCCCCTGCACGAGCTGCGGCGGGCGCGGGAGCTCTCTCAGGAAGAGCTTGCGCAGGTGCTCGGCGCGACGCAGCCGGAGATCTCGAAGATCGAGCACCGGGCGGATATGTATGTGAGCACGCTGCGCCGCTACATCGAGGCGATGGGCGGGCGGCTGGAGATCACCGCGCACTTCCGGGACGGGGCGGTGCGCATCACTCAGTTCCACGAGCTGGAATCAACCGAAGTCGCTCGCTGACGTCGGCGGTGGGCTTCGGTTAGCCCGGATCATGTGTGGCCGGAGGCCCCACCCTCACCCCGACCCTCTCCCTTCAGAGGGAGAGGGAGTCGTTTCGGTTCCCTCGCCCCCGGTCGCCCCCGGAGGGGGAGAGGGGCAGGGTGAGGGGGCGAGCAGGACGCGGAAGACCGGCTCATGAATGCGATGAAGAATAGCGCGGGTTAGAGCCAGCCTGTGCGGGAGCCACACCTGGAACGGGGCCGTCGGATGCGTCTCGTCGCGCTGGCCGCGATGCTGGCCGTGGGAGTGCCCTCGCCGGTCGCGGGCGCCTGCGCGCCGGCTCGCCCCGGCCCCGATGCGCCGCTGGCGCTCGTCCTGTCAGGCGGCGGCGCCAAGGGCGCCTACGAGGCGGGCGTTGCGGCGGCGCTGATCAAGGCGGGGACCCCGATCCGGCTCGTGACGGGGTCGTCGGCAGGCGCGCTCAATGCCGCCATGATCGCCGATGGGAGGCTCGACCGGATGGAGGCGCTGTGGCGGACGATCACGCGCGACCAGGTGTATGCCCTCCGCCCCTCGGTGATCTTCGGTGGCCTCCTCCCGGGCTGGCTCACCTTGCTCACCCTCGACCGGGCCGGCTCCTTGTTCGATGCCCGTCCGCTCCGGGAGCTGGTCGCGGCCTCGGTGGACCTGGGGCGAGTGCGGGCCTCGCCGCTCCGGGTGCTGGTGGTGGCCACCGACCTGGAGCGGCGCGAGAAGCGCATCTTCGACAATGGTTCGCTCACCATCGACGCGCTCATGGCCGCGGCGGCCGTGCCGGGCGCCTTTCCGCCGGTCGAGGTCAATGGTGATCTCCTGGTGGATGGCGGCATCACCGGCCGCGCCCCGGTGCTGGAGGCGCTGGAGTCGGGCCTCCCCGTGGACCGCGCTCTCGTCGTGCTCAGCTATGGGGCGGGGGAGCGTGGAGCGCGCCCGGACACGATGCGCCGGGTTCTGGAAGAGGCCTTCGAGATGGCGATGATCCATCAGATCCGACGCGACGCCGAGCTGGCCCGGCTCAGGTATCCGGCCGTGGACGTCCAGCTCCTGACGCCCTCGGCCCCCCTCCTGCTGAGACCGCTCGACTTCGAGCCGGCCGGGCTGTCGCGGGCGCTCGAGCTCGGCCTCGCGGATGGTGAGGGGTGCGCGCGGACCTGGAGAGGGCACTGATGACGGCGCTGACGTGCTCGACGGCTACTCCCGATAGATGTCCTTCCGGTGCCTCACGCGGTAGAGAGCCACGTCTCGGCCGACCACCTCGTAGCGGACGCGGGAGGGCCAGACCTCGAGCCGCCACCGACCGGCGCCTTTTCCTTTCAGCTTCTTGATCTTGGGTGGAGGAGCGAAGGGGTTGACCTCGAGGCGCTTGACCGCTTCGAGAATCCTCTCCTGGACCGACGCCGGGAGCCCCTCCAGATCGCGCAGGAAGGTCGGGGTGAGGTGGACGGTGAAGCGGGCCGCCATCGATCAGCCGGCCCGCCGGCGAAGCCTCTCCTTGACGTACTCCCTGAGGGAGATGCTCCTGCCCGCCCGGTATTCCGCCGCCGCGCCCCTGAGGCTCCTCTGGAACTCGGGATCGAGCTCCTCCAGCATGTCGTCGAAGTCGCGCGCGCTCAGTATCACGGCTGTCGGCTTGCCGCTCTTCGTGATGACGAATCGGGCTTTCCTCTCGCTGACCCGCCTCAGGATCGAGCCGAGCTGGGTCCGGGCGATGGAGGCGGGGATCGTTGTCACTACAGCGCTGCGTTTTGACACCGGGATCTCCTGGTGAATTGATTAATCAATATGGACAGCGTAGTCTCCGTCGAGTCGCCCGTCAAGCCGGACGGGGAGGGGGCGCGGGCCGCGGGAGGGCTGAAACCGACCAGGCGGTCCTGGCCCTGGAGAGCGCGCGCCCCCACGACGAGGCCCGGCAGCGGCACCGGGAGGCGTGGGACGCATTTGTTGGGCCGTCGCAGACCCGCACGCTATCATGGCGCCGGGAGGAGCCATGATGACGCCGGGGTTCCGGGCCTTCGCGGTTGAGCACGGCCGCCGCCAGCTTCTCCTCGAACCTCCTGGTGTCCTCCTTCCGGCTCGTCAAGCGTCCTCCTCCCGTCCACGTCCGGCCGGTTCGAGGTGTCCCAAGGGGGTTCGGGCGGACGACCGGAACCCGGGAACCGCCGACGTCCGACCGAGGCGATCGGCGCTGCGCTTGACGAGCAGCAAGGGGACACTCCCATGAAGACCGTCACGGTGATCTGTCCGGCCTACAACGAAGAAGACGTCATCGGAGCCTTTTACAGGGAGCTCAAGGCCGTGCTGTCCGGCCTGTCCGCGTCATATGAGTCCACGATCATCTTCGTCGTCGACGGCGCGGAGGATTCCACGCTCGACATCCTCAAGCGGATCGCGGAGTCCGATGCCTCGACGCAGATCCTCTCGTTCTCGAAGAACTTCGGTCACCAGATGGCGCTGCTCGCGGGCATCGACCATGCCCACTCCGACGCGGTGATCATGATGGACACCGATCTGCAGCATCCGCCGTCACTCCTGCCCGCCCTGCTCCGGAAGTTCGAGGAAGGCTACGAGGTGGTCTACACGATCCGGGAGGACACCTCCGAGATCCCGTGGTTCAAGCGCGCCAGCGCCAAGCTCTTCTACCGGATGCTCAATCTCATCACCCAGGTTCCGATCACCGAGAACGCGGCGGACTTCCGCCTCATCTCGCGTCGCGTCGCCACGGTCTTCCGGAACCACATCCGAGAGCGCAATCAATTCATGCGCGGCCTCTTTGCATGGGTCGGCTTCAGGAGCGCGGGCGTCCCCTTCACGGTCGGGAAGCGTGGAGGTGGCCGGAGCAAGTACTCCCTCCTCTCCATGGTGCGCTTCGGCATCAACGGGCTCGTGGCGTTCAGCAAGAGACCGCTGCTGGCGGCCGCCGTGCTGGGCTTCGCGCTCGCGGCCTTCGGATTCTGCTTCGCCGCGGTGACCGTCATCCAGTACCTCTTCTACAGCACCCTCCCGTCGGGGTGGGCGACGCTCGTCAGCCTCTTGACGATCTTCAGCGGCACGCAGCTCATCTTCCTCGGCATCCTGGGCCTCTACATCGGAGCGATCTTCGACGAGGTGAAGGGCCGGCCGCACTACATCATCGAGGAGAAGATCAACTGTGGGACGTGAGACGTCGTGCGGCTAGCGCCGGGAGTGTCGGACCACGTGCCGCAAAACCGGTCGAGCCTGCGCGTCTCATTCGTTCTGGCGAGGAGCGTCGGGCTCCTCGTCCTGATCCTGCCTCTGGTCGCCACGATCAGCTGGCCGCAGCTCATGCAACGAAACGACTACCTGGCCAGCTTCTACGTGGCCGGGCGGCTGGTGGCGGAGGGGCGGGCCCCGGACCTCTATCCCGATCCGTCCGCCGCCTCCTTCTCGACGGCGCCGTTCAATGCCTTCGCTCACGAGCTCCTTCCCGGTCTCGCGTCGGACGATACGGCCGCTTACCTGTACAGCCCTCTGGTGGCGTGGCTGTTCGCGCCCTTCAGTTTGCTCGGTCCGTCGGCGTCGATGGCCGCCTGGCAGCTGACCACGATCGGGGCGCTGGCGGCGTGTGTGGTGCTCCTGGCCTCGGTCACCGGTCGAAGCTTCCGGGAGAGCTTCTGGCAGAGCCTTCTCTATCTCCCGGTGTTCCAGACGCTGCTGATCGGGCATCTCGGAATCACATTCGGTCTTCTCCCGCTGTGTGCCGGGTACTTCTTCCTCCGGCGTCAGAAGCCCCTCTGGGGGGGGCTCGCCTGGTCTCTGCTCCTCTTGAAACCCCAGTTCCTCCCCACGGTACTCCTCGTTGTCGGAGCGCTGACCCTTCGAGGCCGCCTCCGGTGTCTACTCGGGTTTTCTTCGGGGCTGGTCCTGCTGGCGGCCCTGACGGCGTTTCTCCTGCCCGGGGTCGGGTCCAGGTGGATCGCCTCGCTGAGGCTCGGAGACACGATCTTCACCGATCCCCAGTACCGGTATCCGACCTATCTGGTGACCTGTCTTGCTGGCTCGAGCCTCCCCCTGCTCCCCATCCAGATGCGCGACGTCGTGAAGTTTGTCGCCTACGGGCTGGCCGCGCTGATCGGCTTGCACGCGCTCTGGCGGAGCTGGCACCTCATGAAGGTGAAGGGGCCTGATCCGACGTCGAGCCTCCCGCTCATCTTCCTGCTCGGCATCGGCGTGCTCCCTCTGGTCGTGCCTCACTTCCTCTCTTACGACCTGAGTGTTCTTGCCGTGGCGGGAATCGTCATGGCCGGCAGCAACTGGTCGGGCGCGGAGCGGCTGCGGCTGAAGCGAATCGACCTGCTGTATCTGCTCTCCGTCGACGCCTACCTGGTGTTGTTCATGTTCGTCAGCATACGCCTGGCCCAGCCGGTCCTCCTCGTCGGCATCCTGATCCTGCTCTACGTGTGGTTGCTGCGGTTCGCCGAGCACACGGCCAGGCGCCCGCAGTTCGTGCCGGATCCTGGCCCGGCGAGCGGCAACGCCTAGGAGCGATGGTGCAATGTCCGCCGACCGACGAACCTTCTACGACCGCATGGCGTCGAAGGGCGATTGGGACGATTGGACCAACACTTACGAGACCCAGCGTCGTCTCGACGTCATTTTCGGGCGCCTCCTCTCGGATTCGGATCTCAGGGGGCGCACCGTTCTGGACGCGGGGTGTGGAGGGGGCCACTTCTCGGCCGCGGCGTGTCAGCGAGGTGCCGCCGTGACGTCGCTGGACGTGGGGGGAAACCTGCTGGCTCAGGTGGCACGACGGTGCGAGTCGCGCCGAATCGTCGGCAGCATTCTCGAACTGCCGTTCCCGGATGGCAGCTTCGACATCGTGCTATCCACCGAGGTTGTCGAACACACGACGGATCCCTTGCGCGGGCTTCGCGAAGTCGTTCGAGTGGTCCGCCCCGGTGGCAGGGTCGTCATCACAACTCCAGGAAGGCTCTGGCAGCCTGTCGTACGCGCCGCGAGCGCCCTGCGCCTTCGACCCTATCAAGGCTACGAGAACTTTGTTTGGCCTCGAGTTGCGCGAAGAACCGTAGAGGAGGCGGCGCTCGTCGTCGACCGGTTCTTCGGATTCAACTTGCTTCCGCTCTTTCACCCGGCGTTTGGCACGCTCCACCGGCTGATGGATCGCGCGGGCACGCTGGTTCCTTCGCTGTTCGTGAACTTCGCCATCGCTGGCATCAAGAGATCGTAGGCTCGACCCGTCACCACGTGGCGGTCGGGCTCGGGTGAAGATACTCCCGTCTCTACGTCAGCCGCCGGATCCCGTGGAACAGAACGACCCCCTCAGACTTCGCGCGGTGGCGGAGGTCAGGGGTGAAGCCGCTCCTACTGAAGAGTGCCCAGGCCTCCCGGCGCTCCGGCCGGCCCCAGTTGACGCGGCCGGCCTTCGCCTTGAGCGCGTCCAGGATGTTCACGCCGACGGCTTGCCCACTCCACTTGGCCTCACCAAACAGCACCCCGTTCACCTCCGGATTCAGCCCGACGACGTCGATCTCGTCCGCGCTGTCCCACCATCGTCCCACCTGGTGCAGGGGAAACGGAAGATCTCGGGCCTTCCGCACCATCTCCCGCGCAATTCGCTCGTACGCGCGGCTCAGGAATCCGGGCAGAACCTTCCGAAGGCGGTCTAATGAGGGACGGGGATTCTCCAACTCGAGTTCCGAGCGGTAGGGATAGACGAGCTCGAACCAGAGCGCCACGAAGGCATCCTGGAGCCCGTAGAGGGACTTCTTGGACTTGTGGGGCATAGCCTCAGTGATGGGGACTTCCCGCTCGACGAGCTGGAGTTGCTCGAGGACGTCCAGGTACGTCTTCGGCGCGGTTGGCGGGAGCTTCGTCGCGTTGACGATTTCTCCGAACTTCCGCTTGCCCTGGGCGATCGCGGCGAGGATCGCCAGGTAATTCCGAGGCTCTCGAAGCTCCTCGCTGAGGAGGTAGTCGACCTCGCGGAAGAGGAGCGTCCCCGGAGTGAGGATCTGGGCGCGGATGTTCGCTTCGAGATCGGCGCCGATCATGTCAAGCTGGGCGAGATACCCCGGCATGCCCCCGAGCGTCGCGTAGACGGCTGCGCATTCCTCGAACGCCAGCCTCCGGGGCAGGAACCGGCAGACATCTTCGAATTCGAGCGGTCGAACGAGGAGGTCTCCCGTCCGTCGGCCATAGAGAGGAGCCTTCTGGGCGAGGGTCTCGGAGACCATCATGGCAATGGAGGAGCCGCACAGGACGAGGGTGATGGGGAGCGCCTGTAGAGTCTCATCCCACCCCTTCTGGAACAGGGAGGAGGTCGCCGGGTTGTTGGCGGCCAGGTAGGGATACTCATCGATCACCAGGGCGAACCGCCGCCTCACCTTCGTCTTCAGGTAGGCGAAGACCTCGAGCCAGTCGTCGAAGCCTTTGCTGGCGACGAAGGGATCGTCGAGGTGCATCCCCAGGCGCTTGGCGAGCTCGCGGAGCTGTTCGCGCTCAGGGCGGCGGTCGGCAAGGTAATAGACGGCGGGCTTCCGCTGTATCCAGCGGCTGAGGAGCGCGGTCTTCCCGACTCGGCGCTTGCCCGTGACGATGATGAGCTGGGCCCCCGGCTTCCGCCACTGGGTGTCGAGAAACGCCAGCTCCCGCTTCCGTCCAACGAATCGCATCTAAGCGCCTTGGAGGGTTACTTGATTCTAGCCTCGCATATTATAGGCAGAATTATAATGTTCGAGGCTAGAAACATTGCCCAGGACGCCCCAACCGGGTTCCTGAGGATCGAGCCGAGCTGGGTCCGGGCATACGGAGGCGGGGACCGTTGCGGTCACGGTACGGATGCGGTCTGACATGTGGCTCTCCTCAGGATTGATTGGTCAGTCAATATCTCCACGCATAGGGCGGTGGGACGGCGGACGTCAAGGAGCGTAGGGGACTGCTGAGCATCGCGAAGGATAGCGCCAGGCTTCCGGACTCTCCGGTCCCGACCCTCCAGGTGAGCTGATCGTCCTGTTCTGCGCCGCTTGCGCGGTACGGAAACGCTAGTTCGGGATCGCCGTCGTCGACAGGACGCCGACTCCCTGCCTGAGCGACTTCTCCAGCGGCTTCAGAACCGGCTGGATCACGGTGGTCAGCGCGGTCGGGGTGGCTGAGGGCGCCGTCGCCGCCTTCGTGATCGTCGTGGTCGCGGAGGCGGTGATTCCCTTGATGGTGGTCGTCGGGGGCGCAGACGAGGTGATCCCGGTGAGGCTGGTCGTTGTGGTCGCGGAGCCGGTGATCCCCGTGACGGTGGTCGCCGCGGTCGTGGAGGTGGCGATTCCCATGACCGTGGTCGTGGTGGTCGTCGCCGTGGTCGTCGTCACGGCGGACACGGTGCTTTCAGAGACCAGCCCCGAGGTCACCGCGACAGATCCTGTCAGCGAGAGGGCTGCTCCCGCGAGCGTCGGGGACATGGGGGTCTGCCCCGCTGAAGCGGCCAGCATCGGCCCGGTGGCCTCGAGCAGTGCGATGTCCATCTCCCCGCTCTGACCGTCTGCTCCCGGGGAGC
>Ga0302046_10006057_pt1 | contig 10594 bp, 8 predicted proteins | sample RVTome_11_FD_200261 | JGI IMG/M metagenome (GOLD analysis project Ga0302046, IMG submission 200261) | Soil microbial communities from uranium-contaminated site in the Upper Colorado River Basin, Wyoming, United States - RVT147D111 (version 2) ... | reverse complement strand
CGGGACTGAGGTCACGCACTGCTCAAAGCGCACGCCCTGCGCGGCCAGGCGGTCGATGTGCGGAGTGGCGCCGTCGGCGTCGCCGTAGCAGCCGAGATGATCGGCGCGCGCCGCCCCGCGGCTCACTGGGCGTCTCCGGGCGGCTGCGAGTCGTGCGCCACGACGTCGAGGCGCAGCGCGTCGGGCCAGCCGGAGAGATGCAGCTCGCAGCGGCCTTGCAGCAGGTCCACCAGCCGCCGTCCGATGAACTCCGCGCGCCAGCCGGACAACAGGACGGGGCGCTCGCCGCCGAGCCGCAGGTATTCCATCAGCTCGCGCAGCCGCTGGGTCGCGCCGACCAGCTCCTTGTCGATGCCGTCCTCGTTGCACGCGGCGCGGGTAAAGGCGGAGAGCACGTCGAGCGCCACCTTGGTCATGGGCGTGTCCTCGACGTTCTTGAAGGGCTCGGGCCACTCCTCGCGCGGCGCCTGGCGCGCCTCCTCGAGGCAGGCGAGCAGGCCCTGGACGACCTTCGGGTTGCGCGCCTGCGGGAAGCCGCGCAGGACTTGCAGGTCGACCGCTTGCCTTGGCCGGCGGCGCGCGATCTCGACCAGCATGTCGTCGCGGATCAGCGCGCGGGTCGGGCGGTTGCGCTCGCGCGCCCAGCGGTCGCGCCAGTCGATCAGCCGCGCCAGGGTCGCCAATCCGAGCGCGTCCAGCCGGCGCGAGCCCTTCAGCTTGTACACGCGTTCCTCGCTGGGAATCTTGTAGTGCTCGACGCTCTCGTAGCGGCGAAACTCCTCGGCGGCCCACGCGCCGTGGCCGGTCCGGTCGAGCCGCTCGCACAGCGACGCGTGCAGCCGCGGCAGATACGCCACGTCGTCCACCGCGTAGGCGATCTGGGCGCTGGTCAGGGGGCGGCGCGACCAATCCGTAAGCGTCTGCGCCTTGGCCAGACGCGCGCCGAGGACCGTCGCCACCAGGCGCGAGAGGCTCAGCGGGTAGCCCAGGCCGACGAAGCCCGCCGCGACCTGCACGTCGAACACGCTGCGCGGCGGGCGGCCGGTGAAGCGCACGCAGAGCTCCAGGTCCTCCTTGCCGGCGTGCAGCACCTTGACGACGCGGTCATCGGCGACCAGCTCCCAGAAGGGGTTGACGTCGACGTCGCCGGCGGGGTCGATCAGCGTGACGCCGGCCCCGTCCGCGACCTGCACGAGACAGAGGGCGGCGTCGTAGGTGTCGTCGCGGATGAACTCCGTGTCGAAGGCGAACAGGCCCGCTTCGCGCCAGCTCGCGCAAAGGCGCTCGAGGCGCGTCTGTGCCGTCACGATTTCCGGTTCGATTTCCATGTTCTTCGGCGGCGGAGATTCCGCGGCGGGATTATATGGCGGACGCGTGCGCCGGGGCGTCGCGGGGTCCGAACGCGCGCGAATCGCTCGAAATACCGAAAAAAACGCGATTCCGGGCGTTTCCGGCCCTTGACGCGGAAGCGCGCGAACCTAGAATCCGGGCGGAAAACGCGGTTTGAGGCTGTTTCAGTCGCGTTTGGTCCATGTCCTACAGGAGTGCGCCATGGCAAAGAAAAAAGCAGGCAAGAAGCCCAAGAGTTCGAACCGGGAAGTCCTGGTGGTCGCGAGCAAGGTGAAGGCCTACGTGCGCGGCAAGCAAATGAACACGTCCGGCGAAGCGATCTCGGCGCTTTCCGACCGGATTTATGAGCTCATCGACGCCGCGACCAGCCGTACGACCGGCAATGGGCGCAAGACGCTCAAGGCCGTCGATCTGTAGGTCGCGTTCGCCGGCTTCTGCGGCATGATGCGAGGCCCGCGCCGCGGCGCGGGCCTCGCTTGTTTGAGCACGGGGCGCGGCCGCGAGACGCTTACCAGGGGAACGGCCGGTACCGGTCGTCGTCATCGTCACAGTCCACCTCCTCCAGCTCCCCGTCGTCGAATTCGAGTTCGCAACGGTTTCCCGCGCGGAAAAGATCGAATAGCAGATAGGGATCGAGGAGCACGGCGCAGCCCGGCGCCTGGAGCAACCCCAGCGTCGCAAGCCGCATTGTCCAACGCCGCGCAACAGAGCGGATCATAGAAGCCTCCCAGTGGGGGCTCGCCGAGAGCGAGCCTGGCCACGGCGAGCGATTGTCTCCCGGAGACGGACGCCGGGCAATCGTAACCGGCGCCCGATTTTGAGGACGCGACGGATCTGGATCGTCGCGGCGCCCGGCGTGACCGGCCCGGGCTCCCCGGATTGGAGGTTCGATCTCGTCCCGCCCCCGCAATATCTTTTCTAGATTTGCTTGACTTGTTCGCGCGGAGGGGCGAGAATGACTTGGACTCGACCAGGTCAGGAGATTGAACATGACCGATGTGGCCCAAGAGCTGATGACCCCCCACGAAGCCTCGCGCTGGTTCCGGCGCTCGCCCTCCTGGCTGCGCCAGCAGAGCGAGCTGCTCCGCGTTCGCAGCGCGCACGGCCAGCCCCTGTTCCACGTGCGCGTCTGCCGCGCGTACGTCATGGGACGGCTGTGCGGCCTGACAGGCGAGGAGCTGCGCCGCGTGCAGGTCGCGGCGCTGGCCTCGGCCTGCGGGCTGAGCGAAGACCGCCGATTCAAAGCCCTGCTGGAAGCGGCGGGGGAGTTGGCCCCGAGCGACGGGCGCGCCGCGGTCGCGTCCTGACACGGCGGCGCCCGGTCCGGGAGTCGGCAGGTCCGCAAGTCGCCAGGTCTGCCCGGCCCGCTTTCCGGCCCGGGGAGTGCGCGCGTCTCGCCTGCCCTCACGGAGCCGGGTCGGGGACAGATTGCAAACCTGTGCGCGGACTCAGACTTGAGCGCGCACCTGCCCGCGCGCATCATTCGGACAAGCCAGGTGGCCCACCGTCAGGGAGCGGAGCCCCGGATCGGAGATGTTCCCGGCGCTGTCCCTGGCGGCCGGCCCTCCGCAACGCAGACACCGCTCCCTCACGGTCGCGGCTCTGACTACCCGAAAACGAGAGCTTGACGGACCACTAGGCCTCTGAGCTTGTGAACCTCCCTGTGCGGTTGTGCACAAAGGCTTCGCTCCCGCCTGCTTTGCAAATGCTCGCGCGCCCGGCACAATTCCGGGAATGCTCGGACGGTCCGATCTGTGGCGCGCGTTCCTTGTCGTCGCCCTCGGTCTGACGCTGCCGGCCGCCGCGGGCGAACTGACGCAGGCGGACCTGCTCCGTCGCATGCTCGACCTCGACCGCCTGGCGACGCCTCCGCCGCCGGGCGAGCGCGCCGGTCTGTTCTCCAGCTTCGACCGCGCGGCGCAGCACGTCGAAGACGGCCGCTACGTCAACTGGGACGCCAACAACGACGCCGGCCAGTTCCTCGGCGTCACGCCGGACGGCTGGGACATCGCCGCGGACGCGCCCGGGCCGGGCGTCATCACGCGCGTCTGGATGCGGAGCGGCGGCGGGCAGGTGCGCATCGTCATCGACGGACAGCGGGCGATCGAGAATTCGATTCCCGCGCTCTTCGACGGCAGCACGGAGCCTTTTGGGAATCCCCTCAGCTACTCGGCGAAGTCCGACGGCGGCTTTGTGCTCATCTTCCCGCTCGGCTTCGCCAAGAGCTGCCAGATCCATACGCGCGGCTACCGCGACGCCTACGAAATCGACTGGCTGGCGCTGCCGCCGGAAACGCGCGTGCAGCCTTTCTCGTCGCGACTGGACGCGGAGGCGGAAAAGGCGCTCGAAGAGGTGATCGAGGCGCTGCGCAACGGGCTCACGAATCGACAGTTGTTCGCGGGTCGGAGGCTGTCGTCGGCCGCGGCGCAGCAGGACCTGGCGCCGGGCCAGAAGCTGGAGTGGAAGATCGAGCGCCCGGGGACCATTCGCGGCTTCTACGTCTCGATCACCGAACGCGTCGAGCCGCGCGAGCTGTACGTGATGCACAACCTGGTCCTGCGCATCCGCTTCGACGACGCGGCCGAGCCGGACGTGGAGTCGCCGCTGACGGAGTTCTTCGGAGCGGGCTTCAACCGCAATCCGGCCCGCGGGCTGGTGATGGGCACGGACCTCTGGAGCGATCTGCCGGGCGAGTTTCCGCTCGAAAGCTGGTTCATGTACTGCTATTTCCCCATGCCGTTCGCCAAGGGCGCCGTGATCGAGATCGAGAACCGAAACACCGACCGCCGCAAGCCGATCGGCGTCCTGCTCTACCTGCGGATCGACCGCGACGCGCCGCCGGCGGATGCGCTGCGCTTCCGGGCGCGCTACCGCGAGGAGAACCCCTGCGAGACCTTCGACTACCCGGTGCTGGAGACCGACGGGCGCGGGCGGCTGGTTGGCTGCGTGCTAAACGTCGACTGCCCGCGGCGCGACTGGTGGGGCCAGGGCGACCACAAAATCTGGATCGACGACGACGCCTTCCCGTCCATCGCCGGCGCGGACACCGACGGCTATTTCGCCAGCGTGCCGGGCCTGGTCCAGGAATCGCGCCCGACGCACGGCGTCACGCTGGCGGCGCCGTTCGGCAAGAGCTCGCTGTACCGCTGGCACACGCTCGACGCCGTGAGCTTTCAGACCGCGCTGCGCTTCACGCTCGAGAACTGGCAGCGCGACGAGCTCGAGGACGTGTATTACGCCACGACCGTGTACTGGTACGGCGAGCCGGGGCGCGCGGCGCGCTTCGATCCGCTGCCGCCGCAGAAGCTCGGGCTGCCGGGCCTGCGGATTCCCGGGGCGGTGGAGATCGAGACCGCGATCCGCGGCCAGGACTGGGGCCGCGTCCGCAGGCAGAAGTTCGAGCGCGGGCTGGTTGAGCTTTCGGGCGAGGCGTGCGCCTATATCGCGACCACGGCGCCCGTGCAGGTCGAGGTCCCCGTCGAGCAGGCCGGAAAGTATCGCGTGCGCCTGCGCGTGCATCCGCGGCGCTCGTTTGGGACGGTGGACGTGCGCGACGCGGCCGGCGACCGGATCGGCGTCGCGAAATACGCGGCGCGCGGGGCGGACACCTATGCGATCGGCGAAACCAACCTGAAGGCCGGCGCGAACACGCTCACGCTGACCTGCGACCGGCCGGCTTATCTGGATTGTCTGATTCTGGAGCGGATCGACCCGTGAGGGGCTAAGAGCCTGTATCAGAACCGCGAGCGCCAGCGAGCGCAGCGCGGCTCAAGACGGCAGCGCCAGCGGCCTGTCGTGAAATGCCAGCCGAAAGCACGCCTTTTCTTGCGAAATGGCTTTGCAGGGCCGCTGGCGCTGCGGTTGCCCGGGTCCCTAGCACGCGAGCGCGCGCGGTTCTGCTGCACGCTCTTACAGTAGGCAGCCCGGCCTCTGTATCGCGTCTCCTCTTTGCACGCTTCTTCGTCCGTCGGAACTGCCTGCGGCGCATCTATACCGATAGTAACAACATGCCTACATGCTAATACTGTTGCAAGCACGCGCCAAGAGACGGCATCGCCGAGACCGGAATGGGCCGGAACAGACCGTGATTCGACAAGTGACGCGCTCGCCGCGCTTCTCAGGCCCCGCCGATTTCGTCGCGTCCACGCGCGGCCTACCGGCTCGGGATTCAATCCGCATTCGAAGCCCAGACTGCCTACGCGAGCAGCGTCGCCTCCATCGTGATGGCGGCATTGAGCACTTTCGACACCGGGCAGTTCGCCTTGGCGGCCGCGGCGAGCTTCTCGAACGTGGCCTGATCGGCGCCGGGAATCCGCGCCTCGAGCGCCAGGTGCACGGCGGTGATCGCGAAGCCGCCCGCGACCTTTTCGAGCGAGACTTCCGCCGCCGTGTCCATCTGCTCGGCGGTGAGCCCGGCCTCGCCCAGAATCAGGGAAAGGGCCATGGTAAAGCAGCTCGCATGCGCGGCGGCGATCAGCTCTTCGGGGTTGCTGCCGCGCTGCCCCTCGAAGCGGCTGGCGAAGCCGTAGGGATACGCGCTCAGGGCGCCGCTCTCGGTCGAGATCGTGCCCTTCCCGTCCTTGATTCCGCCGCGCCAGGCGGCCGAACCGCGTCGCTTGATGGTCATTGCGGCCTCTCTTCTATGCGCTGCCTGGCAGCGTCGTTGGTCGCCAAGCCGGCCCTCGGCTTGTCGCTTCCTTATTTAGCGTGACCCGCGGACATGCGACAGCGCCAGCGCGGGCGAAATCGCCCCCCCGGGCCAACAATTTGGGCGCCGGCTATGATGCCGCCGGCGGACGCGCGGGCGCAGCGCGCCGCTGAGGGATCGGGCCGCGTGGGCACAAACCGGGAACTGCTCGAGCAAACCATCACGCGCGACCTGTTCGGTCCGGACGCCCTGACCGAGCCGGCCGAGGCGCACGCGCCCGAAAAGTACGAGCTGATGGAATGCCTCGGCCGCGGCGGCTTCGGCGTCGTGTACAAGGCGCGCGACCGGGCGCTCGACCGGCTGGTCGCGCTCAAGTTCCTCACGCACGCGCGGCCGGTCGACCTGGAGCGTTTCCGCCGCGAGGCGCGCTTCGCCGCCCGGCTCAACAACCCCGCGATCGTCCACGTCTACGAGTTCGGCGATTGCGACGGGCAGCTCTACATCGCCATGCAGCACATCGACGGCGGCAGCCTGGCCGACGCGCGGCTCGACCTGCACGCGACCGTGCGGGCGATCCGCTCCGCGGTGGAGGCGCTGGCCCACGCCCACGACGCGGGCATCGTGCATCGCGACTTCAAGCCCGGCAACGTCCTGCTCGACCGCGCGGGCCGCGCCTACCTGACCGACTTCGGCATCGCGCGCGACCTGACCGGCGTCGACGGCGCGACGCTCAACGCCGACGGCGCGCTGCTCGGCACGCCGGCCCTGATGGCGCCGGAGCAGGCGCGCGGCGAGCTGCACTCGATCGACGCGCGCTGCGACCTCTACTCCGTCGGCGCCAGCCTCTACACGTTGCTCTGCGGGCGTTACCCGTTCGAGCGCGGCAGTCTCGTCGACACGCTGCACGCGGTCATCCACGACGAGCCGCCGCTGCCGCGCTCGGTCAACCCGGCCATCCCGCGCGCCGTCGAGGCCATCATCCTGCGCTGCATCAAGAAATCTCGCGCGGCGCGCTACGGCGACGCGCGCGAGCTGCTGGCCGACCTCGACGCGTTCCTCGCCGGCCGCGCGCCCGAGCACGAGCCTGCGGCCTGGTTCCGCAAGCTGGTCGGCGCGCCCGAGCGGCCCGTGGCGGAGGATTCCGGCGCCGGCCTGTTCGAGACGGTCGGCATGGAGATCGCGCACGAGATCGCCGACTGGGACGCCAACCTCTATCGCGTCTCGCGCAACATCAGCCGCTTTCACCCGCAGCTCGACGCGCTCGTCGAGCGGCTGGCCAGACTGCTCGAGCGGCGCCCGCACTTGGCCTGGGCGCGCTTTTACCGCGGCATGGCGCTCGTCCGCCGCGGCCGGCTGCGCGAGGCGCTGGACGACATGGAGCGCTCGATCGACCGGCTGGCGAACCAGGCCTCGGCGCAGTTCGAGATGGGCCGCGTCTACCTGGCGCTCTTCCTGCGCGAGCACGACCAGGCCCAGAAGCACATCAGCCCGCTCGGGCGCGAGCACCAGATCGCCGGCGCGCTCGGGCGGCTGCGCCAGGCGGTGGTCTGCTTCAACGAGACGCAGCGGCTTCAGCAGGGCGCCCGCCCCTGGCAGCGCGACTTCGCCGAGGCCGTCTCGAAGCTGGCCAGCGAAGACTACGCCGCCTGCGTGGCCGTCTGCGACCGCATCCTGCGCGGCGATCCGGACCTCGAAGACGTCTGGAAGCTGCGCGGCGACGCGCTGCGGCTTTCCGGCGCCGACCCCTTCGAGAGCTACGACGAGGCCATCCGCGTCCGCCGCAGCGATCACGAGGCGCATATTCGCAAGGCGGAGGCGTATTTCGACCAGCGCCGGCCGCACGCGGCGCGCGAGAGCCTGCGGGCGGCGCTGCGAATCATTCCGGAGCATGCCGACGCGCTGGCGCAGATGGCGCGTTCTTATCTGGTGGAAGCGCGCGAGGCGCCCGGCGGAGTCGGGCCGGACGGCGCCGCGGCCGGCCGCGAGAACCGTGACCTCGGGCGCGGCGCCGCAGGCCGCGCCGCGCTGGTCGAAGAAGGCCTGGCCGTCGTTCAGCGGGCGGCGGCGCTCGTGCCGGAGAGCTACGACGTGGCGATCGCCGGCGCGGAGCTGGAGCTGGAACGCTGGCGGCTGCTGGCGGCGCCGGACGCGCTGGAAAACGCGCTCTTGCGCCTGACGGAGGCCCGCAAGCTGGAAGGCTGCCAGAACCGCGTGCGCTATTTGGAGGCGACCGTCCTTTTGGAACGAGCCCGTGCGGCCCGCGCCGCCGGCCGCGACGCGCGCCAGGATTTGGAGCGCATCGTGGCCTACGGCGAGCACGTGCAAGGCCATACGCCCGACGACCCGTCCTGGGGCCCGCTGCTGGCGGCGGCCCGCAAGGAGCTGGCATAGCGGATGTCGTTTGCGCGGCGGTCGCGATCGACGCAGCGCGTTTCTGAGCCTGCCGTCCTACCCGCGCTGCCGCCGCGAGCCAGCGGCCGAGCCCCCGCTTGCGCCGAGGTCCAGGGCCACGCCCAGGATCAGACCCAGCAGCCAGACGCCCTCGACGCCCGACCCGTAGGCGTGCGCCAGGCCGTACGCCAGCGTCGTGTACGGCAGGAAGAAGAACCCAATGACCGGCCACAAAGCGGTCGCCCACACGCCGCTGAAGACGCCGCCGCACGCGCACAGGGCGAGGATGATCCGCGGAGCGATCAGGCCGAGGATGAGGATCAGCAGCAGGGGCATCAGCGGGATTCCTTGCGGCGGGGCGATTATTGGCCGCGCCTAGGCGATTCAATCGGCGGCAAGGGCTGAGCAACAGCAGGCGAGGGCGCCTGCGGTCCATGCTCCCATCGCGCTCGGCAGGCGAGGGCGCCTGCGGTCCATGCGCCTGCGGTCCGTTCGGGTTGGCCTATGGCCCCGCCAGCGTCTGAAACTCGGCGTAGTCCAGCAGCGACACTTCTCCGCTGCCGTCGAAGTCGGCGCACACGCACGGGGTCGAAACGGGGGCGCCGGGGGCGATGCACCAGACCATTTGCGCGAAGTCCGCGAAATCGACGTCGCCGTCGTCGTCGCAGTCGCCCGGCAGATCGATCGTCAAGAGCTGGTCCGCCGCGACGTCCCGCACGATCTGCGTCGTCCCGTTTGGCCAGACGATGCGCAGCGTGTCCACGGCCGTCGCCGCGCCGAGCCCGAAGTGGACCGGCGTGTCGCTCTGGTTGAACGTGCCGGCGTTCGTGTTGGCGTCGCGCCGCAGGGTGCGCTCGGCGGGCGTCCCGGCGTGGATCGTGGCGTAGAGCTGCGCGCCGATGGCGGTGGTGTTGTCGCGCGGGCCGCTCAGGCGCACGTACAGCCAGTGATTGCCGTTCTCGCTCGCGCTGCTGACAAAGAACCGCTCCGGCCAGCTCGCGGCGGTGGCGGCGTAGAGGTCCAGATCGCCGTCGAGGTCGAAATCGCCCCACGCGCTGTCGTAGCCGCCTTCGCAGAAGTGCCACAGGCCGACCTCGACGGTGACGTCGCTGAACTCCCAGTTCCCGTCGTTGCGATAGAGCACGCGCGCGTTGTCGGCGCCGCCGAGCGGCCGGTGGTCGTGGCAGAACAGGTCGAGGTCGCCGTCGTTGTCGTAGTCGATCGCGCGGCCCCCGTTGAGGTCGCCGCCGACGTTCGAAAGCAGCGGGTGGCCGGTGAGCGTGTCGACGTCGGTGAACAGATTTCCGCCGTCGTTGCGCCAGATCTTGCTCGGCTGCTGATCGGCGCCGACCATGAACAGGTCCAGGTCGCCGTCGTCGTCGAAGTCGTGAAACTCCGCGCCGTAGCTGTTGGTCATGAACTGTGTGCCGTTCACATCGGCGATGTCCACGAAGCCCAGCGCGCCCGTCTCGACGAGCTGGTTCTCGTAGAAGTTGTTGCGGATGTTGTTGTCGGCCCGGCAGGTCGAAATGTACACGTCCAGGTCGCCGTCGCCGTCCGTGTCGCCGACCGCCATCCCGTAGGCCTTGGCCCCGAACGGCTGCTGGAAGCCGACCGCGGCGCCGACGGCGGTGAAATGCCCGGCCGCGTCCTGCAAGTAGATCTCGTGCAGCTCCGGCCCTTCCATGCCGATCAGCAGGTCCAGGTCGCGATCGCTGTCGATGTCGCACCAGGCCACGTTCTGATGAAAGCCCGCGTCGTCGAGCCCGGTCGGCTGGCTGACGTCCGTGAAGCCGGCGGCCCCGTCGTTGCGCAGCAGGTCGCCGCGCTCATTGCCCGGGTTGGACTGCCCGACGAAGACGTCCACGTCGCCGTCGCCGTCGTAGTCGCCCCACGCGGCGCTCCAGCTCGGGATGTCGTTGCCGTTCGGGTGCAGCAGCGACGACACGTCGGTGAACGCCGCCCCGCCGCCGCCGACGGTCCCGTTGCGATACAAGCGCCGCGACGCCGTCGGCCCCTGCGTCAGCAGATCGAGGTCGCCGTCGTTGTCGCTGTCCGCGAACGAGCCGCTGCGCGCGTCGAGCGCGACGCCACCGAGGACCGCCGCCCCCTGCTCGGTGAAGAGCGGCGCGGGCAGCGGGTCGGCGCTGAAGCGCACCGCGTCGGCGATGATGTTCTTGCCCGGCGCCGCTGCGCTCGTGAGCG
>Ga0302046_10006056_pt1 | contig 10595 bp, 5 predicted proteins | sample RVTome_11_FD_200261 | JGI IMG/M metagenome (GOLD analysis project Ga0302046, IMG submission 200261) | Soil microbial communities from uranium-contaminated site in the Upper Colorado River Basin, Wyoming, United States - RVT147D111 (version 2) ... | reverse complement strand
GATGCGGATGTTACAATACTCGTCGAACGGCAGCCCCGAAATCCTTTCGACGAGATAGCCGATGACGGCGTAACCGATGTTGGCGTACTCGTACGTCGTTCCCGGCTCGTAGGGAAGAAAGTTCAGCACGGGGTCGTAGAGCGCGCCCCCGGGCGTCAGATAGTCGGCGACCAGATCACCGAGCGCGATCGGGGAGTCGGCGCCGAAGGTGATCGGGAGGATCTCCTGGCGGTTGTGGATGCTGGAGTCGTGGCCGAGCAGCGACTCGATCGTGATCGGCGAATTCGGGAAGGCCGGGTTGCGGACCGAGAACGGCAGGTAGTCGTTGACGTCGTCGTCGAGGGCGCAGAGCCCTTGTTCGACCAATTGCATCATGGCGGTGGCGGTCACGGTCTTGGAAACCGACGCGAGCAGGAAGGGTAGATCCGGCGTCACGGGCTGCCCGCCCGGCAAATCGGCCAGGCCGTAGCCCCGGCTCCAGACGATCGTGTCGCCCTTGACGGCCAGCACCGCCAGGCCGGGCGACCGCATCTGTTCCATCTTCTGCGCGATGAACCGGTCGAGCTCCGCCGAGCCGAACCCCGTCGTTTGCCCCGCAGCGGGCCCGACTGTGAGCATGGTCACTACCGAGGCCGCGGCAAAAGACGCGATGGTGGTCGCGGTTGAAATCCAACTCTGCTTTTTCATCACTTTGTTCTCCTGAAAATGGCGGCCAATTGAACCGGCCGCAGTGGTCCGGTGACTTTCCCTGATGCGTTCGCCTTGATGACGATGGGCTACTCCTGCGAATCGTCACTCCCTCTTTGCGGTGACGGATCACACGACGGCCGGCTTCCCGGTGATTCTCGTGTGGCACTGAGTCCACCGTTCAAGACAAACGGCAGCCCCGCGGGCGCGAATCACGGACACGAGATCCACCAAACAGATTCCCGGTCGATGAGGATTCGCTCCTCCCTATCGGCCCGGTTGTCCTTCGAAAGACAATGCGAGAAACGGCGGTCCGGCACCCAGGGGCGATGTGGATTTTTCTGGAGAGGCATGCAGAGCGTTGGGGGGCTACCGAGAGAGGTCGCGTCTAGGATCGGCACGTTTCGCGGGACTCACAAAGCTGTTGACACGAGCGAACCGGGTTATGGATTGACCCGCACGCCGGTGGCGGCCAGCAAATTGAATCGCGTGAACGCGTCGCGCACGTAGTCCACTTGGACGCCGCCATAAACGGCGTCGCCGGCCTCCAGGACGAACGCCTCGAGTTCTCGAACCGGATCGACCGTCAACACGACCTCGAAAAGGGCGGCGCAGTTGGCGTCCTGAAACTTGCCCTGCCACGAACGGTCCAGAGCGTTCAGAACCGCAGCCGCGCCGGGATAGAGGCTGCCCAGCGGCCCGTCCGGTGGCTCGTCGTGCCACCAGTCGTTGAACGGAAGGACGGCAGCTTGAAACGACCCGTCGGTGTACTGGAAAGTCAGCGGAATCCGGCCAAAGCCGTTGCCACCCGTTATCAGAAAACGAATGTGCGAATACCGGCCGCGAGGGACCTCCACGCGAATCGGCGCGTCGTCCTGCCAGCCGATCTGGAGGGCGTTCGGGCCGTCGTAGCGACCCAGCAGGTGCACGCCCACGCGCCGGTCCGGAGGGAGGCCTTGCGCCTGAGGATTCCCGGATCGACTGCCGTCAAAACCATCCTGAAGCAAGACCCCACCTTGATCATCAACCAAATCGTTTTCATCATCTCCCGGGTCGCGTACGATATCCGCGTTGAAGTTTGCCGTGAGGTCGAAAGGCACCACCGCCATCGGGGAGTCGTCGGTCACGAAGTTCGTCTCCGTGCTGTATTCCGAGGCCATGCCGTCGAAAGTGATGTAAGCGACGCGCCAGAAGTAGACCGTTCGCGGCAGCAGCATCCCGTCGGAGACGGTCGTGTGCTCAAGCTCGGTTCGGCTGACCAGATCGATCGTAGGCGACGCGTAAGTCGCATCGGCACTGCGAACCTGCCACCGGCTCGCGACATGACGAAGATCCGGGTCGATCGGGTCGAAAGCACTGGAGCGCAGCACAACGGGGTGGGTCGTCACGACCGGGCCCGTCGCTGGCTCGAGGTTTCGCGGTGCGTGCATTCGCCTTTCCTGAGCGGCAGACAAGACCTTGTAGCTGGGGGCCAGCTCGTGCCGGCATCCCACGATGTCTTCCGGGGTTGCATCCAGGCTGTCCAGGACGCTCACACTTTGCTGGAAGACTTCGCGGGCATCCTCGGGCCGGCCGGATTTGAGTAGGACCCGTACCAGATTGTCATAATACCGGGCCAGCAACAGCTTGTGCTCGGCGGCGTCCGGGAACGCGCGGCACAACCGTTCGCGGAGGGTCACAGCCTGGTGCAAGGCCGCCTCCGCATCCGGCCAATGACGCAGGGAGCTGCAGACCAGACCAAGCTGAAAATCATTCTGTGCAAGATCCGAGTGGTATCGAGGCACACGTGGGAACGCCGCGGCGAGCGGCTCGAACACCTCCTGCGCCCGCCGGCAAAGCTGCTCGGCCTCCTCCAGCCGATCCCGGTTGCGAGCCAGGACCGCGCCGAGTCTCGCGTAATTCAGCGCGAGTTCGTACCGGTGAACGGGCACCCCTTCCCCATCGGCCACCAGTGTTTCCTGGATCTCGATGGCCCGCCGATAATTCTCCGCCGCGCCCTCATTGAATCGTTCGTCCCACTCGTGGTGTCGTCGAGCCACGAAGACCGACCCGCGCTCGCTGTAGACCAGCGCAAGGCTCGACAACGCCTCCAGTCGCTCAGGGAACTCGGCGGTGAGATGTTCGTAGAGCCGCTGTGCCCGTTGGAGCACGGGTTCGGCATCCTCGAACTTGTTGAATTCCGTGAGCAGCTTCCCGAACGTATAATACGCATGGGCCAGGTTCTCACGGTTCTCGACAATGTCGGGGGCAGCAGCAGCCAGGGTCTCGAAGAGTTCCAGAGCCTTGCGAAACGACTGTTCGGCGGTGCGATATCGCGCCGGCCCGTATACCGCGCCCATGGCCTGCCACGTTCTGCCCAGTTCGCGCCGGTACTCTGCTTCCGCGGGATAATCGGCGGCCAGCTTCTCGAGGATTGCCGCCGCCTGGAGGTAGGCCCCTTCCGCCTCACCGCGATCGCCGAGCAGTTGACGGATGTCTCCCAACCGCCGATGGGCCCGGCCGGTTTCGTACTGGACCGTCGGGTCCGTACTTCTTTCTTCCAGAGAACCCTGATAGAACGCCAGCGCTTGTTCCAGGAGGGCATGTCGGATCTGCTCCGTACCAGGCACGTCGACGAGATCTTTGGTCGCCAGGCGTGTCATCTCCTCGACCGCGGCCCGCGCCCGCTCGTAGTTTGCCTCGGCCCGGGCCCGTTCGGCTTCGGCCGTTTGACGTTCCTCCTCGACGTTCTGATAGGCGACCTGGACCTGAGCGAGCGCGGTGAGCGTCTGGGCCCGTTCCTGCCAGAGCAGGGCGCCGGCGATGATCGTCGCGAGGGTCAGGACCGCCGCGGCGGTGCGGACGGCCGGCTTGTGACGGCGGACCCACTTGCCGACGCGGTCGAACGGCGACGGGGGACGGGCCTCCACCGGTTCATCGGCCAGGTACCGTCGCACGTCCCGGACCAGGGCGTTGGCCGTCTCGTACCGCTGCGTGCGGTCCTTGGCCAGCGTCTTCATCACGATCCAGTCGAGGTCCCCGCGGAGACGCTGTGCGAGCCGGTGCGGCTCGATCCGGCGCTGGGCGGAGACGCCGGGCAAGGTCGCACCCAGCGAACTCAGACGCGTGCTCGGCGTCGGAGGATCTTCTTCACGGATGATCCGGCGGACCTCGTCGTAGCCGGCCACCCGCAACCGGTCGCGATCAAACGGCGTCGCGCCGGTGAGCAGCTCGTACAGCAGCACCCCCAGGGCATACACGTCGCTGCGGGTGTCCACGTCGAGCCCGCTCAACTCGGCCTGCTCGGGGCTCATGTAGAGCGGCGTGCCGATCATCTGAGCGAAGTTGGTGAACAAGGTCTTGTCGGTCAGCAGTTGCTGGCCCGTCGCCTTGGCCACCCCGAAGTCGATGATCTTGACCACCGGCCGGCTGTCATGCAGCGTGACCAGCACGTTCGACGGTTTGAGGTCGCGATGGATGATCCCCTTGTGGTGGGCATGCTGCACCGCACCGCAGACGTCGATGAACAGCGCGAGCCGTTCCTCCAGGGGCAACTTGTTCGCGTCGCAGAAGTCTGTGATGGCCACGCCGCGGACCAGTTCCATGACGAAATAGGGTCGGCCCGAGTCGGTCGCGCCGGCGTCGAGCACGCGGGCGATGTTGGGGTGGTCCATGAGCGCCAACGCCTGCCGCTCGGCCTCGAAGCGGGCGATCACCTGACGCGTGTCCATGCCGGGCTTGATGACCTTGACCGCCACCTTGCGCCGGACCGGCGTGATCTGCTCGGCCATGAACACCACGCCGAAACCGCCCTCACCGATTTGCTCGAGCAGCTTGTAGGGACCGACGGTCATCCCCGGTCGTTCGGACAGCTCGCCCGGGCCGGTGGTCAGGGGCACCGGCTGGATCGGCGCGTTGAGAAAACTGTTGTCTCGCTCGTGGACCGCCAGCATCGCCTCGATCCGCCGCCGATCCCGCGGACCGGGGCACGACCGGCCCAGGTAAGCGGCCCGCTCGGCGGCATCGTCAATCCGCCGTGCCGTGTGAAAGACGGCCTCTTCGTCGTACGGTTGCGTGCTCATCGATCGATCTCAGGCTTGGAATCGCCCGATTCGAGCGCGGGCTTCCCTCTTTCAATGCGCAAACGGCTCATCAATCGCCCAACCGAAAACCGATTCTTCCGTCGAACCGGTTAGAACCTTATTTCGGAAGTTGAGCGCGTTTTGCGCGCATGTATGTTTCGCCGCGTTGCCTTCGCATTCGATCGGGTAAATGCGGAATGCGGAATTCGGAGTGCGGAATGAGGCTACTGTCGGGACATTGATTCCGCATTCCGTACTCCGCATTCCCCATTCGGTTGCGGCCGAAGGCCGCCTTGGGTTATATGGCGTCGTTCGGCGCCTCACCGGTCATTTCCACACGCAGCCAGGCCCGGGCATAGGCCCAGTGGTTGTCGGCGGTTGAACTGGAAATGCCCAGGGCTTGCGCTGCCTGGGGGACCGTCAGGCCGGCGAAGAAACGAAGCTTGACCAACTCGGCCTTGACCGGATCATGCGCCGACAGGCGGGTCAGTACCTCATCCAATGCGAGCAGATCGTCACTCGACGCGTCGACTTCGATCACGGCCTGTTCGATGTCGACGCGATTCCCGCCGCCACCGCGCTTGAGCGTCTTCCGACGACGGGCGCTCTCAATCAAAATCCGCCGCATCGCCTCCGCGGCGGCGGCGAAGAAGTGTCCCCGCGAATCCCAGCGCTGCACGCGATCGGCATCGACCAACCGCAGGTAGGCCTCGTGTACGAGCGCCGTCGCGTCGAGCGTATGATCGGCGGGCTCCTTGACCATTCGGGACGCCGCGAGTTTGCGCAATTCCTCGTACACCAGGGGCAGGAGTTGTTCCGCCGCCTGCGCGTCGCCCGATTCGATCGCATCGAGAATACGCGTGACCTCGTTCATGCTGCGCTACCCTGGGAGGAACTCATGGTTAACGGTTCAGTATACGCCGTTGACGGGCTGCTGACACAGCTTCCTTGCATCGTACGGTGGCAAGGTGCAGCACTCGCGACGACACGGATGTATATGGAGCGTGAATAACGTCGCCGCTCGATCGAGGTGTTGACGGCAGGCTCGTGGCGCTCTTACCCCCGCCCCATCGCCACCGGGTTGCTGAGCGTGCCGATCTGGTCGATCTCGATCTCGACCAGGTCTTCCGGCTGCAATGTGAAGTCGCTCGCCGGCACGACGCCGGTGCCGGTCATGAGCAGCACGCCGTAGGGGAAACTCTGCTCGCGTCCGAGGTAGTCGATTAACTCATCGAACGATCGTTTCAATTGATCGACACGGACCGACCCACGAAACACGTTCTCCCGCCCCCGGCCGATCCGCAGCTCGATCTCGAGTCGCGACGGATCGTCGATGCCCCCGGCCAGTGTAATCACCGGCCCGACCGCCGCCCCGCCGACGTACGTCTTGGCCTGCGGCAGATACAGCGGGTTCTCGCCCTCGATGCTGCGCGACGAGACGTCGTTGCCCACCGTGAAACCGACGAGTTTTTTACGCGGCGAGATCACCAGCGTCAGCTCCGGCTCGGGCACGTTCCAGGTCGAGTCCTTTCGGATGATGATCGGCGCGTTGGGCCCGACGGCGCGGTGCGGCGTGGCCTTCAGGAACAACTCCGGCCGGTCCGCATCGTACACCCGGTCGTAACAGCTCGCCGCCGCCTCGGACTCCTCCATGCGGGCTTCCTGGCTTCGCCGGTAGGTCACGCCCGCCGCCCAGACTTCCTGCTTGTCCATCGGCTTCAACAGATGGGCGCGCTCGGCCGACGGTGTCACGTCCAACTCGGCCAACGACCACAGGCCCTCTGAATCCGCCACCGCCAAGGCCTCGGTCAGGAGCGACTCGGGCTGCGGATGCGACAGCAGATCAGTGATGTTGGCCACCGTCCGCGTCACGTCGACCACCCGCTGATCCCGCACCGCCCCGATGCGAACCCCTTGATTCGGATCTGAGTACCGGCATACCTGCATCGTTATCCCTCGTTCCAAGACCCACTAGCCGCACGCAGCATAAGGCAGTTCCGCGTCTCAAACCATGGAGCGGGCCGCAAAACGCACTTCGATTGATCGTGAAGCTACCTACGGCACCCGAAAAAGCGCAAAGCATGCGCCTCCTTCACCGCGACGCACCTACAAACATCCACGTAAAACACTTCACACAATACACTTAGAGCGACACCTTCTTGGATCACCCAGCGTCTTCCATACAATCCGCAAATTTACCCCATATTGACTGATGCGAACCGAACCCGCAGGCCGATCATGTTTACCTAAACAACTCAAACTTCCTATTTTAACATCTGGGAAGCTTGGGTCGGTAAGTCGGTAAGCAGGAACGAGTGGTGTCCTAGAGACCTGTTAAGACCCGGCTACTTCAGGGCCGGTGTCGGGACTTGCGAAATGGAAGGCGACTAAACGATGCAAGAAACCGCAACGCTTCTCGAACGATACATGGAGCCTTTGTTGGGTGGCCATCGCCAGGAATGTCGCCGGATTGTCCGCGATGCGTTGGCCGAAGGCGTCAAGCCGAACACGATCTACCACGAGGTGTTCTGGCCGACCATGGTCCATCTCGACGGCCTCTATCGCGAGGACCGAATCAACATTGCGGTCGAGCACATGGCCACGCGAATCACGCGTAGTCTGGCTGATCAGCTTCAGGCGCACCTTCCGCCCTGCGTGCCGAACGGGCGGAAAATCATCATCGCTTGTGCCGACGACGAGCCAGAAGAATTGGGGGCTCAGATGCTGGCCGACCTCTTCGAGGCCGACGGCTGGATGGTCTATTTTCTGGGCGGAGGCGTCCCCAACGACGAAATCCTGCCCCTGGTGGGCGAGCACCGACCCGACATTCTGATGGTCTACGGCAGCAAGCCCCGCGGCGTCCCCGGGGTCCGGCAACTCATCGACCTGCTGGCCGATGTCGGCGTGCATCCGACCATGAACGTGATGATTTCCGGCGGGGTGTTCAACCGGGCCGACGGACTCTGGGAGGAGATTCAGGCCGACCTGTTCGCCCCGACCGCCGCCGAAGCCCTCGAGGTGGCCCGAGATTCCAAGCCCAAGGTTCCGGTCCCGCGCAAACCCGGCGTACCCAAGAAGCGTCGCCGGCGTCGTCGGCCCCCGCTGCTGGTGCAAAGCGAAGCCGCCCAGGCGGCGCAGACCGCGAAAGCCACGTAAGGGCACTGTAGGGCCGGTAAAACCAGCTTTTTTCGCCTCCTACGAGCGCGCTGCGATACCACCACCGATTGCGGCGCGCTCCCTCCTTGCGCGGAGGTAGGCGGAGAACCGGTCATCGTCAGCGGCTGGATTTAGGCGACGTTGATGCGGTGTGTTCCACGGCGGCGCTTGGCGCTGATCAGCTTCCGGCCACGAGCGGTACGCATCCGGGCCCGAAATCCCTGCTTGCGTTTGCGTTTGATCTTGCTAATGCGATGCGGGTAATGCATGGTGTCCGATCCCGTCGTGCCGGCACGTCCGTCAGGTCGACCGATCGCCTGGGGGTACCTGCCTGAATGCTTGTCGAGCCGGTTAGTCTACCACATCGCCTCCCGGTTGTGTAGGGGCCACTCGTGAACATTCCTCGATCGGCTCGGAGTGTAAACGCGGGTCACGTACTGAGCTGAGCGAGTTTGGCGGGATCGGGTCGGCAGGCGCCGGTAAGGTAGGCGACGCCGCCGGGCAGGGCCCAAAAAAGCTGGATCGCGCGGATGGTCAGGGCGAGCAGGATGACTTGGCCAAAGACTCCGAACTCGTCCACCAGGAAGACGGCCATGGTCGCTTCCATGGTCCCGAGTCCGCCGGGCGAAATCGGTATGGCGGCGACAATCAATGCGATGGACAAGTAGGCGAAGTAGGCGACCATGTCGGGCTTCATGCCCAAGCCGATGGCGGCCACTCCCCCCGATACGAGCACGAACGCCTGGAGCACGAAGGTCGACAGCAGCGCGGCCAGCGTGATCGACTTGTGCTCTCGCAGCCGAAGGGTGGCCCGACCGATACGCTGCACCTGTGCCGCCAACGGCAACCGGGCCGCGATCTCCTCGAGGCGAAAAAGACTGCGCAGCCGGCGCGAGAACACGATGGCCGCACCAAATGCCAACGCCGACAGCAACACGGCCAGCCACAGCGTGACCGCCCGCGTCTTGTCGTCGAACCGCAGCGCCAATCCGCCGGCCGCGAACAGGGCGAGGCTGAGCAACCCCACCGCGCGATCGAGCAGGACCGCGGTCACCGCTTCGGTCTTCTGGTCCGTGTGTTGGGCGACGTAATACGCCTTGACGACATCGCCGCCGACCGCGCCGGCTGGGACGAAGTTGTTGAAGAAGTTGCCGGTATAACTGAGCTTGAGCGACTCCCAGTAGCTGATCGTGATGTCCTGCGCCTTGAGCATCCAGACGAAGCGAATCGACTGCAAGATGGGGGTGGGCAGGAAGATCAGAAACGCGACGGCGACCATCTTCTTGTCACTGTCGGCCCAGACGCGGGTAAGATTGCTCCATTCGATGCGGTTAAACACCCAAACCAGCGCCACGGCACAGACGCCGAACCGCAGGGCGTGCCAGAGCCATGTTTTAATTCCAGCGGCCATGGTCGTTAACTCGTGTCGGTCGGCATGACATTCAAGTCCGATAATTCACGAAGCGTTTCCACACGCTGCGCCCCAATGTGCGGCTACATCGTTCAGGTGTCGACACGACCGGGGCGACACCTTAACAAAGTCGCACCGTGACCGCGAGGAAGAGGATCAATCAAATTCGTCGTTGCGCATTTGGCACGGTGCGGCAACGCGTTCCCCTTCGGGTCGCCGCGAAACGAGGTTTACGCATGGGCCGGCTCGGTATGGAGGACGCAGGTGGTGGTCCCGAGTGAAACGAGCTTGTGTAACGAGGACTCGGCAATGCGGACCAGCATCTCGACCGTGTTGGTGTCGTAATTACGATCGAGCACTTCGGCCTGCCGATCGATGAAGGCCAGCGCCCGGCCGTCGGCGACGTTGACGCGCAGCTTGGCGTTGAGATCCTGGCACACGAGCAGCTCGCGCACCCGCTCGACCAGACGATCGAGACCCAGGCCGGTGCGGGCCGAGATCGGCAGGGCTTCGACATCACGACCGCCGACGATCCGCACCGTGGTTTCGTCCGCGGCGGCGTCGGTCTTGTTCAGCAGGACGAGCGTCGGCTTGTCGCCGCAGCCCAACGCCTCCAGGACCTGGGTGACCGCGTCGATCTCCTCGACGGCGCGACGTGACGCGGCGTCGGCGACGTGGAGCATTAAATCGGCATGCAACGCTTCTTCGAGCGTCGCCCGGAACGAGGCGACCAGGTGGTGCGGCAGGTCGCGGACGAAGCCGACGGTATCGCTGAGCAACGCCCCCTGCCCGCCACCGAGGTTCCAGCGGCGGGTCTTGGTATCGAGCGTGGCGAACAGCTTGTCCTGGACGAGCACGTTCGCGCCGGTCAACGCGTTCATGAGCGTGCTCTTACCGGCGTTGGTGTAGCCGACGAGCGAGACGGTGAACGCTTCCTTGCGGGCGCGAATTTCGCGCACCTTGCGACGGTCGATGGCGGCGATCTGCTGCTTGAGACGCGCGACGCGCTTCTGCACGATGCGGCGGTCGATCTCGATCTGGCGTTCACCCGGCCCGCGCGTGCCGATGCCGCCGACCGCCCCGGCCGAGGTGCCGCCGCCGGCGCCTGCGATGCGTTCGAGGTGCGTCCACATGCCGCGCAGCCGCGGCGCGGTATATTCGAGCTGCGCGAGTTCGACCTGGAGTCGAGCTTCGTGGGTGCGAGCCCGGGACGCGAAGATGTCGAGGATCAACTCCGAGCGATCGATCACCTTGCGCTCGACCGCACGCTCGACCTCGCG
>Ga0302046_10006054_pt1 | contig 10598 bp, 6 predicted proteins | sample RVTome_11_FD_200261 | JGI IMG/M metagenome (GOLD analysis project Ga0302046, IMG submission 200261) | Soil microbial communities from uranium-contaminated site in the Upper Colorado River Basin, Wyoming, United States - RVT147D111 (version 2) ... | reverse complement strand
CCGGGGGGACGGCGGTGCCCTCGGGAACGGGCGCCGTCGCCCACCAGTAGACGCGTCCCGCGCCGAGGTCGTAGTAGGCCGTGCGGCGTCCGGCGCCGAAGATTTCGCGACAGAGGTCGGGCTCGTCGAGCGCGCGGTCGGCGATGCCGCGAAAGATCGTCTCCCCGGCGTAGCGCAGCGGGTCGTCGCCGCGGACCCAGCGTCGCACGACCGAGCGCAGGCCGTCGGCGCCGACCACGAGATCGCCCGCGATCGGCGCCGGGTCGCCGCGCACCGAGACCAGCGCCTCGCCGCCGCGCTCCGCGACGGCGACGACCTCGGCGTCGGTCCGCACGGCGTCGGCGCGCACGCAGGCGGTGAGCGCCGCGTGCAGCGCGCCCCGGTGCATCACGTAGCCCGGCCGGCCGGCGCGCGCGAAGACCCGGGTGAAGCTCATCTCCGCGAGCTCCTCGCCCCGGCTCGAGCACACCCGGAAGCGCCGGAAGGGCGCGGCCTGGGCGAAGAGCGCCGGGGATACGCCCAGGGTCTCGAGCGCCCGCACGGCGCCCGGCAGGATGCCGAGCCCGGAGCCGACCTCGCCGAGCGCCGGCGCGCGCTCGAGCAGCACGCACGGCAGGCCGAGCCGCTGGAGCGCGGCCGCGAGCGCCATGCCGCCGATGCCCCCGCCGACGACGATCGTGCGCCGCGGCCTCACGGCGGCGGCTCCGCGCGGGCCGGCGGGCGCGGGAGGGCGGACATGGCCGTCGAGTCACCCGAGCGGCCGGGGCAAGTCAATCGCGCCGGCTCGCCGGTGCGGGCTGCCTCGCCTTCACGCCCGCAGCCGCGCGTGCGCCGCCCCGCGCACGGTGGCGACGCCCCGGACACGGGCGCGATCCGCTCCGCCCGCGTCACGGCGAGCCCGTCCGCGCCGCCGCGGCCGCGAGCGCGTCGACCACCTGGCGGACGTTGTAGTCCGTCATCGCCAGGTAGTCGTCGGTTCCCGGGCGCGCGCCCGTCTGGTTCGCCATCCGGAGCACGGCCGCGCCGGTGCTCTCGGCGACGAACGCGGCATGGCGCGGATCGTAGTACGCCGAGGCGAGGACGAGCGGCACGCGTTCGGCCCGCATCATGGTCACGATCTCCCGCAGGTGCTTCGTCGTCGGCGGGATGCCGCTCAGGGGCTCGAGGTGGCCGGCGTTCCGCAAGCCGAAACGGCGCGCGAAGTACGGCCAGATCGCGTGGTCGTCGACGTAGCGCGTGCCGTGGTAGGGGGCGACCGCGGCGAGCCAGCCGCCGAGAAGGTCGGTCTCGCCCTGCGCGGCGAGGAACGCGGCGAGCTCGTTCCGCTCGTGGAGACGGGCGAGCTTCGCGACGTCGCGCCCGTAGCGCGCGGCGAGCTGCGGCCCGACGAGCGCCGCGTGGACCCGGCCCTCGAGGTCGGCGAGACGGGCGTCGAGGGCCGCGGCGGCGCCGGGCCGGAGCACGGCCAACCGGTCGCGGACGACGCGCGCGACCCGGAGCCCGTTCAATGGATCCAGCAGGTAGTGCGGGTTGCCGAGCGGGTGCACGTCGCCCATCGAGCGGTCGACCGGGCCGGCCGGGACATCGAGCGGCGCGATCGCGATCGAGGCGTCGAGATGGCCCGGCTGGCCGGGCTGGACGCCGGCGTTCCGCGACTGCCGGAGGAGGACCGGCAGCCAGCCGACCTCGAGATCGAGCCCGGCGAGGAGCAGAAGCCGGCACACGCTCGTGGCCTTCACGAAGCTCGGGCGCGCCGGGGTGAAGTGCGGGTCCTCGCCCGCCTTGGTGAACACGGTGACGGTGACGTCGTCGCCGCCGACGGCGCGCGCCAGGCTCCCGAGGTCGGGCACGGTGGCGCAGACGGGGACGGGGACGGCCGCGTGCGCCGGGCGGAGCAGGGCGAGGCACGCCAGCACCGCGAGAGTCACGATCGGCGTTCCGAGTGCCGCTCCGCGTGCCGTTCCGAGCGGCGTTCCGAGGAGCCTTCCGAGCAGCCCTTCGAGCATAGAATAGCATCGCATCGTCGTCTCCTCCGGCTCAGTAGGTGTGGGCCATGTGGGCGCCATAGAGGACCTCCATGGCGAACCAGACCGAGTGCGCCTCGTCGTCCTCGAGGAAGCGCGCGCGGTCGTAGTTGTACTGGAGGCGGAAGCGGGTGAACTCGGTCGGCTGCCAGAGGACGAGCGGCGAGAGCCGGTGGCGGTCGTCGCGGAGCGAATCCTGGTTGCGGCCGTCCGGGAGGCTGGTACCGCTGCCGCTCGCGTACTCGTACCGGATCCCGAGCGCCCAGGGATGGCGGATGCCCCAGAGCACCTGGGTGTACAGGCCCCAGTCGCGGAGGATCGCGCCGGCGAGATCCTCGTCGAGGTCGTCCTCGCCGTCGTCGTCGTGATCGTCGTCGTCCTGACGGTCGCGCGCCGTGGTGACGGCGTGGCCGTGCGCGTCCTCGTCGTCGCCGCCCTCGACCGCGGTGCCGGCGGCGAAGCGGTCGGCGCGGTAGTCGCGCTTCATCACCTCGGTCTGCCAGGTGACGAAGGGCCAGCCGCGGAAGCTCGTCGGCGGCTGCCACTTCCAGAGCACGTCGGCCCCGTAGAGATAGGTGCGGCCGTCGTTGCCGGTGTCGTTCGGACCGAAGAGCCCGGAGACGCCGATCTTGCCGGTGAGGCTGTCGCTCGGGTCCCAGGAGTTGACCCAGCGCGCGAGGTAGAGGAGGTCGCCGAGGCCGTCGACGTCGGTCTTCACCTGCGGGCGGCCGCCGACCGGCTCCTCGCCGATGAAGCTTGCGGTGCGCTCGCCCTCGTTCGGGTTCTGCGCGCCGACGTGGATCTCGGAGAACCACGGCAGCGGCGTCAGCCACCCGAGCCGGAAGCCGGGGCCGCGCAGCCCCTCGCCCCCGAAGAGCCGGCCGTTGACGACCGGCTGGTCGATCCAGTTCCACTGGTGGGGGTGCTGCGCGTTGACGACGCCGAACTCCGTGAAGAACGTCCCGGCCTCGAGCTGGAGTCCGAAGGGCAGCGCGGTCGAGGTGAGGAAGGCCTCCTCGAGCTCGACCTCGCCCGGGGTCGCGATGATGAACGCGTCGCCGCGGAAGTACGGGTCGACCGCGCCCGCGAGGCTGAGCTCGGCCTGCTGCAGCGTGAAGCCGCGCCGGCGCGGATCATGAGCCCCCTGCTGCAGGCCCTCGATCTCGGGGTCGGATGCGCTCGAGCCGCCCGCGGCCCAGAGGACGCCCATGCCGATGTCGAGGAGCTTCAGGTTGGCGGGGCCGATCCGGCGCGCGAAGATCGCGCCGTCGCCGGCCACCGCCGGCTCCGCGGGCTCGAGCGCCGCGACCGCGCGGTCGAGGGCGGACGGACCGCCGGTCTCCGGGGGCCCCGCGCTCGCGGCGGCTGGTGCCGCGGCCGGCGGTATCGCGGCGGGCGATGCCGCGGCGGGTTGGGCCGCGGCCGGCGGTGCCGCGGTGGATGGTGCCGTCCCGGCCGGGGTGCGGAGCCGCTCGAGCTCCAGGCGGAGCTCCTCGATCTGCCGCGCGCGCTCGGCGTCGCGGCGCCGGAGCGTCTCGATCTCCTGCTTGAGCTGCTCGATCTCGCCCTGCTCGGCGGCGAGCGCCGGCGCGGCGCTCGCGAGCACGAGCGCGAGCACGACGCCGAGCCATGCCCGCGGGCATCGTTCGGTTCGCATGATGTCTCCCTCCGCCCCGGGGCGCGCGCGGCGCGCCCGGGGGCCGTCGTCGGATCCGTCGTCATGCGCCAGCGGGCGGTCACGGGCGCGCGCACGTGACGCACGGGCACGCGTGGACCGGCTGACGCTCGGATTGGAGAACGACTAGGAGGCGAGCGGAGGGCCGCGGAGCGAGGGGGCGCGCTTGCTGAGGCGCGCCGGCGGCGCCACCCTGGCGACCGCAAGCGCGTCGCGCCTGGCCGCGGGCGCCGCGAGGACGAACGCCGGCTCGGGAATGCTCGAGCGCGAGTGCGCCCGCGCGAGGCAGAGCGGGCAATCGCCGCGCTCGTGGTGGGCGCTGGGCGCGGGCGCCGCCGCGAGCCCCGCGACGAGCGCGCTCGCGGACGCGCGGAGTACGAGCGTCCGGGCGCCGTCCTCGACGCCGTGCAGGTGCGTGAGCACCGGCTGGCCGGCGAGCGCCGCCAGGCCGAGGACGGCCAGGAGACGGAAGGCCATGGTGCGTGGCAGCGCGCGCATCGTCGGTCGATGCTACTACTCCTGCCGCGCGCTACCCGCAAGCCGGCTTCGCGGCGCGGGCCGAAGACCGAAGCCTGGTGGCCGTCAGGGTACGTGAAGGCGTTTGCGCATGCTGCGGGCGCCAGGCGTACCCTTCGAGCGGCTTCGCGCCCCGCGGGGTAGTGGCCGGAGTTGCGAAGCCGGCCAACCCCCCGCGGATCGCGGTTGCCCGGAGCTCCGCGGCTGTGGTACCCGGGCTCTGGGCTCGAGAACGTGGCATCACCTGCTTCCGCTCCTGCACCCGGTCAGGCATCGCCACCGGCTCGGGTCGGACGTCGCACGCGACTGCCGGTGTTGGTTCTGTGCGCGATCGGCGCCGGGGCGCTCTGCGCCGCCGCGCCGGCTGCCGCCCTCACCATCAAGTCGGCGACCGTCACCAGCCACCCGACCAAGGGCGACGGCTTCAAGGTCAAGGGCGAGCTCGGGCCCCTGGACGCGCTCGATCTGGACGCGGCGGCCGGGGTCGTCTTCGAGCTCGACGGCGCGGTCGCGGGCTTCCGCACCGCGGAGCTCAAGCGCTCGCGGACTCGGCTGACGTACAAGGGACCGCGCGCGAGCCCGGGCATCGCGCAGCTCGTCCTCGACTTGAAGCGCCGGCGCTTCGGCGCCAAGGGCACCGGGCTCCTGCTCCCCGGCATCCCCGGGCCGCTCACGCTGCGGCTCGCGGCCGACGGCGCGAGCGCCTGCGCCGTCCTGCCCCTCGAGCGCGCCGGCAAGCCGCCGAAGAAGCCGCCGACGCGACCGAAGACGACGCGCTACCGCCTGCCCCGGAAGCACCCCGGGCTCCCGTGCCTGCTCGACGGGCGCGCAAGCGCGCATCCGCCCGCGGTCGTCGTCGACGCGCCGACGAGCGTGCGCTTCGAGGCCGTGCTCGCGCCGGCGCTCGTACCCGACGGCGGCGCGGTCCGCGTGCGCGCGGTCGACGCGAGCGGCCTTCCCGGCGACCCGCCCGTCTGCACGCTTGCCGACGACGGCGGACCGGCGAGCGGCGATCTGGTGGCGGGCGACGGGCTCCGCGCCTGCGCGGCGATCATCGCCGGCGCCGCGCTCGGCGACCTCGCCTTCGTGCTCGAGGCGACGGCGGGCGGGACGCCCCTCACGTCACCACCGCTGACGCTGCCGGTCGTGCCGCCGCTTACCGACGACGCCGTCGCCGCCGCCTTCGCCGCCCAGGACGCGGCGCGCGCCATCTGGGACGCCGAGGAGGCGGCGCTCGGCGACAGCTTGAACGCACGCCTCGAGGCGATCCGGCAGATCGCCCTCCTCCCCGACGTCGCCGAGGCCGGGCTCAGCCCGAACGGCCTCGACGTCTTCATCCGCTTCACATCGGGCGTCACGGGCGGTCTGATGCTGAGTGCGCGCTTCGGCGACGACGAGCCGCCGGGCGAGGCGCCGGGCGGCGAGCGTGGGGACGGGACGACCGCCGTGGACGCGGGTGCCCCGGCGACGGCGGCGCGCGCGCCCGCGGCCGGCGAGATCGCGGGCGTGCCCGCGACGCCGGCGACGGCGGACGCATCGGGCGCCACCGCGGCGCGCGCAGCGCCGTTCGGAGCCGCGCTTCCGCAGGGCACGGGCGGCGGCTCGGGGGCGTGCCCGCCCGCCGACGAGCGCACGCTCATCGGCAACCGCAAGGCCCTCATCCTGAAGACGTCCTACTTCGGGGCGAGCGACGACTGGCCGACGGCGCAGGCGGCGCTCGCGGGCTCGTGCCTGCCGCTCGACGTGACCGTCCAGGACCTCACACCCTCGGCGATCGTCGGCGCGGCGGCGTACTCGACGCTCTTCCTGTCGACCCACGGCTACCTCGACCGGGACGGGGCCATCGTCATCGTCACCGACCTGACGGCGACGGCCGAGCAGGCCCAGGCGGCGGGTGAGCACCACGAGGCGTTCGGGCAGCACGACCTCTTCGTGATCGGCCTCCCCGCCTCCATCGTGGGCGGCAACCGCAACGTCTGGGTGATGCGCCCCGCCTACCTGCGGCGCATCGCCGGGAGCTTCGACGACGGCCTGGTGCACGCGAGCCACTGCTACGGCGCGCACGGTCCGGCCGAGGCCGCCGCCTTCCGCGCCAAGGGCGCGCGGACGTTCTTCGGGTTCGACGGCCTGGTGAGCTACGGCTTCGCGCGCCTGGTCACCGGCTCGGTGCTTCCCGACCTGGCCGAGCGCCTGCTCGAGACCGGCGACGCCTTCGCACGCGCCGTCAAGATCGACCCCACGCCGGTGATCCGCCCGCCGATCGGCAAGGGGATCGCCCGCGTGCCGCAGGCGGGCGCGACCTTCCACATGTTCGGCGACGCGCACCTGGCCTACGTCGGCGATCCGACGATCATGCCCGAGACGACCACCATCATGAGCGGCGAGTCGGCCGACTTTACCGTCGAGGTCGAGGGCAAGAACGACTGCGAGCTCGTGAACCGCTGGGGCAGCGGCACCAGCGCGGGGCAGATCGCGGACACCGAGGAGACCACCGAGACGACCGCGACCTATCAGGCCGGCGGCGGCACCGGCGAGGACAACGTCAGCGTCCTCGTGCGCGCTCCCGGCGACGACACGCCGTCCTTCGGCGTCGCCTGCGCCTCCGTCGAGGTCACCGGCTGCGGCGACCTCGAGACCGGTCCCGGCGAGGAGTGCGACGGCCCCGACGACGCGGCCTGTCCCGGCCAGTGCCTCCCCGACTGCACCTGCTCCCACGATCCCGAGTGCGGGAACGGCGTGCGCGAGGGGATGGAGATCTGCGACGGTGCCGACGACACCGCCTGCGACCTGAGCAGCCCGACCGGCGTCGGCTACTGCGACGCCGACTGCATGGGCTGCGCGGTGTGCGGCGACGGCATGGTCGACCCCAACGAGGAGTGCGACGTCCTCGACGACTCTCCCTGTCCCGGCGCGTGCAAGTTCGACTGCACGTGCGGCTGCGCGCCCGGTGACCCGGCAGGCTGTCCCGCGAGCCAGTGCTGCGATCCGGACACCAAGGAGTGCTGCACGCCCCGGCGCGTCGACTCCGACCCCGCGTGCTTCGCGACCGCCGCCGGCTGCTGCGGCGAGTCGGAGTTCCCGGGCGGCCTATGCGGTCCGGGCAGCGCCACGAGCTGTCCCGTCACCTGCGCGAGCCAGAGCATCTACTACTGCTACGCCTGCGACAACAAAATCGTCCAGGGCGTCTGCACGCTGAGCGGCTCCTGCAACTGAGCGGTGTCGCTCCGGGTCCGTCAGCCCCGCGCGCGCAGCTCGTCGCGGCCTCGGACCGGTCGCTCGCCACGGCCACGGGCGCTCAGCGGCGTCGCTTCGTCGCCGGCGCCGAGAAGGGCGCCCCGAAAGCGGGCGTGCCACGCCGCGGCCGTCATGACGCCGCCCCGGCCGCGTCGCGGTCGCTCCGCACCGGCTGGACCGCCGCGATGAGGCGCAGATCCGGATGGCGCTCCTCGACCCAGCGGAGCTCGAAGGCGCTCTTGAAGAGCAGAAGCGGCCGGCCCTCGCGGTCGAGCAGGCAGGTCGCGTTGGTGCGGCGCTCGAGATCGGCGACGTCGGTCTCGAGGTCGCCGAGCCATCGCGCCGCCACGAACGGCAGGGGCTCGAGCTCGGCCTCGACGTTGTACTCCGATCGCAGGCGATGGCGCACGACGTCGAACTGCAGGCGCCCGACCGCGCCGAGCACGGGATCGCGCTCGAGCCGGCCGCGGTCGAAGAAGAGCTGCACCGCTCCCTCCTCGGAGAGCTGCTCGAGCCCGCGCTTGAGCTGCTTGCGCCGGAACGGATCGCGCAGGCTCACGCGCACGAAGTGCTCGGGCGAGAAGCGGGGAATGCCCTCGTAGCGTACGGGCGCCCCGTCGTAGAGGGTGTCGCCGATGCGGAGGAAGCCGGGGTCCCAGACCCCGACGATGTCCCCCGGGTAGGCGTCCTCGATCATCGTCCGCTCCCGCGAGCGCAGCCGCATGAGGCGGTTCACGGCGATCGCCTGTCCGGTGCGCGCGTGGCGGAGCTCCATGCCGCGGACGAACCGCCCGGTGCAGACGCGGACGAACGCGATCCGGTCGCGATGCAGGGGGTCCATGTTCGCCTGGATCTTGAAGACGAAGCCCGAGAAGGCGCGCGAGTCGACGGCGACGACGCCGCCTTCCGCCGCGCGCGGGCGCGCCGCCGGGCAGAGATCGACGAAGCGCTCGAGGAAGGGCTCGACGCCGAAGTTGGTGAGCGCGCTCCCGAAGAAGACCGGCGTGAGCTCCCCGGCGAGAAACCGCGCGCGCTCGAAGGGCGCCCCGGCGCCCGCGAGCAGCTCGAGATCGTGGAGGAGCGTCGCGCGGACGTCGTCGGGGAGTGCCGCCGCGCCCTCGCCGCCGAGGCTCGCCACCGTGGCGGGCACCCGGCGGGCGCCGCCGTCGACCCGGTCGAAGAGCAGCAGGTGACCCGCCCAGCGGTCGTAGACCCCCTGGAACCGGTCGCCCGCGCCCACCGGCCAGACCGCGGGGGTCGTCGGGATGCCGAGCACCGCCTCGACCTCGTCGAGCAGCGCGAGCGGATCGCGGCCGGGGCGATCCATCTTGTTGATGAACGTCACGATCGGCAGCCGCCGCAGGCGGCAGACCTCGAAGAGCTTGACCGTCTGGGGCTCCACGCCCTTGGCCGCGTCGAGCAGCATGACCGCGCAGTCGGCGGCGGCGAGCGTCCGGTAGGTATCCTCGCTGAAGTCGTCGTGGCCGGGGGTGTCGAGCAGGTTCAAGCGCAGGCCCCGGAAGTCGAGCTGCAGAACGCTCGTCGACACCGAGATACCGCGCTCGCGCTCGATCGCCATCCAGTCGCTGGTGGCGTGCCGCTCCGCCCGCTTGCGCCGCACCGATCCGGCCAGGCGGATCGCGCCGCCGTAGAGGAGCAGCTTCTCCGTGAGCGTGGTCTTGCCCGCGTCCGGGTGCGAGATGATGGCGAAGGTGCGGCGGCGGGCGGCCTCGGCGGCGATCGTCGCGCGCGTCACCGGCGCTCCGCCCGCGCGCCGGCGGCGGCCGCCCCGAGCGTCACCAGCAGCAGCTCCGCGGGGCGCGGGCCGTCGTTTCGCCAGACGACCGCCTGCGCGGCGTCGTAGAAGACGCTGTCGCGGGGGCCGAGCGCGCAGCGCTCGGCGCCGAGGACCAGCGTCGGCCGGCCCCGGACGCAGAACGCGAGCTCCTTGCCGGCCGGCGGACGAGGGCTCTTCCCCGTTCGGCCGCCCGGCTCGAGCCGCACGAAGACGACGGCCGTCCGCTCGTCGGCGCCGGTGGGGAGGAGCGACTGCGCGGTCGCGCGCGACCACTCGCTGCGCAGCGCCGCGTCACCTTGCCGCCTGACGATCGGCCCGGGCCGGCCGTCGGGCGGGCTCAGGAGCGCGGCGAGGCCGAGGCCGAGCGCGGCCGCGATGCGGTCGAGCGAGACCAGCGACGGCGAGGCCTGCTCCAGCTCCACCTGGGAGAGGAAGCTCGCCGAGAACCCGGTGCGCCCGGCGAGAGCACGGAGCGAGAGCCGCTGCTCGAGGCGAAGCGCGCGCAGTCTCGGCCCGAGGTGTAGCGCATCGCCGGAGGCGGTCGTCCTGTCCAGTGACACTGGACATACGTACGCCATTGTTGGAGGCGGCTCAAGACCGGGCTGGTCCGCCCGACGGCCCTCTACACCACGGGCAAGCGAGCAACGGGCGCAGCCAGGTGCCGCGGGTACCGGTTTTGCGTGCACGAACACGTTCCAAGCGTAAGCCTTGCGTGAGGATTGGCGGGCAGGCTCGCACGATCGCAATTTGCCACTTGTCCGTTCAGCGGGCCGATAACTACACTTCTACGCGATCATCCATGCGAACTGCGTGCACCGTTCGCGCGCCGCCGTCTGAACGTCATGCTCCGAAACGCCCACTCTCGCTGCCTCTCCGGCGTCGCCCTCCTCGCGATCCTCTGGATCGTCGATGGTGGCGCGGCGTGGGCGCAGGCGCCTAGCCAGGATCTCGCCGACTACGTCGTCCTCGGCGTCCACAAGGTTCGCCTGAAGAACGACGCCGCCGTGAGCGGTGGCGACGTCGGCGTGGTCGCCGCCGGCGGCGAGCTGCGCTTCGGCAGGGACGTGCGGCTCGGTGACGACACCAGCGCGGTCGGCGACCGCGTGCACTTCCGCCGGGGCGCGAGCGTCTGTCGACTCTTCGCCAACGCAGTGCACGGTCGGGATTTCGAGGTCCGCTGCTCGGGACCGACGGCATGGTCGCCGCCGTTGCTCGTCCTGCCCGCGCTGCCGGCGTTCGTGCCGGGGACGGGGGACGTCGACATCGAGCGCGGCGCGAGCGCCACGCTCTCACCCGGGCAGTACGGGCGGGTGCAGATCGGGAACGACGCGATCGTGACGCTGCCCGGTGG
>Ga0302046_10006053_pt1 | contig 10598 bp, 10 predicted proteins | sample RVTome_11_FD_200261 | JGI IMG/M metagenome (GOLD analysis project Ga0302046, IMG submission 200261) | Soil microbial communities from uranium-contaminated site in the Upper Colorado River Basin, Wyoming, United States - RVT147D111 (version 2) ... | reverse complement strand
CAACAACCTCAACCGCAAGGATCTCAAGGGCCGCGCCCTGACCGTCAACGAGGCGCGTCCGAAAACCGACCGCCCCAGTGGCGGTGGTGGACGCGGCTTTGGTGGCGGCGGTGGCGGTGGTGGCGGTGGTGGACGCGGCCCCTACGGCGGTGGTGGCGGACGCGGCGGACGCGGTGGCGGTGGCGGCTACGGTGGTGGCGGTGGCGGTGGCGGTGGCGGCGGACGTCGTGACAGCGGTGGCGGCGGGCGCGGCAACTGGTGACAAGTACCGAACGAGCAACCTGAAACAAGGGCCGCGCATGCGGCCCTTTTGTTTTGCAAGACCGCGCCCGCGCGCATCATGGACACGCAACGCGAACCGCAACGGACGTTCTGGCTCATCACGCTGCTTGCCGCGGCGATGCTGATGATGACCATGGGCGCGCGCCAGTCGATGGGCTTGTTCGTCTCGCCGATCAATACCGCCACCGGCCTCGGCTACCCGACCATCAGCCTGGCGCTCGCGATCGCGCAGTTCGTGTGGGGTGCGGTGCAGCCGGTCGCCGGCGCCCTCGCCGATCGTTACGGTCACGGGCGCGTGCTGATCGGCGGGGTGCTGTTGCTCGCGCTCGGCAGCGCGCTGGCGCCAGTGCTTACCAGTTCCTGGGGTCTTATCTTTTCGCTCGGGCTGTTATCGGCCGCCGGTGCCGGCGCGGGGAGCTTCGCGGTGCTGATCGGCACGGTAGCGCAGCGCGTCTCGGCACAGCAGCGCGGCATGGCCTCCGGCATCATCAATGCCGGCGGCTCGTTCGGCCAGTTCGTGTTCGCACCGCTGTTGCAGAAACTGATCTCGCTGTTCGGCTGGATGGGCGCGCTGTGGTCGCTCGCCATCATCACGCTGGCGGCGCTGCCGCTCGGTCGCGCGCTGCGCGACAAGCGCGAGCTCGCCGCCGAAAGGGGATTGCACGTTGAGGCGACGACCGAGGCATTGCACGACGGCGGCCTGCGCGCGGCACTGCGCCGGGCGCTGCGCGATCCGAGTTACCTGCTGCTGCACGCCGGCTTCTTCACCTGCGGCTTTCACATCGCGTTCCTGGTCACGCACCTGCCGGGCGAGGTGCAGCTCTGCGGCCTGCCGACCGAAGTGGCGAGCTGGTCGCTCGCCATCATCGGCCTGGCCAACATCGCCGGCAGCCTGGTCGCCGGCTGGGGCGTGCAGCACTATCGCAGCAAGTACATCCTGTTCTGGATGTACGCTTCACGGGCAGTGCTGATCGCGATTTACCTGCTCGCACCGAAGACCGCGCCGACCTTCTACCTGTTCGCCATCGGTCTCGGCTTCACCTGGCTCGCAACCGTGCCACCCACGGCCGGCGTGGTCGGCAAACTCTTCGGCGCGCGCTATCTCGCGACGCTGTTCGGCCTCACGCTGCTATCGCACCAGACCGGCGCCTTCTTCGGCGCCTGGCTCGGCGGCATCGCGTTCGCGGAACTGGGTAACTACAACTGGATGTGGTACGCCGACATCGTGCTCGCGGCGCTCGCCGCCGTGCTCAACCTGCCGATCCGCGAACCACGCATCGCCGCGGTGTTGAAACCGGCCTAACCGGCCTCGACGCGCGCGATCTCGCTCAGAATATTTTCCCCGTAGGCCTCGAGCTTCTTGGCGCCGATGCCGGAGATGACGCGCAACTGATCCAACGCGCGCGGACGGCGCTCGGCGATCTCGCGCAGCGTGGCGTCGTGGAAGATCACGTAGGCCGGCACGCCGTGGGTCTTGGCCATCTCGGCGCGCCAGTTGCGCAGGCGCTCGTACAGATCGAGCGCGCTGCCCGCGAGGCCGGCCGCGGCCACACTCGGGCGCGCGCCCTTCTCGCGCCTGGCCTTCGGCCGCGCGGACTGGGTGCGCAGCATGACCTGGCGCTCGCCCTTCAGCACCGCCCGGCTCGCTTCCGTCATCACCAGCGTGCCATAGGCGTCGTGGTCGACAGCGAGCAGGTCGAGCGCGATCAGTTGGCGCAGGGTGCTGCGCCACTCCTGGTCCGAGAGATCGGCGCCGACCCCGAACACCGACAGCGTCTCGTGCCCCCACTGTTTGACCTTCTCGGTCAGCTGGCCGCGCAGCACCGCGATCACATGCCCGGCGCCGAAACGCTGGCCGCGCTCCTTCCACAGCCGCGCCACGCACGAGAGTAGTTTTTGCGCCGCGACGGTCCCGTCCCACACCTTGGGCGGCTCGAGGCAGTTGTCGCAGTTGCCGCAGGCACCGGTGTCCTCGCCGAAGTACGCGAGCAAACGCACGCGCCTGCACGCAGTGGTCTCGCACAACCCCAGCATCGCCTCGAGCTTGGCCGCGCACACGCGCTTGTAGGTCTCGGCAGCATCGGAGGCATCGATCATGCGCCGTTGCTGCACCAGGTCTTGCAGGCCGTAGGCGAGCCAGGCGTCGGCCGGCAGACCATCGCGCCCGGCGCGGCCGGTCTCCTGGTAGTAGCCCTCGATGCTCTTCGGCATATCGAGGTGCGCGACGAAGCGCACGTCCGGCTTGTCGATGCCCATGCCGAAGGCGATGGTCGCGACCATGACGATGCCGTCCTCGCGCGCGAAGCGCTCCTGGTTCCGGCGCCGCGCCGGCGCTTCCATGCCGGCGTGATACGGCAGCGCCGCGATGCCTTCGCCCACGAGCATGGCCGCGGTCTCCTCGACCTTGGCGCGCGACAGGCAATAGACGATCCCGGCTTCGCCGGCGTGTTCGGCGCGAATGAACTCGAGCAACTGCTCGCGCGCCTTGACCTTCTCGGCAATGCGATAGCGGATGTTCGGGCGGTCGAAACTCGAAACAAAGACGCGCGCCTCGTCGAGCGCGAGGCGCTTGACGATCTCGGCGCGCGTGGCGACGTCCGCGGTCGCGGTCAGCGCGATGCGCGGCACGGCCGGCCAGCGCTGGTGCAACACCGAGAGCTGCATGTATTCCGGGCGGAAGTCGTGGCCCCACTGCGACACGCAATGGGCCTCGTCGATGGCGAACAGCGCCAGCTCGGCGCGCTCGAGGAAATTCAGGCAGCGTTCGGTCAGCAGCCGCTCGGGCGCGACGTACAGCAGATCGAGCTCGCCGTTGACCAGCGCGCGCTCGATGCGCCCGGCCTCCTGCCAGTCGAGCGTGGAATTGAGAAATGCCGCGCGCACCCCGGCCTCGTGCAGCGCCGCCACCTGATCCTGCATCAGCGAGATCAATGGCGAGACCACCACGCCGACGCCATCGCGCAGCAGCGCCGGGATCTGGTAGCACAGCGATTTGCCGCCGCCCGTGGGCATCAGCACCAGGGCATCGCCGCCGCCGGCGACGTGCGCCACGATCTCGGCCTGCTGGCCGCGAAACGCCGGATAGCCGAAGACCTCGTGCAGGACTTGCAGGGCGCGGGCAGACACGCGTGGGGAGTTCGACGATGGGTTCTTGGTTGAAGTTGGCGGCCATTGTAACCAAATGCCGCCGGACACCAAGGCCGCGGGCGCGGCCTTGGTGTCGGGACTGAATGGGCGAATTACCGCTGTGCCGCCAGCGTGCGCGCTGACGCCGCGCGCGCGGCCGCAGCCTCGCCGGCGAGCACGAACGCCGGATCGAGCGAGCGTATCGGCACGCCGACATCGGCCGGGATGCGTCCGGCGAGCTGCAACAGCAGGTAACGCCCGCAGCAAACGCGCAGGAACGAGGCAAAATTTTCCACCTCGCCGCGCGCCTGCATCAGCTCATCGTGCAATTTGGTGATGAGCTGGTTGACGCTCATGCCGTCGCGCGCGCCGATCTCTTCAAGCACGCGCCAGTACAATGTCTCCAAGCGCACGCTGGTGGCGACACCGTGCAGCCGCAGCGAGCGCGCCCGCGACGACCACAGTTGCGGATCCGCATTGATAAATATCTGGCACATGTGGCCTCCTGCGCCGAGGCTGGGCCTTCCTTTATACCACCGTTGCCCGGCGCGCTTCGGTCGCCGGCTGCTTGGCCAGCAATTGCATGAATTGCGCCAGCCATGCCGGGTGCGCCGGCCACGCCGGCGCGGTAACGAGATTGCTGTCGGTGGTGGCGGCATCGATTTCGATCTCGGCATAGGTGCCACCGGCGAGCTCCACTTCCGTGCGACAGGCCGGATAGGCCGAGCAGCGCCGGCCCTTGAGCACGTTGGCCGCGGCAAGAATCTGCGCGCCGTGGCAGATCGATGCCACCGGTTTCTTCTCGTTGAAGAAGTGGCGCACCACCTCGAGCACGCGCGGATTCAGGCGCAAGTACTCGGGTGCGCGCCCGCCGGGCACCACGAGGGCGTCGTAGTTTTCGGGTTTGATGTCGGCGAAGGTCGCGTTGAGCGTGAAGTTGTGACCGCGCTTCTCGGAGTAGGTCTGCTGGCCCTCGAAGTCGTGGATCGAGGTGGCGATCTGCTCGCCCGCCTTCTTGTCGGGGCACACAGCGTGCACCGTGTTGCCGACCGCGAGCAGCGTCTGGAACGGCACCATGATTTCATAGTCCTCGCCGAAGTCGCCGACGAGCATCAGTATGCGTTTTGCTGTCATGGGATCACCTCGCGTAACAGAATTTGGGGAGTACTGGAGGCAACCATTGTCGCGCCGGCCCCGGCAACGCGGGTGGTAGCCGGTTACTACGGGACAGCGAACCTAGTGCCGGCGGACGTGGATCAGCTCGAACCGGCCGCGCGGGCCGATGAAATACGAGGCGAGCCAGCCGGTGATGCCGACTACGATCGCACCGAACAGCGCCGGCCAGAAACCGGCGATCATGAAGTCGTCGAACATCCACGCCACCAGGCCGAGCATGGCGGCATTGATGACGAGCAGGAACAGGCCGAGCGTGATGATGGTAATGGGCAGCGTCAGCAGGATAAGAAGCGGACGCACGAAAGCGTTGACGACGCCGAGCACCAGCGCCGCGAACAGCAGCGTCCACGGTCCACGCACCGTGATGCCCGGCACCAGTTCCGAGGCGAGCCACAGTCCGAGGGCAACGATCAGCAAGCGCAGTATCAGTCCGGCCATCGCGCCAACCTACTCCGAAATCCGGCGCCGGTCGAGCGCGCACGCCGCCTAGGCGTGTGCGGCCACCGGCGGGCGCGGCTGATACACACTGCGGTAACTGCAATAGAGCGCGCAGGCAACGAGCGGCAGCGCCGACGCGTACAAGACGAGCGCCACAACATACGCGACCAGCAAGGAGAGCGGCGATAGTGCCACCGCCACCAGCATGATCAGCGGCACGATGCCGAGCACCACTGCCAGCGCGGTGGCGTAGTGCAGTCCGGCCTTGAGGCTGCGCACGATTTCCGGCACCAGCGGCTTGTCGCGCAGGAACGTGCGCGGCAGCGCGTACACCAGTGCCGCGGCCAACAGGAAGTACACGGTGAGCGCGATCAGCACCGCCGCCGCTACCGCCAGCATGCCGCGCGCATCCAGCGATGCCCACGACCGGCTCCAGGCGCTGCCGGCAATCAACCAGACGAGCATGTTCGTCAGCAGACTCACGGCCATGCTGGCGAGGCTCACCACCGTTATCGGCAACAGGCGCCGCTCGTGGCGGAACACGGTGAACAATGCGCGCGGCGACTCCCGCAGCGCGGCCCGGCGCAGCACCTTCGGCAGTGGCATGTTGAGTTTGCCGACCCGGTCGATGGCGAGCATGAAGCTCGCGAGGAACGCCGGCGCCGTCAGCGCGATCAGCGGGCCGCCCAGCAGCGGAATCGCCGACAGCGCCACCAGCAGCAGCGCGGCGCACGCGCCCATGCCGCCGAGCAGCCACGGGTTGCGCCGCAACAGGCGCCAACCGCAGGCGAGCCAGCGCCGGCCGAGCGCGGCATGTCGGGTCAGGCGTGACATATAAGCCCAAGCCTAGACGGGAATCCGGCGCGTGCAGACCACGTCCGGATGACTGGTCACGCCGCGACGGCGCGGCGCATAATGTGGCGTCGCTTCGACCGGGATCCGTCGATGATCGATCTGGACGCCATAAGAACAGGCCTGGACCGGCGCGAGTTTTTTCTCGAATACCTCCCCACCGTCGCGCTCGCCGACCGGCGCTGCGTCGGCTGCGAGGCGCTGATCCGCTGGCGCCGCGACGGCCGCGTGGTGCCGCCGCTGCAATTCATTCCGGTGATCGAGAACACCGAGCTCGCCGGGATGGTGACCGACTGGGTGATCGAGGCGATAGCGCACGAGCTCGGCGACTGGCTGCGCCAACACGACGACGTGCACATCAGCCTGAACGTGCCGCCGGCGGTGCTCGGCCAGGGCGGCGTGGCGGCGGCGATCGCCAACTCCAACCTGCTCGACGTGATCGGCCAGCTGGTGGTCGAGGTCGCGGAGCGCACGGTCGCGCGCGACACCAACGTGATCCCGTTCAACGCCGCCGAGCGGCGCGCGCGCATCGCCCTGGACGACACCGCGCTCACCGAAGCGAGTCTGATCACGCTATCGCAGTCACGCATCGACATCGTCAAGATCGACAAGCCCTTCGTCGACCAGCTGCAGCACGAGGAGCCGGCGCCGGCCAAGCTGGCGGCGCTGGCGAAGCTGCGCCGTGACGGCAAGTACATCCTCGTGGCCGAGGGCGTGGAATCGGCGGCCCAGGCCGAACGCCTGCAGCAACTCGGAGTGCACCTGGCGCAGGGCTGGTACTTCTCGCACCCGCTGTCGGCCGAGCACTTCCGCAACTACTTCGACGCCAACCAGTAGTTCGATCTCCCACTGGCGGCGCGCTGGGCCCGACAACACAAAGGCCGCGGGTGCGGCCTTTGTTTTCGAACGTCGTCGCGCGACGATCAGCCGCGGTTCATTTTCTTGGTCTTCTTCTCGGCGCGCTTTTCTTTCAACGTCTTGGTTGCCGGCTTCTTCGCTTCTTTGCGCTTGTCCATTCCTTTACTCATGGTCGGCTCCTCGTGGTTGGGTGAGTGACTGCCGCGCCATCTTCGCGGGAAAGCACGCCCGCGGTCAACGCCGGCGCAAGCGCACCTAGTTGGTAAGACGCCCGAGTTCGCTCGTGCCCGCCTGCTGGTGGCAGCCCACGCAGGCGAAGTTTGAATTGACCATGATCGGATTCTCCGGCCGCACACCGCGCTGCGGCTGGACATTGAAGGCGGCCACGTTTTCCCGCGCCCGCTCGATGCGCTGTTCGAGCACCGTGCGGTAGGGCCAGCGCGGGTAGTCCGGCGACAAGCTGGCGTTGGCGTAGATCTTCTGCGCCAGCTGCCAGTCGCCCGCCTTTACCAGCATGTCGCCCATGTTGAGAAAGAAGCCTTCGAAGTTGTGCGGCGCTATCCAGTTGTTCCAGCACACGCGCTTGACGCCGTCGGTGGTCGCGAGCCGCATGTACTTGGCGAAATCCGGATTCTGGCGATCGACCTTCTCGCCCACGCAGACATCGAGGTTGAGCCACTGGAACTCGAGCGCCTCGCGAAAGCGTTCCGAGGCGGCCGGCAAGCGGCTGGCGCCGTAGCCGGCGGTGAAGTAGTTGAATTCCGGCCACGCCTCGATCGAGTCGAGCAGCGTGTAGTAGCCCTGGCGCATCAGCTTCTCATCCTTGTGCACGCTGCCCTCGGCGACCGTGACGCCGCCGATGAAGCCGAGGACGCGCGGGTCCGGCTTGAGCCGGTACGACTCGGTGAAGTACTTGCGCGCCAGCACCGCGTGATCGACCACGGTTGGCGCATTGCTGCTCGCGCGCGCGCGTTCGGCCAGGCCCCAGCTGTGCACGAAGCCGATATGCGCGGCGGTCGTCGCATCGGATGGGTCGTCCAGGTAGGCCGCGGTCAGCGCCGTCAGCAGTTCGGGAATCCGCTCATAGCGCCCGGCGTGCAGCGTGGCCCAGAAGAACTCATCGGCCTTCGTGGCGGCCTCGGTGCGCACCGTTGACGCCGTTTTCGCCGGTGCGGATTGCACGGCGAAATAGCTGCAGCCGCCAAGCAGGGCGCTGGCGACAAGTACTATCGACAATGTGTGTCTCATGGCTTCCTCCGGATTGAAGCGGTTGGTGGTCGAATCCGGCACGACCATACCGGCCCCGCGCGGCGCGCGATGGGCAATGCGACGAAACGACCTGGAGGAAGACCGAGCTGCGCAGCGCGGGGACGAACCGGGCGCCTCAACTCACCACGGGATCGGCTTGCGATCGCGGAAGAAGCCGCCGCTCGGCCCATCATCCGGCAGCGTCGCGGCCCACATGATCGTGTCGGCGCCCTCAGCGACCGAGCGCGTGGCATCGGCGCCGCCCATCTCGGTGCGGACCCAGCCGGGGCACACGGAGTTCACCTTGATGCCGGTGTCCTGCAGCTCATCGGCGAGGATGCGCGTGACGGCGTTGAGTGCGGTCTTGGAAAGCCGGTAGCCCGGCCACTGGCCGTTCATGTCGGTGAGCGCGCCCATGCCGGAGGAGACGTTGACGATGCGCCCGTAGTCGTGCCGCTGCATCAACGGGATCAGCATCACCGCCGTCATGAAGGCGCCGGCCGCGTTGTTGTCGAAACTCTGGAGCAGGACAGCGCGCGGGGTTTCGAGCGCGCTCGCCGAGCGGCCGCCGCGCTTTTCGGACGACTCGAGGAATTCACCGGCGTTGTTCACCAGCACGTCGAGGCGCCGGTACTGCCGCTCCAGATACGCGACCAGATTCGCGATCGCCGCGTCATCGCGCACGTCCACCACGCGCCAGTCGACTGCGAGGCCCTCGCGGCGCAGGCGTTCGGCCGCGGTTGCGGTTTCCTGCTCGCGCCGGCCGGTGAGCACGACCAGCTGCCCGAGCCGGGCGAGTTGGCGCGCGGTCTCGAAGCCGAGGCCGCGGTTGGCGCCGGTGACGACGGCGATGCGTTGAGGTCCGGACATGCTGACAGCCGCTACGCCGCAAACGCTACTCGAGCTTCTGGCCGCCGCGCTGCGGCACCGCCTCTTCGATGCGCGTGATCGTGACCTGCGCCGAGCCCTGGTTGTTCGACTTGTAGAAGTACGACCAGCGCCACGGCACGCCGAGCACGGCGTCGTTGACGAACAGGAACAACTCGCCGCTGGTGCGGGCGTAGATCGGCTCGAAGGCATAGAGCGGCGTGTCGGTCACGCCGGTACGCGGCAGCTGCAAGTGATAACGGTCGCGCCCGAAGCTGCCGACGCGCGCGATCGGCTCGAACCAGTTCGAACGCCACGAGCGCCGCAACGGCGTAGCCAGCACGAACATCTGTCCGGCCTCGGCACCGGTGAAGCCGGCGGGCGTGGCCGGATGCGTGCCATCGCGCCACGGTTGCTCGATCTTGAACGTGAGCCGATAGGTGCTGCCCTTCACCAACATGACGCCGGTGCCGAAGCACGGGTTCCTGGTCTCGAACTGCCGCGCCACCGTCATCGGCGCCGCCGCCGGGGTCAGCAGCAGCTCTTCGGCGGTGCGCTTGCAGGTGAAGCCGATCGCCTCGCCGATGTCGAACAGCAGGCGATTGCCGGCCAGCACCAGAAGCGCCACCGTCACGAGGAAGAACACGAACGGCACCGCGTGGCGCGCGAGCCAGCGATAAGCGCCGACCAGCCAGCGCGCATTGCGCAGCTGGCGCGCGATCCACGAGAACGGGCCGTAGTCGAGCGGCTTGGTCACCGCGTGCCCGGTCACGTGCGCCCAGGCCTCGCCGGCGAACGTGGTCATGCGTCGCTCCAGGGTCTTGCCCCAGGCGATGCCCGCGATCAGGCCGAGCGAGAGCAGGAAGAACATGCCGATGTTGGCGCGGAACGCTCCGATCCACAGCTCGGTCCAGCCCGGCAGCACGGCGTAGACCGCGACCAGCAGCGGCTCGAGGAAACACCAGTTGCCGGTGCAACCGCTCGCGCCGCTCACCCACGGCATCCACGGGTAGAACACCAGCATCGCGGTGATCGCGAGCGTCACGTAGTACGCAATCTTGCGCCACCACACCAGATCCCAGGCCCACTCGAGCTCGTACACACGCGCCTGCGCCTGCTTGGCGTTCTCATAGGTGTTGGCGATCGGCTTGCCCTGCGGCCCGACGATCTCGTACTCGGCCGGGATCACCAGCGGCAGATAGGTTACCGCCTGCGCGCGAATGCGATCGAGCACGCTGTGATGGATCTTGGGACGGTCGATCCAGACCTTGTTGTACGGATCGTTGCCCAACACGCTCAGCCGGCGCGGCCCGTAACGGTAAAACGCGCCGACGCCGGCGCGCGAGTCAGCCATGTCCGTGTGCGCATTGGCGGCGCGCTCGAACTGCTCGAGCGCGGCCTGGTGGAACACCAGCTTGCTGGCCTGTGCCTGCTGCACCATCCAATTAAGCGAGACGTGCGCGAGCTCGTCCTTGGCGTAACCGCCGCCGACGTTCGAATGCATGCCCATGAACCACACCTGCTGCAAGCGGCCGGCGCGGGTCTTGTCCTGCTGCGCCAGCGCCTCCTCGAAGCGCTCGTTCCACAGCACCGGGTGGAACGTTTGACGTTCGTCGTCGAGCGCGAGCGCGTGACAGGCGCGGCGCACGATCGGTGACAGGTCCTGGTCCGGGAAGCTCAGGCCGAGCAGCCAGTAATCGAGGCCGCGCTTGAGCTCGTCGCTCGGCAGGCCGTAGGCATCGACCGTGTCC
>Ga0302046_10006052_pt1 | contig 10601 bp, 10 predicted proteins | sample RVTome_11_FD_200261 | JGI IMG/M metagenome (GOLD analysis project Ga0302046, IMG submission 200261) | Soil microbial communities from uranium-contaminated site in the Upper Colorado River Basin, Wyoming, United States - RVT147D111 (version 2) ... | reverse complement strand
GCGGACCAGCTCCTCGATCCGGCGCGGGTAGACGATGATCCCGCGGACCTTCTTCATGTCGTCCAGCCGGGCCAGCACCCCGCCCTCGAAGGCGATCAGCGTGCGCCCGCACGGGCAGCGGCGGGCGGCGCGCTGCACGACATCGCGCGTGCGATAGCGCAGCAGCGGCATCGCCTTGCGATAGAGGCTCGTGAAGACCAGCTCGCCCCGCTCCCCCGGCTTCACGGGCCGGTCCTGCTCGTCGAGGACCTCCGGGTAGACGTAGTCCTCGTGCACGTGGGTGAGGCCGGCGCGCGCCTCGCACTCGAAGCCCCAGGCGGCGATCTCGGTGAGCCCCGGCAGGTCGAAGGCCTGCACGCCGAACGCGCCCTCGATCTTCGCCCTGGTAGCGGGGATCGAGGCGCCGGGCTCGCCGGTGTGCCACGTGATGCGGAGCTTCGTGTCCCTGGCGAGGTCGATGCCCTTCCTCGCCGCCGCCTCCGCCAGGAACAGCGCGTAGGACGGCGTGCAGCCGAGCACCGTGATCGGATACGCCAGCAGCGCATCCAGGCGCTGCTCGGTGGAGAGGCCGCCCACCGGGTACACGAGACAGCCGAGGTCCTGGGCGGCGTAGAACCCGCTCCAGTAGCCGATCCAGGGGCCATAGGAGAACGCGGCCATGACCATGTCGGTGCGGCGCACGCCGAAGGCGTGCAGCGAGCGCGCGTACGAGTGATAGAAGCCGTGCCAGTCCTCGGCGGTGTCCAGGAACGCCAGCGGTCGCCCCGTCGTCGCCGAGGTCAGGTGCACGCGCACGACCTCGGCGAGCGGCACCGCGAGCACGCTGCCCCACGGCGGGTGCTCGAGCTGGTCCTGCTTGAGCTCGTCCTTCGTCGTGAACGGCAGCCGGCGCAGATCGTCCAGCGTGCGGATCTTCGCGGGGTCGATCCGGGCCGCCCGCAGCGCCCGGCGGTAGAAGGGGCTGTGCCGCGCGGCGTGCGTCACCTGCTCACGCAGGCGGCGCGCCTGCAGGCGCGTCATGTCCGCGCGCGAGGCGCGCTCGCGCGCGGGCTCGAGATAGCGCGACGCCATGCCGGAGGCTACGCCTGCAGCAGCTCGCTCATGCGGGTGAAGAACTTGTCGGCCATCATCTTGGACACGCCGCCGAGCATGCGCTGGCCGACCGAGGCGATCAGCCCCCCCACCTGCAGATCCGCCGTGTACGCCACCCGCGTGCCACCGCCGGCCTCGGTCAGGGTGATCACGGTCTCGCCGCGGATGAACCCGGGCCCGCCCGAGCCCTCGACGGCCATCTTGTAGGACTCCGGCGGGTTCTTGTCGCTGAGCCGGACCTTGCCCTCGAACGTCCCCTTCACCCCTCCGACACCGACCTTCATCGTGGCCTTGTACTCGTCGGGACCGATGGCCTCGAGCTTCTCGCAGCCAGGGATCGCCTGCTTGAGCTGCTGGGGGTCTTGGAAGGCCTCCCAGACTTTCTGGCGGGGCGCCGGCACCTCGTAGGCTCCTTCGAGCTTCATCGCTGCGTCTCCTTTGTGCACCCGTCGCGGATCACCGCATCGCCAATGACGGTTCACCGCATTGGTAATAGTTGTCCCGAACCCTGTCAAGACGCCGGACGGCGGCATGGCCGTTGCACGATGTGAGGATGTTCGCGCAACCCCACAAGGAGGAGGCTCCGCACATGAACAGGATGCTCACCGGCCTCTGCGCCGTGGCGCTCAGCCTCGGACTGCTGACCGCCTGCACCGAGTCGGGGACCGACCGCGTCGGCGAGCGCCCGGCGGATCGCACCCCGTCGGCGTCGCCGCCGTCCACGACCTCGCCGTCCACACCGCCAGCGACCACCACGCCGCCGAGCGGTACCACGACGACGCCGGGCGGCACCACGACGACGCCGGGCGGCTCGACCTCGAGCCCGAGCGGCACGACCCGATAAGCGCCGACGTGGGCGCGCCGGCGTGGGAATTCCACCCGCCGGCGCGCTCGCGCCGTCTCACGCTGCACCGTAGTGCTCGCAGCCGAACGCCACCGCGGCGATCCTGGCCGCGTCGACGGGGGTGTTGACCACCAGGCGTGCCGCCGCTGTGTCCGTCCCGAGCACCCATCCCAGGCCGAGCGTGCGTCCATCCCGTCCCTCGAGCGCGACCAGCACGCCCGCGGCCAGACCCAGCCCGCGCGCGGCGGGCACCGGCCGCACGGCCACGCGGGCCAGGTCCAGCGTCACCGGGGCCGCCCCGGCCAGGTGCGCCTGCAGCGCGCGCCGGCGCGCCTGGCGTCGCGTGGCCGTCGAGCGGCGCGCCGGCGTCACCGCGGCCAGCCGGATCGTGACCCGCCCCGGCACTCCCGCCGCCGCCCGCAGGACGGGCTCGCACTCACCCGCTCGCTGCAAGACCACCAGCACGTCCGGCGCCACCCGGTCGATCTTCTGCCGCTTGAGCGCGAGGCCGAGCGGCCCCGCCACCAGACCGGAGGTGTCGACGAGCACCCGGTCGCAGCCGAGCTCGAGCGCGTGCCGCACGAGCCGGGCGGTGGCCTCGGCCGTCCCGCGCAGGCAGCGGGAGGGCGACGTCACGCCGAGGAACTCGAGCGCCACGAGATCGGCCTCGTCCAGGCGGTCGATCGGGCGCCGCACGCGGCCGAGCCCCACCGTGGTCGGTGGACCCACGTCGGACTGGCCGAGGTCGGCGTCCACGACGGCGACGGCGTGGCCGGCGCCGGCGAGGGCGCTGGCCAGGCGGGTGACGAGCGTGGTCTTGCCGGCGTCGGTCGCGCCGAGCACCAGCGTGACCCGCGCGGCCGCCGCGGCGTCCAGGGCGGCCGCCCAGGACTGGCTCACTGCAGCGTGGCGAGCGCGGCGGCCATGCGCGCCAGCCCCTCGCTGATCAGCGCGTCGCTCGTCGCGTAGGACAGACGCACGTGGGCGTCGGAGCCGAAGTCGCGCCCGGGCACGACGGCCACCCGCGCCTCCTCGAGCAGGAACGCGGTGACGTCCAGCGAGCTCGCGAGCCGGACGGCGCCGTCGGCCTTCCGCCACGTCCGCCCGAAGAGGCCCGAGACGTTGGCGAAGGCGTAGAACGCGCCCTTCGGCATCACGCAGCGCACGCCGGGCAGCGCGTTGAGCCCGCCGACGACGAGCCGGCGGCGGCGGTCGAACTCGCCGGCCATCTTGGCGACCTCGTCCTGAGGGCCGGTGAGCGCCTCGACAGCCGCCCACTGGGCGATCGACGAGGGGTTGGACGTCACCTGGCTCTGGACGTCCGTCATGGCGCGAATGAGCGCGCGCGGACCGGCCGCGTAGCCGATGCGCCAGCCGGTCATGGCGTAGGCCTTCGAGCAGGTGTTGACCACGATCGTGCGGGCCTTGACCTCGGAGCCGAACGACGCGACGGAGACGTGCCGGCCCTCGAAGGTCAGCGCCTCGTAGCACTCGTCGGAGACCACCCACAGGCCGCGCCGCACGACCAGCCGCGCCACCGCCTCGAGCGTCGCCGGGGAGAAGACGGCACCGGTCGGGTTGTTGGGGCTGTTGAGGACCACGAGCTTCGTGCGCGGCGTGACGGCGGCGGCCAGCGCCGCCGGGTCCAGGTCGAAGCCGGTCGACTCGTGGGTCGCGACGTCGACAGGGACGCCGCCCAGCAGCCGGACCTGCTCCGGGTAGGACACCCAGTACGGGCTCGGCACCAGCACCTCGTCGCCGGGGTTGATGAGGGCCATGACGAGATTGAAGAGCGTGTGCTTGGCGCCGACCGAGACCAGGATGTCGGCCGGCTCGTAGTCGAGCCCGTTGTCGCGCCTGAGCTTGGCGCAGACGGCCGCGCGCAGCTCGGGCACGCCGCCGACCTCGGTGTACTTCGTCTGGCCGCGCTCCATCGACTGCACCGCGGCGTCCTTGATGCGCTGGGGCGTGTCGAAGTCGGGCTCGCCGGCGCCGAAGGAGATGACGTCGATCCCGCGGGCGCGCAGCTCCTTGGCCCTGGCCTGCACGGCGAGCGTCGAGGACGGCGCGAGGGTCTTCAGGCGGTCGGCCAGCACGTCGTGCTCCTTGTCGGACGGGCCCGGGGGCCCGGCTCAGCGGGGTGGGAACTTCTCGGTCAGCCGCTTCTCGACGATCGGCGGCACCATGCCGGCGACCGAGGTGCCGAAGCTGGCCACCTCCTTGATGAGCCGCGAGGAGATGTACGTGTACTTCTCGTGGGGCATCAGGAACACGGTCTCGGTGGTGGGGCGCAGCTTGCGGTTCATGAGCGCCATCTGGAACTCGTACTCGAAGTCGGAGACCGCCCGGATGCCGCGCACGATGCAGTCGGCGCGCTCCCGGGCCACGAGGTCGATGAGCAACCCGTCGAAGGCGGCGATGCGGAAGCTGGTGCCCAGCCCCACGATGCTGGACGTGGCCTCGTCGATCATCTCCAGGCGCTCGCTCACCGAGAACAGCGGTTGCTTGGAGGGATTGGCCACGACCGCCACGATCAGCTCGTCGAAGATCTGCAGGCTCCGCTGGATGACATCCACGTGGCCGTTGTGGATCGGGTCGAACATTCCGGGATAGACGGCGCGCTTGGCCACGAGCTTCCTCCGGGCGGATTTCGGATCCAGGCATCGTAGTCGCCGCGGCTCGTCGAAGTCAAGGCGCTCCCGCAACAGGCGCTCCCGCAAACAGGCGGCCCCGGCGCAGGCCCCGGCGCCGCCGCGGGACGCCGCAGCTTACGGGATGCTCGAGGCCGGGAGCGTCAGGAGGAAGGTCGCGCCGCGACCGCCATGGGGTTCGGCCCAGATCCGTCCGCCGTGGGCCTCGACGAGCGATCGCGCGATGGCAAGCCCCAGGCCGAGGCCGTCCTTCTTCGTCGTGAAGAACGCGTCGAAGAGGTGGGGCAGCCGGTCGGCGGGAATGCCGGGGCCGGTGTCGCTGACCGCCACCTCGACGGCATCGCCGCGGCGGCGAGTCCGGACGACGAGCCGCCGCTCGCCCGGTGCCACCTGATCCATGGCGTCCATGGCGTTCAGGAGCAGGTTCAGGACGACCTGCTGCAGGCACACCCGGTCGGCACCGACGGGAGGGAGCGACGGCATCAGCTCCGTGCCGAGCGTGACCGCGCGCCGCCGGGCATCTCCCTCGATCTGCCGCAGCACGTCGGCGACGACGTCGTTCACGTCGAGGGGGCGCTTCTCCAGCGGCCGCTTCGCCGCGAGCGCCCGCAGCCGATCGATGACGTTGCCGGCGAGGCGACTCTGCTCGCGGATGTCGGTGAGGATCTCGCGGAGCGCCGGCGTGGCGTCGGCGCTCGCCCTGCCGTCCAGCCAGAGCAGGCCGGCCCCGGCGTTCGTGAGGATGGACGTGAGGGGCTGCTTGATCTCGTGGGCGATCGACGCCATCAGCTCGCCGACCAGCACCAGGCGCGAGGCGTGGGCGAGGTCCAGGCGCGCCGCCCGCAGCTCGTCTTCCGCGTGCTTGCGCTCGGTCACGTCGCGGCAAGAATAGAGCACCGTCCCCCCCTTGATCGCGACCTCCTTGAGGTGGATGAGGACGGTGCGGCGCCCGCCCGACTTCGACGTGACCTCCCGCTCGATGTTCCTGATCTCCTTCCGGGCGGCGAGCTCGGCGCGATCGACCAGGTCCGCCCCGAGCAGACTGGTGATCCGCCCCATGGCCTGCACCTCGTCCGGCGCGTAGCCGAAGATGACGTCGGCGTTCGGGCAGATGAACGTGAAGCGGCCGTCGTCGTCGGTGACGAAGACCGCGTCGGAGATGCTCTCGAGGGTGAGGCGATGGAGCGCCTCCGACTCGCGCAGCGCCTGATACGCGCGCGCACGCCCGCCATTCGTCGGTCCGCTCATGGATGACTCCCACGGTACGTGGCAATCGCGAGTCGCCAACGCCCCTCGCGGATGGGCAGCGGCGAACTCCCCTCGTGCTCACGAATGAGGCAGCCCGGCTGGGGCGCCAAGGCTGAGAATGCTGCGCCCCTGGCGGCCCGGAGTCAAGCTAGAGACTCAGCCGGGACTTGCCGTCGCGCGGTAGAACGTCAGCGTCGTCTCGCCGAAGCGCCGCGTCCGGAACGTGGCGAGCGCGCCGATCGTCGCCGCCGGCGCCCGCTTGGTGAAGTGCTGGGCGATGACGAGGCCCTCCGACAGCAGCAGGCCGCCGCCGCCGAGCGATTGCAGGGTGGTCTCGACGAGCGCCGCGTCGTAGGGGGGGTCGAGGAACACGATGTCGAACCGCTCCCCGGCGCGGTAGAGCGCGGTCAGCTCGCGCAGCACGTCACCCCGCCGGACCCGCGTGAGGGCGCCGACGCCGAGCGCCTCCACGTTCGCCCGCAGCGCCGTCACCGCGCGGGCGTCGCGCTCCACGAACGTCGCGTGCGCGGCCCCCCGCGAGAGCGCCTCCAGCCCCACGCCGCCCGCCCCCGCGAAGAGGTCGAGCACCCGCGCGTCGGGCAGTCGGGGCGTCAGCGTGTCCATCAGCGCGATCCGCACCTGATCGGCCGTCGGCCGCGTCGTCTCCCCCCGCGGCGTCACCAGCCGCCGCCCCTTGAATGCCCCCGCGATGATCCTCACGCTCTCTCTCGCAGGAACGCACGACCGCCGGCGAGTCGCAGCGCGCACCGCGGGTGGCAGGCGAGCCATGGCCCCTCGCCCGCAGCCGTGGCACCGGACCGCGACCCGTGTTCGAGGTCGCATCCGGAGTGAGCGGCCTCGGCACGCCACCCCGGCAACGCAAGGCTGGCGGCGAGGACGAGGGGCCGTGGCGAGCCGGCCAGGCCCTGCGGTGCGGGCTGCGCCTCGCCGGCACCTCGCGTGCTCATCCGACCGACGCCAGCGCGAGCTTGCCGCGCCAGCGCGCGAGGAGCGCGTCGCGCAGCCCGCGGTGCTCGGGGGCGCGCAGCTCCGGATCGGCGGCGACGATGCCGAGGGCGTCGCGCCGCGCCTCGTCGAGCAGCGCGGCGTCGCGCAGCAGGTCGGCGACGCGGAACTCCGGCAGCCCGGACTGGCGGGTGCCGAAGAACTCGCCGGGGCCGCGGAGCTGCAGGTCGACCTCCGCGAGGCGGAAGCCGTCGCTCGTCTCGACCATGGCCTGCACGCGCCGCTGGGCGTCCTCGCCGAGCTTGCCGCCGGTGAGGAGGATACAGTACGACTTCCAGGGCCCCCGTCCCACCCGGCCGCGGAGCTGGTGGAGCTGCGAGAGCCCGAAGCGCTCGGCGTGCTCGATCAGCATCACCGAGGCGTTGGCGACATCGATGCCGACCTCGATGACGGTCGTGGAGACGAGGACGTGGATCTCCCCCGCCTTGAACCGCTGCATGATGGCGTCCTTGTCCTCGAACGACAGCCGGCCGTGCAGGAGCCCGACGACGAGGTCGGGAAACACCTCCTTCTGGAGGTGGCGGGCCATGTCGGTGGCGGCCTTGAGATCGATGAGCTCGGATTCCTCGATGAGCGGGTAGACGACGTAGATCTGCCGTCCCGCCGCGACCTGCTCGCGCAGGAACGCGTAGATCTGCGGCCGGCGGCTCTCCGTGCGCGCCGCCGTCACGATCGGCTTGCGGCCGGGCGGCAGCTGGTCCAGCACGCTCACGTCGAGGTCGCCGTACACCGTGAGGGCCAGGGTGCGCGGGATCGGCGTGGCAGTCATCACCAGCACGTCGGGCTGCTCGCCCTTGGCCTTGAGCCGCGCTCGCTGGGCCACGCCGAAGCGATGCTGCTCGTCCACCACCACCAGCCCCAGCCGGCGGAACTCCACGCGCTCCTGCACGAGCGCGTGCGTGCCGATCGCACAGCCGACCTCGCCGGTGGCCAGCGCGGCCCGCCGCGCCCCGCGCTCGCGCGCGCGCAGGGCCGACGTGAGCAGCGTGACCGGCACGCCCAGGGGCTCCAGCAGGCGGGAGAGCGTCATGAAATGCTGCTCGGCCAGGATCTCGGTCGGCGCCATCACCGCCGCCTGGTACCCCGCCTCGACAGCGGTGAGCACGCCCATCGCGGCCACGATGGTCTTGCCGGAGCCGACGTCGCCCTGCAGCAGCCGGTGCATCGGGTGGGGAGCGGCCATGTCGGCGCGGATCTCGGTCCACACGCGCTCCTGGGCGTCGGTCAGCCTCCACGGCAGCGCCGCGCGCAGGCGGCCCACCAGCGCCCCCGGCGGGCTCATGGCGATGCCGCGCGCCCGGGTCGTGCGCGACCGCAGGATCGCCAGGCCGAGCTGGAGCAGCAAGAAATCCTCGTAGGCGAGCCGCCGCCGGGCAGCCACGCGCTCGGCCTCGGCATGGGGAAAGTGCGCGCCGCGCAGCGCCGCGGCGAGCGGCGGGAGCTCCCGGCGCCGGCGGAGCGCCTCGGGCAGCGTCTCGGCGACCTCGCCGGCGTGGGCCTCGACCAGCCGCCACAGCAGCGAGCGGAGCGCGCGCTGGGGCAACCCCTCGGTCGTGGAGTAGACCGGTACCAGCGCCCCGGCATGGATCGGCTCGTCGTCACCCGATTCGACGAGCTCCCAGTCCTGCACCTGCAGCGTGATCTTGTCCTTGAAGCGCGCCCCCTTGCCGTGCAGGATCACGCGCTGCCCGCGCTGCAGCACCCGCGTGAGCCAGCCCCGGCCGAACAGTGTCGCGGTGCCGTAGCCGCCCGCGTCGTGCACCAGCAGCACGAGCGGCGCCCGGCGGCGGCCCGGCGGCGGCGGGCTGATCCCGGCGATCGTGCCCGCACAGGTCGCCACCTGGCCCACCTGCACGCTGCGCAGCGGCGTCAGCCGCGTTCGATCCTCGTGGCGGATCGGCAGGAAGAACAGCGCCTCCTCGACCGTCGTCAAGCCCTTGCGGGCTAGGAGCCGCGCCCGCTCCGGGCCGACCCCCTTGAGGTACTGCAGCTGCGTGGCCAGCCCGGGCGAGGGCGCCGCACGCCCGGTTTGCCTCACCGGGGCCATTGTGCTATACAGGCGCTCTGTCCCGGGTGTCCGCAACCCAGATCCAAGGAGTCGCGATGGCGCAGCGCTGCGATGTGTGCGGGAAGGGTCCCTCGGTCGGCAACACCGTGAGCCACGCTCACAAGCTGACCCGGCGGCGGTGGCTGCCGAACCTCGTCTCGATGCGGGCGCTGGTCAGTGGCCGGCCTGCCCGGGTCCGGGTGTGCACCCGCTGTCTGAAGGCGGGCAAGGTCACGAAGGTCATTTAAGCACGACGCACAAACGGGAGGGGGCAGTGCCCCCTCCCGTTTGGTCACTGGTGGGAGGCCGCCACCCCCCACCGCGCACGACGCGTCCCTTACTTCTTCTTCTTCTTGGCCGCCTTCTTCTTCTTCGCCATCCGGGATCTCACCTCCTCTGTGCTGCCAGGATGACCGCATCACGCCTTCGTTACTTCTTCTTCTTCTTCTTGGCCGCTGCTTTCTTCTTCGCCATGGAGTCGTTCACCTCCCTTCGTCGACGATTGACGATCAGTAGCCCATCGCCTCGCGGCGCAGGTGCTCGGCCTGCTCGACCCCGCGGCGCTCGTAGCGCACGAGGTCGACGTAGAGCTGCGGCAGGCACACGACCTTGAGGCCGGCCTTGTCCAGCAGGCCGTGGAACACCCCGGGGTCGTAGGCCGACAGCAGGTGCAGCGTGCCGTCGGCCTCGCCGGCCGGATGCAGGCCGAGCGCGGCGGCAATCGGGCCCGGATCGCCGTCGATGTAGCAATGGATCGCGCTCAGGCGCGCGTGGGGCGCCACCAGCGACAGCCCCGCGCTCAGCGTGAAGGCGTAGCGCCGGTTGTCGGCCGTGGCCGCCCGGGCGAGGTCGGCCATGAGCCGGCGGGTCACCCGCTCGGGCGCGAAATACGACGTGCTCTCGCTGACGCGGTAGGTGTAGGACTCCGCCCAGGCGCCGAGGAGATCGGCTGGCTTGCCGAGGTGCAGACGCTGGGCCTCGTCGCGCGCCAGCCAGCGCAGGTCCTCCAGGCGCTTCACGACGTTGTGCGAGTGCCCCAGGCTCACGGAGGCGGCCTTGGCGAGCTCTTCCAGCCGCCAGGCCCGGCTCGGCTCGGCCAGCAGGACCCGGACGACGCGAGTCGCGCGTGGCGCGAACAGCGAACGCAGCGGGCGTGTGGAGGGCCGCAGGTTGCGCTTGCCCTCCTTCTCGATCAGCACGTGCTCGAAGGCCAGGTAGCAGTTGCCCGATAGATCGACGTAGCCGAGGTTGTTGTCCTTGAGGATTCGGGCACTCTGGGGGCCGATGTAGACGGACGCAGCCACGGGATACACGTTCGGCGTGCTTTGCCTGATCTCGGACAGCTTGGTCACTGCGGCCCTGATCTGTCGAGGCTGTCCAAGGGAGGCCACGTCGACAACCAAGCTCTGCTCGAGCTCGCCGAGCCGAAATTTGACCAGCATATCGGCCGTTTGTCTGCCGATACGAGCGTCCATGGTCTCATCCCACCCTCGCGCTCGGGGAAACAGCTCCCTGAGACGCTGGGCCACCTGTCGCCGAATCTCTGTAGCTTTGAGCATGTTTCGCTTGCTCCGGCGCTTTCAGCATCCGCTGAAACAGTACGGACTAATGAAAGCCCCTGTCAAGCCTAAACTTGCGGTAAGCGACTAGAAGACCATGGCGGTCGGGCCTGACAGGTTGCCCGAGACGCTAG
>Ga0302046_10006048_pt1 | contig 10605 bp, 8 predicted proteins | sample RVTome_11_FD_200261 | JGI IMG/M metagenome (GOLD analysis project Ga0302046, IMG submission 200261) | Soil microbial communities from uranium-contaminated site in the Upper Colorado River Basin, Wyoming, United States - RVT147D111 (version 2) ... | reverse complement strand
CTTCCCACGTACATGAAGGGTCGTGGCGTGACGGGCGGCGACGCCGCCAAGGTCGGCGCGGCCACCGCGGTCGGCGCCGCGGCCGGCGCCATCATCGGCAAGGACGCGAAGGGAGCCGTGATTGGTGGGGTGGTGGGGGCGGCCGCCGGGGTGGGTATCGCCGCGGCCACGCGGGACGTGGACATCCTGCTCAACGCGGGCTCGCCCGTCCGGCTCGTGCTGACGGCGCCGTTCTCGATTACGGTGCGCGCGTAGCGCGGCTGGTACCCGCCGGGACTCACCAAAACGGCACCGCGGCCCGGGGGGAACCCGGGCCGCGGTCGTCTGTGGGTCCTCGTCACGGCCTCAGTAGCCCGCGGCGTCGCCCCGCATGCGCGGGTCGGCCACGCCAACCCAGCGGGTCCCGACGCGGATGATGGCCGCCACCTCCCCGCTGTAGCTCGGCCGCTCGCGCGGCGCGTGGTCCATCGCCCGGAGTCGCCGCACCGTCCGGCGGTCCAGACCGCCCGATTCGTAGCGGATCGTGTCGGGCAGGTGCTGGTGATGGATCCGCGGGGCCGCCACGGCGCTGTCGAGCCGCATCCGGTGATCAACCACGTTCGAGATGACCTGGGCCACGGTCGTGATGATGGTGGGGCCGCCGGGCGTGCCGAGCACCATCAGGAGCGCGCCGTCGGGGTCGAGCACGACGGTGGGCGTCATGGCCGAGAGCATCCGCTTGCCCGGCGCGATGGCGTTGGCCGCCCCCTGGACCAGGCCGTACTGGTTCGGCTGATCCGGCGCGGCGGCAAAATCGTCCATCTCGTTGTTCAGCAGGAAGCCCGCCCCGGAGACCGTGACGGCGCTCCCGAAGCCGCCGTTGATGGTCGTGGTGACGGCCACCGCGTTGCCCTCCGCGTCCACGATGGAGTAGTGCGTGGTCTCCGTGGGCTCCGCCGGCCCGGGGCCGATCGCTGGCGACGGGGTGGCCTGATCCGCCGCGATGCCGGCGCGGCGCGCGTCCGCATACGTCTGCGACACCAACGCGGCCACGGGCATGTCCACGAACGCGGGGTCGCCGAGATAGTGGTTCCGGTCGGCGAAGGCGCGGCGCATGACCTCGGTCAGCAGGTGCACGTGCGCGGCCGAGCCGAACGCCGGCAGGCTGTCGGTGCCCTCGAGCATGTTGAGCATGAGCGCGAGCGTGATGCCGCCGGAGCTCGAGGGCGCCATCGAGTGGATCGTGTGGCCGCGGTACGTGAACGTGATGGGATCCCGCCAGAAGGGGCGGTACGCGGCGAGGTCGTCGCGCGAGATGAGCCCGCCGCCGCGCTCCATCTCCGCCACGATCGAATCCGCCACCCACCCGGTGTAGAAGACGGCCGGTCCCTCGTCCGCGATGGCGGCGAGCGTCCGCGCCAGGTCGGGCTGCGCCAGCCGGTCCCCCACGACCGGCGCGGTTCCGCCGGGCAGGAACTGTCGTGCCGACGCCGGGAACTGTTCGAGCCGCCGCGCCGCCGCCGCGATGCCGCGCGCGCGCGCGGAATCGAGGATGAATCCCTCGCGGGCGAGCCGCACCGCCGGGCCGACGACGTCCGACCACGCGAGCCGGCCGAACCGCCGGTGGGCTTCCGCCAGGCCCGCCACGCTGCCCGGGACGCCGGACGCCAGATGTCCCGTCATGCTCGTCGGCAGGATGGTGCCGTCGACATCGAGGTACATGTCCCGTGTCGCGCGCCCCGGGGCCGCCTCGCGATAGTCCAGCGTCGCGACCTCGCCGGTGGCGAGCCGGACCACCAGGAATCCGCCGCCGCCAATGTTCCCGGCCGCCGGGTGCACCACGGCGAGCGCAAACCCGACGGCGGCCGCCGCGTCCACGGCGTTGCCGCCGCGCCGGAGCACGTCCACCCCCACCTGGACGGCCAGCGGGCTCGCCGCGACCACCATTGCGCTGTCGCCCGCCGCGACGCGGGGGCAGCAGTCGTACAGGGGCCACGGCTCCGGGGTGGTGGCGCAGGCGGCGAAGACGGCAAGGCTCACGAGGGAGCCGGGGAGCACGGGACGCATGGGTCCTCGTTGACCGGAGTGGGTTTGTCACGGAAATTAGCGGCACGTCCCCATGCCGTCATCCGAGTTCGTGGATCCCCGTCTCACCGAGCGCCGCAACCCGCGCACGGGGGGCATTGACGTGGCGACTCCCCTCCAGATCGTGGACCTCCTCAACGCCGAGGACCAGCTCGTGCCGGCGGCGGTGCAGGCCGCGCGGGAGGACATTGCCGTCGCCATGACGCTCGTGGCCGGGGCGTTCGCGGACGGCGGCCGGCTGCTCTACGTGGGCGCGGGGACCAGCGGCCGGCTCGGGGTGCTGGACGCCTCGGAGTGCCCGCCCACGTTCGGGACGCCGCCGGAGATGGTGGTCGGGATCATCGCGGGTGGCGCGCCCGCGCTCACGCGCAGCCAGGAGGGGGCCGAGGACGACGCGTCGGCCGGGGCCGCGGCCGTGACGGCGGCCAACGTGGGCGACCGCGACGTCGTGGTGGGAATCGCGGCCAGCGGCACCACGCCCTACGTGCGCGGCGCGCTCACCGAGGCCCGCGCGCTCGGCGCGGCGGCGGTCCTGGTGACCTGTGCCCAGCCCCCGGCCGATCTCGTGGCCGTGTGCGACCGGGTGATCGCGGTGCGGGTGGGGCCCGAGGCCATCACGGGCTCCACGCGGCTCAAGGCGGGAAGCGCCACCAAGCTCGTCCTCAACACGCTCACCACGGGCGCCATGGTGCTGGTCGGCAAGACGTACGGCAACCTCATGGTGGACCTCCGGGCCCTCAACACCAAGCTCACCGATCGCAGCGAGCGCATCGTGATGGAGGTGTGCGGGGTGGACCGCCCACGGGCCCGCGCCGCCCTGGCGGCGGCCGGCGGGCGCGTCAAGGCCGCCATCGTGATGGTGCGCCGAGGCGTCGAGGCCGCGGAGGCGGACCGACTCCTGGAGGCCGCGGACGGCGTCCTTCGCCGCGTGATCGGCGACCCGCCAACCGTCGCGTCGTGATGCCGCCCCTCCGGTCCGGCGACCTCGCCATCGGCCTCATGTCCGGCACGTCGCTCGACGGCGTGGACGCCGCCGTCGTGCGGCTCAGCGGCCGCCGGCCCACGGTCTCGCTGGTCGCGTTCGCCACGGTCCCCTACGACGATGCGCTCCGGGCGCGGCTGCTCGGCCTCCTGCGCGCCGGGACGCCCAGGGATCTCGCGCTCCTGCACGTGGCGCTCGGGGCGCGGTTCGCGGATGCCGCGGAGGCCGTGCTGGAGCGCGCGTGCCTCCGCCCCGACGCGCTCGCGTTCGTGGCCTCCCACGGGCAGACCGTGTGGCACGAGCCCGGACGCGCCACGCTCCAGCTTGGCGATCCGGCGGTGATCGCGGAGCGGATGGGCGTGCCCGTCGTGAGCGACTTCCGGAGCCGCGACGTGGCCGCCGGCGGGCAGGGGGCGCCCCTGGTGCCGATGGCCGACGCGCTGCTCTTCTCGGACCGGAACCGGCCCCGGATCCTGCTCAACGTCGGGGGAATGGCCAACGTCACGTGGGTCCCACCGGGCGGAGACCCGGATGCCGTCCGCGGGTTCGATACGGGCCCCGGGGTGGCCGTGATGGATGCGGTGGTGCGGCAGCTGCGCCCGGGAGCCACCCACGACGTGGACGGCGTGCTGGCCGGGCGCGGCCGTTCCGAGGACGCCCTCGTGCGGGCGTTGCTCGACGATCCGTACTTTGCCGGCCCGCCGCCCAAGAGCACCGGCCGCGAGACGTTCGGCGACGCGTTCGCGGCCGGACTCGTGCGGGAGATTCAGGTCCGGCGGCCGGACGCCACCCCGGAGGATTGCGTCGCGACCGCGCTGGCGCTCACCGTGGGGGCCGTGGCCGACCAGATCGGGCGCTGGCTCCCGGCGGATGGCGCCGAGGTGGTCGTGTCCGGGGGTGGGGCGCGCAATCCGGTCCTGGTGGCCCGGCTACGGGAAACGCTCGCGCCGCGCACCGTGCACACGTTCGACGAGCGGTTCTTCGACGGTGACGCCAAGGAAGCCGTGGCGTTCGCGCTGCTGGGCTGGCTCACGCTGCGGGGCCGGCCGGGCAACGTCCCGGGTGCGACGGGCGCGGCCGGCCCGCGCGTGTTGGGGAGGATCACCCCGCCCTAGTTGAGCACCGACACGCCGGTGGCCACCGTCAGCCCCTTCCGAGCGCCGCCGGGCACGAGGGCGCCCGCCACGTCCAGCCGGACCGGCCCGAGCTTGAAGCCGAGCCCGGCGGAGAACCCCACCCCGCCGTCAAAGTCCGTGGCGACGCCGCCGCGGAGCCGAAGGACCGTGATCGGGAGCTCGGCCCCGACGCTCGCGCGGCTCTTGGCGCCCGGGACGATCCCGTCGCTCAGCTCGAACGTCGCGTCTCCCGCCAGCAGGACGGGGCCGGCGGAGAGCTGGGCCCCGAGCCGGAGCCGGGTCGCGAACGGGTCGCGGCCCAGGAGTGAGTCCCGCAGCGCCCGCTGCGTGGCGTCGGTCGAGTCGTATGCACCGTCAAGGTCGCTGATCGTGGAGTCCTGGTAGGAGAGCCCGTCGGCGCTCTGCTCGAGCAGGTACTCCTCCCGGTGATACCGCAGGTTCTCGTCCTTCCAGCTCATGGACGAGACCAGGTTCTCGACCGTCGCCGCCACCCGGATGCCGGACGCGAAGTCGTAGGCGGCGCCAAGGTCCACGCCGAACCCCGAGCCGTTGTTGAAGCTGCTGTCCGGATCGAAGTACAACGCATGGACCCCGGCTCGCGCCTCGAAGTCCGGTACGTTCTGGATGTAGGATCCCAGATCCTCTGCCCGGGCCGCGAAGACGCCCCGCCGGTACCTGGCCGCCAGCCCCACGGCGAGGTGCCCCACGGGCAGCTGAAAGCCCTGCCCCCACGCCACCGAGAGCGTGGCGGCCGACACCGCGGTGCCCCGGGTGCCGGCGGCGAGGTAGCGCTCGCCGGGTGCGCGGCGTCCGGTGTTGCCGAACAGGACCAGCTCGATCGCGTCGTCGCTGAGGTTCATCTCCGCGTCCGCAACCGTTCCGGAAAGCGCCACGCCAAAGTTGCCCACGGTGATCCCCAGGGCCATCACATCGGCCAGCGCCCCGACGCCGAACGTGGAATCGCTGGTCGCCCGCACCTTGTCCATGATGTCGTTCTTGTCCTCGAGCGTCAGGGAGTCGCTCGTGTAGTAGCTCCTCAGCTCGCTCGGAGAGAGCACGTTGCTCCGGGTCGAGAGCCCCGCCTGCACGATGTTGATCGAGAACTTGGGTCGGCCGGGTACGCCCAGCAGGGCCGGGTTCCAGACAATGGCCTCGTAGCCCAGGGCCGAGGCCGTCATGCTCCGGCCCATCGCGACGGCGCGGGCCGTGGACTGGCCGGATTGCGCCGCGAGCGTGGCCGGCAGGATCAGGAGGCCCGTGAGGACCAGCGCGCGGACGTGCATGGCGGGCCTCACTTGGACACCCGGACGGTGCCGATGAAGTTGACGGCCAGCCCGATCTGCGAACCCGGGGGCACCGCGATGCTTCCGCTCGCGGAGGCGACGACGACGTTCGACTGGAAGTAGAGCGTCTCGGCTCCCTGGAAGACGGTGACGTTCACCGGGACGAACGACGTGTCGGCGCCCTGACTGATCGAGATGGTCGTGGTGAGCGATTGCGCCGGATTGAACAGGCTGCCGGGCGAGGTGGCGATGGACAGCTCCACGGTGCCCGTGACGTCGAGCGTGTTGGTGAGAATGACCTCGGCCCGCAACGCCGCGAGATCCTCGCTCTGGAGGATCCGGTCCACGAGCCCGTCCGTATCCTGGCTCACGACGGGTGTCGTGAAGCTGACCGTGTCCACGGGAATGACCCCGCCGGGGACGCCGGACAGGTCCACCGCCGGGAAGTCGAGCGGGAACAGGTAGTCGGCGGTCCAGTCCGGTGGATTGGTGATGTCGCAGGCGCCGACCGCGAGCACGCCAAGGAGCAGGGGCCACGTGGTACGCATACAGGCACTCCCGTCAGGGGGCGGAGGATCTAGTAAGATATGTTGAGCGAGGTCAGCAGGGCGGTGACGTGGGGCACCGGGACCGCGTACACGATGCGCCCGTTGCTGCCGGCCTCGCCCCCCCAGAGGACCCCCAGCAGGGTCCCGGACGCGTCGAAGATGGGGCTGCCGCTGGCCCCCTGGGCGCCGTAGCCGTCAATCTGGAGGTCGTCGGGGAGCGCCTTGGAAATGGTCCCGGCCGTGAGCGTCGTCCGGACCAGGTTCGCCTCGCCCCGGGACCGCATGGGCAGGTCGGTTCCTCCGGGAAACCCGATCGTGGCGATCGGATCGCCCGGTCGGGCGCTCACGCTGTCGGGGAGCGGGATCGTGGGGACGCGGCCCACGATCCCCTGGACCCGGACCGCCGCGAGGTCGGCGTCGGGGCTCGCGCCGAGCACGGTGGCGCGCCAGACCTGCACCGAATTGGCGAACTGGATGGCAAGCCGCTGCGGGCGGCGGGACCCATCCTGGCCGAAGACGACGTGCCGGTTCGTGATCAGCACCCCGTCCGGCGTGACCGCGAAGGCGGTGCCCGTGGTCACGTCGCCGGACGTGAACTCCGTCCAGATCATGGCCACCGCGGGGTTCCGGAGTTCGTGAATCCGCCGGAAGTCCACCTGCGCCGCCGCCTGCTGCAGCGCCAGGGATTGCGTGGCGCTGGTGAGCTGCCGGCGGAGCCGGGCGACCTCACCGGCCTGGCCCGCGGCTTCCGCGCTCACGAGATCGCGCTGGAGCCGCTGCACGTCGTCCTGCGAGCGCCGCAGCGCCGATGCGAGGCCCTCCATCTCGCCCCGGAGCATGGCGATGGACGCCTCGGACGCCGCCACGATGCTGTCAAGCCGGGCCTGGTAGGCGGCCCGCTCCCCCGCGCGTTCGGCCGCCTGCTGGCGCCGATCCCAGGCCACGTAGCCGAGGCCGGCCGCGAGCACGACCACCAGCGCGCCCGTGAGGACGCGAAGCCGTCGGGTCTGCCGTCCGACCTCGAGCCGGATGCGCTGCGTGGTGCTCGAGCGCCGGGCGTCGGCCGGCTGGGCGACGCCCTCGGTGCGCCGCAGGGGCGCCGCCTGCGTTTTCGAGGGGACGGGGGCGGCCGGTCGCGGCTCGGGCTTCCGATCCGGGATGGCGTCCAGCACGAGGCGGACCTCGAGCAGGGGCCCGTCCTTGCCCAGGCGTACCTGATCGGTGTCGTCGAGGCTGGCGTCGCCGCGCACCGGATGTCCGTTGACGAGCGTGCCGTTCCGGCTGCCGGCGTCGCGGACGACCCAGCGTCCGCCCGACCGGGCGAACACCGCGTGCCGCCCCGACACGTCCAGGTCCTGGTCGGGATCGAGCTGGAGGTGACTCTCTGGATGGCGGCCGACGACCACCTGCGCGCCCGAGAAGACGCCGCTGACGCCGGCCCGCCCGCCGCTCAGCACCGTGAGCTGGAGCTTCATGCGAGGCGGTGGGTCAGGTCAGCGCGTAGATCGCCGCGGCCAGACCGAGGGCCGCGAGCGACGTGACGAGGAGCGCCAGGGCGGCGCCCTTGGGCTCCGGCGGCGGGCTGCCCGTGTAGACGGGGACGGGCTCGGTGGTGGATTCCCCGTCGAGCAGGTGGTACGCCTGGTGGCCGACGCGCTCGCCCTCTTTCGGCTCCGCCAGGCCCTCCCCGCTCAGGCGGGCTACGACGACGGTGATGTTGTCCGGGCCTCCTCGCTGATTGGCGAGGTCAATCAGCTCGCCGGAGGCCGCGACGAGGTCCTTGTGCGGCGTTCCGACGATGCCGGCGATCTCGTCCTTCTTCACCTGGCCGGAGAGCCCGTCGGAGCAGACCACGAGCACGTCGCCGCGCCGCACGCCCTGAATCGTCAGGTCCACCTTCACCTTCTGGTCCGGCCCCAGCGCCTGGAGGATGATGTTCTTGCGCTCGCTCTTCTCGGCCTCCTCCTCGGTCAGCTCGCCCGCGTCCACCAGCCGCTGCATCAGCGACTGATCCTTGGTGAGCTGCGTCGCCTCGCCGTTGCGGATCAGGTACGCCCGCGAATCGCCGACCTGCGCGATGTACACGTGATCGCCCAAAACGCCCACGGCCGTGGCCGTCGTGCCCATGCCCTTGTGCTCGGGGCGTTCCCGCGCGGCCGTGTAAATCCGCGTGTTGGTGGCCTCGACCGCTTCCTTGAGATTCGTCGCGAACTGCTCGGGACCGGTGGCGTCGTCCGCGCACCACGTCTTCTCGAGGTGGTCGAACACGGTCTCGATGGCCATCTGACTCGCCACCTCGCCGGACGCCGCGCCGCCCATGCCGTCGGCCACGAGCAGCAGCGTGCCCTTGGGTCCGAGCATGTGCTCCCGCACGCTGGGCTGGAGCGAGGCCTCCCCGGTCGTCAGGTCCGCTACGAGGAACGAGTCCTCGTTGTGGTCCCGGGTACGTCCGAGGTCGGTCTTGCCGAAGACCGTGATCTTGATCTGAGGCTTCTTCGATCCGAAGAGTCCCATCACCGGCACTCGAACGTGGTGGACAGCTGTTCGTACAGGCGACCGCCCGGCGCCAACGCCAACGCACGCCGGATCCGCTCACACGCACGGGGAACGTCACCGCCTCCGAAGTATCCTTGTCCCGCGAACGCCGCCGCGTCCGCGCGGAGCTTCACCGGCACGCGCTCGTCGTCCATGATCTCCTCGAAGCGCGCCAGCAGGGTCGCATCGGCCGGTCCGGCGTCCGGGAGGCGGTCGAACAACGCATCAAGTTCGCCTTGGATGGCCGCACTGTCTACCGGCGGTCGGAGCGTCTCGGTCCCGCCGCCCGGCGTCCCACCGGGTTGGGGCTGCTCACCGCCGCCGTTGCGCCCCTGCGTCGGCCCGCCCGTCTCACCACGGGTTGGCTGGGTGTCCTGCTGCGCCACCGCTGAGGAGTCCCCCGGCAGGACGGCCTCACCGCCCCCGCCGAGCACCTTGAGCGCAGCCACACCCGCGCCGACCAGCACCACGGCGACGCCGGCCAGGGCCAGCACCGGTGCCTTTCTCCTCGGCGCCTCGGGGGGCGGCACCCGGGGACGCGGCGTGGTGGGGGTGGCCGGCGTCGGCGCGCCCACGCGGGTGGGCGTGAGCTGCGCGGTGGCGTCAGCGCCCTGGACGCTGATGATCTGTGTCGCGGCCTCGGCGGGCGCCGCGGTCGCGGCGGCGCCCATCCCCGCCACGGCGCGCGTGACGTCGCGCGCGAATTCGACCGCGGTGGCATACCGCTCCGACGGCATGCGGCCCAGCGCGTGGCGCACCGCCTCCTCCAGCGCCGGCGGAAAGACGACGTCCGGGCGGGCGGCGCCGAGCGGCAGGGGGTCGTCCGTCAGGCGCTTGATCATCATCTCCTGCGCGCTCTCGGCCTGGAACGGGAACGTGCCCGTGGCCATCCGGTAGAACACGAGCGCCAGCGAGTAGGTGTCGCTTCGGCCGTCCAGCTTGTCGCCGGAGAGTTGCTCGGGGCTCATGTACTCCGGCGTGCCCACCACGAGGCCGGTCTTGGTGACCTGCTGCCCCTCCTCGCCGGACATGGCCTTGGCGATCCCGAAATCCACCACTTTCACCAGGTCCCCGCCCGCCCGCCCCCGGGTGAGCATGATGTTGTCGGGCTTGAGATCGCGATGGACGATGCCCAGGTCGTGCGCCGCCTGGAGCGCGTCCGCCGTCTGGGCCAGGATGTCCGCCGCCCGCGGGATCGGGAGCGTGCCTTCCCGATCCAGCACGGCACCCAGGGATCCCCCCTCGATGAACTCCATCGCGAGGTAGATGACCCCGTCCGGCGTCTCGCCGAAGTCGTAGATGGCGCAGACGTTCGGGTGGTTGATGCGGGACGCGTTGGACGCCTCGCGGTTGAACCGCGCGATGGCCTCCGGGTCGTGCGCCATGGAGGATGACATGACCTTGATGGCGCTCTTGCGGCCCATCTTGACGTGCTCGCCGAGGTACACCGCGCCCATCCCGCCCTCGCCGAGCTTCTTCGAGATGTGGTACCGCTCGGCAATCACACTGCCGACGAGATCCCCCTGCTGACTGGAGCGCAGGGCGGAGCCGTCGTTCGGGCAGAACTTCTGTTCGTCCCCGAACTCGGTGCCGCACGTCGGGCAGAGTTTCATGCGTTGTCGAGTTTCAGGATTCGGTCTCCCACGAGAAGGCGCGCGCCGCGGGAGAGCCGCAGCTCGCCCCGCACGGCCACGCCCACGCCATTGCGACTTCCCGCGTCCACCACGACGAAGTCGGCGTCCATGGAACGCACTTCCGCGTGGCGCCCGCTCATGGACAGGTCATAGGGAAAGACCCAATCCCCCTGCTCCCGTCCCAGCACGATGTCCCGACCCGGCGACAGGTGCAGGACGTCCCGGGCGCTGCCGTCCCCCCGGAGCTGGGTCAGGCTGGCAATGTCCGCGCCGGGGGTCGAGCTCCCCAGCCGGCGGGTCTGGTCCTGCTCGGGCGGGTGGGGGCCCGGGTACCCCAGCCGCCGGAACCGGATCACCTGCGAGCCGACCAGAATGAGATCGCCGTCCTGGAGCGTGTACGGTCCCTCGAGGAACACCCACGTC
>Ga0302046_10006047_pt1 | contig 10607 bp, 10 predicted proteins | sample RVTome_11_FD_200261 | JGI IMG/M metagenome (GOLD analysis project Ga0302046, IMG submission 200261) | Soil microbial communities from uranium-contaminated site in the Upper Colorado River Basin, Wyoming, United States - RVT147D111 (version 2) ... | reverse complement strand
TCTCCCGAGAAGTGGATACGGCCCGCCGCGCTCTCGACGGTGACGCCCGCGGCCCCGAGGATGTGGCCGGCCGGAAGGAGGGAGCCGCGGAACGGCCCCGCGCGGAAGGGCTCTCCGAAGTCGACCGGCGCGAGTCGGCCGAGGACCGCGCGGGCGTCCTCCTCGGTGTAGAGGGGCCGGGCCGGATCGTGCCGGCTGAAGCCCTCGCGGTTCGCCAGACGCGCGTCCTCCTCCTGGATGCGCCCGCTGTCGGGGAGCAGGATCCCGAGCAGGTCGGCGGTCGCCGGCGTGCAGTGGATGGGGCCGTCGAAACCGTCCCGCACCAGCACCGGCAGGTAGCCGGAGTGGTCGATGTGGGCGTGGCTCAGGGCCACGGCGGCGATCGAAGCCGGCCCGACCGGCAGCGGTTGCCAGTTGCGCCGGCGGACGACCTTGACCCCCTGGAAGAGACCGCAGTCGACGAGCAGGCGGCGTCCCTCCTCCTCCAGCAGGAACCGGGAGCCGGTGACCGTGCCCGCCGCGCCGAGGAAGGTGAGCTTCATCCCTGGCCGAGCCCTCGCTCGGCAAGGTACCCCGCGAAGTCCTTGAGCCGGGCCGAGTAGCCCCACTCGTTGTCGTACCAGGCCAGGATCTTGACCACCCGGCCGTCGAGGACCATCGTGCTCTCGGCATCGACGATGGAGGAGTGGGGATCGCCGAGGATGTCGCGCGAGACGAGCGCCTCGTCGGTGACCCTGAGGATGCCGGCCAAGGGCGGCCCGGCGGCGGCCTCCTCGAGAGCGCGATGGACCGACTCCACGGTGACCTCGGTCGCCAGGAAGGCGACGATGTCGGTGATCGAGCCGTCCGGCACGGGCGCCCGGATCGCCATGCCGTCCATCCTGCCGGCGAGCTCGGGCAATACCTTCTCCGTCGCCTTGGCCGCGCCGGTGGTGGTGGGCACCAGGGAGACCGCCGCGGCCCGTCCCCGCCGGCGCTTGCGCACCGGGACGTCGGTGAGCGACTGGCTGGAGGTATAGGCGTGGACGGTCGTGATCATCAGGTGCTCGACGCCGAAAGACTCCTGGAGCACCTTGGCCACGGGAGCCAGGCAGTTCGTCGTGCACGAGGCCATGGAAACGACGTGGTGCTCGGTGGGGTCGTAGGCGTCCTGATTGACGCCGAGCACGAACATCCCGTCTGCGTCGTCGGAGGGCGCCGAGATGATTACCTTCCTGGCGCCGCCCGTGAGGTGCCCGGCGGCCTGTTCCCGGCCACGGAAGGCGCCGGTGGCCTCGATCACGATGTCGGCGCCGACCTCGTCCCAGGGGATCTCGGCGGGCTCGCGATGGGCGAAGAACGGGATCTCGTTCTCGTCCACGTGGAGGGTGGTCCCCTGGCGGACGACCTTGCGGTGATACCAGCCGTGGACCGAGTCGTACTTCAGCAGGTAAGCGAGGTCCCCCGGATCCGCCAGGTCGTTGATCCCCACGACGCGGAAGCGGTCGTCGCCGACCAGCTGCTTGAACGTGCAGCGTCCGATCCGACCGAAGCCGTTGATTCCCACACGGATCGAGCCCATGAGGCCTCCTTTCGAGGCGGACAGGTTATCCGAAGCGCGGGTTATCCGAAGCGCGGACGCGCGCGACGTGCCAGTGTGACCGGAGGGAAAGAAGGACAGGTACAAAGTGGCCGTTGGCGACTCGGGCAGCGGCGCGCCGAGGCCGGCCACTTTGTACCTGTCCCTCTTTCCCTCTCTCGCTCGTGCCTCTTGGTCCGTGTTTTGCTATAACAGGGCACCCGGTGGGCGTCGCCCACCTCATCACACGCACGCTCGCGAGACCGATCCACCAGCAGCGACCTGGAGGCGGATGACGCATGATCGAAGCCCAGAACCTGAGCCGGCGGTACGGTGACTTCACCGCGGTCGACCGCATCTCCTTCTCCGTCAACGACGGCGAGATCGTCGGCTTCCTCGGTCCCAACGGCGCCGGCAAGACGACCGCGATCCGCATGGTGACCGGCTTCCTGCCTCCCACCTCCGGGAGAGTCCGGGTCGCCGGCAGGAACCTCTTCGAGGACCCCGTAGCGGCGCGCCGGGAGCTCGGCTACCTGCCGGAGCACGTGGCGCTCTACCCCGAGATGCGCGTCAACGAATACCTCGCCTACCGCGCCCGCCTGGAGGGGATGAGTGCCTCGGTCGCCCGCGAGGCGATCCCCGAGACGCTGGCCGACTGCTTGCTGGAAAGCGTCAGGGAGCAGATCATCGGTACCCTCTCCAAGGGGTACCGTCAGCGCGTGGGATTGGCCACGGCCATCCTCCATCGCCCCAAGGTCCTGGTGTTCGACGAGCCGACCGTCGGTCTCGATCCGAAACAGATCATCGCCATCCGCGAGCTCATCCGTAAGCTCGGCCGGCAGCGCACGCTGCTGCTGTCGACGCACATCCTGCCCGAGGTCGAGCTTCTGTGCGACCGGGTGATGATCATCGACAAGGGGCGGATCATCGCCGAGGGGACCCCACAGAGCCTCCAGGAGCGCTGGAAGGGCGATGCCGAGCTGAGGGTCGAGCTGAAGGGCGCTTCGCCGGAGGCCGGGGAGGCGCTGGCGTCCGTGCCGGGCGTCGTGCGGGTCGACGCCGAGGGCCCGGCGTTCCGCGTACGCTGCGCCCCCGGAGCCGATCCGCGGGAGGAGATCTTCCGCCTGGCGGTCGCCAGGGACTGGGTCGTGCTGGAGCTGGCGGAGCGGCGCACCTCCCTCGAGGACGTGTTCGTGCGCCTGACCACCCGCGACTCCGGCAAGGAAGCCTCCTCGCCCGGCGACGAGAGCGCCGAGGAGGTGCAGGGATGAGCGCGATCTGGGCCACCCTGACGCGTGAGCTGCGGGCCTACTTCCTCTCGCCGCTGGCCTACACCGTCAGCGCCCTGCTGCTGCTCGTCAACGGATTCGTCTTCTGGATCATCGTCGCTTTTCTCAACGACCCACGCAGCGGAGGGAGCGCGACGCCGCTCGACCTCTTCTTCGGCCAGACGTTGTTCTTCTGGCTGGTGCTCCTCTTCATCACGCCGATCATCACCATGCGCCTGATCAGCGAGGAGCGACGCAGCGGCACCATCGAGACGCTGCTGACGGCGCCCATCACCGAGGGCCAGGTGGTCGTCGCGAAGTTCCTGGCGGCGTTCGCGCTCTACGCCTTCCTCTGGGTACCGACCCTGGCCTACGCGGGAATCCTCGCCTATTACAGCGACGTGGACTGGGGGCCGGTGGCCGCGGGCTATCTCGGCATCCTGGGAATCGGGGCCCTGTTCCTGTCGGTCGGGATGCTCGCCACCGCGCTCACCCGCAGCCAGCTCATCGCGGCCCTGCTCACCTTCGCGATGCTGGTCCCCCTGTTCTCGTTCGGGCTGCTCGAGATGCTGATCAACGACGAGACGCTGCGCCAGGTCCTGGGCTATCTCAACCTCTGGCAGCACATGGACGAGCTCGGCAAGGGCGTCGTCGACACCCGGCGTCTCGTCTATTACCTTACCGGGCCGGCCCTCTTTCTCTTCCTCGCGACGCGGGCGCTCGCTGTGCGGCGGTGGAGGTGACCCATGGCTGAGAGCAAGCAAAGGGGTCGACGGACGCTGGTCCAGTCCTCGACGCTCTCCGTGGGGGTCCTGTTGGTGGTCGCCCTCGTCCTGCTGCTGAACTACTTCGGCTGGAAGTACCATCAGCGGCTCGACTGGACGCGGGAGGAGATCTACACCCTCTCGGAGAAGAGTCGCGGCGTCCTCGACCAGCTCGATCGGGACGTGCAGGTGATCGTCTTCATGGGTCCGGAGAGCGAGCTCTTCGGGCGGGTCACCGAGCTGCTGGCGCGCTACGAAGCGGCGTCGCCGCACGTCTCGGTCCGGGTGCTCGACCCGGAGCGCAACCTGGCCGAGGCCCAGGCGCTGGTCGACCAGTACCAGGTCACCGGTCTCGACGTCGTGATCTTCGACGCCGGCGACGAGCAGCGCGTCGTGCAGGGGAGCGACCTGGCCGAGTACGACTACTCGGGCCTGCAGATGGGACAGGCACCGCAGCTCACCGGCTTCAAGGGCGAGCAGCAGTTCACCAGCACCTTCCTCAACCTGCTCGAGAGCCGCAAGCCGAGGATCCTCTTCACCACCGGCCACGGCGAGCACTCCCTGGACGACTTCGATTCCGGCGGACTCTCGGGCGCCGCCGACTATCTGGACCGCGAGAACTTCGACGTCGAGGAGTGGGCAAGCCTGGGCGCCGCCGACGTGCCGCCGGACACCGATCTGGTCGTGATCGTGGGTCCGACGACCGGCTTCGTCGAGCCAGAGGTGGCGATGCTGACCCGCTATCTGTCCTCCGGTGGCCGCTTGCTGGTGGCCGTCGATCCGGTGCTCGACCGCGGCCGGGGCGGGCTCACGGCCCACGGCCTCGACGGTCTACTGGCCGAGTACGGCGTCACCGTGGACGACACGATCGTCGTCGACCCCGCCAACCCCCTGCCGTTCTTCGGCGCCGAGACCATCTTCGTCACGAGCTACGGGAGCCATCCCATCACGGACCCCCTGCGCCGCGGGGAGATCTCGGTGATCCTGCCGCTGGCGAGGTCGATCCGGGCGGGCGACGGCCCGGCCGGATGGGAGGCAGTGGAGCTCCTCACGACGAGCGACGAAGGTTGGGGCGAGACCGATCTCGAGGTGCTGCAGGGCGTGGAGAAGAACGACGAGGACATCCCGGGTCCGGTCTCCCTCGGCGTGGCCGTGGCGAGCGAGGGCCAAGACGGCGCGGAGACGCCAGAGGCGGCGGGCTCCGCCGCCATGGTGAGTGACGAGTCGACCGGCGCCGAGGAGGGCATGGACGATACCGCCGAGGCGGAGGAGGCGGACGACGTGGACGAGGTGGATGACGTCGGGGCCGCCGGGACCCGGCTGGTCGTGCTCGGAGACAGCGACCTGTTCACCAACTCCTACGTCCAGCAGGCGGGGAACTCGATTCTCTTCACCAACATCTTCAACTGGCTCGTAGCCCGGGAGTCGCTGCTCGAGATTCCGGCCAAGGAGCCGCAGCAGGTGCGGTTGAATCTCGGCAGCTCTGAGCTCGCCCGGATCCGCTGGCTCTCGCTGGTGGTGCTCCCCGGGCTCGTTCTGGCGCTCGGCGTCTGGGTCTGGTCGCGGCGGAGGAGGTGAGGCGATGAGGCCGCGTGCCCTCCTGATCCTCTTTCTCGTGGTCGCGGGGCTGGGTGCCTTCGTCTGGTTCTACGAGCGCGAGCTCCCCGGCAGCGACGAGCGAGCCGACCGGTCCAAGCGCCTGCTCCCCGGCCTCGACGTCGACGAGATCAGCGCTCTCGAGCTCACGACCGAGAATGGAACCATCGTGCTCTCCCGCACGCTGCTCCCCGCGGAGCACCAGGAGGGTGGGGATGGCACCGCGCCCGACGGTGCGCAGGGCGAGTGGCGCATCACCTCCCCCCTGGAGGCCAGGGCCGACGAGGCGGCGGTAGCCGCCATGCTGTCGACGCTCGAAACGCTGGAGAGGAAGCGGACGCTCGAGGCGTTGGATGCCGAGGAGGCCGGCCTGGTCGAGCCCAGGGCGCGGCTGGTCGTGCGGACCGACGACGAGGAGACGGTGCTCTCGATCGGCAGCTCGGTGCCTGCCTCGGGGGACGTGCTCGTCGCGCTCGGGGAGGCGGCGCCGTACTTCGTCACCGGCGGTCGCATCGTCGAGCAGATCGACAAGGCTCCCGGCGAGTGGCGCGATCGCGGCCTGTTCCCTTGGTCGCCGGCGGACATCGACCGCCTTCGCATCGAGACGCCGGCGGGAGAGCTCCTGCTCGGCCGGCGCGGCGAGGACTTCTGGGTCGAGGAGCCCTACACCGATCGGGCCGACGCCGGTGCGGTCTCGAGAGTGCTCACCGCGCTCACCGGCCTGCGGGCCGAGAGCTTCCTCGACGAGCCGGTGGCCGAGAGCGGCCTCGACGAGCCGGAGATCCGGCTCGAGGTCGTGCTCGGCGATCGCGAGGAGCCCGTGCGGGTGAACGTCGGCGCCCTCATCGACGCCGAGCCGCCACGACGCTACGCGCGGGTCGGGACGCAGGCGGTGGAGATCGCCGACGACCTGGCAGGAGCGGTGGCCGGCGATCCCGAGCGCTGGCGCAGCCCCGACTGGGCCTCGGTCGAGGTGTTCGAGATCGACCGCGTCGAGCTCGAGCGAGACGACGAGACCCTCGTGCTCGAGCGCGGCGACGGCGAGTGGACGCGCGACGCCGAGCCGATCCCCTTCGGCGTGGCGAGCGACCTGCTCTACGCGGTGACCGGAGCCCAGGCCGAATCGGTGGAGGAGGGGTCTCTGCTCGGAGAAGCCACGATGCGCATCGTCCTGGAGACCGAGGAGCGCGCGCAGACGCTGCACCTGTTCGCTCCCCGCGAGGGTCGTCATCCCGCGACAGTCGATGACCGGTCGGTGGTGCTCTGGCTCGACGAGGAAGCGGTGACCGAGATCGAGGAGCGGTGGATGGCCGTGCGCGAGGCGGAGAGCGACGGGAGCGAGGACGCGGTCGACGATGAGGAGACGACAAATTCTGCGTCGTGAGCGTCGACCAAAACCGAGCGAGCCATGGTAAACTTCTCTCACGTTCGATTCCCAGGCTGCTACGAGCAATTTGCTCGGAGCTCGGGCGGTGATCAAGAGGTACCGCAACGAACCAGGCTAGATCGGGAAGCGAAACGAGCAGCGGAGCCGATGGGGCCCCGGGCAACGTCGAGCTAGACCGATCAGGCAGCCCCACCGGGGCGGGAGGCAAGAGGATCATGGCAAAGAAGAGCGCTAAGAAGAGCACCAAGAAGAAGGCGGCCAAGAAGCCTGCGGCCAAGAAGCCCGCGGCCAGGAAGCCTGCGGCCAAGAAGAGCGCGGCGAAGAAGCCGGTCCGCAGGAAGGCCGCCAAGAAGAAGGCGGTGAAGAAGAAGGCGACCGCCAAGAAGAAGGCCGCCAAGAAGCCTGCGAAGAAGGCCGCCAAGAAGCCTGCGGCGAAGAAGAAGGCGCCTGCCAAGAAGAAGGCCGCCAAGAAGAAGTAGGGACGGCTCAGCTCGAACATGAGCTCTCACGGGCGGTCGGCCTGGTGCCGGCCGCCGTTTTTCATCTCCGCTCTCCGCCTCGCGGCGTGCTGTAGGGTAGCGGCATGAGCCTGCGCAACCGCTCCCTCTGGATCGTTCTCCTGGTGCCCTTGCTAGGTGTCGCCCTGGGCTTCCTTCTGCGCACGGCGGCACTGAGGACGACGCCCTCGGCCGAGATCCCCGAGCAGCGGGGCGGGCTCCCCGAGGCGCCCCTCGATTTCGAGCTCCCGGATCTGGAGGGGACCCTCGTGCGTGCCGAGGACCTGCGCGGGCGCGTGCTGCTGCTCGACCTGTGGGCCACCTGGTGTGGGCCCTGTCGCACGCAGGCGGAGATCCTGGCTCCGCTCGCGGCCGAGTACGCTGAGAGCGTCGTCTTCCTGGGCGTCAACGTCGGCGAGGACGAGCGGACGGTCAGCGAGCATCTGGACGGTGAGCCACTCGCCTACCGGGTCGTCCTCGATCGGGCCGACGCCCTGGGCTCGGTCCTCGAAGTGCACGCCCTGCCGACCGTCGTTCTCGTCGACACCGAGGGCCACGTGCGATTCCTGCGGCAGGGGATCACCGGTGAGCCCCAGCTGCGCCGCGAGCTGGCGAAGCTGGGAGCCACGCCGGCCGCGGCGACCTCTACTTGAGGACGACGAGAACCACTCGGCGGTTGGCGGCGCGCCCTTCCTTGGTGCCGTTGTCGGCAACCGGCGCCGCCTCGCCGTACGAGATCATCGAGATCCGGTGCAGGGCGAACCCGTGGTGCCCGGCGAGGTAGCGCCGCACGGCCTCGGCGCGGGACTCGCCCAGACGGATGTTGTAGGCCTCGTCGCCGGTGGAGTCGGTATGACCCTGGACCTCCACGTAGACGTTCTCATTGCGCGCCTTGATCTCCTCGGCGAAGGCGTCGAGGGCGGCCGCCGCTTCCGGACTGAGCTCGGCCTCGTCGACGGCGAAGCGGACGCGATCGTCCGAAAGGACGGTCTCGTAGAGGAACTTCCCTTCTGCCAGCTTGCCGGCCGCCATGGCGCGCTCGAGGGCGTCCCTGGCGGTTCCCGACACCTCGTCGATCTGGCGTCCGTGCTCGTCGAGACGCTCCTGGGCGTCCTCGACCTGCCCCTCGACCCCGGTGATCCGCTCACCGACGCGACGCTCGGTCTCCCCGGTCTCGGTCTTGACGTACGTCTTCGTAGCGCATCCGATGCTGATGCAGGCCAGGGCGGCCAACGAGATCCATCGACTGTCGACTCTCATCGCGATCCTCCTGCGGTCCTGACGAGGGGCGGTCCCCCGTGATAGCCCTGGCGAAAGGAAACGCTCCGCTTGCGTCCGCCCACCTCGACCAGGATCTCTCGATAGCTTGGGCTTCCGCTCTCCCGCGTCGGGAACCCGAGAACATATTGGTGCCGCAGCTCGTCCAGGACGGCCCGGCAGGCCGCCTGGACGTCGGTGGCTTCGGTGGCGGAATGGTATCCACCGCCGGAGAGGGTGGCAAGCTGGTTCAACACGTCGGCGTATCGGTAGAGCTTCTCGCCGCCAGCGTCGACGGCATGCGGGTCACCGGTGGAGAGGCCGATGACGTAGACCGGCAGCTGAGCGGCCCGCACGCGCTCGCGGGCCGCGCCTGCGTCGAAGGTGCTGGCGTTGTCGACGCCGTCGGTGACCAGCAGCGCGGCACGCTTGACTGCGCCCCTCTCGCCTGCCACCGAGGGGAGCCACGCCACGGCGTCGTGCAGCGCGGTGCGGCCCCAACCCTGCCAGAGGGCGATCGCCTCGCGCAGGACGTCCACGTTGTCCGTGTAAGGCACGTCGACGGTCAGCAGACCGCTGGCGAAGCTCGAGAGGGCGAAGGTGTCTCCCGGCAGGCGGTGCTGGAGGAAGAACTCGACCGCGCGGCGGCTGTAGTCGAGCTTCGGACCCATGCCCATGCTACCGGAGATGTCCTGGGCGAAGAGCAGGCTCACCGGTGCGTCGTGAGCGGACTCGAAGCTGTCCGCAACCACGAGCTGGCCGTCGACGCTGAGGCGGAAGTCGTCCCGTTCGAGGTCACGAACGAAGCCCTGCGGCGAGCGCACGACGATAGGGACGAGCACGTAGCCGACCGAGAGCTCCTCGCGGAACGGGGCATCGACCTGAGCTTCCGGCTCCTGCCCGGCGGAGACGGCCGTCAGCACGAGGGCGCAGGGCGCGAGGAGCGCGCCGATCCGTGGCGAGATCGCCCGCCGCCTCTGCTCTCTCTGGTATAAGGCACCCATGGAGCGCTCTCCGATCAACATCCGCGATCTGTCGGTCAAGTGCGGACAGTGTCAGACGTACCAGACCCTAGTCCATTTCCGGCGCGACGGAGAATGGCATGTCTACACCTACGTTTGCGAAAACGACGTGTGCGATCCCGAGGTGACGAAGACCCTGGTCGAGGTTCCCGTGGAGCTCGACGAGTTCGCCCGACGCGACCCTTCGTGGCATGGCGGCAAGCCCCACGCCGGAGGGCACGAGGAGGGCGTCGGCTAGCGCCCGACGGGCGCTTCGTCCCACCGGTCGAGACCCTCTCCCTATGGTAGTCTGCCGACACCGTTCCGACCGGAACGGCCTCGTCTGACAGACACCGCTCGACCGGAGAGGGACCCATGAGTCGCATCGTCCACATCGTCGGAACCGGCACCATCGGAGAGCCCCTGATCGGGCTGTTCACCGACTTTCGCGACAGGTTCGGGCTCGACGAGGTCACCTTCCACAAGCGCACGCCGCTCGCCTCCGATCGCCCCCGCATCAAGCACCTGATGGACCGCGGGGCGAAGCTGGTCACGGACGAGGAGAGCTTCGCGTCGTTCGAGGGCCTGGGGCACAAGGTCTCCTACGAGTCCCGCGAGGCCCTGGAGCGGGCGACGGTGGTGATCGACTGCACGCCGGCCGGTAACGACAACAGGAAGGACTACCAGAACCTCTCGGGGCCGAGCGGCTTCCTGGCGCAGGGCAGCGAGTTCGGGTTCGGCAAGCCCTACGCTCGCGGCGTCAACGACGCGGCGCTGGACGCCGACGAGGATCGGTTCATCCAGATCGTGTCCTGCAACACCCACAACATCACCACCCTGATCAAGACGCTGTGCGACGACGGCGAGGACGGCTATTGCCTCGATCGCGGCCAGTTCGTTTGCATGCGTCGGGCCAACGACATCACCCAGGCGGGAGGCTTCGTTCCCGCGCCGAGCGTCGGCAGGCACGGCGACGAGGAGTTCGGCACCCATCACGCCCGGGACGCGTACCACCTGTTCGAGACCCTCGATCAGCGCTTCGACCTCTTCTCGTCGGCGGTCAAGCTGAACACCCAGTACATGCACTCGATCTGGTTCCACCTCATGCTCGATCGCGAGACGACCCTGGAGGAGGTGCACGAGCGCCTGCGCGCCAACCACCGCGTGGCCGTCACCGACAAGAACCAGGCGAACCTCATCTTCAGCTTCGGGCGGGACCACGGCTACTACGGCCGCATCCTGTCGCAGACGGTGGTCGTGCTGCCGACCTTGACCGTGC
>Ga0302046_10006046_pt1 | contig 10607 bp, 7 predicted proteins | sample RVTome_11_FD_200261 | JGI IMG/M metagenome (GOLD analysis project Ga0302046, IMG submission 200261) | Soil microbial communities from uranium-contaminated site in the Upper Colorado River Basin, Wyoming, United States - RVT147D111 (version 2) ... | reverse complement strand
GCGCCGGGGGTCGCGGTCGCGCCGCCGTCGTCCTTGGCGATCGTCAGGTCGGGCGCGGCGTCGACCGGCGTCGTGTCGGTCGAGCTGTTGTTGCCCGGCGTCGGGTCGGCGCCGTTGGCGCCGTCGTCGGCGATCGTCGCCGTGTTGCCGATCTCGTCCACCCCCGCCGGCGCCGGGCTGACCAGGGTGACCGCGAAGGTCACCGCCCCGCCGGCGCCGCCGCCGGCGAGCGCGCCGACCGCGAACGTGCAGAGCGAGCCGGCGTTGTTGTCGGGGACGCAGACCCAGCCGGCGGTCGAGGCGCCGGGGTTGAACGTGGTGTGCGCCGGCACGGTGTCGGAGATCGCGACCCCGGTCGCCCCCTGGTTGCCGGCGTTGGCGAAGGTCAGCGTGTAGGCGACCGTGCCGCCGGGCGTGGCGGTCGCGCCGCCGTCCGTCTTCGCGATCATCAGGTCGGGCTGGGCGTCGAGGCCGGTGCAGGTCGGGTCGGCGCCGCCGCCCACCGCCGGGTCGTCGGTCGAAACGTCGGGATCGAAGTTGTCGCCCGCGACCGTCCCCTGGTTGCACACCTCGGTCGCGCCGGCGGCCACCGGGTCGCCGATCGTGACGTCGAACTCGATGGTGATCGCTCCGCCGTCCTCGAGGGCGCCGACCGGCACGCTGACCTGGGCGCGGGCGGCGGGGGCGGCGAGCAGGAAGCCGGCGGCGAGCAGCCCGCCGGCCGCGAGCCGGAGCGGGCGCCGGAGAGCCGAGGTGGCGGTGCGGGCCCCTGTCGGGGCCGCGCCGGGGAGACACCGGTTGCTACGATCATGCATGGATCGCGACCCTCTTCGGCGCTCGGGAAGCCTGCACGCCAGACTGGCGCACCTTCCGTCGGCCTGACGACTTCTGCGGGCCCACCTCATCGCGCGGGTTTCCCCGGCTTCGTGAAACGCTGGACAGTCTACACGCTCCTGGGTGCAGCGCAAGAGGCGGCCGGAGAAATCGAAGCCTTGAAATTTCAGAGGCTTCTGAGATCTCGGGGCGCCCGGCCGGTCCCGTTGCCGTTACGTGATCCGATGAGCCGAGACGTTTCGCCGGCCGCCGCGCGCCCCACCGCCCGTCCCCCCGCGGTGTAGCATCGCGCCAACAGGCCGGCAGCTACGGATCGGCCGCCGCCGGCGGCGCCGGCTCCGCACCGACCCCGAAAGGAGAACCGCTCATGGCCCCGCGCTCGCCGCTCGCCCGCAGACCGATCGCCGCCCTCGCGTTCGCCGCCGCGTTCGTCCTCGCCGCCGCTCCGCTCCTCGCCCACGAGGAGGGCGCGGCCGCCGGCGGGGTCGACCTCGCCGCCACCCTCGGCGCCGACTTCGATCGCACCTCCGGCCGGGTGGTCCAGCTCGCCGAGGCGATCCCGGCCGACAAGTTCGGCTGGCGGCCCGCCGAGGGCGTGCGCTCGGTGAGCGAGGTGGTGATGCACGTCGCGGCCGCCAACTACGCGCTCGCGGCTTCGCTCGGCGTGGCGCCGCCCGCCGGCGCCGACCTCGAGAATCTCGAGAAGGTGACCGACCGCGACCAGGTGCTCTCGACGCTCAAGACCTCGATCGACCACGCGAAGCAGGCGTTCAAGGCCGCCGAGGGCACCGACTTCAACCGGACGGTCAACGCGTTCGGCTTCGAGATGCCGGCCGCGCGCGCCGTGGTGATCCTCGCCGCCCACAGCCACGAGCACCTCGGCCAGCTCATCGCCTACGCGCGCTCCAACGGCGTCACCCCGCCGTGGAGCCAGCCGTCTTCTTGAGGGGGGCTTTTCAAGCCCCCCTCCCCGCAGGAGCGCGGTCCTGCGGGGGCCCCTCCCCCGAGTCCGGGGCCTTCGGCCCCGCACACGCGCCCTCAAGGCGCGCGTAGCGGTGTTGCGACCGTAGGCGGGGCCCCTCGTGGGGCGTCTAGCGGGCGCTCGGGGTCACCGCGAACGGCACGTCCACCCGCGGGGTGGTCAGGAAGCGGTCGAGGTCGCGGACGCGGGCGTCGAGGCAGGCCAGCGCCTCGGGGCCGGCGGGGCAGTTGGCGCCGAAGGAGAGCGTCTCCCCCGGCGGGCAGTGGAGCGGGATCTCGGCCAGGATCGGGGTGCCGTCGCCACCGAGCAGCTCGGCCGCCAGCGCCGCCGCCGCGAGCCGCCCCGCCATCAGCCGGCACTTGTCGCCCGAGAGGTCGGCGAACCACCTCGGCGACGGGTCGCCGGCCTCGAAATGGCAGAAGTAGTCGTAGAACGCGATGCCGGCGGTCTCGCTCATCAGCGACGCCACCTGGCGGCCGAGGATGATGCTCTGGTCCTCGCCGATCGGCAGCGCCAGCGCCGCCGCCGCGAGCACCGGATCGACCGGCCCGCCGCCGCTCTCCGCCGGGCGCAGCACCGCCTCGCTCCACAGCTCGACTCCCTCGGCGAGGATCGCCGGATCGAAGCCGCCGAGCGAGGAGCCGGAGGCCGACGAGGTGCAGAACCCGTCGCAGATCCCGAGCTGGAACGGCCCCGGGTGGTCCTCGTAGCAGCCCGCGCCGGGTACGCCCTGCGGCTTGGGGATCGCGAACGTGCAGGTGTCCTCGAGCTGGAGGTCGCCGTAGTCGCAGAACCCGGCGGTGCAGTCGCCCGAGAAGTAGCAGTTGCAGGCCATGACGATCGGCGGCTCGACCGACGACCACCGCCCGGCGGTGCCGATCTCGAAGCCGTCGGTGAAGACCTGGACCTGGGCCCGGGCGGGGGCGGCGAGGAGCAGCGCCGAGGCGAGCGCGAGCACGGCGGCGAGCAGCGCGAGGCGGGGGGAGCGGATGCGGTCGGCCAGCATGGACTCCTCCTTCCGTGAGAAGCCGCCGCAGGGCACGGCTGGCGGCAGCGGCGACGCCTCGATTCGCAGGAGAGCGATACGCTCCGATGTTAGCACTCACCCGCTGAGCGATCCGAAGTTGACCCACTCGCCCCCCGCCCGCGGCCTCATCCTCCAGCCGTCCTACCGGATCGAGTCGGGCCGGCCGGTGGTGCACCTGTGGGGCAAGCTCGAGTCGGGCGAACCGTTCCTGCTCCGCGACGCGCGCCTCGTCCCCCACTTCTTCGTCGCCGCCGCCGACGCCGCGCGCGCCCGCGCGCTCGGCGCGCGGCAGATCGCCGCCACCCACCGGGTGACCCTCGACGGGGTGCCGGCGGCGCGCGTCGAGGTGCCGGCACCGGCCGACACGCCGCCGCTGCGCGACCGCCTCGCCGACGCCGGCATCCCGTGCTACGAGGCCGACGTCCGCTTCGGCCTGCGCTACCTGATCGACCACCGGGTGCGCGGGGCGGTGGCGATCGGCGGCGAGGGACGCGTAGTACCCGGCCTCGGCCGGGTGTTCGACGATCCGCCCGAGGTCGGCCCGGCCGACCCGGCCGGCGGCTGGGTGCCGGAGCTCGCGGTGCTCTCGTTCGACATCGAGACCGACCCGCGGGCGCAGCGCCTCTTCTCGGTCGCGTTCCACGGCTGCGGCGCCGCCGAGGTCCTGCTCTGGACCCCGCGCGGTCACGGCTGCCCGGCCGGGGCGACGCCGTTCGGCGAGGAGGGCGAGCTGATCGCCGCCTTCTGCCGCCGGGTGCGCGAGCTCGACCCCGACGTGCTCACCGGCTGGAACGTCGAGGACTTCGACCTCGCGGTGCTCGACCGGCTGGCCCGCCGCGCCGGCATCCCTGGCCTCGAGCTGGGGCGCGGCGGCGGCGCCCTGCGGCTGCGCCCGTCCGGCCGCGGCGGCGTGACCGCGAGCATCCCCGGCCGGCTGGTGCTCGACGGTCCCAAGCTCCTGCGCGGCGCGTTCGTGCGCATGGAGAGCTACGGCCTCGACGCGGTCGCGCGCGAGGTGCTCGGCGAGGGCAAGACGGCGGTGGCCGAGGGCGGGGGCGGCGGCGAGGGCGGCGGCCGCGCCGAGGAGATCCTCCGGATGTTCGAGCACGACCGCGCGCGGCTGGTCGAGTACAACCTCAACGACGCGCGGCTGGCGGCGGCGATCCTCGACAAGATGCAGCTCGTCGAGCTGGCGGTCGAGCGGAGTCTCTTGACCGGGCTGCCGCCCGACCGGGTCGCGGGCTCGATCGCCGCGTTCGACCTGCTCTACCTGACCGAGCTGGGGCGGCGCGGGGTGGTCGCGCCGACCGTCCGGCTGGCCGCCGAGCGCGCCGCCGCGGCGGGCGGCGAGCCGACCGGCGGCGGCCACGTCCTCGAGCCCGAGCCGGGCCTTTGGGACCACGTCCTGGTGTTCGACTTCAAGAGCCTCTACCCGAGCCTGATCCGCACCTTCAACATCGACCCGCTCGGCTTTCTCCGCGCGCCGGGCGCCGGCGGCGACCCGATCGTCGCCCCCAACGGCGCCGCGTTCGCCCGCGAGCCGGGCATCCTGCCGCGCCTGCTCGACGAGCTGTTTCCGCGCCGCGAGGCGGCGAAAGCGGCCGGCGACCGGGTCAAGAGCTACGCCATCAAGATCCTGATGAACTCGTTCTACGGCGTTCTCGGCACCCCCGCCTGCCGCTTCTACAACCCGAAGGTCGCGAACGCGATCACCGGCTTCGGGCGCGAGCTGCTGTTGTGGACCAAGGAGCGGATCGAGGAGGGCTACGGCCGGCGCGTCCTCTACGGCGACACCGACAGCCTGTTCGTCGACGCCGGCGCCGCCGACGCCGTCGCCGCGCGCGCCGCCGGCCGCGAGCTGGTCGCCGCCCTCAACCGCGACCTCGGCGCGCACGTCGCCGCGACCTGGCGGGTCGAGTCGCACCTCGAGCTCGAGTTCGAGCGCCTCTACCGGCGCCTCTTCCTCCCCCCGGCGCGCGGCGGCGAGACCGGCGCCCGCAAGCGCTACGCCGGCCTGGTCGAGGAGGAGGACGGCTCGACCCGGGTGGTCCTGACCGGCATGGAGGCGGTCCGCCGCGACTGGACCGAGCTGGCGCGCCGGGTCCAGCGCGAGCTGTACGAGCGGCTGTTCCACGGCCGGCCGGTCGAGGAGTACCTGCAGGGCGTGGTCGCCGACCTGCGCGCGGGCCGCGTCGACCCCCACGACCTCGTCTACCGCAAGGGCCTGCGCAAGCCGCCGGCCGAGTACACCGCCACCACCCCGCCCCACGTTGCCGCCGCGCGCAAGCTCCCCGGCCGCCCGCCGCGCGTCGTCGCCTACCTGGTCACCACCGCCGGCCCCGAGCCCGTCCGCCCCAGCGCCGGCGTCGCGCCCACCCACCCGCCCGACGTCGAGCACTACGTCGACAAACAGATCCGCCCGGTCGCCGAGCCGGTGCTCGACCTGCTCGGCCTCGAGTTCGCGCGGGTGATCGGGGACGACCGGCAGATGGAGCTGTTCTGAGCCGTTCGCCTCGGTAAGGCCGCTCCGCTCAGTCGTCTGCAAGGGCTTCCAGAGGCACACCGCGACCGGCGCGCAGACTCGCCCGTGCCCGCTCGATGCGGCAGAGGAACCGGGGGTCGTTCTTGAGCTGGTGGTCGAACCAGTCGTCCTCGTCGGCAAAGCCGGCCTTCGCGCCCATCGTGGTCAGAGCATAGCCAGTTCGTACGTCCGCGCCAAGAGAGTCTCCGTCGGGTAGGCTCGCTCCGTGGGCGTGCGGATCCACTTCCTCGGCTGCGGCGACGCGTTCGCCAGCGGCGGGCGGTTCCAGACCACGTTCCTGGTCGAGGCCGCTGTCGAGGAGGATCGGACCGAGCGGTTCCTGGTCGATTGCGGGGCGACCGCGCTGGTGGCGATGACGCGGGCGGGAGTGGCGACCGGTGACGTCTCGGCCGTGCTCGTCACCCACCTGCACGGCGACCACTTCGGCGGTCTGCCGTTCCTGCTCCTCGAGGCCGAGCACGTCGCCAAGCGGCGCGCGCCGCTGACCGTCGCCGGCCCGTCCGGGCTCGCCGGGCGGCTGGCGGTGGTGCGCGAGGCGTTCTATCCCGGCGGCGGGGAGCTGCCGTTCCCGCTCGAGGTGGTCGAGCTGCAGGAGGGAGTGCCCTCGGCGGTCGGCGGCGCCCGGGCGACCCCCTTCCCCGCCATCCACGCGAGCGGCGCCCCCGCCTTCATGCTGCGCATCGAGGTCGCCGGCCGCACGCTCGCGTTCACCGGCGACACCGGCTGGACCAGCGCGCTCTTCGACCTCGCCGACGGCGCCGATCTCCTGGTCGCCGAGTGCTCGACATTCGACCGCCCGCTGGCCAACCACCTCGACTACCGGACGCTCGCCGCGCGCCGCGGCGAGCTCTCCTGCCGGCGGCTGATCCTCACCCACCTCGGCGCCGACGTCCTGGCGCGCGAGGAGGCCGGCGAGCTGGAGCTCGAGACCGCCCGCGACGGCCTGATCGTCGAGGTCTGAGCCGCCCACCCGACGGCGAGCCGCGAGCCCACCGGGCGAGCCGATGGGCGCGCCGCAGGGCGCACGAGGAAGCGCCGCGGGAGGCCCGAACGCCCGCCCGGGAGTAGACTTCAAGGTAGAGACTCCGCGCTTGCTTGAAAGCGCGGGGCAGCCGGCCGCCCGCGGCCGGCCGGGAGCCGCGAGTGGAAGCCGACCTCGACACCCGTCGCCGCGCCCTGCGCCGAGCGTACGCGGAGCAGATGCCGCCGCGGGTGGCGCGCATCGCACGCGCCTGGCAGGGTGCGCGCCTGTCCGCGAACGGCGCCGCGCTCGGCGACCTCGAGGCCGAGGTCCGCAGCCTCGCCGGCTCGAGCGCCGCGCTCGGCTTCGACGCGGTCGCCGAGGCCGCCCGCAACCTCCAGCTCTATATCTTGGCTGCGCCCCTCCGAGGCGACGAGGCTGCGCCCCGCGACGGCGACGGCTTCCGCTCGCGCGTCGACGGCCTGGTCGAGGCCCTCGAGCGCGCGGGCGAGGAGTCGGCGTCCGGTCCCCGGAGCGACTTGCAGGGGCTGTCGCCGGGCGAGCGGCCGCCGGGTCCGGCGCGGGTCGAGCGCGTGCTCTACATGTTGAGCGCCGACGGCGCCCTGGCGCGCGACCTCGGGCTCGAGCTCGGCTACTTCGGCTACGCGGTGTGCCGCTTCGAGACGCTCGAGGAGCTGCTCGACGGGCTGGCTCAGACCACGCCGACCGCGGTGCTGCTCGACGCCACCGAGTTCGAGCGCGCGCTCGCCGACGCGCGGCGGATCGACGCCCGGCGCGCCGAGACCGGCTGCGGGGTGGCGCTGTTCTTCCTCTCCCCGCGGGGCGACCTCGAGGCCCGGCTGGCGGCGGTGCGCGCCGGCGGCGACGCGTTCCTGCCGATCCCGGTCGAGACCCGGCGGCTGGTCGAGCGGCTCGATCTGGTCTCGCCGCGGACGCGGACCGACCCCTACAGCGTGCTGATCGTCGAGCAGAGCTACGCGCAGGCGCTCGACCTGGCGCTGACGCTGCAGCGGGGCGGGATCGCGACCCACCTGGTCGAGGACCCCGGCGGGGTCTGGGCGGCGCTGGTCGAGTTCGCGCCCGACCTGCTGCTGATCGGCGCCGCCGGCGACGGCGCCGCCGCCCTCGAGCTGGCGGCGGTCGTCCGCCAGCAGGACGCCTACGCCGAGCTGCCGCTGCTCCTCGTCGCCGGCGATCCGCGGCCGGCGGTGCGCGTCGAGGCGCTGCGGCTGGCCGCCGACGAGGTGCTGGCGCGGCCGGTCGCCGAGGCGCACCTGCTGTCGACGGTCACCGGCCACGCCCACCGCGCGCGGGTGCGCCAGCGCTTCGCCTCGACCGACGGACTGACCGGGCTTCTGACCCACTCGGCGTTCATCGCCCGGCTCGGGCGCGAGGTCGAGCGCGCGCGGCGCACCGGCGGCCGGCTGACCTACGCCGTGCTCGACGTCGACCACCTGCACTCGATCAACCAGACCTTCGGCCACCTCGCCGGCAACTCGGTGCTGCGCGCGCTCGGCCGGCTGCTCGCGCGCCGGCTGCGCCACGCCGACCTGGTCAGCCGCTGGGGCGGCGACGAGTTCGTGGTCGCGCTCCCCGACACCCCGGGCGAGGCCGGCCTCTCGGTGCTCGAGCAGGTGCGGGCGATGTTCGCCGGCATCGCCCACCGCTCGGCGGAGGGGGAGTTCCGGGCCGGCTTCAGCGGCGGCCTGACCACGCTGTCGCACGCCGGCGCCGCCGCCAGCCTCCACCAGGCCGCCCGCACGGCGCTGCGCAGCGCCCGCGCGGCCGGCCGCAATCGCCTCGAGCTGGCCTCGGGCTGACTCCGCCGCCGCTCGTTCGTGGGCGCGGGTCCGTCGCCACCGGCCTCTCCGGTTCCGCTGCCTACTCGCCGCCGTCGCCGAACAGGCGCCGGAAGACCTCGTCCTCGTCGCGGCCGCGGGTGCCGTCGAGATCCTCGAAGTGGGCGGCGTGGAGCAGGACGACCGGCAGCGGCTCGTCGATCCGCCGCCGGGGCGCCGCCACCGGGTCGCCGACGATCAGGTTCGGCCGCTCCCAGCCGAGCGCCTCGACCAGCGCCTCGAGGCCGATCCGGCCGGGGCACTCGGCGTCGACCACCTCGCCGTCGACGAGATCGACCCGGGCCTCGCGCCCGAGCGAGCGGGCGGTCACCCGGCAGCTCCGGCCCTCGGTGCTCAGGAGCTGGAGGACGCCGGCCAGCGACAGGCCGTCGAGGCTGGCGCGCGCGGAGTCGGCGGCGCACAGCTCGCGCACCACCGCGGCCAGCCGCTCGCCGGACACCGGCTTGTCGAGGAAGCGAAACGCCCCGCCGGCGGTCAACGCCTGACCGAGCCGCCCCCACGAGCGGTCCTCGATCACCACCACCCCGAGGCCGGGATGGCGCTCGAGCGCGTAGTCGAGCAGCTCGAAGCCGTCCATCACCGGCATCACCAGCGCGGTCACCAGCACGTCGACCCCGCCGGCGCGCAGCCGCTCGACCGCCTCGGCGCCCTGGCACGCGGTCACCACCTGCAGCTCGGGCGCGAGCGTCGCGAGATCGGCGCCCACCTCGGTGCGCGCGGCGAGGTCGCCGTCGACCAGGAGCACCGTCTTCATCCCGCCAAGGCTACACGTTTTCGCCTGCGCGCATGCTCGCGGCGCTGCCGGGTGGGCTCCTCTTCGCCCCGCCGGCGGCCGGCTCCGAGGCGCGACCGCGGGCCCCCGGAAGATGCCACGGCGGACGCGGCCCGCCTCCGGAAGCGATCGCTCGCGGGCGGATAGAGTGGCGACCGATGGCCCCCTCCACGCGCTGGCTCGCGGTCCCCGGCGGCGCGCCCGGGAGCCCGGCCCTGGCCGGCGGCGCCGGCGCCTGCTCGTACGCCGAGCTGGAGCGGGCGGCCGGCGGCGCGGCCGCGGCGCTCCTGGCGGCCGCCGGCGCCCGCCCACGCGCCGAACCGGAGCCGGCGGCCGGTGCCGGGCCTCGGCTCCCCGTCGCCGACGCCGTCGAAGCGGCCGCCGATCTCGCCGGCGCGCGGGTGGCGCTGCTCGCGCCGCCGGGCGGCGGGTTCGCGGCGGCGCTGCTCGGGATCTGGCGCGCCGGCGGGGTCGCGGTGCCGCTGGCGGCGATGCACCCGCCGGGCGAGCACTCCTGGGCGCTCGACGATTCCGGTGCCGCGCTCGTCTTCGTCCACCCGGACGAACGGTCGCGCCTGGCGCCGCTGGCGACCGAGCGCGGGCTGCCCCTGCTCTCGATCGAGGATGCGCGGACCACGGCGCCGCGGCCGCTGCCGCCGGTGGCCGCCGAGCGCCCGGCGCTGATCCTCTACACCAGCGGCACCACCGGCCGGCCCAAGGGGGTGGTCCACACCCACGCCTCGCTGGCGGCCCAGGTCGCGGCGATGGTCGGCGCCTGGGGCTGGACGGCGGCGGACCGCATCCTCCAGCTCCTGCCGCTCCACCATACCCACGGCCTGGTCAACTGCCTGCTCACCCCGCTCGCCGTCGGCGCCTGCTGCGAGTTCGGGCCGCCGCGCTTCGATCCCGAGGCGGTGTGGCGGCGGCTCGCCGCCGGCGGGATCACCGTGCTGATGGCGGTGCCGACGATCTACGCCAAGCTGCTCGCGGCGTTCGACGCCGCGCCGGCGGCCGAGCGGGCGCGCCGGCGCGCCGCCGCCCGCGCGCTGCGGCTGGCGGTCTCGGGCTCGGCGGCGCTGCCGGCGGCGCTCGCCGAGCGCTGGCGGGAGGTCGCCGGCGCGCCGCCGCTCGAGCGCTACGGCATGACCGAGATCGGCATGGCGCTCGCCAACCCGCTGGCCGGCGAGCGCGTGCCGGGCGCGGTCGGCGCGCCGATGCCCGGGGTCGAGGTGCGGCTGGTCGACGACGCCGGAGTCCCGCTGCCGGCGGGGGCCGCCGGCGGGGGCGCGACCGGCGAGCTCGAGGTGCGCGGCCCGCAGCTCTTCGCCGGCTACTGGCGGCGCCCCGCGGAGACCGCCGCGGCGATGCGGCCCGGCGGCTGGTTTTCGACCGGCGACGTCGCCGCGGTCGAGCGCGGGGTCTACCGGCTCCTCGGGCGCAAGAGCGTCGACGTGCTCAAGGTCGGCGGCTACAAGCTCTCCGCGCTCGAGGTCGAGGCCGTGCTCGCCGAGCACCCGGCGGTCGCCGAGTGCGCGGTGGTCGGCGCGCCCGACCCCGAGTACGGCCAGCGGGTGGCCGCCGCGGTGGTGCCGCGCGACCCGGCCGCCGC
>Ga0302046_10006045_pt1 | contig 10607 bp, 12 predicted proteins | sample RVTome_11_FD_200261 | JGI IMG/M metagenome (GOLD analysis project Ga0302046, IMG submission 200261) | Soil microbial communities from uranium-contaminated site in the Upper Colorado River Basin, Wyoming, United States - RVT147D111 (version 2) ... | reverse complement strand
CGAGGCCCGGCGACGAGTTCACTTCCATGACCTGCGGGCCCAATTCCGACTCCAGCATGTCCACGCCGGCCACCCGGAGTCCCATGATCTGCGCCGCCCGGACCGCCGTGCGCTGATAGGGCCGTTCGAGCGTCACCGGCTCCGCGCGGCCACCGCGGTGCACGTTGCTGCGAAACTCCATTCCCTGGGCCACGCGTCGCATCGCGGCCACGACGCGGTCTCCCACGACGAGCGCCCGGATGTCGCGTCCCATGCTCTCGGCCACAAACTTCTGGATCAGCACGTTCTGCTTGGCGCTCTGCAAGGTTTCGATGATGGCCTCGGCGACGGTAATCGTTTCGGCCAGGATCACCCCGATGCCTTGCGTGCCTTCCAGCACCTTGATCACGACCGGCGCCCCGCCCACCCGCTCGATGGCGGGGAGGATGTCGCTCCGGTCGCGGGCGAACGCCGTTCCGGGAATGCCGATGTCATGGCGACTGAGGGTCTGGAGCGCGCGGAGCTTGTCGCGGGCGGCCGAGATGCCGTTGGCGGAGTTGATGCAGTACACCCCCATTTGCTCGAACTGCCGCACCAGCGCGGCGCCGTAGAATGAGATGGAGGCCCCGATCCGCGGGATCACGGCCTCGTAATTTGAGAGCCGGCGCCCCCGGAAAAACAGCTCGGGCGCCTCCTTCTCAAGCGAGATGGAGAACTTGAGCGGGTTGAGGACGCGGACCACGTGGCCGCGCGCTTTGGCGGCCTCGACCAGGCGGCGCGTGCTGTAGAGCCGCGCGCCGCGCGATAGGATTCCGACCTTCAGGCGGCACCTCCGTCTTGTCGGCGCTTCCGTCTGTGGAGGTACTTGGCGTCGGGGTCGACGACGAACTGCCCCTCGAGCGCCCGGCGCCCCACGAGCATGCGGCACAGCATGTGTTCCCGCGACACCAGGCCGAGGTGGATCTCCCGCTCGACGCCGCCGAGCCGCATGCGGGTCGCGACGACGTAGCGGGCCTGGGGCTCGCCCGAGCTGGGGCGGACGACGGTTTCGCCGACCAGGGGCGCTTCGATGGGGATGCTCCGCTCGGGCGCGCGCCGCAGGACGGCCTCGAACCGCACCCGTCCGCCGGGCAGCACCTCGATCTGCTCCACGTGGAGCGCGCTGGTGCGGGCGCCCGTGTCGATCTTGGCGCGCACGGTGATGCCCCAGTCGGGGAGGGCGACGTATTCGCGCCAGCCGATCAGGATCTTGCCGTTTCCACTGCTGGGAGGGGCTTGCATGTTCTCGAAGATGGGCGGGCGCGAGGGAGTTTTGCAAGGAGGCGGGGAGAAGTGAGCGGCAAGAAGTAGGAAGTATGCATTACCACGTGCGGAGTGAGGAGGGACTTCCCGCGGCACGTCCCCAGCGACCGCGGCCTACGGGATTCCTGTTACGACCGGGAGCGGCTGGGGGAGCCAGTGAACCCGGTACGGCGGGCGACGAGCTGTCAGTACAAAGAATGTCACAGGTACGAAACGCAAATGTGAGGTACAAGCATTTACCGAAGCGGAGAATCTCCCGAAATCACGACGAATCACGACGAATCAACAAGACCATCACGTACTCCACATTCCAGCTCGTCGTTGGTCACGAAGCAGATGCGTTCGCCCCGCACCACCTGGCCATGGCCTTAAGGTCTCTGCCGGGTAGGTGCTCGAACGGCTCCGACCAAGACGCCCTGCCAGATCGAACACATCGAGCTTCGCCCCCCCGCGTCGGGGCTCCGAGGGGTCCGCGAAGCCCCCTTGCAGCGTGTCGTGCCGACTGAACCTCGTCCAACCACGGAGCCGAACGAACCTCACCAGTACCGCATCGCCGAGCGCGGCGGCCAGGCATTGGTTGATTGAGAGACATAAGTTCGTTAGCTTAGTACCTACGTTCACGGACCGTAAAAGAGCACAATGCGCCAACTCGCCCATTGGTTTCTTGCCCTCATCGCCGTATGTCTATCAGCTTGCGAACAGTCAGCTCGCGCCGACCAGAACATCGTGCACCCGACCCCCGAGAACCTCCCCTCTGCTCGCGAGCTCGCATCGGTCATCGGCACGGATACCCTGAGTGAACACCAGGAACTTGACCAGTTAGCGCGCAGACTCCGGCGTGCGAGCACTATACTTCGCATCGGAGATGCGGAGGGTTCGGACGACGCGATCTTCGGGCTCGTCGAGGACGTCGCAGCGGACGCTCGCGGACGGATCCTCGTCCTCGACTCCCAAATGAAGCGGCTACGGATCTACTCGCAAGACGGCCGGCTGGTTTTTGCGGTCGGACGGGGAGGCGAGGGACCGTACGAATTCCAGGCCCCCGAAGCACTGGATTTGGACTCCCAAGGTCAAGTGCTCGTCGCCGACCGGTTCAACAAGGTCAAGATATTCGGACCGCAAGAGGACTCGGTGGAGTATCTCGACGTTGTCCGGCTAGAACTCGTCCCGGAGGACATGTGCGCACTGGGTGATCGCTTCTTTGTGCAGGCCTGGCATTCAAGCGAGACGGTCATACACGAGTATAGTTCGTCCGGCCTCTTGAGGTCATTCGGTGACCCTTACCGTACCGCTAACCCGTTGGTGCAGAACCAGCTGTCGGACGGACCCATCGGATGCTCACGTGCGGGGCTGGTGCTGATGATGCCGAAGTACCTTCCGTTCCTTCACGCATACGACTCAACTCGAACGCGCCGTTGGGTGAGTCGTATTGAGGCATTTACTCCGCTGCAGATCACAGAGCAGACGGGCGTGGGCGGTCGTCCGGAGGTGGCTTTCAAGGTGAAGGGTCCGTTTCATGTCGCGCATACTATAACAGCCCTTCATGATCAATACGTTCTCGTCCAGGTCGCCAGAAGCGACGAGGTCAGCGTCAGGCAGCGAGCCGAGTACGCGTCGCTTCAGTCATACGTCATTGACGCCGCATCCGGCGACGGTGTCTATTTGGGGGATCACTTGCCAACAATCTTCGCTGGAAATGGCAATCGCCTCTATGGTGCCGTGAGCGACCCTTTCCCGCAGGTCCATGTGCTCCGATTCTAAACCGCATCGTCACTAGCCACCTAACCCGGCGCTTCGGGTCTTAACCATCGAAGCTTTGGAGCTGTGCATCGCAGCCACAGGCAAATGAAGCCCGGATCTTCGACCAGGCCCTAAACCCTGCCGTTTCCCACACTGAGAGGTGGACGTTCAATAAGACGCGCGTTGCGAGCCCGATGACCTGTTGGCTACTGATCAGGCCGAAGTCACGCGAGTCCCCACTTTCTTGCACGTTGTCACCCAGCAAGAAATACATGCCGTTGGGCACGATAATGGGTCCCCAATCCTGCTCTGTCGGACGATAATGCTCGCTTTCGACTTCCTTCGCGATGTATTGATAGTGCCACGGCCCTATTCCTAAGGAAGAACTGCTGGAACGCTCACGGCAACGATAGTCAAGTATCTCCGAATCGTTGACCAGCAACCTCCCGCCCTGGTACTCAACTCTGTCACCACCCTTCGCGATGATCCGCTTGACTACACGTCCGCGCGACCCAAGGTCGGCAATGATGACTTGCCCACGCCCTAGGGCGCCCTCACCATCCTCAACTCCGATCACCTCCTTCAGAGGTGACTTCCGTAGACCCGCCGCCACGATCACGTCACCATCCCACAGCGTCGGCTCCATTGACAGACCGCGGACAATCGCAATCTCGAATTTACTGTGAAAACATGAGGAGACAGGAAGGCCAACAACTAGGCCGATGACAAAAGAGACCCGACATACTCGTCTTGCTCTCACCCAGGTATTCTCACCCCCGCCAGAACACCGAATCGGATGCCATCGATGTTGGTCTGATGGGGGCACCGTTGTTTAGCCACGTCTCGATTTCGCTAAGTCCGGCCTTCCGCATCAGCAACGTTTCGCTGCTGAAGTCGTGCGTGCGCAGGGTGTCAACGCTTGATTCCAAGTGTCGGACGCGGAGCACCACCACAACTTGCGGAGTCGCCGCAATCCCAGGGAGATCTCTCCATACGTACTTAACCAACGCCTCGTTCGCCCAGTTACGGCCAACGGAGATCTCGTCAAAGTTTGCGATACGCGTGAGATGCTTCACACCGTCGTCTATGTTCCAGTCCTTAGCGATCCCCAATGCCACGAACCCCAAGCCCGTTTCGCTTGCCCGCCTCCGTACCATCTGCATAGCCTGCTGCACGGCGCCAGCCGTCCAGGGCTGATTGGCGACGCCACAGGTAGAAGAGCCGATATACACGAAGACTAGTTCCGCACTTCGAGCTTCGGCAGTCGCAACATGGCCCGAGCGGTCGTCCTGCGCCCTGAAATCAAGGCGTGGAAGGTACCCCGCACGACTAGCAACGGCGCCAAAAACAAACAGAGATCCCAGAGCCACAAGGTTCCGGAGTGGTGTCAGTGTCAGAGTCTTTCTCTCAGTACCCATACACTTTTGCTCCACAGACAGCGATGTCAGGGGCGAGCCATTCCTGGTGCTTCCATATCCCTACTTGCTGATCTCCAAGGAGAGAATATTGACGTGTGGAAACGGACGGTTCATTGCAGCCGCAGCCATGTTTGGTCCGATCGCTCTCAGTATCCCAGCGCCACGCCCGGCGTAGAGACCTTCCCCAGTTCTGGCATCGATTACGTATGTATGGACCTCCTTGTACTCGGCGCGCGATGCTACGGAGGACGAGTCGCTACGGACGATCTGAAGGACGACCGCGCTGGTTGCAGTAGGGAGAATGGTTTCTGCTCGGTCGAACTCTCCTCTCGCGTAGCTAAAGACCACAGCAGGCCGACCATTCCGAACACCTTCAATGATGTCGATGATCTTGAAATCCTGAAGGAGGCTCTGCCATACCAATTCGCCGTCAGCTGAGTACCCGTATACGATCGGGAGGAACTCATGCATCGCTACAACAATCTCCTCATCCTCGACACACTCGATTGGACCCTCCGTAAGCTGGTTCTGTACCAAGAGGTTTGGGGAGTCGTACGGACGGCCAAAGGATTTCACGTGCTTGCCGCCGGTCGTGAACTCATGAATGAATGTGCCATCCGCCTGCCATCCGTATATGAAGATCCGATTCCTGAGGACGCAAAAATCCTCGGGTATGAAGTCCAGCTCTGTGACACCTCGATAGACGGGAGCGTCCCCTGTGATGTCGAAGAACTTTAGCGCTTTGTATCGATCAGCGATCACGAGCTCGCGGTTTGCAATAAGTGTCATAGCTTCGGGCGCCGCTAATGCCCCAGGTCCTACGCCTGGCTCTCCGGCCCGACCAATGGGGGATCCCCCCCGAGTGAACACCTGAACCTCGTTCAACCGAGAGTCCAGCACATACAGCCTGCCGTCCGGTCCAACTGCAAGATCCTCTATCAGCCCGAAGACTGTTGACCCGCCACTAGCTGTCGATGAACCGATAGTGGTGATGACCGTGGCACTACGGAGCGCGCCCGCTAGCGATGTGGCAGGTACGGAACCAATAGCGGCATCGGACTTATTGATGCGATCAGCGAGTTCGTCATCTCTCGGCATGTTCTGCGACGTGGGATGATGGATGTCCTGCTCAGAACCCCGAGTCCGGAAGCACCCACTAGATCCGAGGCATATCAGCGCGACGCAGATCAACGCCATGATGGGTAACCAGACTCCACGGCTTTCCCGTGTAGACCTCAGAGTCCCGTTGTTTCGTTTATTCATCCTCCCCACCCACTGCACGATCGTTGCCCCTTCTGTGCACGAGCACCGTTGGGCTTCAAGCACGAGCACCGTTGGGCTTCAAGCACTACGTAGGAGCAGATGAAGGCCAATCACAGTCACCCCGGGTTGGTGGACAACCACGGCTGAGAGCGGCTCGATCTGGCAAGTACTATCTGACCCGATCTGTAATAACCGACCTACCCCGGGCCCTGCCCGAGCATCGTGCTCGGGCGGTTCCACCCGCTCAAAGTCTTGGTTGTCCAATCAAGGCGACCTAGTCGTCAATCAACACCCATATGTTACGCACTCGAGTGCCTTGAAGTCACAGCCCGTCTGCTGCCCTTCGTTCGACTCGCAAAGTATGCCAGCTTCGCACTCGTCCTCCTCGCAGTAGGCGGCGACTATTTCACTGCCCCCTCCGCCGTTGAACACGGCGAGGCCCACAGACGTGAAAAGAACCCCGGCAAAAGCCGCCACCGCTCCCTGCAGCAATGGGAGAAACCGACCGCCGGACGCGCCCCCTTGCTTTCTCACCAGCATCGTCTATTCCTCCGGTCTCGAGTCACACACCAGCGTTGGAGACTCAACCATCCTGAGTGAGCATCAATTGCACCCGTACGTAACACACTCGAACGTCGGCTTCTCGTCGCAACCCGTAGTCTGGCCCGGGTTATCCTGGCAGTACGTTCCCATCTCACACTCGTCCTCCTCGCAATACGCCTTCGCCACAACCCCGGACGGATAAGCGGTGAGGGAACCCGCCAACGCACCGGTTAGTAGGCCTGCCACGCAGAAGATGAACAAGCCTACCACCCGTCTCATTCTGCTACCTGACATCGAATCCTCCCTTGTTAGTTGATCTGCAACCGGCCGGACACCTGAGCTTCAGCAACCCCATGTTCGTCAGCGGGGACAACTCCTGCGGCAAGCACGGCCACCGCGGTGAACGCCAGGTCGACCCTCGTCAGTTCGAGTACCCGAGCGCCAGGCGGTCCGGACCTGGCAGCCTTGGTTGTCTTGCCGCATCAACCACCGAAGGCCCAAGCACGAGCGTCGGGCCGCACAAGAGCATCATGCAGCAAGAATAGGAAGGGCACACCAGTTTGACTAACCCTTTTTTGCTCCTTCTTTACCTTTTTCCAAATCCACCCCCCGCCGAATCCCCGCCCGCAGCCGCGGCGCCAGTTCTATGTCCGTCAACCCCGCCAGCTCGCGCGCCGCCACCCCTGCCACCTTGACCAACGCTCGATCCAGCGCCGGCAGCCCCGAATAGCCAACCGCGTGCGCCACGTCCGCCGGCGGCTGCCCGCCCCCACGCAGCCCCTCCCACGCCAGCACCACCCGCGCCACGAGCGCCAGGTGCCCCGGACCCCGAAAACCAAGGCGGCTCAGCCGCTTGCGCTCAAGCTCCAGGTACTTCAGCGACAGTCCGAGCGCCTCCTCGAGCGGCCCCGTGCTCGGGCGGATCATGCAGGCAAGCAGGAGGTCCCGGGCGGGCACACCGTCCCGCGCATCGCCACCGAGGTCCTCCGCCGCCAGCAGCTCCGCCCACGCGCTCAGCCACGCCGTGCGTGCCTCCAGCGGGGAAAGACCATCCCGACTGGGCGACCTCGCGAGCGCCTGTGCGATCCAGCTCCCCGGCAGCAGAACCTCCAGCCAGCCGGACGCCGGGTCGACCGTACACCCCGCGGCCAGCGGCCGCCGGTACACCACCTGCGTGCACCACGCCGCCGCTTCCTCGGTCGGACCACTCGGCCACACGATCCAGTCGCACGCCCCCGCTGCCAGCGCGGGCACGAGCGCGCTCGCGTCCGGCACCACGGAGACCCGGAGCTCGCGCGGCAGGTCTCGGAACCAGCGGGCGCACTCCGCCAGGGTTCCCAGAACCATGGGATCCTTCCCAGGGCGCTACTTGTCGACGACGTTGCTTCGCTGACGCGGATGGAGGGGAGAGGTGGAGCCCGCAACGACCACCGGGGAGAGTCCGCGCCGACGTTGGCCCAAGATAGGCTCGGCGGGCGAGGAGCCGCCAGGTACCAAAACAGTCACGCGTGCGAAACGCCGACATGGGGTAGAATTCGTCGGGCGGCGCGGACCGCATGAGTCGAGCCGCCGGGCTCATCGCCCGCGAGTCGGCCGCTGAAGCACGCGGTGCCCAATGCGTCCTTCAGGACGCGCCGGCGCGCCAGCGCCGCCGAGCCGGGCTTTCAAGCCCGGATCGCTCCCTACGCCAACGGATTCTCCCAGCGCACCCCCCGAAACCGCGCAAAGTCGCCGTCCGTGGAGCACACGACGAGGCCGTGCTCGACGGCCAGCGCCGCCAGGTGCGCGTCGGGAACCAGATTGGCACGGTCGGCCGCCGGCAACAACCGGCCCAGCACTTCGCGATGGCGCTCCGTGGGCACCGGGATCCACACCGGCGCGCACTCGAGCCACGCCCCGACCTGGCGCCACGCGTCGGTCACGAGCAGCGGCTGCGTGAACACGCGCGGGTTGGTCACCAGTCGTATGAAGGCCACGAGGCTAGGCCACGGAAGACCTACCGGCGCGGTCCCGTTCAGCCGCTCGTCCAGCCACGCCCGCGCGGCCTCGTGCTCCGCGAACGAGGACACGTGCGCGTACACGAGCAAGTTGGCGTCCACGAGGATCACCTGAACGACTCCCCTTCGGCCACTGCGAGCACGTGCGCGACGTCGTCGATGCGGCCCACCAGGCAAGTCCCCAGCGAGACCGACGGCGTGCGGTAGGGCGGGCGATCCTCGGGCGGCATCGCCATTTGGCGCAACCCCAGCCGGAGGGCTTCGTTCACCAGGTCCTTGAGACCGGCGTTTCGGGCTTTCCGCAGCCGCGCGAGGAGGGTGGCGACATCGTCGTCGAGGGTAAGAGTCGTGCGCATACATCATGACATAATGATGTTGATGTCGTGATGTCAAGTTGCCATGCGAGCGGCTGAGCTGAACACGAGCGCCTCCCTGCTCGTGGGCGAGATGCTGCGCGAGTCGATGCGACGCGAGGGTGAGTACGCGACGGGCATGCGGCCATACCTCGAGCGCCCCGCGGTTCCCTTGAGCCGGCCCGGAACTCCTTATCCTCGACACGACGAGCTGCATGATCGCCAGGGTCCTCCCACGTCTCCGGAGGGTGCCTTGTGACGGCGCCCTCGCGGGCGGCGCATGCTGAAGCACGCATCTGCTGCCCCGCGCCGCGCCCCTCCCATTGCCCCACCCGACCCTCTCCACCACCATTCGGCATGTTGAATCGCATCGTCGGCACCACCACTCCCGCCCTCGCCGCGCTCGCACTCGGCCTCTCGACGACGCCCGCAACCGCACAGAACGCCCCCGAGCTCGCCGACCAAACCTCCGGCATCACCGCCCTCCTCCAGGCGGTGAGCCCCGTGAACGGCCGGGTGGTGTGGGTGAGCGGCCACAGCGCCACGTACGCGCGCACCCTCGACGGCGGCGCCACGTGGGAAGCGGGCCAGGTGCCGGGGCCAGACACGCTCCAGTTCCGCGACGTGTACGCCGTCAGCGCGGACGTGGCGTACCTCCTCGCCGCGGGGCCGGGCGAGACGTCGCGCATTTACAAGACTACTGACGGCGGGAAGCGCTGGACGCTCCAGTTCCAGAACGAGAACCCGGACGCGTTCTACGACTGCTTCGACTTTTGGGACGCGCACACCGGCGTAGCGTTCAGCGACGCGGTGAACGGACGGTTCATCATCCTGCGCACGGAGAACGGCGGCGACACATGGACACCGCTGCCCAGTGCCGCTGTGCCGGCGGCCACGCCGGGCGGGGAGGGCTCATTCGCTGCCAGCGGCACGTGCGTGCTGGTCCGCGGCGAACGCGCAGGCTGGATCGGCACCGGCGCGGGCGCCGCGCGGATGCTGCGCACGGCAAACCGCGGGCGCAGCTGGACGGCGGCCGAGACGCCCATCGTGGCGGGCGAGTTCGCCGGGATCGCCACGCTCGCGTTCCGCGATACGCTGCGCGGCGCGGCCCTGGGCGGCGATCTCGCCGATCCCGACGGCTTCAGCGACAACGTGGCCGTCACCGACGACGGCGGCCGCACCTGGCGCCTCGCCGGCCGCCCCACCTTCCCGGGCCCCGTCTACGGCTCGGCGTACGTGCCGGGCACCTCCACGATCGTCGCCGTGGGCCCGAACGGCATGGCCTATTCCCGCGACGACGGTGCCACCTGGACCACGCTCGACACGCGTACGTTCTGGGCGGTGGGGTTCGCGGAGGACGGGACGGGGTGGGCGACGGGACCGGAGGGAAGGATCGCGAGAATCGATGGGTTACGGTGACGATCGGCGTATGGCATATGGCATATGGCGTATGGCGTATGGCGCATGGAAACCCGCAGTCATACGCGCCATGAGCCATATGCCATACGCGCCCACCAATCCACCATCGATCCCGCGCACCCCATCACCATGACCCCCGATCCCATCCACCCAGCAACGACCATCGGCCACGTCCATCTCAAGGTCGCCGACCTCGACCGCGCGCTCGCGTTCTACCGCGACGTGCTCGGCTTCGAGGAAACGATGCGCTACGGCTCGGGCGCGGTGTTCCTGTCGGCCGGCGGGTACCATCACCACATCGGGCTCAACACCTGGGAGAGCGCCGGCGGCTCGCCGCCCCCGCCCGGAACGACGGGCCTCTATCACATCGCCATCCGCTATCCCACGCGCACGGCGCTGGCCGACGCGTTACGCCGCCTGGCGGCCGCGAGGATCAGTCTCGACGGCGCGTCCGATCACGGCGTGGGCGAGGCGCTCTACCTGCGCGACCCCGATCAGAACGGCGTCGAGCTGTACTGGGACCGCCCGCGCGACGCCTGGCCGCGCACACCGGAGGGCGGGATCGCGATGTTCACGAGGCCGTTGGACGTTGA
>Ga0302046_10006044_pt1 | contig 10608 bp, 10 predicted proteins | sample RVTome_11_FD_200261 | JGI IMG/M metagenome (GOLD analysis project Ga0302046, IMG submission 200261) | Soil microbial communities from uranium-contaminated site in the Upper Colorado River Basin, Wyoming, United States - RVT147D111 (version 2) ... | reverse complement strand
CAGCGGGCCTCGACGGATGGGGGCCGGCGACGACCGTGCCGGATCGCCGGCTCGGCGCTCAGGATGAGCGATTTGTTCTGTCCAACCACACTGCTCATCCTGAGGCGCCCGCGCAGCGGGCCTCGACGGATGGGGGCCGCGCTCCGCCATCGCCGATTACCGCCGGATCGCCGGCGGCGCGCTGGCAGGCCCGTAACGCAACGCCTATATGCTGGGCGCCGACGCAACCGCCGGCCATGTCCCGGGCAGCTCCCCCCCAATGAACCTCTTCCTGCGGCTCATTCGCGTCATCGTCGCCTCGCGGTTCCGCGCGCGCCTCGAGGTGCTCGGCACCTCGGTGGTGAGCTTCGTGGTCTGGCCGCACGACCTCGACGTCAACCTCCACATGAACAACGGCCGCTACCTCACCATCGCCGACCTGGGGCGCATCGACCTGGTCTCGCGCACCGGGCTGCTGGGGCTGATGGTGCGGCGGCGCTGGGCGCCGGTGGTCGCCATGGCCTCGATCCGCTTCCGCGCCTCGCTCATGCCCTTCCAGCGCTACCGCCTGCACACCCGGGTGGTCTGCTGGGACGAGAAATGGGTCTACATGGAGCAGCGCTTCGAGCGGAGGGGCGAGACCGTCGCGCTGGCCTACGTGAAGGGCCTGTTCCGGGCCCGCAAACGGACCCTGCGCAGCCGCGAGATCCTCCAAGCGCTCGGCCAGCAGCAGCGCTCGCCCCACATGCCGCCGGCGATCGAGGCGCTCAGGCTCGCCGAAGGGTTGACCTCGGAGAAGCCCGGGCGGGTCTGAGCCGACGCCGCGCCCCGGGTCCGGGGCAGCGATACCAAGAGATTCCGCCAGAATTACTGTGCATATTTTGGAATTTACTAAAATTTTAGATAAAGTTAAATCAAATACAGTATGATTAACAATAATGGTTACCGTTTTATTTAATTTTTTATTTGACAAAATTTTAGAGAAGCTGTATCCATTCGCTTACTAACGAAATGGAGGTCGGTCCCATGACGCAGCTCATCGCACGCTTTATCGCCGACGAATCGGGCGCCACGGCCGTCGAGTACGGTCTGATCGCATCGTTGATCGCGCTCGCCGCGATCACCGCCATGTCGGCGCTGGATATCTCGCTGCGCGGCATGTTCCTGACCATCGGCAGCGAAATCGACGGCGCGGTCCAGGGCGGCAGCACGAACTAGGCCGGCCCGACCGCCCGGCAGGACGATCCCAGTCTTACGGCGCGCGGCCCCCGGCTACCCTCCAGTACCCTCGGTCGCGCGCATACCGGAAGGCGATGAGCCAGGCTCATCGCCTTCTGCGATTCAGGCCGGAAGGCGATGAGCCAGGCCCATCGCCTTCTGCGATTCAGGCCGGAAGGCGGTGAGCCAGGCCCATCGCCTTCTGCGATTCAGGCCGGAAGGCGATGAGCCAGGCCCATCGCCTTCTGCGATTCAGGGACGCGGCGGCTTGTCGCTGGTGCGGCTGTAGATCGCCAGCGCCGCCAGCAGGACCGCTCCCAGGAGCGCGAAGGCGCCGCGATAGGCCTCGGCGGGGACGGGTGCGCCCGCGGGAGTTAGCGCGTCGATGACGCCGCCGGTGGCGATCTGCAGCACGCCGACCCCGGTGAAGGTGCAGAAATTGAGCGCGGTCAGCACCCGCCCCGACAACTCCTCGCCGTGGAAGGCGCGGCCATGGGCCAGGATCTGCACGTGGACCGCGCCCGCCAAGGCCCCGCCCGCGAGCAGCACCACGGCGAGCCCCAGGGGCGGCGCGCGCATGGCGGCGAGGACGAGGAGCGCCGCCGCGCTGATCGCGCTGCCGGTCATCACGATGCGCTTGCGGGTGTTGAAGACGCGGTCGAGGGGGCCGTAGAGCGTCAGGCCGGCGATGCCGGCGAGGCTGAGGATCACCAGGACGTTGCCCAGCATGATCGTGCCGAGCCCGTGGATGCCGGTGAGGTAGGGGCCGGCCCAGAGCCCGCGCACCGCCATGATCGCGCCGTAGGAGACGAAGCACATGGCGAAGAGGCCGACCATCTCGCGCATGGCGAAGATCTGGCGGAGGCCGGCCAGGGTCTGGCGCAGGCTCTCGCGCTCGCGCCGCGTCCAGGGATGGCCGGGCGGGGCGTCGCGGACCACGGCGAAGATCAGGATGGCGAGCGCCGCCGTCACGCCCGCCATCGCCAGGTAGCCGCCGCGCCAGCCGATCCACTCGACCGCGGCGGCGAAGGGCGTGCCCGAGGCCAGCGTGCCGAGGCCGCTGACCGCGAAGGCGGCGGCGGAGACGGCGGCGAAGCGGTGCGGCGCGAACCAGCGCCCGAAGAGCACCAGCCCGCCGACGAAGATCCCCGAGCAGCCGGCGGCGATCAGCACCTGGCCCAGCACCAGGAAGGCCGGGTCGTGCGACAGGGCGAAGAGGAGCGCACCGGCGACCGCGAGGCTCATCAGCGCCGGCACCACCAGACGCGGCCCGTAGCGGTCGAAGAGGATGCCGGCCGGAAGCTGCATCGCCGCGGCGGAGAGGAAATAGGCGCCGGTCAGCAGGCCGAGGTTGGCGGCGGAGATGCCGGTCTCGGCCATGAAGCCCGGGGCGATGACGGCGATCGCGGTGCGGAAGAACTGGCTGAGGATGAAGATCGCGATCAGGCTCGCCACCAGCACGGCGACGGCCCGGCCGCCACGCGGCGCGGCGCCCTCCGGCGCGGCGCCCTGGGCGGGAGGCGATGCGGGATCGGGCGCGCGGTGGTCCCCGCCCGGCGTTGGGTCGGCCATGGCGTTGCCGCGGGCCCGCGACGGCGCTCAGTCGGTAAGGCCGGACAGCGCCTTCGACCGCTGGAAGGGCAGATTGTGCGCCCGCGACTTCGGCTTGCGGGCCCCCGCGCCGAGCGCCGGCTTCCTCTTGGCCGCCGCCCCCGATCCGGAACCGGCCGCGGGGGTGACCGCGGCGGCGGCGCCCGCCGTCACCTTGCGCGCGGCGGAGCGCTTGTTCGGCTTGGCGGCCGGGACCTCGGCCCCGGGCGTCTCGGCCCCGGGCGCCTTGGCCTCGGGCGTCTTGGTCTTGGTCGTCTTGGCCTCGGGCGGCCTGGTCTTCGGCCGTCCGGCCTTCGGCGTTTCGAGCGTCGGGGTCGCGGCCTTCGGCGGCGGGGTCCTGACGACGCGGCGGGCGGCGGGCGTGCGGTCGGCGACCTGGCCGCGCGCGGCCATCAGCAGGCAGTCGAGGCCGGCGGCCTTCAGGCTGGCGCAGACGCGATTGGCCTGGGCGATATTGGGATAGGGGCCGAGCTGGAGGCGGTAATAGACGCCCTTGCGGCCGAGATCGGCGCGGTTGACGGCGTGGGGCTGGCGCTCGAGCAGGGCCCCGTGCGCGGCGGCCAGCGCGGCCCAGGCGGCGTGGCTCGCCTTGGCGCTCGGGTTGGAGGCGATCTGGACCCAGAAGCCGCGCCGGGCGTCGTCGCCGCCGCCGTCGCCGTCGCCGCCGCCACCACCACCAGGGGCTTCGGCGACCTGCACGGGCAGCTTGCCCGCGCCGGGGGCGGGACGGATCGCGACGGGCTTGCGCGGCGCCGGGCCGTTCGCGGCGACGCGGGTCAAGATGGGGCGCGTGACGGGCGGGCGCGTGACGGGCGGGCGCGCGACGGCCGGGTGGGCGGCGCGCGCCGGCGCCGGGCGCGTCGCGCTGCGGGAAGGCGCCGCACGACGGGCGGCGGGGCTGTGGACGACGAAGGCGATGCGCTCGGTGACCACGCTGCGGCGGTCGAAGGCGGCCGCGGCCGCGGCCGGGCGGTCGGGCGCGACGGCCGGGGCGGCGGGCTTGCCGCGCGCCTTCGTGGTGTCGGGCGCGGTCCTGGACGCGGTCTCAGGCGTCCGGGCGGCGACGGTGCCGACGTGGCGCAGCTTGAGGAAGCGGCCCGAGAGGCCGCGCTCGCCGCGTTCGGCGTCCTGCTTGCCGAGCGCGGTCACCGGCGCGCCGGCGACGCGTTGCCAGATCGGATCGCGCGACCGCGCCATCCGGCCCGGGCGCAGGGCGGAATACGGCACCAGCGGGCCGATCCGCGCGGCGGCGCGGCGGGCGATGGCGTCGAGCGCGGTCGGATCGGGCCTGGCGTCCGGCCTGCCGGCGGGCGCCGCGCCGGTCGGCAGGTCGACCACCTGGAGCGCCGCGCCGACGCGCTTGCCGGCGGCGTCGTGCAGCGACCAGGCGATGCGCATGCGCTTGCCGCCGGTCCCGCCGCCCTCGCCGCCCTCACCGCCCTCGCTTATGGGCGCGGCGAAGGTCTCGGCGCGGCCCTTCAAGAGATAGCTCGCCCGGCCGCGACCATGGGTGCCGGCGGGCACGTCGCGGTCGCGCAGCGCCTTGGCCACGCGCGCGTTGAAGCGCCAGCTTTCGGGCGCGCCCTCGATGCGGGCGACCGTGACCGGCGGGGTGATCCGGGACGGCACGACCAGCTTGCCGGTGTCCCTGGTGGCGCCTTCCTTGGCGAAGCGGCGGTCCTCGGCGCAGCCCGCCGCGACCACGGCGACCGCGATGAGGCCCAGCCCCGCTCCGGCGGCGGCTCCGACAGTCGCGACACCGCGGGCGACGAACCTCGGACGCTGGATCACGGGGACCTCATCGATATGTTTGTGGCAGGCAAGGACGCTGGCCAAGGGGCGAAATCGGCGCGTATGCTCGCCGCTGTCGGCGCTCACGGTTGGCGTCCCCGGGTCATGCTGCACCGATTGAATCACAAGCCTGAGTCCTTGCCTAGTCCCATTTGTGAATCATGGGGATAACTTCCTCGATATGGTTAACCCTGGGCTCGTTGCCAGCTTTTTCGCCCGTTTTCCAACCGTTCCCCGACAGCACGGATACTCGCCGGGAGCGGGCGGCGAACCGGAATTTCCCCGGGATTTCCCCGGGATTTCCCCGGGATTTTCCCGGAATTTCCATTGATGCCGGGCGCGAAGGCGATTATGGTTAATCGCATGATAATCATAATGTGACCTGGGAATCAGGGTCAAAGACCGGGGGGAGAACACGAAGATGCCAGGCAAATCGGGTGTTCGCGCAAAGCGCAAGGCGGCCTCGCGAGAGCGGATACTGAAGGCGGCGGCGCGCCTGATCCGGGAAGAGGGCATGGCGGGCGCCGGCGTGGCCGAGGTGATGCAGGCCGCGGGGCTGACGCATGGCGCCTTCTACAGCCATTTCCGGGACAAGGACGCGATGCTGGCCGCGGCCCTGGAGCGCGCCACCGAGCACCGCGAGGCCTGGCTGAACGGCGCCGACGAGCTGCCCGAGACCGCCTGGATCGAGAAGATCGCCCGGCTCTACCTGAGCGAGGCGCATCGCGACGCGCCGGGCGAGGGCTGCCCCTATCCGGTGCTGGCCGGCGAGATGGCGCATGCCAACGCGCGGCTCAAGGACGCCTTCGAGCGCGAGGTCCAGGCCACGGTCGGCCGCATGGAGGACCGGCTCTCCGACGAGGGCTTCATGACCGCGCGCGACCGCGCCTACGGGCTGCTGGCGCTCTTCGTCGGCGCCATGGTGCTGTCGCGGGCGGGCACCGACGAGAGCCCGACCGCCTTCCTCAACGGCGCCCGGCGCTTCGCCACCGCGAACGCGCGCCGCAATATCTGAGCCCGGCAGGGCGACGGGCAGCCAGGCCTCCGGGACAGCATCATGCGCGACATCGCCGCCGCCGACCCTTACGTGCGGAAGCGCCTCGCCGTGCTCGACAGCGAGATGGCCCATGTCGAGACCGGCAGGGGCGATGCGATCGTCTTCCTGCACGGCAATCCGACGAGCTCGTACCTCTGGCGCAACGTGATCCCGCATTGCGAGAACCTCGGGCGCTGCCTGGCGCCGGACCTGATCGGCATGGGCGAGAGCGGCGGGAACCCGGCCGGCTCCTACCGCTTCGCCGACCACGCGCGCTACCTCGACGCCTGGTTCGAGGCGGCCGGGGTCGAGAACGCCGTGCTGGTGGCGCACGACTGGGGCGGGGCGCTCGGCTTCCACTGGGCCGCGCGCAACCCCTCCAAGGTGCGCGGGATCGCCTACATGGAGACCATCGTCACGCCGGTCGGCTGGGACGACTGGCCGGAGAACGCCAGGGGCATCTTCCAGGTGCTGCGCTCGGAGGCGGGCGAAAAGCTGGTGCTGGAGAAGAACATCTTCGTCGAAGGCATCCTGCCCAACGCGATCCTGCGCCAGCTCACGCAAGCGGAGCACGACCGCTACCGCGCGCCCTTCGCCGAGCCGGGCGAGGGCCGGCGGCCGACGCTCACCTGGCCGCGCCAGATCCCGATCGAGGGCGCGCCGGGCGACGTCAAGGCGATCGTCGAGACCTCGCAGAAGTGGCTGGCGGGATCGGAGGTGCCCAAGCTCTTCGTCAACGCCGAGCCGGGCTCGATCCTGACCGGCCGCGCGCGCGAGGTCTGCCGCGCCTGGCCGAACCAGCAGGAGGTGACGGTCAGGGGCGCGCATTTCATCCAGGAGGACAGCCCGCACGAGATCGGCGCGGCGCTGGCCGCCTTCGTGAAGGGATTGTAGGTGGTCGTCTACTAGACGGACGGCCAACTAGTAAGACGAGATGGGAGGAGGACCATGGACGGGGCATCGAACCAGGCGGTGACGCTTTCCTCGGCCGACGGGGTCGCCACGATCACGCTCAACCGGCCGGCGGCGCTGAACGCGCTGAACGCCGAGATGGTCGCCGGGCTCGCCGAGGCGGTGCGCGCGGCGGGCGACGACGCGGGCGCGCGGGCGGTGGTGGTCACCGGCGCCGGCGGCCACTTCATGGCGGGCGGCGACATCAAGTGGTTCAAGGACCGGATCGACGCCGAGCCCGACAAGGCCGCGGTCAAGCGCGAGTTCGAGGCCTTCATCCATCCCGTCCACGAGGTCGTCACCGCGATGCGCGCCATGCCCAAGCCGATCGTGGCGGCGATCCGCGGCGCCTGCGCCGGCTTCGGGGTCAGCCTCGCCGCGGCCTGCGACCTCGCCATCGCGGCCGACGACGCCTTCTTCACGCTTGCGTATTGTCACATCGGCGTCAGCCCCGACGGCGGCTCGACCTACGCGCTGCCGCGCGCGGTCGGCATGAAGCGCGCCTTCGAGATCGCGCTCCTGGGCGACCGCTTCGATGCCGCGAGCGCGAAGGCGGCGGGGCTGATCAACCGGGTCGTGCCGGCCGACGGCTTCGAGGCCGCGCTGGGCACGCTCGCGGGCCGGCTCGCCAAGGGCCCGAGCCACGCCTACGCCAACACCAAGGCGCTGTTGAACGCCTCGCTCGACGCCAGCCTCGCCGAGCAGCTCGACGCCGAGGCCAGGAGCTTCGCCGACTGCGCCGCCACGGGCGATTTCGCCGAGGGCGTCACCGCCTTCGTCGAGAAGCGCCCGCCGCGCTTCACCGGCAAATAGGCGGCAGGATCGAAGGACGAGAGGACAAGCGCCAATGGCATCGCTCGCGGGAAAGACCCTCTTCATCACCGGCGGCTCGCGGGGCATCGGCCTGGAGATCGCCAAGCGCGCGGCGGCCGACGGCGCCAATGTCGCGATCGCGGCCAAGACCGTGGAGCCGCATCCCAAGCTGCCCGGCACGATCCACACGGCGGCCGAAGAGATCGAGGCGGCCGGCGGCAAGGCGCTGCCGATCCAATGCGACATCCGCGACGAGGAGGCGGTGATGGCGGCGGTCGAGGCGACGGTCGCGGCCTTCGGCGGCATCGACATTTGCGTCAACAACGCCAGCGCGATCTCGCTCACCAGCACCGAGGACACGCCGATCAAGCGCTACGACCTGATGCACCAGGTCAACGCGCGCGGCACCTACCTGGTCTCGCGGACCTGCCTGCCGCACCTGAAGCAGGCGGCGAACCCGCATATCCTCGCCCTGGCCTCGCCGCTCAACATGAACCCGGCCTGGTTCGGACGCCACGTCGCCTACACCATGGCCAAGTACGGCATGTCGATGTGCGTGCTCGGCATGGCCGAGGAGTTCCGCGGCGAGATCGGCGTGAACGCGCTGTGGCCCAAGACGGTGATCAACACCGCGGCGCTGCAGATGATCCCCGGCGTCGACCTCGACGGCACGCGCATGCCGGCGATCCTCGCCGACGCCGCGCATGTCGTGCTGACGCGCGACGCCAAGAGCTGCACCGGCAACTTCTTCATCGACGAGGAGGTGCTGCGCGAGGAGGGGGTGACGGATTTCGAGCCGTACGCGACCAAGCCGGGGGCGCGGCTGCTGCCGGATTTGTTCCTCGATTGAGGAAGCAGGGATCGGGGATCGGGGATCGGGGATCAGGGATCGGGGATCGGGGATCAGGGATCGGGGATAAGTCGGGGCGACGTCCAGAGCACAATTCGATCAATTTGAGGCGTCATTTCGACCGAGGGAGCGTGAGCGACCGAGCGGAGAAATCTGGCCGGATGCCGCGCACGGCTTCAACCTGGATTTCTCCGCTCGCTAACGCTCGGTCGAAATGACGATTCAACTCGTTCGGATTTCGCTCCAGCTACTGATACCTGATCCCCGATCCCCGATCCCCGATCCCCGATCCCTACCTATCCCGCGGCGGGCGGTCCGTGGTGAGGCGCTTGATGTAGGCGGGCCACAAGCCGGCGTCGGTCTTGGCGTCGTGGTGCTTGATGGCCAGCGCCGCCAGGTCGAAGGAGCGGTAGACCTCGTGCAGGATCACCGCGAGCTTGAGCAGGCGGTCCTCGGGGAGGTCGGCGAACTTGGCGAAGTCCTTGGCGTAAACGGCGTCGGCCCAAAGGAACTGGCTGAGCGCGGCCCGGTCGCTCTCGCCGGCGACCAGGGGCTTGAAGGTGCGCCCGCCGAGGCCGACGAACTTGTGGAACTCGAAGCCGAAGGCGCGCAGCACCTCGTCGACCTCGCCGTAGAGCGGCTGGTCGACGTAGAGCGGCACGAACTCGGCGCGGATGTGGACGACCACGGCGTGGCGGAGCGTGCGCTCGGCCCCCGCCAGCGCAGCACCTGCGCCGCCCTGGATGCCGATGCGCAGATAGTCCGCGCCCGCCGCCTCCTCGACGTCGTCGAGGCGCACCGTCTCGACCTCGATGCGGTCGGTGACGGTCGCCGCCTCCTCCAGCGTCTGGAAGAGCGCCATGGCTTGTGCGTCGGGGGCGAAGAGCGAGGACATCGCCGGATCGGCGCAGCGGTGGAACTGGGCCGTGGCGCCGTCGCCGACGACCAGCGGCAGGTAGACGTGCTTGCCGCGCGCCTGGTCGTTGAGCGCGTCGCAGGCGTCCTCGTCGGGCTCGAAGCCGACGACGCGCGCGAGGCCCCGCCGCACGATCGCCGCATAGGCGTCCTCCGCGCCCTCGACCGGGGCGGCGCCGATATCGACGACCTTGATGGTCGGCAGGCCGTCGAGGAGGTCGGAAAAGGGAAACGCGCGCATGTCGGGTCAGCGGGGCGGGCAGGATCAGCGGGGGCGCGGAACGCCCGGGTTCGTCTGGTGTGGTGCGCGGCCGGGCAGGCGATAGGGCCCGATCGGGCCGCTGCCGGGCCGAAACGCGGCCGGCCCGCCGTTTATGGTTAATAAATCGTGGCGAATCAATGACCATAAAAATCATATCTTTAATATCGATATGTTTTGGGCTAGGCTGGCGCCGCAATCGGGCGGGTCGGTGCGAGGTCTGGCCGCGGCCTGCGGGACATCGAGGCCGGAGAACGAGACAGGGGCGAGGATGAGCGACTGGATCCGCGAGCCGGGGCTGGAAGCGGGGCTGGGGGCGCCGGCGGAAGCCGCGACCCTCGCCACGCTGTCGGGGCGCATGGCGGCGATGGTGCGGGACGCGCTCTACGAGGGCCGCTTGAAGCCCGGCGACACGCTGGGCACCGAAAAGGCGCTGGCGGCGGCTTTCGGGGTGAGCCGCATGGCCGCGCGCGACGCCATGAAGCGCCTGGAGGCCGGCGGCATCGTCGAGATCAGGGTGGGGGCCGGCGGCGGCGCGCGCATCGCCCGCGGCAACCCGCGGATGCTGGCCGACGCGCTCGCCGTGCAGCTCAAGCTGATCGGCGCCTCGGTGGCCGAGATCATGGACGCCCAGCGCGCCGTCGAGGCGATGACCGCCGAGCTCGCGGCGCTGCACGCGAACGAGGCCGACTACAAGCACCTCGCGGCGCTGCTCGACGAGGCCGAGGCCAGGCTCGACGGCGACGTCGACGCCTATACCCGGGTGAGCCAGGCCTTCCATCTCGCCGTCGCCGAGGCCTCGCGCAACAAGGTGCTGAAGGTGCAGCTGATCTCGCTGCAGCACGTCGCCTGGCCGGCGCGCAACCGCACGCTGACGCCCGAGGTGGCGCGGCACATATTGAGCCTGCACCGCGAGATCTACGTGCTGCTGCGCGCCCGCGACGCCACCGGCGCGCGCGAGCTGATGAGCCGGCACCTCATGCAGATCCGCGCCCGGCGGGTGGCCGAGGCGGGCGCGCCGGTTACGGGCGAGGCGGCCGAGGCGGAGACGGTGTGTTGTTGAATGGTTTTGAATGCGATGTCCATTCGTCATGTATGGACCCTTCCCGGATTGCAAGGTCGTTTTGCGGTGTTGGCGGGCGGTCATGTATTCGGCCTTTTGGTCCCGGTGGTTGGACCGGGTGG
>Ga0302046_10006042_pt1 | contig 10610 bp, 12 predicted proteins | sample RVTome_11_FD_200261 | JGI IMG/M metagenome (GOLD analysis project Ga0302046, IMG submission 200261) | Soil microbial communities from uranium-contaminated site in the Upper Colorado River Basin, Wyoming, United States - RVT147D111 (version 2) ... | reverse complement strand
GGCGTGATCATGGTGTTCTTCTTCCTGATCCCCGCGATTCCCGCCGTGCTCGGCAACTTCCTGATCCCGATGATGATCGGCGCGAAAGACCTCGCGTTTCCGCGGATCAACCTCCTCTCCTGGTACGTCTACGTGGTCGGCGGCCTCTTCACGCTCTGGGCCGTCGTTCACGGAGGCGTCGACACCGGCTGGACGTTCTACACGCCCTACTCGACGACGTACTCGAACAGCTACGTCATCATGACCGCAGTCGGGATCTTCATCACGGGCTTCTCGTCGATTCTGACCGGCCTGAATTTCATCGTGACCGTCCACACGATGCGCGCGCCGGGGATGACCTGGTTCCGCCTTCCTCTCTTCGTGTGGTCGCACTACGCGACGAGCCTGATCATGGTGCTCGGAACACCCGTGGTGGCCGTCACCATCCTCATGGTCGGAGTGGAGCGTCTCTTCCACCTCGGGATCTTCGACCCGAAGCTGGGGGGCGACCCGATCCTCTTCCAGCACCTCTTCTGGTTCTATTCGCACCCGGCCGTCTACATCATGGTCCTGCCGGCGATGGGCGTCGTCTCGGAGCTCGTGACGACGTTTTCGCGGAAGAACATCTTCGGCTACAAGTTCGTCGCCTTCGCCTCCGTCGCGATCGCCGTGCTCGGGTTCCTCGTGTGGGGCCACCATATGTTCGTGTCCGGCCAGTCGGTTTACGCGGGCCTGATCTTTTCGTTCCTGTCCTTTCTCGTGGCAATACCCTCGGCGGTGAAGGTCTTCAACTGGACCGCGACGATGTACAAGGGGTCGATCTCGTATCGCACGCCGATGCTCTACGCGTTCGGGTTCATCGGGCTCTTCACGATCGGCGGTCTGACCGGCCTCTTTCTCTCGACGCTCGGGCTCGACGTCCACGTGCACGACACGTATTTCATCGTCGCGCACTTCCACTACATCATGGTCGGCGGCACGATCATGGGGTACCTCGGCGGGATCCATTACTGGTGGCCGAAGATCAGCGGGAAGCTCTACCCGGAGGGGTGGGCGCGTTTCTCGGCGCTCGTCATCTTTATCGGGTTCAACCTGACGTTCTTCCCGCAGTTCATCCTGGGCTACCTCGGGATGCCGCGGCGTTACCACGCGTATCCGGAGGAGTTCCAGGTTCTGAACGTCATGTCGTCGGCGGGTGCCTCGATTCTCGGGGTCGGCTACCTGGTGCCGCTCATCTACCTCGTCTGGTCCATGAGATACGGAAAGGCGGCGCCGGCGAACCCGTGGGGCTCGACCGGGCTCGAGTGGGATACGCCATCACCGCCGCCGACGGAAAACTTCGAGGTCACGCCGGTCGTGACCGGCGAGCCGTACCACTACTCTCCCGAGGAGATCGAAGTCGTTGGTTGACGCGGCGGCTCCTGCCGCTCCCGTGACCGCCGAACACGGCGGTCCTTCGGAGCTCCAGCACCACTTCGACACGATGGATCAGCAGCGGGAAGCCTCGTCCTTCGGAATGTGGGTCTTCCTCGTTACGGAGATCCTGTTCTTCGGCGGCCTGTTCACCGCATACACCGTCTACCGCCACCAGTACAGCCGGGCGTTCGCGGAGGCAAGCCGCCACCTCGACATCGCGCTCGGCACCTTCAATACCGCGGTCCTGATCGTCTCGAGTCTCACGATGGCGCTCGCGGTCTGGTCGGCCTCGGTCGGAAGGCGCAGGGCGATCGTCGTCTTCCTCCTTCTCACGATGGCCCTGGGCGGCGTGTTCCTGGGCGTCAAGGCGGTCGAGTACTCGCACAAGTTCCACGACCACCTCGTCCCGGGACCCTCCTTCCAGTTCCCCGGCCCGGACGCGCGGGCGGCGGAGATCTTCTTCTCGCTCTACTTCACGATGACGGGGCTTCACGCGGCGCACATGGTCATCGGCATCGGCATCCTGACTGTGCTCGTTCTTCAGGCACGAAAGGGCCGATATACGCCCGAGTACCACACGCCGGTCGAGGTCTCCGGGCTGTACTGGCACTTCGTCGACATCGTCTGGATCTTCCTTTTTCCGCTGCTGTACCTGATCGGGAGGCACATCCACTGATGGCGCAGCACTCCGCGACAGCGCAGCACGTCGTCCCGCGCAAGGTCTATTTCGCGGTCTTTGCGGCGCTCATGGTCTTCACCGCGACGACGACCGCGATCTCGTTCCTCGATCTCGGTCCCTGGAACACGGTGGTCGCCCTGGGGATCGCCTTTCTGAAGGCGACGCTCGTGGTCCTCTTCTTCATGCACGTCAAGTACAGCCCGCGGCTGACGCAGGTCACGATCGCCGGCGGGCTCTTCTGGCTCGCGATCCTGATCGTGATCACGCTCTCCGACTTCATGACCCGGGGCTGGCTGCCGGTCTTGAGGTAGCCCCGTGAGCGACCTGCCTCCGGAGCTCCAGAACCTCTCCCGGTTCCAGGTTCTCCGAAAGCTCGGCGCCGGCGGCATGGGCGAGGTCTTCCTGGCGGAAGACAGGACGCTCGGTCGGAAGGTCGCCTTGAAGCTCCTTCCGGAGGGACTTTTCTCCGACCCGGAGGTCCGGCGCCGGTTCTCTCAAGAGGCGCGAGCGGTATCCGCGCTCAACCACCCTCAGATCGTCACGATCTACGACATCGGCGCGGCGCAGGAGCGGGACTTCATCGCGATGGAGTACGTCGACGGGCAGACTCTTCGAGAGCTGCTCGAGGCGGGCCCGATCGAAGTGCGCCGGATGTTCGATCTCGTCTCGCAGGCCGCGTCCGGCCTCGCCGCGGCGCACGAAGCAGGGATCGTCCATCGCGACATCAAACCCGAGAACCTGATGGTCAACCGGAACGGCCAGCTGAAGATCATGGACTTCGGGCTGGCCAAGGTGGTCGAGCGCCGGACGGCGCCGCTCCTCCAGAGCAGCGTCGCGACCGTCGCCGACACACCGCGCGCGACCGCCGGCACCGGAACGGGCGTCATCCTCGGCACGGTCTCCTACATGTCGCCCGAGCAGGCGCAGGGCCGCCCGCTCGATCACCGCACCGATCTCTTCTCGCTGGGTCTCGTTCTCTACGAGGGATTGACCGGCAGCCGCCCGTTTTCCGGGAAGAGCGCCGTCGAGACTCTTCACGCGATTATCAACGACGAGCCGGTGCCGGCGGTCGAGCGAAACCCGCGCGTCCCGCCCGAAGCGACCGAGATCCTCGACAGGGCGCTCGGAAAGGACCCGGCCGAGCGATACCAGCACGCCGGCGATTTCGCGCTGGATCTGAAGCGTGCGAAGCGTGCGCTCGAGTCGGGGTTCGCCAGGCCGGTCATCCCGCTGGCCGCGGCGCCCGCGAAAGGACGAGCGCTCCGGTGGGGAGTGGCCGCTCTCATCGTCGCGGCGCTCGTCGCGGGCGCGTGGCTCCTCGGTCGTTCCGGCGCGCGGCCCGGAATTTGGAACCTCGCCGAAGTCACGATTACGCCGCTCACGAGCGACCCGGGCTACGAGGGGGAGCCGACCTTTTCGCCCGACGGCGAGACGATCGCGTACGTCTCCGACCGCACCGGGAACTTCGAGATATTCCTGAAACAGGTCTCCGGCGGACCGGACGTGAACATCACGAACAATCCGGCCGACGACGTGCAGCCCGCCTTCTCCCCCGACGGGAAGCAGATCGCATTCGTCTCGACGCGCGAGAGCCGGAGGCCCCTGGGATACGAGAACTTCGGTGTTCCCCCGACCGGGGGCGGCATCTGGGTAATGCCGGCCCTGGGGGGGAGTCCCCGACGAATCGTCGAGTCGGGCAATTTCCCGTCATGGTCGCCCGACGGCTCGTCGCTCGTTTTCATGGGAGGTGGCGCCTTCAAGAAGAAGGTCTTCCGCGTCCCGGCCTCCGGAGGGCAAGCGCAGGAGTTCGCGATTCGCCCCCCGGGCGGAGACGCGGATTATCGCTTCATGCTCTATCCGACGCTGTCCTCGGACGAGAAGTGGCTCCTCTTTCAGGCGGACGAGTTCCGGGTACAAGTCGCCCCCAGCTCCGGCGGCGAAGCGACGACCCTTTGCCGGGGACGGCGCCCGGTCTGGGCTCGCGACGGGCGAGCGGTCGTGTATTCCAGCGCCGAGCCGGGCAAGAACCTGTCGCTCGCGAGGATTCCGTTCTCGCCCGAGAAAGGCGCACGCGATGGCGCCCCGGAAGCCGTGACCGTCGGACGAGGAGTCGACACCCAGGCTGCGATCTCGCGCGACGGACGGCAGATCGCGTTCACCGCCCTCGAACAGACGTTCAATATCGAGACGCTGCCGTTTGACGCCGAGTCGGGACGGATCATGGGAGAGGTGAGGGTCCTGACCGCGGGCCACAACGACATCGAGTGGAAGAGCCTGTCCCCGGACGGCCGGTCTGTCACCTACGCGAACGGCGGCCGCATCTGGCGACTCGACCCGGGGCAGGCGCCGTATGCGCTGACGAGCGACCCGGCCTTCATCGACCAGCAACCGAAGTGGTCCCCGGACGGGCAGTCGATCGTCTGGCATCGAGCGCCTGTGGGGCAATCGGGAAAGCTCGAGGTCTGGCTGATGGCCGCCGACGGCGCGGGTCCGCGGAGGCTCCTCGAGAACGCCCGGGGTCCTTACTGGATGCCGGACAGTCGCGGGATTACCTACGCTTCGATGGCTGATTTCCACCTTCACCACTTCGATCTCGCGACGCGGAAATCCCGCCGGGTGACCGACGAAGAGACGCGGGCGCCGCTCCACATCGTGAGCGCGGACGGCAAGTGGATCGTCTACCAGTCATCGGCCCAGAGCTCCCTCACGATTCACGCGCGCCCGATCGATGGCGGGGAGACGCTCGTCGTCGCCGCGACTCCGGGGCAGATGGGGAGCGGGCATCCGATGCTCTCCCCCTCCGGGAACTGGTTCTATTACCAGGTGGACCACAAGAACGTGTATCGCCTTCCGGGCCCGTCGCAGGGGTGGCGAAAAGCCGAGCCGCAGAAGGTCACCAACTTCCCGGAGTCCGGCCTCTTCATCGAGGATCCGCGTCTCTCGATGGACGGCAAGCAGCTGATCTACTCGCGCGGGAAGATCACGGGCGACCTGTGGCTGCTTCGATTCCCGGTCAGGCGGGGAGGCAAGGGCTAAGAGCGAGCGAGGCGGGTCGACTTTCGCCGAAACCGGTCGTCGCGCATCCCGGAGAGGCTTCCCTCCCACGAGCCGGATCCTGCGAGCCCGAGGATCCGGCGCGCTTTGATCCGTCGCACGAAGTCCTCGAGAGCGCGCTCAACCGTGCGCGAACAGGTCCGCTCGCCGGAGAGGCGGACCGCCTCCTCCAGGAGGCCCTTGCGAAGCATGAGACTCGTGCGTTTCATTGGCGCAGGTTACGCCTGTTCAGGCCCCCGCGGCGACCTCCACTCGGCTCACGCGCGCGGCGAGCACCACTCCGAGCAGAATGAACGCGCCGCCCGCGAGGGTGCGGGCGGGAAGTCTCTCGCCGAGCACGATGGCGCCCAGCACGACCGCGATCATCGTGTCCACGAGCGGGATCGTGCTGACGACCGAGATCGGGACTCGCTTGATCAGCCAGAACAGACCGACGAACGTGAACGCGGTCCCGAAGATCGCGAGGTAGGCGAGCGCGCCGACCGCCGCGGGAGTCCATTGCGAGGGCCTGCCCCGCTCGACGATCGCCGCGAGCGGGAGTAGAAGCGCCGAACCGACCAGCGTCTCCGCCCACACGTTGAGCGGCGGATCGACCCGGCCGAGGTGCTTCTTGACGAGAACGCTCGCGAAGGCGGAGACGATCGCCGCGAGGAACACGAGCCCTCCACCCCGGAGGAGAGCGCCGAAGTCCGATTGCAGAGCGCGCGAGACCGCCGGCCCCTGCATGAGCGCCACGCCGGCGAGGCCCAGACCCGCCGCCGACAGCGTTCTGCGGGTCAGCGGCTCGTTGGGGAGCAGATAGTGCGCGAAGACCCCGGCGCAGATGGGAAACGTGGCAAACAGCAGCGCCGAGAGGCCGGACTCGATCCACTGCTGCGCGACGAAGATCAAGGCGTAGAAGAGACCGATCTGGAGGAAACCGGCGATCACGATGAACGTTCGTTCGTGCGCCGTCGGCCCACGTCCGCTGCGGCGGAAAGCGAACGGCGCGAGGACGAGGCATGCGAGCGCAATCCGGAGCGCGGCGAATCGGAGCGGCGGCAGGTACTGCAGGCCGATCTTGATCCCGAGCCACGTCGAGCCCCAGATCGCGCAGAGAAAGAGGTACACGACGAGCGCGCGACCGCGAAGATGGCCGGTCAGACTGCTCAATGATCCGCGGTGTTGGGCGCCGTTTCTACGGCGAAGCCTCGAAGTACGCTCGTGAGACCCCGGACTGCCGAATGATCGACCGGAGCGTCCCTGTTCTCAGTTCGACGTGATCCGGGACCGGTACCCTGACGGTGGAACCCTCTATCCTTCTCTGCATGACGACTTCCTCGCCGCCGCACCTCCGAGAAGCCGTTTCGGGCAAGGATCTGACAAACCTCTCGACCGGAAAGGACACGCAGTCTACCCAAGCGCGACGTCGAGACGAGTCACGAAGATCTCGCCCGACAGACGGCTCTCGACTTCGGACGAGTCGGCGGTCTCGAAGAACAGCTCGACGGCCTCCTGGAGGTTGCGGCGTGCCTCCTCGACCGTTTCGCCTTGACTGGCGATGTCGAGTTCCGCGGAGGTCGCGACGTATCCGCTGCCCTCTCTCTCGATGATCGCTGTCAGTTGGCGGTTCTGCTTCATCGCTTCCTCGAAGCGAGAAAGTCTATACCCGCGGGATCATGAGCTCCGACGAGAGTCACAGCGCGAACTCACAGTAATGAAAGGCCTTCTCTCAACGTCGGGTACTCGAGCCGCGGCAGCAGTTCTCTCTTCATCCGCGAGGTGTCGGCCACGGATGAGACCATCCCGATGCGTAAGAAATCCCGCGTCAGAGGCGAAGCCGTTCGGAAGATCGACGCGAATAGCTCACAGCAGCCCGCTGCCGCGTAAAGAGACCACTCCGGAACCCGCCACGGCCTCGGAAAACCCCAGTGGTCCGCGATGACATCGAGAAAGTGCTGGACAGTGCGAGGCTCGTCATCGGCGAGGTTGTAGATCCCGCTGACTCCGTCGATCTCGATAGCCGCGGCCACCCCGCGCAGGAAGTCCGGAAGCGCCAGAAGGTGGTTCCAGGTCGGGCGCTTCCAGACGGCGAGGAGGCGGCGCCGTAGGAGCCACCGCGCCGCTTCGATCATGAGCACTCCTCGCCCGTAAACCATCCCGGCGCGGAGCACCACCGGAATCATTGGGCTGTGACGGCACGCTTCGAGGAGGTGCTTTTCCGCGGCCAGGCGAGTCCGTGCGTGCACGGAACCGGGGTCTCCGTCCAGACGATCCGTGGCCGGCCCTTCCGGTGTCGTCTCGCCCTCGACGTGCGGAAAGCTCACGAGCACGAACTTGCCGACGCCGGCCTCCTGCGCGGCCGCAACGAGATTCCGGACGTAACCCGTGTTCGTCCGGGGAAGGAAAACCTCCGGATGCGGCGCGAAGAGCACTCCAGCGAGGTGGACGATACTGTCCACGCCTTCGCACGCCTTCGCGAGGCTCGCAGGATCCTCCAGATCGGCTCGACAGATCGAAACCGCGGGAAATGGCCCTGTGTCGAACGGGAGCGGTCTGCGGTGGACCATGAGCCGCAGCGGATGCGGTGAATCAGCGAGGAATCGGGCGAGGCGGGACCCGAGGTTTCCGGCGGCGCCGGTGATGAGGAGCCTCATTCGCAGATCATTTAACGATGCGGGTGCAGGCCCGTGGGGCCTGTCCCCGCGACTTTTCTCGATAGGATTCCGGCGTGTTCGAAGTTCGAAGCGATCCGACCGCGTCCCCGGCGGAACGTTACCGCGTTCTCGGAGCCGCGCTCGCCTCGCTTCTCGAGGGCGAAGAGGACGCGCTTGCGAATCTCGCGAACGCCGCGGCTCTTCTCGCTCAGTCGCTCGAGGCGATCAACTGGTGCGGTTTCTACCTGCTGCGGGGCGAGGAGCTCGTCCTCGGTCCATTCCAGGGCAAACCCGCTTGTGTTCGCATTCCGATCGGCAAAGGCGTCTGCGGGGCGGCGGCACGGGAGCGGGCGACGATCGTCGTGCCGGACGTGAGTCGTTTTCCCGGCCACATCACCTGCGATCCGGCGTCGCGCTCGGAGATCGTGGTTCCGATCCTCGAGGACGGCATCCTGCGCGGCGTGCTCGACATCGACGCGCCGGAGGTCGGTCGGTTCGACCACGAGGACCTTGTGGGTCTCGAAGCCTTCGTCGCGACACTGACACCCCGCGTCGCCTGGGGCTCGCTCTGACATGGCCGATAAACGCTTCGGCGGGAAGCTGACGTGGCTCGGACACGCGGGGTTCCTCATCGAATCGCCCAAGGGCGTCCGGGTCGCGATCGACCCATGGATCGGCAACAACCCGAAATTTCCTCAGGGATTCGACTGGGCCAAGCTCGACGTGATTGCCGCGACGCACGGGCACTTCGACCACTTCGGCGACGACGGGATCGAGCTCGCGAAGAAGACCGGGGCGACGGTCGTCGCCATTTTCGAGCTCGCGCTTCACTGCGGCGCCAACGGCGTCGAGAAGGTCTCCGGGATGAACAAGGGGGGCAGCCAGAAGCTCTTCGGGGTGGACTTCCGGATGGTGAACGCGGTCCACTCGTCCGGCACATCGGGCGCGGGCCGGGAGGCAAACTTCCCCGCGGACCCGTGCGGCTACGTAATGACGTTCGAGGACGGTTTCCGGATCTACCACGCCGGCGACACGAACGTGTTCGCCGACATGGCGTTGATCGGAGAGCTCTACGAGCCGGACGTCGCGCTCCTGCCGATCGGCGACTTCTACACGATGGGACCGCGCGAGGCCGCGAAGGCGTGCCAGCTGCTCGGCGTGGCGCGCGTGATCCCGATGCACTGGGGCACGTTTCCCGTCCTGCCGGGAACGCCGGCGGACCTGCGCCGCGAGATCGACCGGCGCGGCCTCGCGACGGAAGTGGTCGAGCTCGCGCCCGGTCAGAGCTGGCCCTGATCTGCGGCCGCTGACGACAGAGATCCTCACCGCCCGCCTCGCACTTGCGCCGTGGCGGCCGGAAGACCTGGACGCCCTCCACGCGCTCTGGATCGACGCGGACGTCCGGCGCTATCTGTGGGACGGGGAGGTGATCTCCCGCGAGCGAGCCGAAGCGACCGTGCGGGCCGGCATCGAGTCGTTCGAGCGGAACGGCTTCGGTTTCTGGGGCGTCTTCGAAAAGGGGTCTGCCCCGCTCATCGGATTCTGCGGCCTCCGAGTGATCGGGGAAACGAGCGACGTCGAGCTGCTTTTCGGGATCGACCCGCGGCTCTGGAGCCACGGATATGCGACCGAGGCCGTCCGCGCCGTGCTCCGCTGGGCTTTCGAGTTCACCGATCTCCAACGCATCTTTGCCGGTGCCGATCCGCCGAACCTTGCCTCGTTCCGTGTGATGGAGAAGCTCGGGATGGGTTTTGCCGGCATTCGCGCGACGGCGGCCGGCGACACGCCTTACTGGGTGATCGAACGGGAGACTTTCCGGGGTCCGGCCGCAGCTCGCGACAATCCTGAGATGGGGGAACACGGGGGCAGTATGATAGTTTGTCATACTCCCCGATGAGCCATACGAAGATTGCCATCACGATCGACGAGAGGATCCTGGAGCGGATCGACCGCCTCGTCGCACAGAAACGGTTTCCGAGTCGGAGCCGCGCGTTTCAGCTGGCCGTCGAATCTCAGCTCGAACGGCTCGATCGAAACCGCCTGGCCCGTGAATCCGCGAAGCTCGATCGGAGACGTGAACAACGCATGGCAGATGAAGGCGCCTCATCGGATCTCGAGGGATGGCCCGAATACTGAGGGGTGACGTGCTGTGGGCCGAGCTCGATCCGGTTCGCGGTCGAGAGCAGGCCGGCAGGCGCCCCGTCCTCGTTCTGAGCCACGACGTGTTCAACGAGCGTTCCGGCACTGTCATCGCGGTTGCCATCACCAGCGAACCTCCGAGAGCCGGATTTCCTCTGACCGTCGCCCTGGAAAGCGCGGAGCTGCCGAAGAAGTCCTGGGTGAAGGTGAGTCAGATTCGGACGCTCTCCACCGCCCGGCTCGGGCGAAGAATCGGACGCGTCTCTTTCGAGGAGATCGAGCTCGTCGTTGCCGGTCTGAACGAGATCATCGCCGCGTAGCGGAGGAACGGGGTCAGGCGTGTATCTTGGTATTTTCGTTTTTCAAGATACCAACCTACACGCCTGACCCCTATTGCAGCGGCAGCCTTCCCGCGAACCCCTCTTCGTAGCCGTGGAAGTACTCGAGTGAGGTCTCCGGATACTTCCAGCAGTAGTAGCCCGCGCCGGAATCGAAATCGACGAGCCACAGCCCCTTGATCTCGGCGCCGAGGGCGAGGATCTCCCGCGCCCACTCCCCGACCACCCCCTGGCGCTCCTCCTCGGCCTCTTCGGACTCCGCCAGCCGCGCGAACTTGAACACCGCGTCGGAAGTGAGCTCCTTCACCTTCGGCAGCAGCGACCGCGCTTCGTCGAGGGTGAAGACTTTCTTCTGAGACGACGAGAGGG
>Ga0302046_10006040_pt1 | contig 10612 bp, 6 predicted proteins | sample RVTome_11_FD_200261 | JGI IMG/M metagenome (GOLD analysis project Ga0302046, IMG submission 200261) | Soil microbial communities from uranium-contaminated site in the Upper Colorado River Basin, Wyoming, United States - RVT147D111 (version 2) ... | reverse complement strand
CACGTGGTCTGCGATGTTGGCCCCCGGGGCGATGCCGACCCCCCCTACCTCGGCGGCGGCTGCATCCGACAAGTAGTCGCCGTTCAAGTTCATGGTGGCAAGCACCTCGAACTCGGCCGGTCGCAGCATGAGCAACTGGAAGATGATGTCGGCAATACGGTCCTTGATGACGATCTTGCCGTCCGGCTGCTTGCCCCCGTAGACGCTGTAGAGCTCTTCCTCGGTGATCGTCTGCTCGGCAAACTCCTCCCGCGCCAGCTCGTAGCCCCAGTTCCGGAAGGCGCCTTCCGTGAACTTCATGATGTTGCCTTTGTGCACCAGGGTGACGCTCTTCTTCCCCTGGTCGATGGCATGCTGGATGGCCTTTCGGACCAGGCGCTTGCTCCCGAAGGGACTGATCGGCTTGATGCCGAGACCAGCATCCTCGAAGAACTCGGCGCCCAGCTCCTCGCGCAGGAAGCGGGCTAGCTTTTTGTTCTCCTCGCTGCCACTTTGGTACTCGATGCCGGCGTAGACGTCCTCGGTGTTCTCCCGGAAGATCACCACGTCCACCTCATGGGGCGCGCGTAGTGGGGAGGGCACCCCTTCGTAGTAGCGCACCGGTCGCACGCAGGCGTAGAGGTCCAGATCCTGGCGCAGGGCGACGTTGAGAGAGCGGAAGCCGCCACCCACAGGCGTCGTCAGCGGCCCCTTGATGGATACCACCAACTCACGGCAGGCCTCCAAGGTCTCGGCGGGGAAGTAGTCGCCGTCATAAAGGCTTGCCGCCTTCTCGCCTAGGTAGATCTCGCACCAGTTGATCTTGCGCTTGCCTCCGTAAGCCTTCTCCACCGCGGCGTCCCACACCCTGAGGCTGGCGCGGCAAATGTCGGGGCCAATGCCGTCGCCCTCCACATAGCCGATGATCGGATTGTCAGGCACGTGCAGCCGTCCATCGACAAAGGTGATCTTCTCGCCCGCCGGAATCTTGATGTGCTGATAGCCCATGGGGCCCCTCCTTCAGTGAGCTGATCGCACGCCGCGCGCCCTGGCACGCCACGCATGCCCTGACGACAGCCGCGTCGCCGATCCCAGGTCGCCTGGCAGCAACCCCGTGTGGGCATCGCCCGCAGGCAGCCAAACACGCCCGCCGGCAACGGCCGGGGGCTACCCGAAATCTGGGCCCGAGGGGAACAAAAGTGAAGACGCCTCGGCAACGCTGGCGAGCGAGCCAGAGTGAGGCTCTAGGGGCGCGGGCCGACGGTGTTTCGGTGCGGGCTAAAGCTACATCCAACACGTGGGGTTGTCCACGCCACGACATTCCGGGTCGGCCCCCGGCGACCATCGGCTCGGCCGCGGACCTCACGACCTGTGCGCGGGCGCCCGCACGTCGCTCCTGGGCGACGCAAATCCCCTGGCGAGGCTCTGGCCGAGAGCCTCTGCCATTTCTGAGGATCATGATTTAGAGAGCTTTTCCCCGCAATGGCCCGAATCTTGAGCCGCCTTCTCCCTGGACCACCGCAAGGGACTTCCCTACGCGGCCCCGAGTCCACGGGCAGCGTCGCAGGAGGTGCATGGTATGCTCGAGCACTTAGCCAATGCCGTCGATGTCGCAGCCGCGCCGCGTGCAGGCGCCGGCAACCATGGAACCAGCGGTTCGACCCAGCGACCGTCGTTATTTGCCATGAGCAGCTACCGGCCTCGCTCCGTTCTGCAGCTGCTACTGGTCGGCTTTACCGTGGTCGTCATCCCCTTGGGTGCGGGACTGGTAGCCGCCTACTTTGCCATCGATCACCTGGGTGCCCGCAGCAGCCGGGCCGTCTACGCCTCCGCCAGCGGTATGCTCGCCGCGCAGGCGCTGCATGGCGAAGCGGTGCAGATGGAACGGCACGCGCGGCAGTACGTGGTATTGGGCGATCGACAGTTCTACGATCTGGCGCGCGAGCGGCGCGAGAGCTTCGCCCGCAACGCGGCAGCGCTGCTCGCCGTCGAGGTTCCGACGGCACTCAGCGAGCAGGTGCGCGACATCGTAACCCAGGAGAGTCGGATTTTCGCCGCACTGGAGGCCTTCCCGAACGACGCCCCGGAGGTCCAGGAGGCGCTCGATCGCTTTCGCGACATGGCCCAGAGCGCCTCGGACCTGTTGCACGACGTGGCCACGCTGATCTCGGACCACGCGGAGTATCTGCGGAGCTACACCAACCGCCTGCAGACCATGCTGGCATGGCTGGCCTCGGCATTGATCCTGGCCGCTGTGGCGCTGGCGGCCTGGCTTTCCAGGCTCATTGCGCGGCCGATCAAGCGTGTGGAGACGGCGATCCGGCGGCTCGGCGACGGCTCCTATAGACGCCGGATCGAGGTCCACGGTCCCCGCGATCTGGAGGAGGTGGGGCAACTGTTGGAATGGCTGCGTCAGCGGCTGGTGCAGGCGGAGCACGAGAAGACGCGCTTCCTGCGCCACGTCTCCCACGAGCTGAAGACACCGTTGACCGCCATCCGCGAAGGCACCGAGCTCCTGTGCGACGAGGTGCCGGGCCCCCTGAATCCGACCCAGGCCGAGGTGGCAACCATCCTGCGCGCCAATAGTCTCTACCTGCAGCGGCTGATCGAGGACCTGCTGGCCTTCAGCACCGACGGCCGAGCGAGCCAAGCGCTGCAGCTGGAGCCGGTGGCCCTGCCGAAGGTGGTCGAGCGGGTATTGCGTGACCAACACCTGGCGCTCCAGGCCAAGGGCATCCAGGTGAGCTGCGATTTGATCGACCTGACGGTCGCCGGCGATGCCGACAAGCTGCGTCAGGTGTTGGATAATCTGCTCTCCAACGCGGTCAAGCACTCGCCGCGGGGAGGTACGGTGGCCATTCGGCTGCAGCGACAAGGCGACGCCGGTGTCATCGACGTCAGAGACGAAGGCCCGGGCATCGTCCGCGAAGAGCGCGAGCACGTGTTCGAGGCCTTCTACCAGGGCAAGGCACAGGCCCAGGGGCCGGTCAGTGGCACCGGCTTGGGATTGGCCATTGCCCGGGAGTACGTCACGGCACACCGGGGCAGCATCGAGGTGATGGAGTCCTCGGTGGGCGCGCACCTGCGGGTACGCATTCCACTTCATATCGGCGCCAGGGCATGACGGAGAGCAGCGCCCGAGGGCGTGGCTCCGTGGCCGCAGCACTGTTGGTCGGCGCTGCGTGGCTGCTGCTGGGCTGTGCGCCTCTGGCCCCGGAGCCGCGGCTGCTGGCGGCGACGCTCACTCCCGCCACGCCGGCGCCGGCTTCGGAGCCGGCTAAGCTCGACGCCGTGGTCTTGGCAATGGCCGCCGCCGCCACGGAGCCGCGCGCCGGGCAGCGACAGCGTTTGGAAATGCTGGAGCGCGAGCACTCGGCGCGGGGTGATGTCGCCACCCGCCTGGAGCTCGCCTGGCTGCTCAGTCGCCCGGGCACCGGCTTCGAGGACTCCAGGCGTGCTTCCGAGTTGCTGGAAGAATACCTGGCCACCCCCGGCTCCGACCCAGCTCATCGGGCATTAGCCGAGGTGCTGCAGGCCTTGCTGATCGAGCGCGGCAAAGCCCAGGGCGTGGCAGCCCGGGCTCGCGAGCAGACTGCAGAAGACGCGGAAGAATTGGCCTCCCTGCAGCTGCAGGTTAGCACCCTGCAGGGGCTGCTGGAGACCAAGCGCCAGCAGCTGGAGGCGCTGCGGGACATCGAGACCTCCATTAACGAGCGCAAGTCCCCCGAACCGGAGCTGTTGCCCGATGACGAGCAGAGCGCGAATCCTGCTAGTCGATGACGACCCCGGGCTGCTCAAGCTCTTGGCCATGCGCCTGCAGAGCTCGGGCTACACGGTGGACGCCGTCGACAGCGGCGAAAAGGCGCTGGCGTCGTTCCAGGCCACCCAGCCGCAGGTGGTGATCACCGACCTGCGCATGGGTGGCATGGACGGCATGGCGCTGTTCGACGCCATCCACCATCACAATCCGACCATGCCGGTGATCGTCCTCACCGCCCATGGCACTATCCCCGACGCCGTAGAGGCCACCCAGCGCGGCGTCTTCAGCTATCTCACAAAGCCCTTCGACGCCCACCAGTTGTTGGAGACGGTCGCCCGCGCCCTGCGGGTAAGCGGCGACAGCAGCACTCGCGACCTGGACCAGGGCAGCGATTCCGGCTGGCGCGAGGAGATCGTTACTCGCAGCGCGGCGATGGAAGAGCTGCTGGCCCAGGCGCGGCTGGTTGCCCAGGGCGATACCAGCGTCCTGATCCAAAGCGAGAGCGGTACCGGCAAGGAGCTGTTGGCACGGGCCATCCATCGTGCCAGCCCGCGACGCGACGCCCCCTTCGTGCCCGTGAACTGCACTGCGATTCCGGAGCAGCTGTTGGAATCGGAGCTCTTCGGTCACGTCAGGGGCGCCTTCACCGGCGCGGTGCAGAACCACAAGGGGCTGTTCCAGGCAGCCCATGGCGGCACCCTGTTCCTGGACGAGATCGGCGACATGCCACTCAGCTTCCAGGCCAAGATGCTGCGGGTCTTGCAGGAAAACGAGGTGCGCCCGGTCGGCTCCACCCAGGCCTTTGCGGTGGACGTGCGGGTGATCTCCGCCACCCACCGCAACCTGGACGCGGCGGTGGCGGATGGCAGTTTCCGGCAGGACCTCTACTACCGACTGCACGTGATCATGCTCCAGCTGCCAACCCTGGGGGAGCGCCGGGAAGACATTCCCCTGCTGGCAAGCTACTTCCTGGCTCAGCTGGCGACTCGCCACCGCAAGCATGTGCGCGGATTTGCTCCGGAGGCCATGGAGCTGCTGGTGTCGGCTCCCTGGCCCGGCAACGTCCGCCAGCTTCGCAACGTGGTGGAGCAGTCGGTGGCCCTGGCCACTACTCCTATCATCCCTGCCCGCCTGGTGCAGAGGGCACTGCGCGACGAGCCCGATCAGATGCTCAGCCTGGCCGATGCCCGCGACCGCTTCGAGCGCGAGTATCTGGTGCGCATCCTGCGGATCGCCGACGGCAACGTCAGCCAGGCGGCGCGGCTTGCTGGCCGCAACCGCACCGAGTTCTACAAGCTGCTGCAGCGACATCATCTGTCGCCAGGGCTATTCCGATCCGAGAATGAGGGCAGCTGAGCCCGCCTGACGCCCCTCGCCGGGCAGCCCCAGCCATCGCCCTGCAGCTCGCCCCTGGCGCGGCAAGCGGCCGCGCCTGGACGTGCGGGCTCGCCATAGGTTTAACTGATGGTGCTAAGCGGCTTGTAGCTTTCCGGCAATAGGGGGCCAGGGCGTGCCAATCTCCTTCAAACGCTACCCGACGCGCGGCATCTACGACGAGATGGTCGGCCCCCGCTCACGACCTAGGCCGGTTGCCGAGCGTGTTTGCGAATATTTCGAGTCCTTGTCCGACGACGAGCTCAAGGACCGGGTGGACAGCGTCAACCTGAACATCATGGCGATGGGCATCACCTTCACGGTCTACAGCGACGCCGGCAACATCGACCGTGCCTGGCCCTTCGACGTGATTCCCCGGCTGATCCCGCTGAGCGAGTGGCGCCGCACCGAGGCGGGCCTCAAGCAGCGCCTGCAGGCTCTGAACCTCTTCATCGACGACATCTACGGTAAGCAGAGGATCATCGCCGACGGCGTCTTCCCCCGCGAGCTGCTGACCGAGTCCAAGAACTTCCGTCCTCAATGCGTAGGCGCGAGCCCGGCCTTCGGGGTCTGGGCGCACATTTGCGGCTCGGACCTGGTGCGCGACGCGGACGGCACACTCTACGTGCTGGAGGACAACCTGCGGGTGCCCTCCGGCGTCTCCTATATGCTCGAGAACCGGATGGTGATGAAGCGGGTGTTCCCCGAGCTATTCGACAACATGGACATATTGCCGGTCGACGACTATACGGCGCAGCTCTTCGACACCCTGGCCAGCATCTCGCCGCGGCCCGGCTCCTATCCCTCGGTGGCGCTGCTGACGCCGGGGATCTACAACTCAGCCTACTTCGAGCACAGCTATCTGGCCCAGCAGATGGGCGCCCATCTGGTCCAGGGCTCCGATCTGTTCGTGGCCGACGACGACTGCGTCTACATGCAGACCATCGAGGGACCCTCGCGCCTGGACGTGATCTACCGCCGCATCGACGACGACTTCCTAGACCCGGAGGTATTCCGGGAAGACTCGGTGCTCGGGGTGCCGGGCCTGATGCGCGCGTGGCGCGCCGGCAACGTGGCGCTCGCCAACGCCCCCGGCGCCGGGGTGGCCGACGACAAGGTGGTATACGCCTTCGTACCGGAGATGGTCCGCTACTACCTGGACCAGGATCCCATCCTGCCCAATGTCCCCACCTATCTGTGCATGCACGAGAAGGAGCGCGAGCACGTGCTCACCAACCTGGAGCAGTTGGTGGTGAAGCCGGCCAACGAGTCCGGCGGCTACGGCATGCTGGTGGGCCCGGCCTCCAGCTCAGCCGAGCGCGACAAGTTTGCCGCTCTGATCAAGGCCAATCCGCGCAACTACATCGCCCAGCCTACGCTGAAGATCTCCACCGTGCCGACGCTGACCGCCGAGGGCGCCGCGCCCAGGCACGTGGACCTGCGGCCCTTCATCCTTCAGGGCGATCAGCTGTACGTCACCACCGGCGGACTCTGCCGGGTGGCCTTGCGCGAGGGCTCGCTGGTGGTGAACTCGTCCCAGGGCGGTGGCAGCAAGGACACCTGGGTGGTCAACGACGGGGAGGCTACCTGATGCTGCTGTCGCGGGTTGCAGAGCACCTGTACTGGATGGCGCGCTACCTGGAGCGGGCCGAGAACACGGCCCGGCTGACCAACGCCACCAGCAACTTGCTGCTAGATCTGCCGAAGGGTGTCGATCTCGGCTGGGAATCGCTGCTCGGAATCATGGGGAGCCGGGCCGAGTTCTTCCAGCACTACAACGTGGTCGACGAGCGCAATCTCATGCGCTGGCTGCTGGCGGACGAGCGCAATCCGGGCTCGCTGCTGGGCAGTCTCAGCCTGGCCCGGGAGAATGCCCGCATTCTCCGCGACGTGCTGCAACGGGAGCTGTGGGAAGAGATCAACGATCTCTATCTGATGGCCAAACGCGACGCCGCCGGTGCCGTCGGCCGGCGCAAGCGCTACGAGTTCAACCGGGCGGTCGTCAGCCGCAGGCAAGCGATACTCGGCATCGTGGTGGGCACCACCAGCCGCAACGACGCGTTCCAGTTCATGGTGATCGGCCGCAATCTGGAGCGCGCCGACATGAGCACCCGGATCCTCGACGCCGCCACCGTGGAGCTGATGCACAGCGGCGACGAGCTGCGGCCCTTCGGCAACATCCGCTGGATGAGCGTGCTGCGCTCGCTCACCGCCTACCAGATGTACCGCCAGCACGTACAGGTCCGCGTGCGCGGTCCGGCGGTGCTGCGCTTCCTGTTACAGGACCGGCTGTTCCCGCGCACCGTCGCCTTCTGCCTGCGGGAGATCCAAATCTGCCTTGAAGGTCGCGATGGGGCCGCCGCCGGGCTGCCGAACAATCAGGAGCCGCTGCGGATTCTGGGACGGGTGCTGCGCAAGATCGACCAGGCGGACGTCTATGCGCTGGTGGAGTCGGGGCTGCACCAGTTCATCGACGAGGTGCAGGTGGGCCTGATCGACATCCACACGGCACTGTCGAACAGCTACTTCGGTAACGCTCAGAGCCAGAGTCAGAGCCAAGCCCAGGTGGCCTGAGGGCGGCGCCGGCTAGGGGCCGAGGCGACGAACGTCCACCGCCACCGCCAGCTTGTGCTTGCCGCTGCTGAGGACGATGCCCTTGACCGGGGCCACGTCGCCGTAGTCGCGGCCCACCGCCAGGGTAATGTAGCGCTGGCCAGGGAACTGATTGTTGGTGGGGTCGAAATCGAGCCAGACGCCCCCCGGCAGGTATACCGAGCACCAGGCGTGGGAGGCGTCGGCGCCCACCAGCTTGTCTCCCTGCGGCGGCGCCTGGGTTTCCAGATAACCGCTGACGTAACGGGCCGGTAGGCCGATGGCCCGCAGGCAGGCGATGGCCAGATGAGCAAAATCCTGGCAGACGCCACGCCGGTGGCGGAACACCTCCTGCAGCGGCGTGGCGATGTTGGTAAATCCCGGCTGGTAGCTGAACTCGCCGTGAATGCGCTCCATCAGGTGCGCAACTGCCTCCAGCAACGGCCGACCACGCGGAAACGAGCGTAGGGCAAAGCGCGCGGCGGTGTGCAGGTGCGGTACCTGCGGCGAGGGGTACATGGCATCACGGGCCTCCAGGTGGGTTGGCTCATGGCCGCGACGGAGCGTTTCGCGCAATTCGTCCCAGGGCACCTGGCCGCTGAAGTCCAGCTCCGGCCCGGCCGGCAGCACTTCCACGTCGCTGGTGGCGCTGATCACCAGGTCCTGATGCCGCCGCTCCACTGCGAAGTACACCACTCGGTTGCCATAGTAGTCGTAGCGACTGCGCAGGTCGGCGGGCTCGGGGGCGATATCGAGCTCCCAGCGCTGACAGCGCTGACCGGGAAGGTCCCGGGGTGCCAGCCGGGCCTCGTTCTGGCACAGTGCCACGGCGCTTTCATAACGATAGCGGGTGGTGTGCAGCACCCGGAATCTCATGGCTCCGGCTCCAGGTGCCCGGCGAGGATCGGCCGCGACGACTCAGAGTGGCTGAAGTAGCTGAGCTCCAGGGCCTCGGAGAGCCCGCGCAGCAGCTCGTCGATGCGCTGCAGCAGCCGGTCCAGCTCGCCGCGCAAGCCACTGCTCTGGTGGAAGCGCGACAGGGCCTCCAGGTCGGCCAGTCGCAGGCGCGCCGAGATCTCCAGGGTCAGTCGCTCTTCGCGGCTGAGACGCTGCGGCGAGTGCCGGCGCGGCAGCCGGCGGGCATGGCCCTCCAGGGCCGCTACCTGATAGGCCAGGGAGCGCGGGCTGCGGGCCTCCAAGAGCAAGTAGTCCAGCACCGTATGAGGCTCCAGGAAGGCCCGGTAGCGGCGCCGGAAATCCACCAGGCTCTCACTCGCCGACAGCACCGCCTCCAGCACCAGCCCCTCCATGGACTCACTCAGCGGCACCACCAGACAGGAGCGTAGCAGCGAGATCAGCAGCAGGCCGCGCTCGATGCGCCGACCCATGTCGAGAAACTGCCAGCCGGCATCCCGGCTCATGCTCTCGGCGGTGAGACCGGAGAAGCCCACCAGGTCGCCGATGAAGCGGTCCAGCCAGTCGAGCAGCAGGTCCAGCTCCTCCTGCGGCGGCCGCTGGGCCAGCTGGTTGATGGCATCCACCAGCCGCCAGGTGTCCACGGACCACAGCTCACGGGTGGCGTAGGCGGTATCGACGAAGGCCCGCAGGCTGCTGGCGATGCTGGCACGCTGCTCCGGCCCGCCGGCGATCTCGAACAGCACCGGCACCGGGTCGGCGAGCCGCTTGCGCCCGCCTTTGCCGACGAAGCCGGGATAGGTGACGGTGCAGTGGGTGAGCGCCGGCAGCAGCACCTCCAGGGAGTCGCGGTAGGCCCGGTCGCCGAGCTCGCGGCTCTCGCCGTGCCGCAACAGCACGGTGCGCAGCAGCCGGGCGCAGTACTCGGCCCGCTCCCCGTAACGCCCAGCCCAGAACAAGTTGTCTGCGGCCCGGCTGGGTAGGGCCCTCGCGGCGCCGGCGCCACCGCTGCGGCCGCCCGGCAGCCAGAGGGATCGGTAGTCGTCGGGCTCCGGACCGACGATCCAGGTGTCCTTGCTGACCCCGCCGGCCTGGTTCGAGACCTGCAGCTCGCCGCGGCTGCGCGCCACTCGGGTGAGGCCGCCAGGCATGGCCACGTAAGCGCCGCCGTCGGCCACCAGGAAGGTCCGAAGCACCGAATGCCGCGGCTCCAGGCGGTCACCTACGAGGGTGGGCGCAGTGGAGAATCCCACCCGCTCCTGGCCCACGTAGAAATGCGGCGTGGCCCGAATGCGGCGCCTCAGCTCGTCGCGCTCGCGGGCACTCAAGAGCGGGCCGAGATCCGCCCGGTACCCGGCGCTGCGGTAGATCGGCTTCACTACCAGCTGATCCAAGTGGGCGAGCACGTAGTCCATTTCCCGTCGCTGACCGCACCACCAGGTGGCGACCGACGACAAGCGCAAGGGCTCGCCCAGCAGCTGCTCGGCCAGCGCTGGCAGGAAGGGCATGAGTCCAGGGTTCTCCAGCACCCCGCTGCCGAGGGGATTGGCAATCGCCACCTTAGCGCGGCGAGCGGCCTCCAGCAGCCCTGGCACCCCCAGGCGGGAATCCTCCCGCAGCTCCAAGGGGTCGCAGAAGTGGTCGTCCACCCGCCGCAGGATCACGTCCACCGACTCCAGCCCCTCCGCGGTTTTCAGCCAGACGCGGCCGCGCCGCACGGTGAGGTCGTCGCCCTGAGCCAAGGTGTAGCCCAAATAGGAGGCCAGGTAGCTGTGCTCGAAGTAGGTCTCGTTGCGCGGTCCTGGGGTCAACACCACCACGTTGGGATGCTCGCGCTCGGGGGCAAGCTGAGCCAGGGCCCGGCGCAAGGTGCGGAAGAAATCGGCCAGCCGGCGCACCCCCGCCTCGCGGTAGATGCTGGGCATTACCCGGCTGAGAATGGTGCGGTTCTCGAGCGCATAGCCGAAGCCCGAGGGCGCCTGGCTGCGGTCG
>Ga0302046_10006039_pt1 | contig 10612 bp, 7 predicted proteins | sample RVTome_11_FD_200261 | JGI IMG/M metagenome (GOLD analysis project Ga0302046, IMG submission 200261) | Soil microbial communities from uranium-contaminated site in the Upper Colorado River Basin, Wyoming, United States - RVT147D111 (version 2) ... | reverse complement strand
GCCCGTACATCCGCCCGGCAGTGAATCCGTTCCCGTCCCACCACGATGGACAAACCCGCCCGCCCCACCCATGATTCGAAAGGAGCATGCCATTTCGCAGGCGCGGGAGCCCAACGATGCGAAATCCTCTTCGGCCTGTTCGTGTGGCGTCATGGCTCGCCCTGCTGGTGTTCGTGGTGTCCAGCTCTTCGGCGGGTGCACAGACGGTTCGCGGCAGAGTCATCGATGCGCGTTCGAATGAAGCGGTTCGCGGCGCGCGCATCGCTCTGGTCGCCGAGGCGGACTCGACAGTGGCATCGGAAATGGCGGATGACTCGGGGCGTTTCGTGCTGGAGGCGCCGGCTGCGGGCACGTTCCGTCTGCGGGTGGAGCACGTCGGTTACACGACGGTGACGGTCGGGCCGGTGCGCGTTGCGAACGAATCGTTTACGGATGTGGTGCTGCGGATTGCGCCGGACGCGATTCCGCTGGACGCCCTGACCGTCGAGGCGGAGTCGCGCGTGCCGTGGCTCGAGCGGGCGGGGTTCTACGAGCGGCAGAAGCTGGGGCTCGGCACGTTCATTGACCGCGCCGCGATCGACCGTCGCGATCCCCGGCGGACCAGCGACCTGCTGCGCACGATTGCGGGCGTGCGACTGACATCGACGCATGCGCAGGGGGTAGACGTCCTGTTGCGCGCGGCCATGACCTCCAGCATCACGACGCGCACGTGCCGGCCGCCGATCTTCATGGACGGCATCACCGTCTCACACCAGCAGGGATCGATCCGCATTGACCTGGACGCGATCCTGCCCGGTGACATCGAGGCGATCGAGGTGTACGCCGGGCCGGCGCAGGTGCCGCCGAAGTACGGCGGTGCGCACTCGGCCTGCGGCGTCATCCTGTTCTGGACCCGGAAATAGCGGAGCAGGTCCGGGACTGTCCGGCGCAGTGTCGACACGCCGCGCAGGTAGTCGACAGGGCCGGCGTCCTGCCCGCTGCCGGTACCGTCCGGGTCCGGGCGACGGGCAGCGCTAGAGCTGGAGCAGGTCGCCGATCAGTTCCCGCAGCTGCGCCGGTGTACCGCAGACTTCCAGTCGCTGTGCGACATCGGGTGGCGCCGGCGTGATCCTCGCCTCGAGATGACGGCGGACCGCTGCGATGGCGGCGGGAAGATCCTCCTGCTCGAGGTGGCAGAGCGCGATGACGAGGTATGCCTGCTCGCGCAGACGCAGACCCTTCGACTCGGGCGCTTCGGCGAGTGTGGTCGCGTCCGCGATCGCTTCCGGGATGCGCTGCATCCGGCGGTACAGATCGGCGCGGTTGAGTCGGGCCATCATGCGCTGGTCCTGCGGAGCGCCATTCATGGACAACACCTGGTTCCAGTCCTCGAGCGCGGACTCCGTATCGTCCATGGCAGCCAGCAGGAATCCGCGATTGACGAGCAACCAGGCGCGGTGGTCATCGGCAAGGTCGGGCGCTGCGAGGGCTGACGTGTAATCGCCTCTGGCGCCGGGCAGGTCACCGAGCAGCTGCTTCGTCAGCCCGCGTTCGGCGACTGCGCGGCGGAGAATCGTGGCCGGCGTCCCGAGGTTGTCGATCAGGCCATTGTAAGCGGCGAGCGCGTCCTCGATCTTGCCGGTCTGGCGCAGGACGCCGGCTCGCTCAATGGCGGCCTCGGCACGCAACTCGTCATCGGCTGTGTCGGACTCGATCACGAACTCGAGAGACTGGAGCGCATCGTCGAAACGCCCCTCGGCGATGTGCCTCATTGCCGTATCGAGGCTGAGTCCGACACCCGACAGTGTTGCGACCCTGAGGCCGCGCAGACCGCTGAACCGGAAGAGTGGCTGGTCCCAGCCGTCCAGAACGAACCCGGCCCAGCAGAGCGGATCGTCCGGGAACCGCTCGCGCAGAGCGAGCTTGGCCTCGCGCAGTGCCTGTCCGCGTGGTGTCTTTGCCAGGATGCGATCGTAGAAATCGATCATCAGATCGTGAGTCGGCTCGTCGGGGACTTTCCAGAGTGTGCTGACAACGGTGTTCGCACCGGCGGCGCGGAATGCACGGCGCAGTCCCTGGATGCCGTCGCCGGGCCGTGGATCACCGATACCGGACTGACACGACGAGAGCACGACGAGGTCGGTATCGCGAAGATCGAGATCGAGCGCTTCCGATGCGAAGAGGATGCCCGGCGACGCCGCAGTCGGTTGGTTGAGGTCGCGATCGGCACCATCGAGTGCGATCCCGCTCCGGAACATCGGGTCGGCGATTGCCGCGCGGGCCTCGAACAGGGGCGCCTCGGTGTCGATCAACGAGAAAGCGTCCGTCGTCTCTTCGATCCAGAAGCTGTGAGCTGCGAAGTGCAGGATCTCGACACCGACGGCATCGATCACGGCTGCCTTCGTCGCCGCACCATGAACGTGTCCGGCTCCGATCTTCGCGGCGATCTCGTCTCCTTCGCGCTCTGCGAACTCCAGCGGCGCGAACTGCCATTCCATGGGCGAACCCGCGTCATTGGACCCGGCTGCGGAAATGACCAGGGGTGGGCCGGGCGCGTCGGGCGAGCCGAAATGCAGGTTGAAGCCGGCCCGCTCACCACCATTCCAGAGGTGCGTGATGGTCCACCGGTCGATTGCGAGATCACCGTCATCCAGAGGCAGGAGATCGAACGGAAGCGTGAACAGCTCCGCGTCCGGTACGATGTAGAGCGTGCGGGCATCGGCGAGCCACGGCAGCAGCGGTTTGAGCAGACGGTTGGAGAGAAAGCGCGAGCGCCGCAGCCAGACCGGATCCGGAACTGCGGCACGCGGCGGCTCATCGACGATGTAAGCACGCAGCTGCGCCAGCGCCTGATGAATCGGGGCGGCCTCGCCGAGTGAAATCAGGTGGACGTCCTCGCCCACGACGACGAAGGCGAAGTACCTGGGCGCCGGAGTCTGCACGTAGAGGTATTCGATCACAGCCTCGCCGGCTCGCACGGATGGTGTCCTCGAGGTCGGGCCGAGCAGCGTCCAGTCGTAGGAGCGATCCCCCACGAACCCCGCAAGCAGGCGTTCCAGGAACTCGATCCGGTCCTGTCGCGCGATGACGGCGGAGTCGCCGTCGTGATTCTCCGGCTGACGCGCCCGGTTCAGCACTGCAGCGAGCCATGCCTCGCGGGCGCGGCGCAGGGAATCGATGAGCCCGACCAGCCGCGCACGAACTTCCTCGACCCGTTCAGGCGACGCCGTCGTCAGGGCACGGTCGGTGACGAAGCTCAGCTTCTGAAGCGTCAACAGACGCGTTTCGAGTGCTTTTCGCTGCTGGATCACATCGCAGGCGGCACGCACATCAGCCGTCGACACAGCGGGCGCGTTGACCAGGATGTCGAGCAGGATCGCGATGCGCTCGCGCGACTCGCCGAGCATGAGGCGCACCTGGCGTTGTGATCGGTGACCGGCCTCGTCACTGAGGAACATTGTCTCGATCTCGAACGCCTCCGTCATACTGTCGAGCGCCTCCCGCCAGCGGCCGAGGCGGGCCAGCATTCGGCCGCGGGTGAAGCGGATCGTGATGCGCTGGTTGGGCAGCTCGGATCCGGCGGCCGGTCGGTCCGGTGCATCGAGTGTCGTCAGGACCTGTCCGCAGACCTCGACCGCCCGTTCGTAGTCGCCAGTGTGCTCCAGCCAGGCCAGGATCACGTTCACGGGCAACTCGACCCGGTCGGATCCGCTCGCCTCGCGAAATTCATCCATCGCTGCGTCGAGACGCGTGCCGTCGCCACGTTGTGCTGCAATGGTGGCGACGACTCCCAGGCTGCGAGCGTACTCGCGCGACGCTTCACCGAAGAGTTCCCTGCGGAGGGCGAGAGCGCTCTCTGCAAGCGGAGTGGCCTCGTCCGCACGGCTGCACGCCAGCAGCGTTTCGGCCAGATTGTTGAGTGCATGCGCCGCTCTGGCCGAGCGAGGCTCCAGCCCGGCGCTCTCATCACGCAGCGCAATGCGGAACCAGCGCTCCGCCGACTCGAAGTCATGCGCGACGCGCGCGGTCTCGGCCAGATTGATCGCCGTCTGAACGGTATGGGGGTGCCGCGGTCCGCGGGCTTCGTAGTACGACTGGTACGCGAAGCGGTAGTAGTCCATCGACTCCGTGTCAGCGCCGTTCCTGTCCAGCGCCAACGCCAGGTAGAACCACGCGTCGGCCTGTTCGCTCGTGTCATGTTCCGGATCCTCACTGCGCACGTCCGCGACGTGCCTCAGCATTGCGATCGCTTCACCGGCGCGGCCGTGATCGACCAGGTGCCGACCCAGGGCCAGTTCTGCGTCTGCGGTCTGCTGATCATCCCTGCCGAACGTGGAACGACAGAACCCGAGCAGCCGGCGGAGCGCTGACTCGGTTTCCTCCGGTCCGCCCGTGGCGGCCGCAATCGCGCTGTCAAGCTGCAGTGCGTGCATCTGAACATCGACATACTGCGCGTCTTCGGCCACAGTGGCCAGCTCGTGCAACGAACGGGCCGCTTCGCGTGCCGCCTCGCCCGCACCGCAGCGGAGCGCCAGCACTCCCAGCTGCGCCCATTGCGCCGGCCGGGGAAAGTCACGCGCCGTGGCTGAGGCGATGGAAGAACTGGCCAGCGCCCAGGCGCGTGTGAAGGTCTCCCGGGAATCGGGTTCGCCGTGCGCTTCACCGAACGCCGCGCGTGAGAGCAGGACGGCAAGCTGCATGACCGGCCGGCCAGCCAGCGCCTGTGCGAGCGAGTCGAACGTCTGCAGGCCTTCCTCGAGCGACAGGCGGACGAGCGCCTCGGCCACGCCGATCGCGAGTGACGCGACCCGTGCCGGCGGATGCGACACAACCACGCTGCCATCGACGGTCGGCGGAGCATACCGATCCGGATCGCTGGCATAGTTCGCGATGAGCCCGACGGCCCGCCGCCCGGCGTCACGGGCGCGTGCCAATGCTCCGAGCTGGACATGCAGCGGAATCACGGATGTCAGCGATTCGACAAGCTGGATGAGTGCTTCGTCGCCAGCTCCCTCGAGCAGCTCGATCGCACGGGAATACTCCTCGACCGCCCTGCCCTGATCACCGACATTACGGTAATGACTCGCGCGACCGCGCACCGCCAGACCGTACTCTGGACTGTTCGAACCGGACACGGACGCGGCGTGTTCGAGCAGCTCGCGGAACAGCAGCTCCGGATCGCCCTTCTCCATGCCGTTGCTGACGCGCTCGATGTGCAGGAGCCGCTGCTGGAGCTGGGCGAGGAGTTGTGCGTTCATGACTCTTCGGCCGTCGTGTAGTCATCGTATTCGACCTCGTCCACTGTCGTGCCGCTCGTCGCGCGCGCCGATCCTGCCGCGCCACTCCTGCCGCGTACGACCGCAGCACGGGCTTTCACATCACTGCGGAACCAGCCCGTGCGAACACCGAGGCAGCGGAACAGAGGTGTCATGCCTGCCGTCGCCAGACAGTTGAACCCGATCTGCGAGTCGTGGACGAGCGAGAAATTGCCATCGACGTTCATGGCCTCCAAGGTCGGCATCACGCCCGCCTTCGCCCGCAACTCATACCGGCCCGCCGAACCCTCCGAGATGATGATCGTCGTAGCACCCGCCATCACCAGCTCGGTCACCACCACATGGTCCTTCTCCCAGCCGCCCGCTGCGTACGCTTCCAGAATCGCCTTCCTCAGCGGCTCCTGATCAGCAATCACCCGGATCGTGCAATCCGATGCGAGAAAAACTACCGCGTGCGTGCTGCTGAACGAAAACGTGATTCCGGCATCGGCGTCGGCCAGCACGGATCCGGCAACCGGCGCCTTGCCCGCCAGCTTGATGTCTCGCTGGACCGACCCGGACGAGACATGGCTGTATGCCGCCGAAGCGCCCGGACCCGACTCCCCGAACGGTATGCCCAGATGGGCGAGGCTCGTGCGGTACGTGAACGAATGCTTGTGCAGTACACCGACATCGCCGAGCGACAATCTCAGGTTCGGCAGCCACGTGGCCGTGTAATTGAGGTTCTCCTTCAGCTCTCTCGTGTACGTCCGGTTGACGCTCATCATCAACTCCAACGCTGAGAGTGCAGGACAGCAGCCGTCGAGTCGCTCGCAACCGCGAGCCGGTGCGGCATCAGTCCGACCGGCGCCGCGCTCGATCTACGACCGCTCGAGGGCGCCGCGTCGCGCGTCATCCAGGTTCTGATGCGCGAGGACTGCACCGGAATGGGTCACCGCCGCCGTCCCATCGCGATCACACCCACGTGCTCGACCATCATCGCCACCCGTCCCGTGTCCTGCAACCGCATCCGGCCGACTGCTGATCACGACGAAGATGACCGCCGGCTGCCGCCCCGGCCTCGCCCTCATGCGCCATGCGCGCGCCCACGTTGATCCCGTCCCACGACACCCTTCCCAGCCGTGTTCATCCGGTGTATTTCCTGACATTGCCAGTAAATAGGTGGAGGAACGGGTGAGTCGGGATTCGCTGGGTGAGTTCGAGCAGCTGGTGCTGCTGGCGTGCCTGCGGCTGGAAGAGCGGGCGTACACGGTGGCGATCATCGAGGAGCTGAAGGCGCGGGCGGGGCGGAGCGTGTCGCACGCGTCGGTCCATGTGGCGCTGACGCGGATGGAGAAGAAGGGGCTGGTGCGCTCGGCGCTGGGTCAGGCGACGGCGGCGCGAGGCGGCCGGCCGAAGCGGTATTTCCGGGTGACGCCGGCGGCGTTCCCGCTGCTTCGAGAGTCACGCGATGCGCTGCTGCGCATGTGGCAGGGACTGGAACCGCTGGGTTGAGGGACCAGGGGAAGGCGATGGGGAGGTGAGCCGTCCGGCTGGGCGCGCTGGATGCTGAGCGTTCTGCTGCGGCGCGATGTGGTGGCGGATGTGCTGGGCGATCTGGAGGAGCGCCATCGCAGGCTGAGCGCGAACTCAGCGTTTACGGCCCCGGAACTGTTGCGGGCCGAGGCTGGCATTGAAGTGGCTGACACGACCGTTCGCGTCACGCTCGAACGTGACGTGTACACCGGGCAATGGCATGATCGTGAACTGCGTCGGGCCCAATGCCAGCAGCTCGGCTTCGCCCTGCCCCGGAAAATTGATGAACAGGCGGTCAGCGTGAATGAAGACGCGTGCGACGACGTCCGGTGCGACCTCGTAGTCGCCAGCGTATTCGGCCATGAGCGGGCGACCGATTGCGATGGTGTTCAATGGCGGGCGCGGCGGTGCCTGGCTCGCGAGCGGTACCGGCTGCAGCGCGATGAGGCGAGGATCAGCGACCGGCTCGCCTTCGCGTGCGGCGAGTATGTTTTCGGCAATGGCCCACACGTCGCGGCCAGCGACCTGCCGGCCGTGGTCGCTGTCACCGCGATGAACGACCACCAGCTCGGCCTCGGGAACGACCAGCACCAGCTGGCCACCGGTGCCCTGTGCCGCGTAGCTGTCATGGCGACCGAGTTGCGGATACCGCTCACCGAGGGAGCCGGCGTTCCAGGTCCACCACATGCAGGCGTAGCCGGCGCCGTTCCCGAGGTCCGACACGGATCGTGTGCTCCGGGCAACCCACCCGGCACCAAGCACCTGGCGGCCCGCCCAGCTTCCGCGCTGCAGATAGAGCTGACCGAAACGCGCGAGATCACGCGTGGACATGCGGAACGTGTGCGCCGGGTGAACCGATTGCGTCGGCTCGTACACCAGAAAACCGTCGGCCGGCTCGAAATCCTCCATCCCGATCGGCTCTGCAATACGACGCGCGAAACTCTGGTACAGATTCTCGCCCACCACTTTCTCCCAGATCACGCCGGCGACATTGAAATCCCAGTTGTTGTAGAAGAAGTGCGTGCCGGGCGGGTGACTGCCTCGCGGCGGACGCGCCTGGTCCTGATCGGCCGCTGCGTACGCGGCCGGCAGGTACACGCCCGAGCGTGCCGTGAGCAGGTCCCGGATGCGGGCCTGCCGTTCCCGGTCCGTCAGCTCGACGCGGTCCTGCAGGCCGAGGTCACCGAGTGTGCGGTCGAGATCGATGCCGGTATCACCGACCGCAGTACCGTACAGCGCACTCACCAGACTCTTGCGCACGGAATGCAGCTCCAGCTCACGAGCGACGTCGCCCCAGGCAACCAGGACGTGCCCGCGATAGACAGCCATGACGGCGCCGGACCGAAGACTGTCAGCAAGGCGGCGGCCCGCTTCGAGTCTGGCGGCATTGAAGCCGGCCTCCTCGGGCCGCGCGTACTGCAGCCATGGCCCCGTGCCCACCTGTTGCGCCGTCGCCTGCACGACGGTTCCGCTCAGCATGATCAGCAGAGCCATGGCACACCGAATGCCTGAGCCTGCGCATTGCCGGTTCGCTGTCCGCACGATGCCTCACACGTGATGTGAGCAGTCAAGTTGCATCGGCTCCGGCGATCTCGCCTTGACTTGAATCAAGCGGGCAGCGACTCCGAGCGCAGCCTTGCCCGGATGCGGCTGAGCGTTTCGGGTGCTATCCCGAGATACGAAGCGATCTGGTTCAGCGGCACGCGTGCGAGCAGCGGCGAGTTGCGGGCGATCAGCAGACGGTAGTGATCTTCGGGGCCGTACAGCCGGAAGCGCAGCTCCTTGTCCCGGCTGCGCAGCCATTGCTGCTCCAGCAGCCTGCGGCCGATCCGGTCCCATGACGGGTGCCGGTCGTAGAGGTGCTGCAGGATTTCTCCGGAAAAGGCGAGTGTGGATGTCGGCTCGAGCGCCTGAATGCCCCAGGGCGCGGGCTCGCCCGTCAGGACGCATTCGTAGATCGCGGCGAATCGACCCTCGAAGTCGAAGCCGCGCACATGTTCGACGCCATCACCCGCGTGGTAGAGCCGTACCAGACCGCGCACGATGTAGTGCATCATCGTGGCGTCATGGCCCTCGCGGACAAGGTGTTCACCGGGCGTGAAGTGCCGCTCCTGGACGTAGCCCAGAAAGTGCCGCCATTCATCGGCAGGCAGATCGGCCGCTTCGCGGAACAACCGGTACAATGGCTCGGGATCCATGGGCATCGCGTACTTGTACGGCAGACCCCGGGCCGGCGTTTCAGCTGGACGCAAGCATGGCGTGTCCGCGTCCATCGTGCCGCCGCCCACGGCCGCGGTGGGCTACGGGCGCGGCTGGCCGATGGTGCGATCCCGGCGCCGGGTTGCTTTCTCGACATGACTCGGTGGAGCCCGGTGAGTGCAACGGCAGCACCGGGCCGGAACGCACGAGACCCGCGACCGCGCGGATCAAGTCCTTCCCGTCCCGACCTGCTTCACCACGATTCCGCCCTGCATGACCCAGACCACGTTCTCCGTAACCGAGATGTCAGCGAGCGGATCGCCCGGCACGGCGATGAGATCGGCAAGCTTGCCGGACGCAATGACGCCGCGATCATCCTTGCCGAGCAGGTCGGCCGCATGGATCGTTGCAGTGCGCAGCGCCTCGAGGGGTGACATGCCGAGCCGGACGTAGATGGCGAACTCGCCTGCGTTCTCGCCGTGCGGATAGACGGCGGCATCGGTTCCGAAGGCGATCTTCACGTCGGCGGCGATGGCCTTGCGCAGGCTCTCGCGCATGAGAGGCAGAACCGATTCCGCCTTGGCGCGCACGAGCGGCGGCAGCACGTCGAGCGGGATGCGATCGGCGAGGTACGTGGTGGGGACGAGGTAGGTTCCGTTCTGCTTCATCAGCGTGATCGCTTCATCATCCAGCATGGAGCCGTGCTCGATGGATGCGACGCCGGCGCGGATGGCGGCCTTGATGCCCTCGGTGCCGTGCGCGTGGGCGGCGACTTTCACACCGTGGCGGGCGGCTTCGTTCACCATGGCCTGCAGCTCTTCGAGCGTGTACTGCTGTGCGCCGACCGGTCCCTCCATGGAGAGCACACCGGCTGTCGCGCAGGTCTTGATGACCTGAGCGCCGTGTTTGATCTGGTAGCGCACGGCCTCGACGACTTCCCATGGACCGTCCGCGACGCCGTCTTGCGGGCCCTGTTCGAGGACGCCCGGCGCGAAGCCGGTGACATCGCAGTGGCCGCCGGTGATGCCGAGCGCATTGCGTGACGGCACGACGCGTGGTCCGACGACGTCGCCGCGCTCGACTGCGTGACCGAGCGCGACAGTCACGTCGCCGCCGAAATCGCGCACGGTCGTGAAGCCGGCCATGATCGTCGTGCGTGCGTTCTTCACCGCCTTGAACGCCGCATCGACGTTGGTCAGCGTGACCGGCTCGATGAAGCTGGTGGCACTGATCTCGCCACCGAGGTGCGTGTGCAGGTCCATGAAGCCGGGCAGCAGTGTGACGTTGCCCAGGTCGATGACCTGCGCACCGGCGGGTGTCGACGGCGGATTCACACCGGCTATGCGGTCGCCCATCACGAGGACGGTCACGTTCTGCAGTATCCGCCCGGTCGTCACGTCGAGCATGCGGGCGGCGCGGACGACGACCGGCGCGGGCTGTGCCGCGCGCTCCTGCGCCTGCGCGCCGGGCGTCGCCGCGGCGAACCAGACCGGCAGCATCACGAGCACGGTGAGGATGTGCAGCCAGCCATGCGTGCGACGCCGTCGCCAGATTCCCGTGTCCTTCATGGTTCCGCTCCCCGGCTGCCGGCGCACGCGTGTCCCGTCTCCGCGGCGGTCACGCGGTGCCTCCATGGTAGTGTG